>Ga0181525_10002718_pt1 | contig 14328 bp, 17 predicted proteins | sample PEATcosm2014_Bin_48_FD_121100 | JGI IMG/M metagenome (GOLD analysis project Ga0181525, IMG submission 121100) | Peatland microbial communities from MTU Mesocosm Facility, Houghton, MI, USA - PEATcosm2014_Bin06_10_metaG | ecosystem: Environmental > Terrestrial > Soil > Wetlands > Peat | place...
GACCGATTGCAACCGATCGGAAGACAGTCTTGTACGGCGGCACGAAGTTGTCGATCGCTTCCAAAAGTCCTTTGGCGGAGTCCTGAACCAGATCCATGTACTGAGCATGGCTCGGTGGAATCTTCGAAAAGAATAAGGCCGTTCGGTTAAGCGCGAGTGGTAGATTATTCTCGCACAACAAATGACGTATATGCACTATTTTATCGTGCAAAATCTTCATCTTACGCTTGTTCGGCCCGCGATAATTGAGCGTACCCGCAGGCGACTTGTCGAGTACCCATCGCACGAAGAGGTAGTTGATGCGAAAGTGGTGCATCGACTTAGCTTCTTTGTCGACCGGCTTTTTGGCTTCCTGGGCTTCTGCAAAACGGTCCAGAATCGGAAATACTTTGTTCGAGAACGTGTCCTGCCGTTCTCGGAAGTACGGGCGGATCGACAGCTTGTTGCCCTTGCCGCCTTCGGACTTATCGCCGAGGATAAACTCGATGAACTTCTTGTACGTAATCGCTCCGTGCTCGTTCATCAGCATCAGCTTCTTGAACTCTCGTTCGAGTTTGAAAAGCTCGTTCAACAGAACTTTTTGGGATTGTCCGTTCGATTCGTCATTCTCGCGCAGGACCAGATTCATTTCGTGCCGGAACTGGTTGTACAAATCACGCTTGATGTGCTCTTCCGGCTGATCGATCATTTTGTGATCTCCTGGACATCACCCATCGTCTTGTAAATCTCGACGCGGGTATCTGCATGTCGTTCCATGGCCGAAGATCCAACCACGCGAAAGTCGACCACGATCACGTCTTTCTTTGTCTCCGTAACGCGAGTACCACGACCGATCGCCTGCTTCGTGGCCACTTCGGATAGACCGCCTTGAAGGTTGATCACGCATCCTGCAGGCTTGGTGTCCACGCCGGTTGATATTGCTTTGGTGCCTACCAACAGTTTCTTCTCACCACGATTGAAGCGGTCAACGGCACCTTCGACGTCGGATTCCCAGAACTCTCTCGGAAGGATATCGCGTACCTTCGTTCCCTTCTTGTCTTCGCCGTTGGCTCCGCCGTGGCAGAACTCGAACGGTATGGAGCCAAGGTACGGGCGTAGCGCCGCAAACTGTACGAACTCATCCAGCAGGATGAGCGTCGGGCGGTTCGCGAGAGCGATGGACTTGATCGCAAACTCAGCGGCCAGACGGTTGACGTTCGGGTTCAAATAAAGCTGTTCCCGCTGTTCACGCGCTATGTCGCGGTTGTTGGCCAAGCCATAGGCGGCGACGTTGAATACCTTGAAATACGGGCGGGCGAGGAAGCCTTCGTCGACCAGTTCCTTGAATTCCTTTTTGTACACGATCGGACCAATGATGCCGCGCAGCTTCATGTCCTGGCCGTCATGTCGCATCTGAGTAGCCGAAACGTGGAAGCGGTACGGGACATTTCTGAGAAGGCCAAGCTCTACGGCATCGAACGTATTGGCAGGAGTCGTATGCGACTCATCCCACACGAATTGCTGGCATTCAGAGAAGAACTCCCACTCTTCCGAGCCTTGCTCGATGCGCATGAGGGCTTGGGCCGTGCAAACTGTGAAAAGTTTGTGGATGTCATGCTTGCCATCGCCGTACTTGCCGACCAACTTTGATCCGAATAACCATTGCATTTCACGGAACAGCTGATTGGTCACGTTCTTTGAAGGTGTGACTATCGTGGTCTGCACTGGATTGCGTTTGCAAATTTCCTCGATGATCCGGGACTTGCCGGAGCCAGTCGGCAGCTCGATCGCTACTGGCCCGCGATGGGCGTTTGCGAGCAGTGCCTCCGCCGCGTCATCCTGGTAATACCGAATCTCATGCTCCGGCTTGTGCGACCATGGAATCATGTGTTTCGGCGGTTGACACTCGAACTCACCGGATATGGTCCAGCCGAATTCTTCGCCAAGTTCATGCCACAGGCCAGCATACGTGTACGGCGAGTCATTAGCATCGTACTTCAGAAGTGATTTATACGCCTGAGACTTTAGCTCGCTCATGCGGGCGTCGAACGCTTCTGGGTCATTTCGTTTCCAGTGGTGTTTTTTCGAAAGCTCTTTGATCTGATACTGGATGGACGCATCGCTGTAAGTAAGGAATTCTTTTACCTTATCCGAGGCTTCGGGCAGGATAATTGTTGAAGGTGTGGCTAAAATCATATTCATGTCGCAGTCCCAGCCTTGAAGATTAGTCTACCGCCATTGTACGAAAAAGTGCCAACGTTTTCTTTGTCTCCCCATCGAGAGTAGTGACATTTTATTTCCGTGATCTGTTCGCCAATCTCCGTTACCGACCGCTTTACGCCAAGAATGACTGCGGCGTGTTGGGCAATTTGGCGATCGTCTTTGATCAGATCGGCGAACTCTTCGTTCCTTTTTTCGTCCGCCGCTCTCAGCTGCGCCAACATGACCAAAGGGATTTTTAGATCACTGGCATATTCCGTAAGCCACGGACCGAACTCCTTTAAGACGGCGTATTTGTCGCGGAGCTTTGGATTTTTCGAAGCCCTAACTATCTGATAATGATCAAAAATAATGCAACTTATATCAGGATCGGACTTTGCGTTCATCAAGATTTCTTGTACAGATTCCAACTCAAAAACTTTGTAATTTTTGACGCCGACAGTCGCGATCCTCTCTGTCAGCCACTCTGCCGTTTTATCGACGCGGTCGATCTCGTCAGCGGTAAGAAGTTCCGGAGATGACAGGTAGTAGTTACTGTTTACAAGGCATCCGCAGCATGCGATACGGGCGATGGCACGCTCGGTTCCGTCTTCAAGAGAAAATAACAGAATCTTCTTGGTCGGGGCAGTCCGGAATATGACCGGCACCAAATTGGCCATAAGAGTTGATTTTCCGGCCTTCAAGAATCCGCCGATTACGGTCATACCCGGCTTCAGTGTAAACTGAACCCGTTCATCGATAAACGGAAGTTTGTTGCGGAGACCCTCAATTCGAATAGCCCGCTCTTGCTTCAACTCGGCCAACACGTCTTCAGATTCCGGCAACATCGAGGACTGGATAGTTGCCGCTTGATTCATCTTGTTGTTGCGATCAAAAATAGCGTTTAAATTGCCGTCACTGAAATTTTTACCTTGATCCTTAATAGCATCCTTGGCAGCCAAAAATCTCAGCTGCTGCTCGATCAGTATGAGCACGCGCTTATCATCGTACGAACTAGACGCGTGGCAACATGCGGTCGCTTCTGCGCGATACGCTTTTTGGTAAACGGGGTCTACCTGCTGTTGACCGGCGTAGTCCACAAACTCAGCGTCGTGTATGTTGGTATTGGAGCGTTGGGCGTGCATAGTAACCAAATACTCGTACAACGCATAACGAGTCTGACTCATGAAAAAACCGTGTTTTATCTTGCCAGAAACACGATTAAAGAATTTGTACTTTTTACACCACGCGATAACGGCCTGTTCTTGGCCTGGCTCTAGTTGGGAAGGAACGTGAGTTTTTACCTGTATCGTTGTCGTCATGCGTTCCTTTTCTTAACGGGAAAGTCGTTGATCAACTGCATCCACGACGCGACTTCTTCGGCGGTCCCGTTTGTCGATGTTTCCGGAAAGCGAGTCGAGTCCCACTTAGGGGCCGGTTCAGGTGGAACAGATGTCGAGCCGAATTGGTCCCAGATATTTTGTATAGCCGTTAACTGATTGTCTGTCAAAGCCTTACCCGAACGAAGTCTGTTGAGGCAGCCGGTCAATAAATCCTTGTTCTCTATCTTCGGATGCTGAATCAGCTGTTCGATCTGCTGTTCGACTTCGGAAGATTCGGCAGCCTGCCTGGTTTCTAGGTCTTTCTTGGTTAATATAGACGGCATGATTGTTTTAGTCATGTCCGGCATGATTGTTTTGATCATGTCAGCATGATTGTTTTGATCATGTCTATTTTGATCATGATTGTTTTGATCAGTGATTGTTTTGATCATGTCAGCATGATTGTTTTGATCATGTCCAAGCCAACCGTTCTCGCGCAACCATTTCAAATCTGTGTAAATGTTCCTCTCGAATTTAATTCCAGTTCGGGCCATTATTTCTTTGGTAGGAGTGTGATAGCCTTCGGAGTCCACGAAAGTGGCCAGCCAAACTTTGAACGCACGACCGCTCATGGAGCGCATCGCTTCAAAGATTTTATCATCTCGTTGTTGTGGATCGTTGATTTTCAAATACACTCCGACTGTTCACGTAATTATACCAGAACTCCCTCACCGTCGGATCATATCAGGAGATGTGGTATAATGCAATTGGAGGTTCTATGTCACTTTTCCAGGTCTCAAAGCCGAAATCCGCAGCCAAGGTAATGGTCCCGTCTGGCGACAAGCTGACGCAGCATACGATCGATACTCTCGATCACATGTCCCGCATGGCCGGGATCACGCTGGGTCCGGGCGGCAAACAAGTTTTGCTCGAACGGTCTGAGATTAACATGAAACCGATCATCACGAAAGACGGCGTTACCGTAATCAAGTCACTTGGTTATGACAATCCGATCCAACAACTCATCCTCGAAGCTGCCCGCGATGCGGCGATTCGAACCGCCTCCGAAGCCGGTGACGGAACAACTACTGCCACGGTACTTTCGAGTGCGATATGCCGCGCGACCATCGACGTTGTGAAAAACAATCCGAAGCTATCGCCGCAGAAAATCGTTCGGGAAATGCAGCGTCTCATTCCGGGAATAACGTCTCAGATTGAGGCGGAAAAGTTGTTGATCGACGCTGACAACTACTCGGAAACACTCGAAAAGGTCGCCTGTCTGTCTGCCAACGGAGACACGGAACTGGCCAAGAAAGTCATCGAAGGGTTGGACTTGGTCGGCGAAGAAGGCGACATGACGATCGTCGAAATCAATGCGGGCGGTAACTCGCGGTACGCGATCGAGAAGATCAATGGCTACACCTCCGAGCGCGGGTACGAGGAGTCATGCCGCACACTGGCGAATGGTTTCATCAATGACAAAACCGGCACGATGGTCGTCCTCGACAATCCGATCTTTGTATTGTTTGACGGAATCATCAATGATTTCATGCAGGTGTTCGATTCACTGAACAAACTTTATGCAGCATCCGAGGCCGCTAAGCGCCCGGAGCACAACGTTGTGTTGGTTGCCCACGGCTTCTCTGATCAAGCTCTCGGCGACATGCATGTGATTTGGAACCACCCAAAGTCAGCCATGAAGGTTTTCCCGCTGATGACACCGGAGCGGGCCATCATGAACTGGCGGACCAACTTGCTGTATGATCTGCAAGCGTACACGGGCACGACAGTGTTCAATCCGATCGACAATCCGATCACAGACATCAACGCTGAAGGGTTGCTCGCTTCGTGCCGCGTCAAGCGTTTTGAGTGCAGCCGGTTCAAGGCTATGATCTTCGCCGACGAAGACGCTGATGCCATCAAGATCCGCGTCGACGAACTGAAGGAACAGCTCAAAAATCCGGAATCAGACTACGAAGAAAACGATCTGAACATCCGAAAAGGCAAGCTCACGTCTGGCATCGTACGACTCAACATCTACGGTCCGTCGGCGGGCGAGACGCGCGAGAAGCGCGACCGCGCGGAAGACGCTTGGATGGCAATCAAAGGCGCTATCAAACACGGAGCTGTTCCCGGCGGAGGCTACGTGCTGGTCCGGCTGGCCGCCGACCTTCATACGTCTGCTTTTTCATTGCCGCTTTCGGCCAAGCGCCATGCGATCGAGATTTTGGCGGAGGCTCTGCTTGAGCCGGTCAAACTTTTGTACTCCAACTACGGATACAACGAAGAGGAGATCACGCGCCAGATCGGCGAATTATTGCTCAACGATAAGCAAACGTACGACATCTCTGAAGAAAAATGGGTCGGCAAGACCGATCTGCTCGATTCTCTCCCGGCTGTAGCCGAGGCTATTCGCAACAGCATCTCGATCGCATCGCTCATCGGAACGCTCGGCGGGATCGTAGCTTTCAAACGCGACTACCAGACCGACAAGTCGGAAGAGGACATGGTCCGCCAGTTCGAAAAAGCGATCGGCGAGCGAGGGTCACTCCACGGAGGACACTGATGGCCTGGTTCACCTTCAAATGTCCAGCCCACGGCGAATTTAGAGTATCTCTGGTTCGTCGAGAGCGAGTTGTTTCGTGCCCGACTTGCAAAACCGAGTCAAAGGCGGTAATACGTACTGGTAGCATATCGGTAGTCGAACAGTTGGACAACGGAGCAATGGCCCGGAAGGTCGAACGGCTCCATAACATTGAAGAAATAATGTCGGACAGAGCCGACAAGCATAGCGAGAATACTGAGGAAAGTGAATAACACTTACACTGACGCACACAAGCGTTATTATCAGAATCACAAGGCTGAAATCAAAGCCAGGAGGCTTTTGAAAAAAGCCGAATATCAAGCGTATGGTAGGAAATCGTACAAGAAAAATCGCATTAAAAAATTGGCACAAAAGAAGATATATTTTCAATCGAACAAGGCGAAAATTTCTGCCCGACAATCCGCCAGATTTCGGATTCGAAGAAAGACTGAAATAAATTTTAGGCTTCGAGATAATTTGCGAGCCAGACTGACGAAAGTCGTCCGATGTGGAGGAGCGATCCGAAATCTCGGCTGTTCCATAGAAGAATTTAAACTTCATCTTAGCGCACTATTCAAAGATTCCATGTCTTGGGATAATTATGGAAGAGGCGTGGGCCGATGGTCTATAGATCATATCAAGCCACTTTCTAAGTTTAATTTGGAAAATATGGAAGAACTGCGTGCGGCGTGCCATTACAACAATATGCAGCCTATGTGGAACGAAGAAAACTCTTCAAAAGGCGGTCTGTAGTGGACATTCAGCTCGTCAGCTTAGAGCTTGAAGGGTTCCGATCCTTCCGAAAACGTACCGTAATCCCATTCCCTCGCGGCAATGCAGTGATGCTCATTTCCGGCCACTGGAAGGGTTCGGAAGTATCCTCCGGATCTGGTAAGACGACCATCCTAGAAGCGATAGCGGTCTGCCTCGGCATATCGAACGCAACGCTCGCATCCATCAAGAATTGGGATTCCAAAAAGATATTTTTGAAGTTGACCATCCAGATCGGTCCGGACTTGGTTGAAGTGGTCATGGACCCAAAACTAAGTTTGATCATCAACGGCGAGGTATATCCCGGCCTGACCAAAGGTCCACGCGAGCATCTTCTCGAAATGCTCGGTACAAATGCCGATATGCTGAAGATGATCACGTATCGGAAACAGCGCGTGAAAGGTACGATCATCCGGTCCACCGACTCGCAGCTGAAAGAATTTCTGACGCAACCGCTCAACCTCGGTGAAGTCGAGCTGGCAGCGGATGAGTTCACCAAAGAGACTAATCGGATTCTGGAAGCGATCAAACTGACTCAGCGCGACATTCAACACTATGATGCGAACATGTCCGGCAACTATGTTTCGCAGGAAGATATCGACAAGGCTTACGAAACGCACAATAAGGCGAAGCTGGAGTTCTTGTCTCTGGGTAGTCCTGCGGCGGCAGACGGCATAAACGCCGAGATCAACGCCGTTAAAACTGAACAGTACGGTCTCCGACAGGAGATTTCCGTAGCTGCACAGGAAATCAAAAAGATCAACGATCTTAACTACTCGGTTAATTCCAAGAAGACTGAGAACGCGAACGTCAAAAATCAGATTCTGTCGCTACAAGACAAGGTCGCGAAACTTGAGAAAAACGCGTGCCCGACTTGCGAGAGAGAATGGGACGCGGCCAAAGCATATCTCGATCAGACGAACGCCGAGATAGACCGGCTAGTTGAAAAGATGAAGACGAACATCACGTACATCAAAAATGCCGAGCCTATTCTTAATAGTCTCCAGGAGATTGTCGATCGCCACGCCAATTTGATGATAAAAGACGTCGGCTTGAATGAACGTCTGCGGGACCTGAACGGTAAACTTGGCTCTCTGTCTGCACCGTTCCGATTAGCGGAATCGGCCATGAACTCCGCCGCGTCTAACCTCCAGACGACCGTCAATAAAGCGAACTTCTATCAGAAACAGCTCGGAGAATACGAGAAGTTGAAGCTGAAGCTGGCGACCGAAGAGGCCAATCTGGCTATCGAACAGCATTCTGCCGAGTTACTCGGTCGCGGCGGTTTCTTAGGCTGCATCTTCGACGAGATACTCCAGGACATTGAAGTTCGCACGAATGACATGCTCAGTTATTTCCCGAACGCCAGACACTTCACGGTTACTATCTCATCGAACAAGCTCGTGAAAACGAAAGGAACAACCAAGAAAGAAATCTCCGTGACGATATCGCGTAATGGGTTGGACGTCGATCTCGATGACAATCTCTCCGGCGGCCAACAAGGCGCCATCGAGTTGTGCTCGGACTTGGCTGCAGCGGAAGCAATCCGCTCTCGGTCGGGATGCGCAGTCCAATGGACTGGCCTGGATGAAGTCATGGAAGGACTTGGACCCAGCGAAAAGATGGCCGTAATCGAAATGATTAAGAGCCGTGTAAAAGGTCTCGTACTTATGATCGATCATGCAACAGAGATCAAAGAGTCTTTCGACCGGACAGTCAACATCGAGTACGACGGCAGAGAATCATATGTCAACGCAGTTTAGCTTCGAATTCAGACCGTTCATCCCGCCAATTCTGTACACAAGATATTTTGAAACAATGGTAGCTGATTCAAGTGTTTATATCTGCATTGTCAACAACGAAGACCAGATCGGCCAAATCTTCTTAGAAAAAGCTCCGGACGGCGCCGAAGCTCTCGAAGGACAGATCCGAGTCTTTTTTACAGCCGAGGACCATCGCCGGTACGCCAAGTCAGTCTCGCTCGCCGAAGGTATCCCGTTCGAGTTCATCCGTCGGTGGGAAATGAAGTTCAGCGCCTTCGTCGACTACGTTTCTCAGATGGATTCGAAGTACAAAGAGATCGGAAAATTCGGCGTCCGAGCCGTCGCGTCGGCTATCCACGACGAAAAATTCGTTGATTTAGATATTCTTTGGACTGCCGAGCCCGATTGTATGGTATAATGTGAATAGGAGGTACCCATGAAAGCAGTAGAGAATCTCACGAAAAATTTTACTGATCAGCTGAACCAAACGAATCAGCAGATCACGCAACTCCAGCAAAATCTGGAAATGTTGCAAAGCCGACGGGAACAGTTGAAAGGCGCGATCTTCGCGTTGCAGACTGTAACCGAGCAGACCGCTGCAGAAAAAGCAGAGGCTGACAAGGCAGCAGGCGCCGCACCGGCAGCCGATTCTTCCAGCGGAGCAGCTCCGAGTGGCAGCGATCCTGCACCGGCACCTGCATCTGACTCCGGAAGCCAAAGCGCATCCGGCACGGACGCAAGCCCAGCACCAGCGACAGTTCAGTAGGAGCTGTCGATGGCACGCCGAGCACGCAAAGGTCCGAAGACTCTATGGGACAAAGTTAAAGACGTTGACGAAACGTTTGCCCAAGAAGTCTACGGTGCGACCGATGACAATCTCAGAAGCCGTTTAGCGACGATCGCCATTCAGGTGACGCTTAACGAGAATGAGATGGAAAAAGACAAAGACTTGAAAAGTCTGCGAGAGCAGGCTAAACAGGCAGCGAAGACGTACACTGAACCTCTCGCCGCTCTCAAACTCAAACGTAAGTTGGTCTACAAAATCCTGGAAGAGCGCGGAAAAGCTCCGTGAGAATCCTCGGACTCGATATAAGCACAAAGACTGGATACGCCGTCCTACAAGACGGCGTTCTTCTTTCATACGGGTTGATGAAAGCGCCGCACGTCGACGACCCATCACTCTGCTCTGACTTCTCGCTTCTCTGCCGCGCCCGCGATATGAGAAATGAAATTGCCAAACTGGTTTTGAATTCGGAGCCAGACAAAATCATCATAGAGCAAACAAATCAAGGCTCGTTCCGTACGGACCAAAAGCAGTTGGAGTTCATCCATTGCCTCACTCTTGACTGGATAATGGCCACACCGTGGGCACCAAAGACGGAGTATGTTGACACCTCGCGTTGGCGTTCAAGGCTGGAAATCAAGCTATCGAAAGACCAGCGCAAGCATAATAAGGCCGTGAAGTCTAAAGAAGCTCGCGGCAAGGTAACGCCGAAGCATCTGGCTGTAGCCTGGGTTAACGAGAAATACAAACTCGAACTTCTGAAAAAAGACCATGACATCGCCGACGCTGTTTGCCTCGCAACGTACGGGCACAACGAGTCCTTCAAGATAGCCTTTCCAGTGGCCGTCCAAGTCGATTTAAACGTGGTTTTATCTCCGCAACAGAAAACTGTGGTATAATACTGCATGAACGATGTGAACAGTAATTTTCTCGATACTGACATAGAAGAGATCGTCGAGGAAATCGAAGAAGAGGTTATCGAAGAGACGGAAGAGGCCGAGGCGACCACTTCCATCATCAACGAGGCCATCGCCCGCATCGAACAAGCCAAACTGTACGAAGCGCTTCTGAATCACCAACTGTTCGCTCCCGGTTCGGCCCGGCCAGAAATCATCAAGGCTGTTCGCAAAGAATTCAAAGAATTCATCCAGTTCCGGTTGGAAGTGCTGCTCGGCATCAAAGCCGACGGCAAGCCAGGCCACATTGGCTCAATGCAACCGATCCAGGTCAAATCTCCATTTTCGGACGAAGAAACGGTCGCACTGAAGGATATCGCTCGCAAGTTGGTCGAGAAGAACCGGCTCGTGTCATCCGTTCCGTCTATAAGCGCCGTACAAGTGCCACAGCCTCAGATTCAAGAGCTTCCTACTACGCATCAGCACGTACAGGTCGCACCGCCCGTGGCCGCTCCAGCGCCAACAACGACCACACGCAAGACCGTTACCCGCCGGGTAGTTAAGCGCAACGGCCAAGTCATTTCTACCGAAGACGTACCAGCACAGGCTGCGGCACCCGCCGCACCGGCCAAGCCGAACGCACCGCGCAAGAAGTCGAACAACGTTAATGCCTTTACCGGCCAAGACCTTTCGCAAGCAGTCTCGACTATCCGCCCACCGCAGCCAATGCCTTCTCAGGCCCAAATGGACATGCTCAACGCTCGTCAGGTAGCTCGCATACGCAATTCACCAGGTATCGGCGAAGGCGGCGGTGGTTCTGACGCGGGAGCTGGCACCGGCAGTTTATCCGCAGCCCTTGACATGATGCTTAAACAGAGGTAAACAGTACGCATGAACACACTCGATAAGATCGCGAAGATTGAGCAATCCCTCGCCTCCTTAACTCCGAAGCTGGCTGTTTTCGAAAAGCTGGCCATGAGCATGCCGACGATCAACCAGGATGTCGGCAACCTCCGGAAGGATCTGGCAACGCTGACCAAGGCGATACAGAATATCACCGAAGGCGTCAATGTCAGACACAAGAACCTGAACGAGCAGAATAACGCTATCATTACCCGATGCATGGGTCTTGAATCTTCGTTCGCGTCACTTTCAAAGATGTTCGCAGCGGTCGTGACAGAGCTGTCGGAGACGAAGGTACTCAACCAGAAAAATGTCATGACAAATCTCAGGAAGTCACAGGAAGAAAACGATCGCGGGCAAGTCGAAGGCATGCTGAAGTTGAAAATCATCGAAGAATCTCCCGTCATCGAGTCGGAATCTATGGTCATTGTGTCGCAGACATTTACTCCGAAAGATGAGTCCAAAACACCTGAAATCATTTCGGAATATCGGGTACTCAATTTTGCCAATCCTGAACTCGAAAAGGATACGAAGCAAAATTACCTTGGAAAAGCTGCAAATGACGTGGTAAATCTTAATCTTGACGATGGAGTCCTCTCAACAACCATCGTTCAGGTGTACTCGTATGTTAAGATTTACGCGAAGGGCGAAGGTGAACCGGCAGTCCCGCCGGGCGTTATCGACTCCCCAGCTACGTCTCCAGCATCCGAACAAACCTGAACCACAGGCGGTATAGATGTCCAAGAAGAAAAAGGCTGTAAAGCCAGAGACCGGTGTTTCTAGGCTTACAGGCCAAAAGCTGCTGAACGCGATAGCCAACGATATTCGGACTGTCGCAGAACAGGCAGACGTCGAACCTGGACTTCTCACGCTTCCAGACTATTACGCAAACGGCGGCTACTTCAAAGAATGGCAGCTCCGCAAAGTCGGCGGATACAACGCCGTCAAAAAGCTGTTCTTCGAGAAAGACCTTCCGAAAGACCGTGCGACCATCGGCGAAGTGAAAGAACTTCGCAAGAAATACCTTAAGACCGAACGAGAGCTTGAACTTCGCGATCTGTTCATCGAGCGTATGGAAGCGGCCATCAGCCAGCTCAAGCCGATCAGAATGGCGCCATTCAAACCAAAAGACGCGTACAAGCCCATAAAGCGCGTTGTAAATCTTCTCCTGTCGGACTTGCACTTTGGCTCGGACATTTCCTCGGAAGAGACCGGCATTTCGTGGGGCAAGGTCGAGGAGGCTCGGTCGTTCGCCCGCGTGATCAAGAACGTCTGTGCATACAAGACCCACTACCGCTCGGAAACGCGCTTGGTAGCGAACATCATCGGTGACGTAATCGAGAACGAACTTCACGACAAGTCTACCGCTGCTCCGATCCACGAGCAGGCGTGCCGCGCCATTCACCTTCTGTCGCAAGGCATCGGTCGTTTGGCAGAGAACTACCCAGAAGTGGTAGTCAACTTTGCCGTCGGCAACCATGGTCGAGACATGGCAGTCCACCACGGACGCGCGACGTCGATGAAGTGGAACGCGGTTGAAACCACGATCTATTACGCCGTCAAGAAAGCGTGCTCGCATCTAAAAAATGTCACATTCCACCAGCCGTTAACGCCGTGGGTCATCTACGAAGCTCTCGGCCACAAAGTATACGTGACGCATGGTGACACCAACTTGGCCGTCGGCAACCCAGGCAATACGATCTCGATCCGTTCCATCGAAGACCGCATCAACAGACTGAACTCATCGCTCAAAGACGATGAGAAGTTAGCAGTTGTCGCGATGGGTCACGTTCACATTTCGCTTTGTATCCATTTACCGAATGGGACCTACCTGTTCCTAAACGGGCCATTGGTTCCACCGAACTCTTTCGCTCAGACGCTGAGCATCATGCGCTCGCCGCAGGACCAGGTCATCTGGGAGACGACGGAAAAATTCGCCGTAGGCGATCAGAGGTTCATCAATGCCCAAGGCGCCGAGTTGGACGCATCCCTCGACAAGATCATCGAGCCATTTAAAGGAATTGACGTATAATGTCTTTGTGAGGCTTGTGTGAGCCGGACTTACGGTGATCGCGGCGACAAGGACAACAAGATTCGAATGCTCAAAAGGCAAGCGGATTCCTTGAAGCGTGAAAATACTAGATTGCGACGCGACCTTGAAAAAGCTCAAGGTATGATCGACGATCTTCTTGCCGAATCCCCGGACCACACAGAACACGAAGACAAAAAGGCGCGTAAGCGGGGAGATAGTCTTGTCTGCGATAACTGCCAGAAAGGTGTGTACGTACCTCTCAACATCAAGCTGAGAGATGGGACGCAGAAAACATACTTGACGTGCAACGTCTGCAGGGACAGCAAGGCTCAAAAATGAAATGGTTCTCTGGTTCACCAATGAAAATCCGGCATATTTGCATGCTGAATTTCAGCTTGCAACTGCCAAATCCGACTTAGAAAAGCTGAAGTACGAGCTGCGGAAATCCGAAGAAGAGTTAGCCCGCGCCGAGTCGAATGTCGAAAGCATAGACACCACGTTGAGCTATCTCCGCAAATACGCCGAAGCGGTATCCCTCCGAGAGTATCGAACGATCCGTGACCAACGTATATACAACTGGGCATCCGTCATACACCTACGCAAGCAGATACCGATCACCGCTAAGAGCATCAAGATCGTCGAGGCCGAGATAGCCCGGCTGCAAGGCGAAATACCGGCGCTGCAGTGCAAGGTGTTGGAGTTCAAACGTGATTAAGAAAGAAGAACTCATCAAAATATCCAGAGATTCTGACTATATCCATGCTCCAAAGCATTCCAACTCTCTCAGAGCGTTCCTCGACTACTACCCCGACGGCGCGCCAGATAGCGTGATCTGCAAGGCCTTGTGCATTACGCAACAAGAGCTTGAAGATTTATACAAATCTGCTATCCTTAAGCTCCGAGAGGGTATGGTACCTAATGAACGATAGAAAATTCCGGCAGCTCATCAATCCGCATTCACATTCGGACCACAGCCTCGATGGCGCGTCGACGGTCAAACAGATCGTCAAACGCAACGCGCAGCTCGGCGCGACCCACGTGTGCCTAACGGAGCACGGCAATATGAACTCAGCGATGGACTTGTATACCGCCGCC
>Ga0181525_10002720_pt1 | contig 14322 bp, 15 predicted proteins | sample PEATcosm2014_Bin_48_FD_121100 | JGI IMG/M metagenome (GOLD analysis project Ga0181525, IMG submission 121100) | Peatland microbial communities from MTU Mesocosm Facility, Houghton, MI, USA - PEATcosm2014_Bin06_10_metaG | ecosystem: Environmental > Terrestrial > Soil > Wetlands > Peat | place...
GAACTTGCCGGCGCCGAGCATGATGAGCGCATGGGCGAGCTTGCGGTTGATCGATTCGCGGCGGTTCGAGCCGACAATCACGGCGATCTGGGGCAAGGGCGCGGTGGGCATGGTTGAATACCTCGGTTAGAATTCGTAACTAGGGCTAGATAGATGACTGGGCGCGAACGTCACAAGAGGGCACACCGGTGAAACCAAGACACACGCATTTACCCGCGGATTGCCGGGCAATCAGCGACGTGCTGGCCCGGGTCGGCGATAAATGGTCGGTCCTGGTCGTCACGCGGCTCGGCGAGCGGCCGGTGCGCTTCAACGAATTGCGCCGTTCGATCGGCGGCATCTCGCAGCGCATGCTGACGCTGACGCTGCGCGGGCTCGAGCGCGACGGGCTGATCACGCGCACCGTATTCCCCACCATTCCGCCGCGGGTCGATTATGCGCTGACGCCGCTCGGCCGCGATCTGTTGACCCCGGTTTCTGCGCTCGGCGAGTGGGCGACCCGCAATCAGACCAAAATCGCGCGCGCCCGCGAGCGGTTCGACGGCGATACGAAGAAGGCGCCCGGAGCGCGATCCGGGCTTGTCGAAACGGCCCTTAGAACCTAGAAGCTGCAGCCGAGACCGCCGAGTTAAAGCAACCGGCCTGAGTAGGGGTGAGGAACCATGCGTGTTTACTACGATCGCGACGCCGACCTGAATCTGATCAAGGGCAAGAAGGTCGCCATCATCGGCTACGGCAGCCAGGGCCACGCCCACGCGCTCAATTTGCGCGATTCCGGCGTCAAGGATGTCGCGGTCGCACTGCGCAAGACTTCGGCCGGCGTGAAGAAGGCGGAAGCCGAGAAATTCAAGGTGCTGGAGGTGGCGGACGCCGCCAAATGGGCCGACGTCATGATGATGCTCACGCCCGACGAATTGCAGGGCGACATCTATCGCGATCATCTCGCCAAGAACATGAAGGACGGCGCGGCGCTGATGTTCGCGCACGGCCTCAACGTGCATTTCAACCTGATCGAGCCGCGCGCGGATCTCGACGTGCTGATGATCGCGCCCAAGGGCCCCGGCCACACCGTGCGCTCGGAATATCAGCGCGGCGCCGGCGTGCCGTGCCTGGTCGCGATCCACAAGGATGCGTCCGGCAACGCCCACGATCTCGGACTGTCTTACGCCTCGGCCATCGGCGGCGGCCGCGCCGGCATCATCGAGACGACGTTCAAGGAGGAATGCGAGACCGACCTGTTCGGCGAGCAGACCGTGCTGTGCGGCGGCCTCGTCGAACTGATGAAGGCCGGCTACGAGACGCTGGTCGAAGCCGGTTACGCGCCGGAAATGGCCTATTTCGAGTGCGTCCATGAGGTCAAGCTGATCGTCGACCTGATCTACGAGGGCGGCATCGCCAACATGAACTACTCGGTGTCCAACACCGCCGAATATGGCGAATATGTTTCCGGACCGCGCGTCGTAACGGCCGCGACCAAAGCGGAGATGAAGAAGATCCTGGGCGACATCCAGTCCGGCCGTTTCACCCGCGACTGGATGCTGGAGAACAAGGTGAACCAGACCTCGTTCAAAGCGACCCGCGCCAAGCTCGCCGAGCACCCGATCGAGCAGATCGGCGCCAAGCTGCGCGAAATGATGCCGTGGATCAAAGAACGGGCGCTGGTGGACAAGAGCAAGAATTAATCCGCAAGAGCAAGAATTGATCCGCAAGAGCAAGAATTGATCCGCGGCATCTCACGCTGAGACGGATCGCCGGGTTCCAGCGAAATCAATACAGGAATTTTCCGGCCGCGCCGGGGTTGTTCGAGAAGCCGCGGCGGCTAGCCTGCCGCAACGGGGGCGATAGACTATTGGAGGAAAATCATGCCTGCCCAGCGACTTTGCCTCGTCGCGGCCGCCATCACCATCACGCTGGCATTCGGCTTCGCCGCCACCGCAGCCGACGCGGCCGGTATTTTCACGCTGCATTCGACGACGTTCGCCGACGGCAAGATGATGCCGAAAAAGGTCGCCAATAATATCGCGGGTAATCCGAACTGCGTCGGCGATAATGTTTCGCCGCAATTGTCCTGGACCGACGTGCCTACCGGCACCAAGAGTCTCGTGCTGCTGATGTCCGATCCGGAGAGCCGCGGAGGCGCGGTGGCCAGCCATTGGGTCGCCTACGGCATTCCCGCATCGGTTACCGGCTTTGCCGAAGGCGAGGTCAGCAAGGCTTCGGACAAGTATGTCGGCGGCAAGAGCGGCTTCGGTATCGGAAGCTATTTCGGACCATGCCCGTCTGCCAACACTTCGCCGCATCACTACACATTCATCCTCGTCGCCACCGACTTCGAAACGACGGACCTGCCGCCGGGCCTTACCAGGGACGAAGTATTTGGCAAACTTGCAGCCCCTGGTCAGCCGCCCGCGCACACCAAAGGCGTCACCGGCATGGTCGGATTGTTTGTCAATCCGTGGCACGAATAAGTACCGGCGGCATGACGCACGAGGCCGCGCGCTTGCGCCGGCGTGGCCTTTTCCGCTACAAGAAGGCCGGTCCAACATGAAGTTAACGCGGAATTCACCTTAATCCGCGAGCTTTGGATCGTAACGAAGGCAGTAGCTATGTCGTTTCGCCGCGAGTTCCGCGCGATGACCCGGGGGGCCGATCAGGCCAAGCCTGTTGCAGGCTCTTCCGGCGCTGCCCTCATTCTCCGCGGGCTCCTGCTCCTTAGCGCCCCCTGAGGGCCGGCCGGGCGTTTTGCGCCTGGGCACTCAGGGGTCGATTGCAGCCACGGAACCCAAGAGATCGCGCAGATTTGCGCCCCGAGAAGGACCTAGATCATGAACACGCCAGCCCAAGCTGAGCACCCATCCGCCGCGCAGCGGTCCGAGCAGGACCGCGTCGTCATTTTCGACACCACGTTGCGCGACGGCGAGCAAAGCCCCGGCGCGACCATGACGCACGAGGAAAAGCTCGAAGTCGCCGAGTTGCTCGACACCATGGGTGTCGACGTCATCGAAGCCGGCTTTCCGATCGCGTCCGACGGCGATTTCGCCGCCGTCAACGAAATCGCCAAGCGCGCCAAGAAGGCGGTGATCTGCGGACTGGCCCGCGCCAGCCTCAAGGACATCGACTGTTGCGCGGAGGCGATCAGGCCCGCCGAGCGGCGGCGCATCCACACCTTCCTGTCCACCTCGCCGGTGCACATGAAATACAAGCTCCAGAAGGAGCCGCACGAAGTCTACGAAATGGTGATCGCGCAGGTGACCCGCGCGCGCAATTTCACCGACGACGTCGAGTGGTCGAGCGAGGACGGCACCCGCACCGAGTTCGACTTCCTGTGCCGTTGCGTCGAGGCCGCGATCAAGGCCGGCGCCACCACCATCAATGTTCCCGACACCGTCGGCTATACCGTGCCGGATGAATATTTCGCGATGTTCAAGACGCTGCGCGAGCGGGTGCCGAATTCCGACCTGGCCTGCTTCTCCGTGCATTGCCACAACGACCTCGGCATGGCGGTGGCAAATTCGCTTGCCGGCATTCGCGCCGGCGCGCGCCAGATCGAATGCACCGTCAACGGCATCGGCGAGCGCGCCGGCAATGCTTCGCTCGAGGAAGTCGTGATGGCGATGCGGGTGCGCAACGACGTGCTGCCCTATTGGACCGGCATCGACGCCACCATGCTGACGCGGGCGTCGAAACTCGTCGCGGCGGTTACCTCGTTCCCGGTGCAATATAACAAAGCGATCGTCGGGCGAAACGCATTCGCGCATGAGAGCGGCATCCATCAGGATGGCATGCTCAAGCACACGCAGACCTACGAGATCATGGTGCCCGAGGACGTCGGCGTGAAGCAGACCTCGCTGGTCATGGGCAAACATTCCGGCCGCCATGCCTTCGCGCATAAGCTCGAAGAGCTGGGCTATCGCCTCGCCGACAATCAGCTCGAAGACGCCTTCGTCCGCTTCAAGACGCTCGCCGACCGCAAGAAGCACGTCTATGACGAGGACATCGAGGCGCTGGTCGACGAGGAGATCGCCACCGCGCAGGACCACATCAAGCTCGTCTCGCTGTCGGTGATCGCCGGCACGCGCGGGCCGCAGCGCGCGACCATGAAGCTCGATATCGACGGCAGGTCGGCGATCGAGGAGTGCGAGGGCAACGGCCCGGTCGACGCGGTGTTCAACTGCGTCAAGGCGATGGTGCCGCACGACGCGGTGTTGGAGCTTTACCAGGTCCACGCCGTGACCGAAGGCACCGATGCGCAAGCAGAGGTTTCGGTACGGCTGTCGGAGAATGGCCGCACGGTCACCGCCAAGGGCGCCGATCCGGACACGCTGGTGGCTTCGGCCAAAGCGTATCTCGCCGCGCTCAACAAGCTCGTCGCCCGCCGCCAGCGCGGCAATCTCGAGCCGATCGCCGTCGGCGAGCGCCGCATCCACTCGACGGATGTCGGCTGAGCACAGGGACCTGCTGCCGGTGCAAAAATAACTCAGGCGGTGGAAATCGATCGCCGCTGCCTGACGTTCTTTTTTGCACAGATTGTAATTCTCATCCGACCGCTCCATGGTAGCGATCCGAACCCCGTGGAGATCGAATGTCCGTGCCCCCGAGCGATTATTTCGAAGCCAGTCTTCCCGGCGCCACACAGGTGGTCCGGATCGCGAGCTTTCACGAGGCCAAGGTGTTTGCGCGCAGGTGGGTGATCAGGGACAAGGAACTTGCTTTGAAGGCGCTGCTGCGGCGTATGGAAAAGGCCAACAGTTCAGCGACCGCGGATATTGCGGTCCGCCAATTGAAGCAAGCGCTGGCCAGCCGGGGAATGTTGGTTTCGGCAAGTCCGCCACTCGGCGATCTTCTGCGCACTCCGTAATCGATCAGAGCGCGGCAATGCACGCCTCGGCGCGCTCCGGCGCGCCGGCGCCAAATCGCGTTCGCAGCTCGCGAAAAGAAATTAGCTGGCGTGCCGTTTCATCCCAGAGCACCAGGCGCACGCAGGCCAAGCTTTGACCAAGCGTGAGCCGGCCGACCTTGGCGAGATCGGGGTGATGGCGAAGAGCTTGCGGCAGGCGGTAGAACGGAATGCGGCTGCACAGGTGATGAATATGGTGCACGCCGATATTGGCGCTGAACCAGCGCAGCACGACCGGCAGATCATAATGTGAGCTGCCGTACAGCGCCGCGGTCGGGAAACTCCAATCCCGGTTGTCGGACCAGCTGGTATGTTCGAACTGATGCTGAACGTAAAACAGCCATACCCCGATCGCGCCGCTGAAGAAGGTGATCGGCAGATGCACCAGCAGGAACGGCCAGACCCCGATCCACCACATCACGGCGAAAACGACCAGCGCGATCGCGGCGTTTGTCGCCATGGTGCCGACCCACGGCACCCAGCCTTCGCGCATCAGCCCTAACGGCAAGCGGTGGCGCAGGATGAACAGATAGGTCGGGCCAACCCCGAACATGACGATCGGGTGACGGTACAGGCGGTAGGCGAGCCGCCGCCAGCGCGACAGCGCCAGATATTCGCGCACCGTGAGCGTGTCGATGTCGCCGATACCGCGGAGGTCGAGATTACCGGAGCTCGCGTGGTGGATGCCGTGTGCGCGCCGCCAGAAATCATAAGGCGTCAGCGTAAATACGCCGATGACGCGGCCGACCCAGTCGTTCAAGAGCCGCTGGCGAAAGAAAGAGCCGTGGCCGCAATCGTGCTGGATCATGAACAGGCGGACCAGAAACCCCGAGGCCGGCACCGCCAGCAACAAACAGAGCCAGTATCCGACGTGAAGGGACAGACACATCAACGCCCAAAGCGCGACGAACGGCGCCGCCGTTATCAGAATCTCGACCACGCTGCGCCCGTGGTTCGGTTCGCGGTAGCGGGCCAGGCTCTGTGCCAAGGCGCGCAGGTCGGTCGCGGCGGCGTCCGCGTCGGCTGTCGGTTTGTCGTTCAGAATTGCCTCCATCGCCACGACTCCCGCGGCAGAGCCGCGATATCGCTTGGCGGGTCTAACGGCAAATTGAATCTAGCAACAGCAAGGCGTCTTTTTTATGCCCTTAGTGCGGAACCGTACACGTCGGGGCCTGGCGCGTCCACAACACAAAAACAGCCAATTCGATACAAACACGCCCGGTTACGGCGAATTGTGACAGCGAATGCCTCATGGCCGGACTGGTAACGGCGCGCTTTAAACTTATATTGATAGAATCATTTGAATGGCGTTCATTCAGACGAAACTCAATCCTTTCGCGAGGACCTACCCGATGACCGAATTCAATTACCAAGCCGCAGCCGAGCTGTTTCCGACGCGCAGGCGGCTGCCCAGGCGTCAGTCGTTCGGCTACAAACGGTTCGAGCAAGCCGCGCAGGCCATCCGTTTTGCCATGGAGAACCTGCCGCCGGAATGTCTTGTCGGCGCGTTTCTCGAGGTCGACGAGCAAAGATACGGCAACGACGATATCCGCCGTTTGTACGAGTGCGCCGAATATCCGCTGAGCCGCACGGCACGATCGTGACCGACCGGACGGTCGACCTCGATCACCATCGCGGGATGGCCGCCCAGAAGGCTACGACGCTGCGCCGCCTTTTGGCGGACGTCGAGGCGAATGAAGAGGCTTTGCGGCTGCGGCAAGACGAATTGGAAAACCACTTGCTGGCCGCGCCGGCCGCGAATTGGCAGGAAGCCGCCGAGAAGGCCCGTTACCTCCTTAATCTGTTTGCGGCGACGATCGCCGCGCAGGACCCGCGCCGACAAAAGCTCATTGCCGCGGTTCTCGCCGACCTCAAGCGCCTTTCAGACGAAAGCTAGCGATCTCATTCCAATCGCGCGGATGCCGTTGCGGCGCGCCTTTCCGTCCTAAGGGAAAGGTTACCAATGGCATGCCAGTGTCCCACCGCGCCTGACCGCAGATCGGTTCCGGACCGGCGGCGCCGGATCACCCGGAACCGGGCATCGGCGTTTTAGGAAAATACATTCAAACCGTGTCAGCAAAGGACTATTCCCATGAGGAAATCCGTGCCGGAAACGATGTTCAGTGATGCCGAGCGCAGCCGGTTCAGCATGCTCCGCACCTGGGTGCTCGAAAACGGCGTCACCGAAATCGTCATGAAGGAGCTGCAATTCTGGAATTTTTCTCAACTGCAGCCGGTCGCCGAAAAACCCTGGACGACATTCATGGGGCGCACGATCAGCGTGCCCGACATGCCGGTTGAAGCGCAAAAATTTCTCGGGATTTTTGATAAGCGCGCCGTCGGCGCCATATGAACGGGTAACGGCGCGGCTGCGGTGCTGTCAGAAATCCGCCGCCAGGAGTTCGTAGGAGCCTTTGCGCTCCCGCTTATACGCCTTCATGGCCGCCGCGTAGATCTTGATCCGATTGGCGTCAAAGGTGAGCAGCAGACTTTCCTCATCGCGCGCGTTTTTCGGCTGCAGCCGATTGAGCGCGTCTTCGGTTACGAAAAACGACCATTCCATCGCGCTGTCATGACCCCAGAACCGGACGGCGCGTCGGGTGGGGTCGAAAACTCGGCTTTGGTTCGGGAAACTGAGCACGTCCGCTCCAAGCCCTTACTCGATTGCTGAAATCCAACATTTCCGCAGGCCTTCGGAATCCCGAGCCCACCAATAATTTTCCTCCGAATTGTGCCCCGACGCCTTGAATGTCTTCAGGTGCGTCTTGACCGCGGCCAAAGCCTCCTCGCGCGTCGAGTAGCCGCGACCGACCTCGGCGGTACCCGCGGAATCCACACCCTTAAGCTCAAGAATCTTGAACATTGCCGACTTTCCCTCCGGTGCCATCCACGACCGCCGCGCGGACCTCATGAGGTCCGACATCGCGGCGACATTCTCCATCAATCGAAATTCAAATGCGCCGCCAGCACAAGATCACCCTCTCCAACCACACGCTCGTGGGGTTCGCTTTTGCATTTTATGCGATACCGCGGGCTTTCTCCCCCCTCGGTCGGCCGCAAACTGATGATCTCATAGTCTCCCCCTGCTCCAGGTCGAGACATCGACGGTATCAGAGCGACCGTTTGCCCGACCTTGAACTTGTGGGTGTCGACTGTCATTGCGGATACTCCTCGGCAGTGCCGCTGGCGGCGTGAACTCCGCCGCGTCGCGACATGAAGATCGGGATCGTCGGCTCTCGTATCGGGATCGCGGTGTCGTAGCTTAGCTTCCGCGAGCGCCGCGCATTAGCTTCGTTGGCAACGCGGCTATGAAGGCGCTTCAATCAATGCGCTTTCTGTTTTGCGCGAGCGCGGCCGCCGCATGATGCGCGGCCTTGTAGGCGAAGCAACACACCCGCTCGACCTCGTCGCAACTCGTCAAACGGAAATGAAAGAACAAGCCGCAGCCGTTTGACGGGAATTCGTAAACGCGACTCGCCGGAGAGCGACTCGACAGAGCGCGACTAGGCTACTTACTTCATATAGTCATAGATGCCGTTCGTTTCAAGGCGCCGTCGCGATCGTCCCTATGATGGCGCTTCACCTGTCGGTGGTCCTGATATACCCCCGCCGCTGGCAATTGGCTTAGGCAGCGCGCAGGGTGCCGTTATGTCGAATCAGGCTCCTCCGCATTCCTTTGAAATCATCTTTTATTCGACGGCGTCGCTGCTCATCGTCATCGGCTTGACGTGGTACTTTGTCCGGTAACGAAGTTAGAACAGCGCCGCGGCGGGTGAACGATCCGTTCCCGGCCGGGCGGTCCTAGAACAGCGCCTTGCCCGTGACCGCACCGGCCGCTATATCCAGCGCCAGATTGCCGCCGGTTGGGCGGCTTTCGCTTTGCTGGTCCGATGCCGGACCGGCGCAGCAAGGAAACGGTGGAAGTTCCTAACTTGTTGAAATGCTTCGGTTAGGGCGCATAGCTCAGTTGGTAGAGCAGCTGACTCTTAATCAGCGGGTCGTAGGTTCGAGCCCTACTGCGCCCACCAATAAAATCAATAGCTTATGGGAAGCGCGGCTCGGCCAGAAAAGGCCGTGTCCGCGCTATGTCCGCGTTAACGCTGCGGTCTAATTCCCCGCCCTGCAAGGCACAATTCGAGCCGATTGTCCGCCTCTCCGCGTGAATGACGTGTTGCGGATCAACGCATAGCTCTAGGGTTTGGGAGTTGTCGCTGGAACAGTTGCCGCCTTTTGCAACTGCTCCAGCTCACGCTGAAGCTGCCCAACAGCACCACTGAGCTGATCGATCTTCGCATCAATGCTGTCCATGTGCTGCGTTTGGGGCCGATCGTTCACGATTACTCTTAATTCATTGCTTAACGTTGCGATCTCGGTTTTCAGGTCAACAAGTGAAGGGGCTGCAATATTAACCGGACCCACGATCTCGGACTTGGCGGGGCCTGTATCTGTCGGCAACAACAAGATCGAAGGCACGGCCGCGACCAGTAATGTGAGCACGGCAAGCGCCGTCAGAATATGCGCGCCCTTAACGAACTGCGCGATATGTCCGTTCATCCCCTGATTGACCGAGGCGCAATAAAGCAAGCCGCGCGCGTAAAAGGCCCTGTCGTAAGTTCGGAATGTTCCTGCTCCCAAATCGATGATTGCGCCCAGGCCCAGCGTCTCGCGCACTTGCACCGAGACTGCCCGCGCGATCGAAATGAAGCCCAACACAGACAATGCGAGCGACGCAAATAGAAACACCAGCGCGACTCTTTCGCCCTCCGCATTCTGGTTGATGTGAGCATAGAGAAACACAACACCGGATGTCAGCAGCGGCACGAGAAAAGTTATGACCGAAAATGTTGCGCGCGCCTTTCCCTCCAGAAACACGCGGTCGGCTTCCGCTTCGGCATAGAGAGCCTGACATTGCTTGAGCTGATCGTCGTCAATCGCCGCAACAGCCGGAGGGTCGTCGGGCGACTCCGGGCGCGGATTAAACGGGAGAACTGTTTGCCAGAGGATTCTCCAGAAATTGCCGGCCATACGGCGGAGCTGGGTACGCAATGGCCCCTGCGAGCCCCGTCCGAGCAACAGAGGCGCCCTCGCGATCACGGTCATTTCCCCGCTCCATAAAAGAGTTGAATAAAGGCATCTCGCATAGGAAAGCCGAGCCTATCCTCCAACCAAGCCCACTCGCCGGTGGGATTTACTTCGAGAAAGACCAGCTCTCCGTCCGGTGTTCTGATGAAGTCAAACGCGCCGTACACAAGACCGAGCCGGTCAAGTAGTGCGCAACATTTTTGCCGCACATCTTCGCTCACATTCGATACGGCGTAGCTCACGTCCGACTTGGGGGACCGCCAATCGACGATGTCTCCGTTGCCCTTGATCTCGGCTACGAACCAATCCCGCCCGATCATGGTGGCGCGAATGTCGGCCGCTCTCGGTATTTCTTCCTGCAACAACACCGGGCATAGCGTGACAGTTTCTTCTTCCAGATCCTCCGGCTGAATCCGCCGGGTGTAAGCTGAAAAACGCGCCGAGCCGTCAAAGAAGAGCCCGTGGAAGATAGGCTTGCATATCGTGCCGGATCGATTGCCGTTCGCAAAATCCCGCAGGGATTTTGCATCACGGGAAACGAGCGTACGCGGGACCTTGAAGCCGACGCTGCGCGCGACCTCAAGCTGGTAGAGCTTATGTTCGGCGGTTGTAACTCGGTCGATCGGGTTAACCCAAAGCGCGTCCGTATTGAGGACAAGCGCCGTCGCGAGGTGGCGCATTTCACCGGCAACGAATTGGCGTTCGTGGGCCGAAAGTGCGCTGCCGAGCGGGTTCGGATGAATCGCTCGCCGATACCAAATGGCCCTGACCTGATCGAGGGCGAGCTTCCTTGGAGCGATCGCAATCTCGCTTTCCATTTTGCCGACGCCCAGCGAAAACGTGAAGTCCGCCCCGGCGATATCCTCCGCGTTCAGCCGGAAATAGGGTAACCCGCGTCTTATCAACTCCACGATCAGGAAATCAGCGGCGAAATCGCGCTCCGATGTCAGAATGAGCAGCATCAAGGGACGCCCCGCTACGTACGGCGTAACCTGCTAAAACGCTTCCCTTGAAACGATTTGATCGAGAAATACTGACGCAGTGTCAGGCTGATCCGCGCCTTCGCGGGTTTCTGTAATGGTCGTCTCTCCAAACTGCGAGGAGAGTTCATCAAATCGGCTTTGGTCTACTGCCTCGGGCAGCACAGTCATTTTTGTCGATTCACCAAACACCGACGAAGACATCGCGCCGAAGCCAACCAAGTCTACGCCTTCACCGTCGGTCTTAGTGACCGTTGTTTCGCCGAACTGCGACATCTCGAAAGCCGACGCTCCGGACGGATCGTGGCCTTCGCCCTCGCGGCGCGTCACGGTTGTTTCACCGAACTGCGAAAACTCGCGAGCTCGCGTTTTTCCTTGCATCTCAAGGATGACCGCTCGTCCAGACTCTCTATTCACCCATATCTGTTGCTGCCTGTCGAAAACATGGTCGCAGCGCGGCTCGGGCTCGGCTGGCAACTTCGTGCAATTTCTAAGAACGAAGGGCGTCATGGCATACCTTCGCGATCGAGCTTCTCCGCCATTCTCGATTTCAAGCTGAGCGCTGTCAACGGCGCTCGCTTAACATCCCCCTCCTTTGGCCGCAAAAATCACTCGCATGGAAGCGCATCGGCCATCGCGTTATAGGCGACCGCCGCGGCTATCAAATTCATGTTGTCGGGGTGCGCCCGCGCACAATCTACGAAGATGCGGACAATATCGCTTTGTATCTTCGGGCGGGCAGGCATTGAGAAACGCCTTGCCGTTTTGGTCAGCCAGCGTCGCGAATTGCTGGACCGCGCTCATGAAACCCCAGCACTGACGCGCATCAACGCCGGGCGGGAGGAAGACCGCGCCGCCGTCGGTGTGCGCGCCGCGCTGGAGGATTTCGCAGGAGCGCAGCATCTGGCCCGCGGTCGCGGGGAAGATCGACGTACATGTCCCATTCGAAATTGCAGTCTTCGAGCCGCGATTCCCGTGGGCGACGTCGCCCCCCGTTTTGCCTGTGTTTGGTGGCTTAAGCTGACATCTGGTAGGTCCCGGGCCGGAATCCCCTTTAGGGCTCGCCGAGCCAATCGAGCACGTCCATCGCGGCCTCATTTTATGGACATAGACCGATTCCGACATTGTTCGCTGTCCGTAGTTGTCGGTGCGGCGCGTGCCTATCTACATGGATCTTGAGATTGTAGATTGTTCTTATTTCGTTCTACAATGGTTGTTGGGCCGAAGAGCTGATTCCCCTTTTTAGATCAATGTCAGCTCGAGGTTTGCGACGGTTTTCTGCCGCAGCCTCCGAAAACGGGGTTAGTGCGTCATCCGCGAGAGAAGGGTGCGGGGAATGCCGAAGAAGAAATCGCCCGTTCATGTCACCGGCGGTGGCGGATTCCGCTATGAGAATTCGGCCGCTGCGCGCTTCCTTCTCGATCTACTTGGCGGGACCAATTCCCTCGGCGCCGAATTTGGCCGTGTCACGCGTGTCGATTGGCAAGCTCGGGACACCGGATGGCTTGCCGACGACCTTGTCATCACCTGCGCCCATCGCGACGGCGAACGGACAGCCGGCGTTTCGATCAAGAGCGCGCAGCAAGTCACGGCCCGCGGGTTCCCGGAAGATTTTGTCGAGATCGCATGGGAGCAGTGGTTCGGGTCAGGAACGAACCGCAAGCTATCCAACGGCGATGATGCGATCGTTCTCATCGTCGGCAGCATCGCTCACGACGTCGACGATGCATGGTCGAATTTCCTGCGCGACGCCTTGAAAACGACGCCCGAACGCATGGTGGCGCGTCTCTCGGCAACGGACCCCGGCGCGGGCGTCCAATCGTCCGCCTTGCAGCGCGCGCTTGTGGCCAGCTTTGTCTGCCCCGAAGCGCTGCACGGTGAAGGCCGGCACGACGACAACGCGAAGATTGAGCTCTTGCGCCACGTGCGGCTGCTTTACTTCGACTACGATAAGACGCCGTCGCGGGAGTATGCGCGGGCACTCGACGACTGTCAGCGAATCCTTCGTTCCGGAGACACTGCCGATGCCGCACGGCTCTGGCAAAAGCTTACAAGCATTGCCGACGAAAAGCGCACGGGCGGTTCAATCGACCTTTCACAATTGTTGGCGAGGCTGCGCGGCGAATTCGAGCTACGCGAGCATCCTGACTACCGGCGTGATTGGGAAGTCCTGGACCGCGCCGGCCAGGAAGCCATGGCGGATGTCCGCACGGAGATCGCGGGACTTCCCCCTTTAACCCGCGCGGGAGAGCGAACCAGGGTTCAAACCCGGCTCGACCAACATGGGGCCTGCTTTCTTGTCGGGGATTCGGGCTCGGGCAAGTCAGCGCTCGCCAAAGCAATCGCGGCTGCCAGCTATCCGCGGGTTGTTTGGCTTGGTCCCCATAACCTTGACTGCGAAACACCAGCCGACTTCGAGCGCAGCCTTGGGATCAACCACCCCTTAAGCGAGATTGTGAATGCGACCGCAGAGCGCTGCCTCGTCGTCTTCGATGGCGTCGAGCGCTTTGACTTGCCGGCGATCGGCCTGGCCTGCCGGCTCGTCACGGATATCTCTGCCGGCGGCGCGGCGCCGCATGTTCATTTTCTGCTGACCGCTCAATTCGAAGCAGCCAATCAACTCGTTCGTCGGTTCGTGGAATTCGCCGCGCCCGAGTCGCTGCGCGAACCCGTGCCGATAACGCCGCCGTCTCTTACCGATGTGCAAACGCTCGTTTCTGCCGTACCGGGACTTCAGTGGGCATCGCTCCGTCCGGAACTCCGTCCCTTGCTCAGGAATCTGAAGGTCCTGGACTGGCTGGTCAGCGCGCTTCGTGCGGGCGCCAACATTAACGCTCCCGCCTTCACCGGCATTACGCAGCTGATCGATGCGCTGTGGGAACGCTGGGTCGAGGCCGACCGGGACGGTCCCAGCCGGTCTCACCTCCTGATGCATCTGGGTATATTGGAAGCCGAGACGCTGAGCCCCGGTGTTCCGCGCATGCGGCTCGAACACGCCGAACATTCGGCCCTGCCGGGGATGACGGTCGCGGATTTGATCCGGGTTCGCGACGAACGCGTCCGTTTCGCTCACGACCTTCTCGGTGACTGGGCGCGCTTGCGCGTCCTCATCGGCGAGCAATCCTTGGCGACGCCCGCAAACCGCGAACGCGCCGCGCTCCCGAGGTGGCATCGCGCCGTGCGGCTGTTCGGTCAGCGGCTTCTTGAGCAGACGACCGATGGCACCGACCGGTGGCGGCAGGCGATTGAAGCGCTGCAAGACGAGACGCAAGAGGGCAAGGTCATAAGCGATGTCCTGCTCGAATCGGCGTTTCTCGCATCGAATGCGGATGATCTGCTGGAGCGGACCTGGCCGGCGCTCGC
>Ga0181525_10002721_pt1 | contig 14317 bp, 13 predicted proteins | sample PEATcosm2014_Bin_48_FD_121100 | JGI IMG/M metagenome (GOLD analysis project Ga0181525, IMG submission 121100) | Peatland microbial communities from MTU Mesocosm Facility, Houghton, MI, USA - PEATcosm2014_Bin06_10_metaG | ecosystem: Environmental > Terrestrial > Soil > Wetlands > Peat | place...
GTCTCGACAGGCGGATCGAACTCGCCGAGGGCGCGTAACGCATCCCAGAGTCGGTCTTTGGTCTGATCGTTTTGAATTTTTACGTATTCGGCGGCTACGGCTCTACCAAAGTCTTTGGCTTGTTCTTCCGTCATGGCTAACCTCGGAGCCGTACCACAGTGTTTAAGACACTACCCCCTTGTGTCACCAAAAAACAAAAGCCGGAGGCATCCGCCTCCGGCATCAGAAAATCTAGAACCTATCTACTGTCCAACGCTGGCCACCACCGGCGTCATGGTCAGCGGTCGATTCAACTCCAGCGTGAGTTCTGTTCCAGCCATCAGCGTGGCGGAACGATGCTTGCTTAGCCAGTGCGCGCCGGTCGAGCCTGCGCCCACAATTCCGCCAATCACAATTCCCGGCGGTCCGCCGATCAGCCCGCCGATCAACATGCCACCAGCGGTGCCGCCGCCGGTTTCTACCTGGTCGCGGCGGTCATGACCGGACCCCTTGAACTCGCCTTCCTGGTTCACGTCCGTGCCGCCTCCGGCATTGGTATCGACCAGCGTGGCATCCAGAAAGAACCGCTCGCCGGTTGGCAGGATCAGAGCTTCGGGCAGAATTCCAATCGTCGGCTTACCCGAGATGCGGCGCGGCTCGGCCACTTTGGTGACACGGCCTTCCACCACCGCGCCGGCAGGAATCACCGTCTTGCCGTTGAGCACCACGGGCTGCGAGAGTTCCCCGCGGAACGGATCCCCAGCCTTGTTGCTGAAAGTGGCAAGCGTGGTATCGAGCTTCAACATCAGCGCCGTTCCGGCGGGCACCGGAGAACTATTCTGCGCCACGGCCGTCGTATTTATGTAAGAACACGCCAGCAGCACGATGCAGGGTAGAACCATCCACTTCTTCATGACTCCTCCTCAAAGCTTACAACCCACAAATCTTCCGATTGTTCTTCTGACTTTAGACCAGCCAGAGGGCCGGGACAATATGCGGCTGGGCTAAGGAACCAGCGAAGGCAACCAGCGAGCATCGCCGCTAAGTTCGGTGCCGGGAAACGCAAATCCGGGCCGTAAGCGTTGTCACTTTGCCGTGATCGCGCGTCCGCTATAATCGTGGGTTCGGAACCACATCATGGGCAGAGACTATACGGGCGTCGGCTATCTGACCGGCCGGCGGCTGAGTTTCAATTCGTCCGCCCCGCGGCACGCCGTGCGGGTGGATCACGATTCACAAATCATATCTTCAGACAAAGAAGGGAAGCGCGGTATGACAAATGTCGGAGCAATCATCGGGCGCGAGGTGCTGGATTCGCGCGGCAATCCTACAGTAGAAGCCGAGGTGCAACTGGTTGATGGAGCCATCGGACGTGCCATTGTCCCCAGCGGTGCATCGACCGGTGAGCATGAGGCTGTCGAACTGCGCGACGGCGACAACACGCGCTATCTGGGCAAAGGCGTTCTCAAAGCGGCAGAAAACGTCAACGGAGAAATCGCCGATGCACTGGCCAACTGGGACGCTTTCGATCAGCGTGGCCTCGACCAAAAAATGATCGAACTCGATGGCACTGACAACAAGGGCCGCCTGGGCGCGAACGCGATTCTCGCCGTCTCCATGGCGGCGGCGCGCGCGGCGGCCGCGGAGTTCGGCTTGCCCCTCTATCGTTACCTCGGCGGCGCGGGTGCCAACACTTTGCCCACGCCCATGATGAACATTCTCAACGGCGGAGCCCATGCCGACAATAACGTCGACTTCCAGGAATTCATGGTCATGCCCGTAGGCGCGCCGAGCTTTTCTGAGGCATTGCGCTGGGGCGTGGAAGTTTTCCACACGCTTAAGGGAGTGTTGAAGAAGCGCGGTTACAACACCGCGGTCGGCGATGAAGGTGGATTTGCTCCCTCGGTAAAGTCGAACATCGAAGCCATCGAAGTCGTACTCGAAGCCATTCAGCAAGCTGGCTACAAGCCCGGAGAAGAAATCGCCATCGCTCTCGATCCCGCCGCCAGCGAGTTCTATCAAGACGGCAAATACGTCTTCAAAAAATCCGACAAGTCTGCCAAGAGCTCCGATGACATGGTGAAGTTCTGGTCGAAGTGGGTGAACGATTATCCCATCGTCTCGCTGGAAGATGGTCTAGCCGAAAATGATTGGGACGGCTGGCAGAATCTGACGAAAGAACTCGGGAGCAAGATTCAGCTCGTAGGCGATGACCTGTTCGTCACGAACGTTCAGTTCCTGCAAGAGGGAATCGACAAGGGAGTTGCCAACTCGATTCTGATCAAAGTCAATCAGATCGGCACGGTCAGCGAAACCCTCGACGCCATCGACTTGGCGCGCCGCAACGGCTACACGTCGGTGATTTCGCACCGCTCCGGTGAAACCGAAGACACCTTCATCGCCGACCTCGCCGTCGCCACCGGCGCAGGCCAAATCAAAACCGGCTCCGCCTCGCGCACCGACCGTATCTGCAAGTACAACCAGTTGCTGCGGATTGAATCGGAACTCGGCGACGCGGCAAGGTTTCTGGGCTTGAGGGCGCTAAATTACAAAGGCTAGGACTCGCTCTCGTGGACGCCGCGTCAAAATCGACTCTGAGTGGTTTGCTAAAGGGAGTCGCTTGGCTGTTGTTCGTGATCGCGGGCCTCGCGTTCTGCGTGGGAGGCCGGGCAATCAGCGAATTCGCTCACGCCGATAGGATACTGGCAGAGTTGGTCGGACTGGTGATTGCCGGATTGTGCGCCGTGCTAGGAGTGTTGGCAAAGACTGCTGGAGAGAATCTTGGCGAACCTGAACAAAACAAGGATGCCAGAATTTCTGTGAAGGGATCCGAGGACGATACAACTTGACTTAGTCCACGACTTAGCTAAAATGAAAATATGGAAGTCAATATCCACGAGGCCAAAACCCACCTTTCCCGCCTGCTCGAACGAGTGGCGTTAGGCGAAGAGGTCGTCATCGCCAAGGCCGGAACTCCGGTCGCGAAGCTGGTTCCCCTGAAGAAGACGCCCAAGAAGCGGGTCTTCGGCAGCGCCAAAGGCGACTTCACGGTTCCGGACAACTTCAACGACCCCGATCCTGAATTTGAAGACCTGTTCTACAACGGACCAATCTTCCCGAAATGAAGGCGATCCTCGACCCGCACACCTTCTTATGGGCGCTTGCTGGGGACGCGCGGATGTCGCGTCATGCCCGCGACATTTTTACCGGGCCCGCCGATCTTTCGCTGAGCATGGCAAGCATCTGGGAGATTCTCATCAAGGTACAGTCGGGCAAGTTGCCCTTCCCCCGGCCTGCCGGGCCATACCTCCTCAGCAAAATGGCGGAGAACAGGATTGAATGTCTCCCGATCACAATTGACCATCTGCTTGCTCTCGATCGCCTCCCCATGCATCATCGTGACCCCTTCGACCGCATGCTGATCGCGCAGAGCCTGCAGGAGAATCTCCCCCTTGTTACATCCGATCCATGGTTGGCGCGCTATCCGGTTCAGGTGATCTGGTAGGCCGTGTTGGCGCAGGCGGTGAAACCGGCGGCTCCGCGCGGCTTCTGGCCTGCAGGCGCTTGCTTGGAGAGGTCGGCACGCGGCCCCTTGGCAAATGTTTTTTCTTGAGGTGAAAAAAACTCCCGCGGCTGGTTGCCCCCAGGCAAACGCATTCAGCAAAGCGCTGGATTCGTCTGGCTTCCCGCAATCCCCGCGCTTATACCTAAATTAACGCTCTAGGGGGCAGCGCTCAAGGGCTTGGAGGAGATCTTGGGCGCTGCTCGATTTAACAACCATCCAACTCGCTCGCTCAGAAGTTTGTAGCCCCCGGTTGATCGAGATCCTTGAGCCTGCCGCCGTAGTGCTACTCTCAATCAGGTGGGAAGATCGAAAACTCTTGTCCTCGGGGAAGCGTTTGCATATCAAAGCACGCACAAAGTCCGACACAATGCACCGGTGGCGAGTCGGAGTACTGATCCTTTGTTCGATCGCAGTCGCAGCCGGCCAATAACAAAAGCCGTTTCCCGTAATCTCGACCGTCGATCAGCCCGAGATCGCCGGACGACCCGTTCAACTGGATGCCCAGGGAAAGCTCCTGCCCTGGCCCCTGGCCGACGATATCGGATATTCCTATTCGTCTCACTTCCTCACGCAGTGGACGATTCTATGGGATCAATACAATCGCCAGCGGTTGCCCTATTACTACTGTTGCTTCGATTTCGACCGGACCACCTTCGAGATGTTTCCCGATCCGCACTGGGCCAACTCGACCGCTTACCTGCGTGCCATGCTGGAGGGGTTCATCGAGCGCCTCTATCCCTACACGGGCGATCCCCACACGCTGGTCTTTCTTCAGGATTTTGTCGATTACGAACTGGAGAACGGGCGCACTCCGGAAAATTATGTGTGGGCGCAAGTGCCGTATGCGTCGGCCAATCCCGCAGCTAAACGCTATACCGGCTGGAGCGAACACGGAGAAGACTACGTGGAACCTCCGATTGTGGGAGAAGATGGCTACGCCTATCTCCGGCTCTACGAAATGACCGGTAATACAAAGTATTTGCGCGCCGCCATCAGATGCGCCGACGCTCTCGTCGCAAATTACAAGCCGGGAGACGAGAAGCGCTCGCCCTGGCCGGTGCGTTGTTATGCGCGCGACGGACGAGTGGAGGGCCCCGCGATGGGGCCGTACTCGGCGAACGTGATTGAACCCATTATGTTGTTCGATGAGCTGATTCGAATTGGCCAGGGCGATGTTGCCGGTTACACACGCGTGCGGGCCGGCGCGTGGGACTGGTTTCAGAAATATCCGCTAACCAGCAATACCTGGGTGGGATATTTCGAGGATGTCGCGCCCCAGATGGCGAACATGAACCAGGTCATCCCGCTCGAGTTTGCCCGCTACGTTCTCCTCCATCCCGAAAAAGACGCGCAATGGCGGGAGCATTCCAGCCGCCTCATCGAGTGGGTCAAGACCACTCCCAAATGGCCGAAATACCTGGTGCACGGCGCAACCGTAACCACCGAGCAGGGCGACGGCGTCAACTTTTGCTGCAACCAGCCCAACCAGTGCTGTGACAGTCACACCGCCCGGCTGGCCGCCGTGGAAGCGCTCTACTACGCCAAAACAGGGGACGAGTCTTACCGCGAGGCGGCGTATCGATCCTATAACTGGGTCACATATTTTCAGGGGCTTTCCGGCGGCGCACACGCTCCCTTCGGCTCGCAGTGGTGGTTCACCGACGAATTTGCCGACGGTCCGCGAAGATTGATGGATGCATTCTGGGCCGTGCCCGAGTGGGCTCCGGCGGATGAATCCCATCTGCTGGGCACGACTTCAGTGGTGAAGGCGATTCACTATGGCAAAGGCTCGGTCACCTATTCCACCTTCGATCCCGCGTCGACTGACATCCTGCGGCTGAATTTCGTTCCTGAGTTCGTTACCGCCCAGGGCAAAGCCCTGAGCCGGCGGAAAGACCTGCTGCAGGAAGGTTACGTCTTCGATGAAGCCACGCGCGTGCTTCGCATTCGCCACGATCAAGCCTGTGACATCGACGTGCAGGGCGCAAATGATTTCGCGCCGCCGCAGTGGGTCACGTTCGACGATCCCCATCTTCCGGCAGGAACGGCGCTGGCGGAGCAATATCCCGCGGGCGTGATCGAGTGGCCCGCCGGTCAATGGCGGATCGGCGTGCCGCAGGGCAAGTTTGGGACCTTCAACCTGGTGCTGGCCGACCCGGAAGCAAAGTCTGTTGAATTCCGCTTCACTTCGCCTCGTGTATTCGTGGGCATCGATGTATACAACGGCGCCGACCGTGAAGCCACGGTCACCATTCATGCCCCCAACCTCCGGGAAGTATCTCTGAAGCTCAAGCCCGGAGAACTCCGGCGCGTGCGCACTGGTTGGCGCGATCCCTCCCCGCGCGTCATGTTGGAATTTGAAAACGGAGAGGGCCTGCGGTTCGACAATCTTGCGTATTGGCACGATGCGCCGTGATCTTAGGTTGAGGAACAGAATCCACCACCAGCCATGACCGTATAATTCTCTTTAAGGCGCTGCCAGATATTTATGACCCGTCCGAAACCCCTAATCCTCATCATCCTCGACGGCTGGGGCTATCGCGCCGAAACCAAAGCCAACGCCATCGCACTCGCCCGCAAGCCCACTTACGACCGCCTTCTGCGCGAATATCCCAACACGCTAATTCACACCAGCGGGCCATTCGTCGGCCTGCCCGAAGGTCAGATGGGCAACAGCGAAGTCGGGCACCTCAACATCGGCGCCGGGCGCATCGTTCACATGGATATCACACGCATCGACCTGATGATCCAGAACGGAGAATTCTTTTCGCATCCTGTGCTGCTGGCGGCGATGAAGGATGCGAGTGTGGGCGAGCGCAGGCTGCATTTGTTCGGCCTGGTCTCCGACGGTGGCGTGCATTCGCAACAGGCGCATCTCTACGCGCTGCTGAAAATGGCGAAGCAGCAGGGTGTCGACCGCGTCTTCGTGCACGCTTTCATGGACGGCCGCGACACGCTGCCCACCAACGGCACGGGCTATCTCGAACAGCTGCAGCAGAAGATGCGCGAATACAACTCCGGCAAAATCGCCACGGTAAACGGCCGCTACTACGCGATGGATCGCGACCGCCGCTGGGAGCGCATCGCGAAAGCCTACAACGCCATGGTCTTCGCCGACGCAGAGGGCGGCAAGAACGCCGATCCGGTGCAAGGCATGAAAGACGCCTACAACAATGGCGTGACCGATGAGTTCGTTATCCCTTTCGTATGCACCGACAAGAACGGTCAGCCGCTGGCAACAATTCGCGACGACGACGCCTGTATCTGCTTCAATTTCCGCGCCGATCGCGTGCGCCAGATCACGCGCGCTCTCGCGCGTAACAGCGGCCTGAACGCAAAAGGCGGCAGCGATCTTCCCGGCGCTGCCGATCTTGATGCCACAATCGCGCGCGACCGCGTGCCGAAGAATCTGCACTATGTTTGCATGACGCAGTACGACAAAAACTTCAGCCTGCCGGTCGTAATCCCGCCGGAATCCATGGCAAACATTCTGGCCAATGTGATGGGCGGTCTCAACCTGCGCAACCTGCGCGTCGCCGAGACCGAGAAGTATGCGCACGTTACTTATTTTTTCAATGGCGGAGTAGAGCAGCCGTTCCCGGGCGAAGAGCGTCTCGTAATCCCGTCACAAAAAGTTGCGACCTACGACCTGAAGCCGGAGATGAGCGCCGCCGGCATTGCCGACGCGGTGGTGAAAGCCACAGAAGAGGGAACGTTCGACGTAATGATCGTCAACTTTGCGAACGCCGACATGGTAGGCCACTCGGGCAAGATCGAGCCCACGATTAAAGCCGTCGAGACCGTCGATGCCTGCCTGAGCCGCATCGAATCCGCCGTTCGCGCCAAAGGCGGTGCAATGCTGATCACTGCGGATCACGGCAACGCCGAAATGATGATTGATCCCGCGACCGGCGGACCGCACACCGCCCACACTACAAATCCGGTGCCATTCATCGTGGTCGCCGAAGATGCCAGGCAGTACACGCTAAAGCCCAATGGCTCCCTGCGCGATATTTCGCCCACCATGCTCGGCATGCTGGGCGCTGATGAGCCGAAAGAGATGACCGGCACGGATCTGCGCGCTTTTTTAAAGAACAAGTGAAAGCCGCTGTGGGCATGGAACACGAAATCGTCGCTGCCTTCTTCAATCAACCTGGCCAGAGACACCGGCTGGGCTCTGGTTGAGCACCTGTACATGGCTCAAACAAGCTGCGCCTTCTCCCTTCGCTTCGAATCGCACGGTCCCCGTTTCATCGGCGCAGTAGGCCTTCATCCCCGAGTCAGATTCTGTAGGCACCGCCGTGACCTGAAACTTAGAAGCGGGTTTTCCATCGCAACCAGAAAGGGCGAAGTGGTACCCGCTGGAATCGTTTCCGGTGAAGCCCGGAGCGTAATTTTCAGGCGGCTCATCCGTGCCCGCCGCATCGCTTTTGCCGAACAGGTCAGTCATGCTACAGGAATATCCGAGATCGGGATGCTTCGATGCGTAGCCTGCTTCAGACGAAGCGATCATGCTGACACGCGCCGATGCCATGTTTTCATTCGCGTCATTCTGCATCTTGCGCATTCCCTTTAAATAATCCGGATCCGTGAGCGGGACGTGCGCGGCTAATGTCACCTCCGTCAGCCTCCAGACCTCCTTCTCCTCAGTCATGGAGAAAGTCAGGCTCGGGACGATGGGCAGGAACTGCGGCTCTCCGTCGTGGTAAACGTGAATAGATAGTTCAATCTCTTCGCTTTCACCCATCAAGGTGTCGTGCTCGACGATCACTTCGGTCCTGACCTTCTGCTTGCCTTCATCTTGTTCCGCCACCAGCAGCGTCTGACCCACGTCAAAAGTCTCGACGTGCCCTTGCGCAGTTAACTGGCGCCCGATCAGGGAAATCTTCTGCACGATCGATGTCTCTGGGCCTTCGTCGTTGCGAACGAGAGCCTGCTTCGCCGCGATGGGCAGGTGTTTCGTGAAGGCATCCGGCCCCTTGCCCATGAACATCTCGATCAAGGCCTGGCGCGCGGTTCGAGGCGGAGGCGGCGTTGGCGTCTGGGCTTGGGAAGAAATGCTTGCGGTGGCAAACGCGATCAGCAGAACGAAGCAGATGTGGCGCACATTGTCCTCCGCAGGCCCCGAGTTCAGCCGGCTAGCCGACTTAACTTCTAAGACTCCACCGGCCGATTCGAAGTTCCTGCCCGCTTATTAGATGCAGGAACGCCTGATCTAGACCTTCTTGCAGGGGAGGTGGTTCGACGCTGCAACCGTCGTTTACGACGCTTTACTGCTCCTCCAGGATGCGGTGCCGGCAGGCGCTTCGAGACGGAACTTTTTCACCGAGAAGATGCCCAGCACAATGAAGATCGCCATGACAATGAGTTGCACGACCAGGAACGGCGGCTCTTTTCCCGTCGGAGCCAGCGCATGCGCCGCGGGCACTTTCAAGAAGATCTGCGCCAACAGCACGAAGACATTGAAATACAAGGCAATCACGGCGCACACCACGTAAGTCGAACGCCAGGGGCCGGCCAGGTTGCGCGCGTAGCGTGCCATCATCGCAACCACCAGCGCCGCCAGCGAGAGTACGCCCAGGATATGCGACGGCAAAACGCGCTCGAACGGAAATAGAAAACCGGTCAGGCTGGTTGACACGGTCGTCACCAGGAAGATCGCGGTCGCGCCATCGAAACGCTTCCCGAGAAGCAATCCATAGACGACCAGGAGCCCCGAGCCGATGCCCACCAGGCTCAACACAACATGCACAGCGGTAAACGTCGAGAGAGACATGCCTAAGATCATGGGACCCATCCTTTCTGAGCGGAACGTTTTGTGGATTCCGAATGTTACGTCCGCAGTAGGGAAATCGCAAGGCAGTTGAATTCACTTCGTCTCCGAGCTGACTTCCACTTCGTGCTACAGTTTTCTCGCGGGCAAATGCGCCCGCTCGAATTCCATGGAACCGCGTCTTATCCTTATCCATCTCGTACTCAAGCTGGGCGTCGCCGCCGCCGTCTCCAGCAGTTTGGTGCGGTCCAAGGAATTCAAGTCGCTGCTGTTTCGCGAGGAGCGCACGTTTCGGCAAAAAGTATATCTCGTGTTGTGCATGGCGCTGCCCATCACGGTGGGCGTTTGGATTCGTCTGCTTGTCCCGAGTTTTCTGGCAGGTGATCTCAGCTTTGAAACTACTCTGCTGCTCGGCGTGATCGGCGGACGCTGGGCGGGATCGCTCGGCGGTCTGTTGATGGGTATACCCGCCTTGCTCCACGGAGAGTGGGCGGCGCTGCCCTTCGGAGTGCTTTCCGGTTTTATCGCCGGACAGCTCCGCACCATGGCGCTGGATAAAGACGACATCTGGTCGTTCTCGCCGTTCATCGATCAGAGCATCTTCCGGCTGATCAAGCGCAACTTACCAACGCCCCGCCTGTTCGACTGGCAGATCATGTTCTTCACAACGGTCGTTGGCCTGCGCTTCGTGCAGACCGAACTGTCACGTTATTTCCCCCACTCAATCTTCAGCATGGAAAGCCCAGGCAACTGGTGGGTGTGGGCTGCAATCTATGCCACCTCGGTAACGGCCATCGGAATCGAGATCAAAATCTTCAACGGCGTCCGCATCCAGATCAAACTCGAAGAGCAGGAGCGTCTGCTGCTGCACGCGCGCATGGAGGCGCTGCAAAACCAGATCAATCCTCACTTTCTCTTCAATACGCTGAACTCGATTTCTTCTCTGGTGCGCTTCGATCCGGAAAAAGCCCGCGACGTGATTTCAAAACTCGCCACCATCCTGCGTCGTCTGCTCAATAGCACCGACTCTTTTGTGCCGCTGCGAGAAGAAGTGGAATTCATCGACAACTATCTCGATATCGAAGTAGTTCGTTTCGGACATGACAAGCTCCGCGTCGTCAAGGAACTCGACCCTGCGTCACTCGACGTAATGGTTCCCAGCATGTTGCTGCAGCCGCTGGTGGAGAACTCGATCAAGCACGGACTAGCCTCGATGGTGGAAGGCGGCAGCATCTACCTGCGCAGCCGGCTCGCCGATTCCGGGCTGGTGATTGAAGTGGAGGACGATGGCGTAGGCATGGCGGCCACACAAGTGGAGCAATCGACGGCCACGCGAGGCGCCGGCATCGGTATGGCCAACATTTCCGAGCGCCTGCAGGTTCTGTACGGAGATGCGGCGCGGATGACGATTGACAGCCACGGAGGGAAGGGAACGCTGGTGCGCATCCGGCTTCCGCTACTCCAGGCTACCGGAGCGGTTCCCGAAGGTTTCTACGAAGAGCGGTCGATCACGCGCCGGTAAAACTCCTCGTATTGTGGAACGATCCTGCTGGCGCAGAACCGGGATTGTGCAACCGCGCGGGCAGCCTTGCCCATGGCTCGCAGCCGGCTTTCGTCGTTCAGCAATTCAATAGCATATCGCGCCATCGTGTCTACATCTCCCACGTCCGCCAGATAGCCGCTGACTCCGTGCTCGATCACTTCTGCCACGCCGCCCGTGCGCGTCGCGATAGGAACAACTTCGCACGCCATCCCTTCCAGCGCGGCCAAACCGAAAGATTCCAACTCGCTCGGCATCAGCAGAATGTCTGAGATCCCAAGCTTTTCCTCCACCTGATCCTGCTTGCCCAGGAAAAGCACATCTTCATGGATTCCTTTTTGCACAGCCAGCCATTCGGCCACCGAGCGATCAGGACCGTCGCCAATCAGCAGCAGCCTCGACGGGATTTGCTTGTGCACGCGGTCAAATATCTCGATGACATCCGTGAGCCGCTTAACCGGCCGAAAGTTGGAAAGGTGCACCAGCAAGCGCTCGCCTTTCGGTGCATACTCGGCCCGCAGTTCGGCGGAGTTCTTATTCCTGACATACACGTCGCAATTCACCGAGTTATAAATGACTGCGATTTCCTTTTTCACATCAAGAACCCGCAGGGTGCGTTCGCGCAAATAATTAGAAACTGCAGTGACGCCGTCGCTCTGATCGATGGAATAGCGCGTGATGGGCAAGTAAGAGCGGTCCAGACCCACCAGCGTGATATCGGTGCCGTGCAAGGTTGTAACGAAAGGCAGGCGCCGTCCTCGGGGCCCATCCCCCAGCATCTGCCGCGCCAGCAGAGCGCTTACCGAGTGCGGAATCGCGTAGTGCACGTGCAGCAGGTCGAGATCGTATAGTTGCGCCACCTCGGCCATGCGCGTGGCCAGCGCCAGATCGTAGGGCGGATAGTCGAACAGCGGATACCGCGACACTTCCACTTCGTGATAATGAATGTTTGGTTCCTCACCCCGCAGGCGGATCGGCTGGGCGTAGGAAATGAAATGGATCTCGTGGCCGCGCTGCGCCAGTTCCAGGCCCAACTCCGTGGCCACCACGCCGCTGCCGCCGTACGTGGGATAGCAGGTAATCCCGATCTTCATTCCGCTCAGGTCCACCCTTTCCGGTAGTTCTCCAAGACCCTGTAATTCGATGGCATTAAACAATAATGGATGCACATTCTACAGGGCAGGGTGCGTTGGATGCGGGAAAACGATTGAGGCGAGGTTTACTCTTCGGTTTTTGGCGCGGGCTTGGAAAGGCCAGGGTCCAGCTTGTCCAGATAGGCTTGGAAGCGTTTCTTGGTGTCGTCCGGCAATCCCGTGAACTCGATGCCCATGCCGACTCCCGGATCGCGCGTGCGAACCGTCGCAGAGGCCGTGATGTGCTCCTGATCGATCCAGAAATCGACTTTCAGCACCGTCGTCAGGGTCAAGGGCATCGCAGTCTCAACATAACATCCGCTTCCGCTGATATCGGTGGCATTTACCCGCATCGGCGTATTCACGCGCTCATCGCGGAATTCCAACGGGAACGAGATTTTATGCCGTTGAAATCTTCTGCGATTGTCGGACGAAGGAACCGGCAGGTTCGAGCGCATTTCGACCGGCAACTCCGAAATCCATGGGCACTCCTGATCAACCACCAACTGAACCCCAATCTGAAGTCTCTTTACTCCCTCGGCTTCCATCACCCAAACCACCTTGCAGCGGGCCTTCCTGGTTTCGAACTGAACGCCAATGACGTCGCCCACCTTCAGTTCATGCTCGAGGCCGCTGATGCAGGCCCCCGTGATGCTGGCATTCTGGGCGGTGGCGTTCTGATGGAAAGGTTGGTTATTCGCGCCCATTCCCCACACACGTATGCGCAGGTCCAAGGTTGCTCGCGGTGCTGCCCCAGAGGCAGACATGTGAAAGGCCTCCCAGCCTGGCTCTTCTGAGCCGGTTCTAATGCAATCATAACCCGGCGCAGAATTTGTCTGATGTTACCGAAGTTACTGCGAGACCCTGGAATCTATCACAAGTCCAGGCCGACGACCTATCGGGTGCCTTTAGATGCACCCAATTCGCGATAGGAAATCAATTCGATTCCCTGATTCGACAATATCTCCCGCGCCTCGGGCATGATTAAGACGCGCAACTCAGTTTCCCGCGATTCGCGCAGGCGAGTCCGGGCCGACTTCAACTCGTCATCGTTGTAGCCAGGATGGCAGACGAATTCCCAAGTGCCCTCGGGAATGATTTCCGCAATTGCCCGGAAAAGCTTTTCGTCCAGCGTCCCGGTCACGACAATACCGAGCGTGCCATCGGGAGCGGTGAGGTCCTCCCGCTTCACCGCATCGCGGAACTTATTCGCGAGAGTACGGAGGATTCGCACCTCGGCGTAGCGAGTCCACAGCGTCGGACGCGTCAACAACTCACTGGACTTCAACGGCTGGCGCGGGCCGAACGGGTTGCGAATGGCATTAACGCCGCAGGTCCGCGCCGCGCGCAACAGGGGCCGCAGGACCGCCGGAAACAAGTGCGTGTGTTTGTGAGTGTCCACATGCGAGACCTCGATGCCGGCCTTTTGCAGTTTGTGAATCTGCGCGCCCGCCTCAGCTTCGATTTCTCCCCCGTCCAGCCGGGCCGACAGCGCCCGAGCGGCGAAAGCTTTTAGCCCGTCGCGGAATCGTGCATCTACGGAAGAGTGCGAAGTGAGCGAAGGCAACTGTTTGGCATCAAGCACGGGCTCGCCGTCAATCAGTACGACGTGGCAACCCACGCCGAGCCGGGGAACCGTCTTCGCCAAACGGACCGCGTCTTCGAACGCGCGTCCGTTTGCCATTAGGGTGGCGGAAGTCACAATCCCGCGCGTATGCGCTTCAACAATGCCGCGATTAATGCCCGCGGTGAAGCCAAAGTCATCGGCGTTGACGATCAAACGGCGCACCGCGTCAGTCTAGCAGGGAAGGGCGCGGGGAAGGAGCGAGGGGAAGAACGAGGGGAAGAGCGCGACTGGCGCACCCGGAACTCATTACGAGGGCACCCAGGCACACCAAGGAACTCTGTGAAATCGCGCTTCGTCTACCTTTGTGTTCCTTCCTCGAAAAGTCCCGCCGCTCGGTTTACCCTGTGAAACCCCGTGCCTGCCCTGAGCGAGGCCCGAAGGGTCCCCCGTGTTGAAGGCTTTGCCTTCGCCACGACTATTTTCATTCCCGGTTGTGAGCCCAGCCGCCCATGAACAACTTCGATGAACTTAGCACACCACCAGATAGCAGCACACGTTGACCGATTTTTCTCCCGTCGCTTATACTCACCCTAGCGCGATTCGCGCGGATGCCCCTCAATCGAGTTTCGACCCGCCCGATCCTTCCCCGCATCAACCGAAGGGATATGGTTCGCGCACAGGCAAAGGTACGAGGGGCGGTTAGCTCAGTTGGTTAGAGCGCCTGCCTTACAAGCAGGAGGTCGCAGGTTCGAGTCCTGCA
>Ga0181525_10002723_pt1 | contig 14312 bp, 12 predicted proteins | sample PEATcosm2014_Bin_48_FD_121100 | JGI IMG/M metagenome (GOLD analysis project Ga0181525, IMG submission 121100) | Peatland microbial communities from MTU Mesocosm Facility, Houghton, MI, USA - PEATcosm2014_Bin06_10_metaG | ecosystem: Environmental > Terrestrial > Soil > Wetlands > Peat | place...
CATCGATGCATTGCTCGAATTCGATGCATCGCTCGAATTAGATGGCAACGCAGGCGGGTTGGACGCGATTCTGACGAACTCCGGAGGCTGCGGCTCCACGCTGAAGGAATATTGGGAACTGCTGGAACACGACGCCGATTACGCAGGGAAAGCGCGCCGCTTTTCGTCGTTGACCAAGGATGTGAACGAGTTCCTTGGTTCGATCGAGCTGAATCCGCCGATGCGCGTGGTTCCACTTACTGTCACTTATCAGGACTCCTGCCATCTGGCGCATGGCCAGAAGATCCGCTCGGCGCCCCGGAAACTGCTGCAATCCATTCCGGGATTGGAGCTGCTGGAGATGCAATTATCGGATCTGTGTTGCGGCAGCGCGGGGATCTACAACGTGGTTCATACGAGTATGGCGATGGCGCTGCTGAAGAAAAAAATGGCGAGCGTAAACGCCACCGGCGCGCCATTGATAGCGGCGTCGAATCCTGGGTGCATGTTGCAACTGAGAGCGGGCGTGAAGAAGTTCGGCCAAGGCCAACGCGTGGCGCACGTGATGGAAATTCTGGACGAAGCTTACCGCGCCGGCGAGCGCAAGTCCAGTTGATGGGCGCCGCCCGGCCGCTTGCTAACTAACGCGCGCGGCCCGCAATGAGCCGTGACCGTGAGGGAGCGGTGTAATGCCTTTTGCAGCGCCTTCTAAATTCGCAGCGTGAAGATTGCGCCGCCGTTCAAGCCGTTCTCGGCCTTCACAGACCCGCCGTTTTGTTCCACGATGGATTGCACGACGTATAGTCCTAATCCGGAAATGATCGACTTGGTGGAGACCCGCGGCTGGAAAATTCTGGGCAGTAATTCCGCGGAAATACCCGGGCCGTCGTCGCTGACCACGATTTCACCGCTGTCGGCGCGGATACGGATATTCGTGGCGCCGGCCTGCGCGGAATTCAGGAACAGGTTTACGAACACCCGCTCCCAGCCTGCCGCGTCGCCTTTCAACCGAAACTCGGCGTCCATTTCGGAACAAAACGATAGCTTGGGCCGGTTGGCGCATTCCAGATAATCCTGGCAAAATTGCGAGGCATTTTCTATAATTGGAGCGAGCTCGGTGGCCGAACGAGTATTCTCCAGAATGCTGTGCGCGATCCGGTGCCCCCGTCCGGCGCAACGCTGCAGGGTGTGAGCCAGCTTCTCCCATCTGGGGTCGTCTTCCAAAAGCTCCGCGCTTTCGGCGATGGTCTGAAACACATTGTTCAGATCGTGAACCAAACCTTCCAGCGTCAGATCGGCGACAGCCATTCAGATTGCTCCGAGGTTCACTCGGCAACACGCTGTAGTGTAGCGAAAAATTCCGGGAAAGACACGGAGGCGGCATCCGCCCCCAGAATGGTACACGGGCCGTCGGCGGCCAGCGCGGCGACGGAAAACGCCATAGCGATGCGGTGATCTCCAAACGAATCGATTTCCGCGGCATGAAAACGCTGTCTGCCGGGCACTTCGAAGCCGTCGTCGTGAAGCTGAATGGAGAGTCCCATGCGTTTGAAGTTTTCTGCGATGGTGGCGATGCGGTCCGTTTCCTTGACGCGCAGTTCGGAGGCGTCGCGCACCATCAGACCGTCTTCACTTGCGGCGCCGAGAATCGCCAGCACCGGGATTTCGTCGATCAGCGCGGAGGTGCGCGCTTTTTCGAGCATTCCGCCGCGCACGCCGTGGGCGCCGGGCGATTTGCGGATCAAGACATCCCCGGTCAGCTCCCCTGCCGCCGAAGAGACGTCCAGAATCTTGATTTGCGCGCCCATTTCCGCCAGAAAGTCAAGCAGCGCGGAACGGGTGGGATTCAGTCCCACACCGTGAATGGTGAGGCTGGACTCGGGAACAAGGAGCGCGGCCACCAGGAAAAATGCGGCCGAAGAAAGATCGCCCGGCACGCGCAACTCGCGGCCTTTGAGGCGCGGCCGGCCGGTAACGCCGATGGAGAGCTTGTCGACATCCACGGCGGCTCCGAATTCGCGCAACGCCAGTTCGGTGTGGTCGCGCGTGCGCAGCGGCTCATGCACCGTGGTGCGGCCGGCGGCGTAAAGGCCAGCCAGAAGAACGCAGCTCTTTACCTGCGCGCTGGCAACCGGCAATGTGTACTCGATGGGATTGAGATGCGTGCCGTGAATCGTCAGTGGAGGGAAGCGATTCTCACGCGCTTCGATGCGCGCGCCCATTTGCTCCAGCGGCTTCATGATCCGCTCCATGGGACGCCGCGATAGAGATTCATCCCCGCCGATCCGGGTGACGAAAGGCTGCGCGGCCAGAATGCCCGACAGCATTCGAATCGTGGAGCCGGAGTTGCCGGCGTCCAGCGCGGCGGCCGGCGCGCTCAACCCGTCCAGGCCGCGGCCATGAATGCACACCGCGCCGTCTTCCGATTCAATCGCGACGCCCAGCGCTCGCAGGCACGCGAGCGTCGACTGGCAATCGGCGCCGCTGGAGTAATTCGAAATCCTGCTGGGGCCTTCTGCGATGGCCGCCAGCATGGCATAGCGGTGTGAAATGGATTTGTCGCCGGGAAGCTGGATGGCGCCACTCACGCTAGTGGCGGGAGAAATTTGCTTTCGCATCGAAAGTTCGATGGTAGCGTACCTGGAGAACAAAGCCGTTTCAGGCGGGCCGGGTTTAGGCCGGCCTGGTGTCAAGCGCAACGAATTCGGCCATCTCGCGCTGCATGCGCGGCGGTTCTTTCGGCAAAGTGAAAAAGAATAGGGAGCCGGCCCCCAGCTCGGATTCCACCCAGATCTCGCCGCCGTGCCAACGCACGATGCGTTGGCAGATGGCTAATCCGATTCCGGTGCCGGGAATTTCCTTGCCGTGCAGGCGCTTGAAAATGCCAAAAATACGCTCGCGATATTCGGCAGGTATTCCGATTCCGTTGTCGCGCACGCAGAACCGCCAGTTGGGGCCGGCGGATTCCGCCGATATATGAATACGGGGAGGCGCATCCCGGCGCCGGTATTTGATAGCATTCCCAATTAAATTCTGCAATAACGTAATAAACGCACGATTGTCCACCCAGACCGGCGGAAGCCGGTCGTAAGTGACGGCCGCGCCGCTGGCCTTCACCGCGGCGGACAGCGCGAACATCGCTTCGGCCAGTGCACCTTCGGCGGAGGTGGGCTCGGCTGGAAGCGTTTTAGATGCGCCGATGGAAGAGTACTGCAGAAGCTCGTGAATGAGAGAACTCATGCGCTCCACCCCGTCGACGATAAAGCCGACGAATTCCGCCGCCTCAGGCCCCCCCTGTTGGCCGTAACGGCTGACCAGGAGCTGAGCGAAACTGGCGACGGTGCGGAGGGGCTCCTGTAAGTCATGGCTGGCGATATAAGCGAACTGCCGCAACTCTTCGTTAGAGCGCTGCAGCGCCTGCCGGGCGGCCTCCAACCGCCTGCGCTCCTGTTCGGCCATAGTAAACAGACGGGCGTTGTCGATGGCGATGGCGGCTTGCGAAGCCAGGCTGCTGGCGACGCTTTCCTCGCGGCTGGAGAAAGGCGTAGCGCTGCGGCGGCCGAAAAACAGGACGCCTAAAGTAGCGCCGGGGTGCGACATAACAGGCAGGGCGACGCAGTTCCCCAGCGACAGCTTATGGGCCACGGCCTGGATCCAGGTTGCGGGGGCGTCGAGTGCGGAATCGTTCTGCCTGGAACAGCGCAGCATCTTCTTCCAGGCGAACTGCGCGCCGTCCATCAGTGCATGTTCGCCGAGCATGCCGAGGGCTTCCGCCAGCGTGAGGTTGGAGACGCAACGCAACGCGAACTTTCGCGCGCCGGCGTGACCGCCTTCCGAAGGGACGCCTTCGGAAAAGAACATACCGATGTCGGCTCCGCTCAAGTCCGTACCGGCCTCCACGATGGCCGGTAGCAGCGCATCCAGGTTCAGCTCGGCCGAGAGAATCTCGCCCACGTGGTTTAATAACCCGATTTGGGCTTCGGCCGCTTCTTCGCGCGCATGGGCCTGCATCTTGTCGGCCTCGGCTTGCCGCGTTTCCTGAAGATAGTGTTCCACTTCATATTGACGGGCGCGGGCCCGCAAGGCCGCTCGCACCACGGTCAGCAATGTAATGGAGCGCAGCGGGCGCTCCAGCAGGGTGATATTGCCCAGCGGCTGCATCAGTGAGAAGCGCTCCTGCAGTTTGCTGGGGAGCGACTTACTGCCGGTCAGAATGACAAATGGAAAATCGGACCAGGCAGGCTGGGTCTTCACCCAATCGTGCAATTGCTGGATGTTGCCATCCAGAGCTTCGTCCGCGATGACGGCGGCGCCCGCGCCCGCGCTCAACTGGCAGACCAGTTCGGAGACATCCCGGCAGATGTCGGCTCTCAACCGCTCGCGCTCCAGTACGGAGCAAGCAAGTGCCGCATCCCGGCCCACCGGCGCGAGGATCAAGACGCGCGTGTGAGGGTTCCCGGAAAGCAGCGCTGCATTGTGATGCACTTCATTCCCGGGCAAGCTGGCCTTCCTTCCCGAGCAGCGGACCCAGCTCCCCGGTATAGGTGGGCACTCCCGTTAAGACGCCCTGAAACGACACCAGCGGAGGGCCTACCAGAACACCCCTCGGCCCAAGCCGAAACTCCCGAATGGTCTCTTCATGCGCGCCGCTGCGCTTCTTGATGACGGAAATGGCCTTCTTCACCGCTCCCTGAAACTCGAAGTAGCGCAGCAGCACGACAGTGTCCGTAAGGTAGCTAAGATCGATGGGGGAATGCATCTGGCCGATCAATCCTTGCTGGGCCATGATCAGGATGCTCAACATGCTCCGGCGGTTCAAGTAGGCCAGCAACTCGTGCATCTGCATCACCAGAAACTGTTCGGCCGGCATGGCGTTCAGGTAGCTGTTCAAACTGTCGATGACCACTACGCCGCGCGGATTCTGCTCCACGCGTTGGCGCACGCGATGCGCGAAGTGACCGGGGGACAGTTCCGCCGCGTTCACCCCCTGGATCAACAGGCGGCCGCTTTCCAGGTGCGGCTGGAGACGCATACCCAAGCCGGTAGACCGCTCGATCAACGTGTTGCGGCTCTCGTCGAAAGTGTAGATGGCGGCGGATTCTCCGCGTTCCAGCGCCGCCAGCGCGTATTGGGTGGCAAGGGAGCTCTTGCCGGCGCCCGCCGGTCCAACCAGCAACATGCTGGTTCCGCGGCGAATCCCGTCGCCGAGCAGTGCGTCCAGGGCCGCCACGCCACTGTGGACCATTTCTCCGGTGAAGGGTTCAACGGTATCGTCCTGCGAGATTCGCGGGAAAACCGCCAGGCCACCGGTGGCGATCACCACATCGTGCCAGCCGCCCCGGAAATTGGCGCCGCGCATCTTGGTGATCTGGATGCGGCGGCGCTCCATGCCGTATTCGCGCACCAGGCGCTCCAGAACGATGACGCCATGCGTAATGCTATGGACCTGCAGTTCGTGCGACCTCGAGGTTAAATCGTCTAGCAGCAGCGCGGTGCTGCTGCGGCCGGCGAAGAATTGTTTTAGCGCCAGAACCTGGCGGCGGTAACGCAGCGGATCCTGGGCCAGCAGCCGAATTTCGGCCAGCGAATCGAACGCCACGCGGTCCGGCTGTAGTTCGTCGATGCGGTCCAGGATGAGCTTGATGGTTTCGCTAAGCTCGACTTCGGAGGGATGCAGCAGCGTGTAGTATTGATCGGCGGAAAAATTCGCTTCGGGCGGCGTGAGCTCGAAAATCGTGACTCCGTCCAGCGACCAGCCGTGCGAGCGGGCCACGGCGCACAATTCCTCGGCCGTTTCCGAAAGCGTGATATAAAGACACTTTTCTCCGGCCCGAGCCCCTTCGAGCATAAATTGGAGCGCCAGCGTGGTCTTACCGGTACCGGGATCGCCTTCCAGAAGATAAATGCGGTTCGGATTCAATCCTCCGAACAGCACGTCATCTAAACCTTGTACCCCAATCGACAAACGCCGTGAATCATGGCTTTCGGTGCTAGTCAAAGCGATCTCCCGATCCTTAGACTCTTCGCACTTAAAGGCAGTTACGGAGAGTTAACAGGCTGTCTGTAAACCCTGACAGGACCGCTTACTGACTCCTGTCGTCTTCGAATGTGCTGCTGGCCGCTGCCGTTACCGAGCCGTGACCGTTAGGGAGCGGGTTTAGACACTGGCTGTTAAACAACCGTGGCCGGGGACTCAGCGGGAGGCGCGATCCAGCGTTCGACGATGCCCCGCACGGCGTCCGCGTAACGCTCAAATCCGATGGGCTTCTGCACGTACTCGCGCGCACCCAGGGCCAGAGCCTTCTGGACCTCCGCCTTGTTCTGCGTGGAGCTAAAGATTACGATGGGGATCTTCTTCTGCCGGTACTGCTGGAGGACAGTCTGGCCGTCTACCCGGGGCATGTTCAGATCGAGAATGATCAAATCGGGTTGGAAGTCCACGGCAGCGAGCATTTTTAGCGCTTGCTCGCCATCTTTGGCGACCAATAATTTTAATGGAAAGGGAAGTTGGGATAAGGCAACCCGAACCAGCAGCACGTCGGCAGGATTATCCTCGACCAGAAAGACTTCGATAGTTTCCATCGCTCCGCACTTTGCTTTACTTAACTTTGCCGGTCTTTACCTACTGGTAAGATTCTTTACCCGCGAATCCGTTACAGTATCATGTCCTCGGAATTCATGCATCTCCTCAGAATGTGCATCTCCTCAGAATTTATGCATTTCCTCACAATTGATACATCATTGATACATCGAGGAAGGCCGGGCTGAATTTATGCCACAGCAGAGCCGCTGACGCGCGCGCCGGATTCTTCGAGGAAGACTTCAAAGCCGAATACCGGGGTACGTTCACCCCGCCCCCAGCGATTCATATTCCACTGCGCGCGCAGGTAGCGGACATCGCCATGCTGCGCCAGATTCAGCAGCACCGAATAGACGCCGCAATATTGACGCTGGCGGAACGTGACCAGGGGCTTGGCGCTCCATTCGGTTTGATCCGTGGAGCCCCAAACGGAAACGGTGAGGCCGGTGCGTTCCACGACGTCGGTAATCCCGAGAGTGACCACCAGCAATTTGCAGCAATACTCTTCGAGAGCGAGGATGGGACCAACGCCATCGCCATGCCGGACCGCCTCCGGGAGCAAACATTTTAGTCTTGAGATGGTTCTGCGGTTTTCGTCACCCGGCAACGGTTCACCAGTGGCGCCAGAGCCGGTGTGGGCGGCCAAACGGGCTAAGGAACTGATCGCGTCACTGGGGGCTGGCGCGGAAGATCTCGATTCGGTAACTTCGTCTGGCAAAAGTCTGCTGGATAAGATCTGGGCGTGCATGGAAGTTGCTCCTGTATCCGTACTTAACGGCATTATCGAGAAAGATGTTTAACCCGGATGTCATTTTTCTCAGTGCGGCTAAGCGGCTGAATCTGACAGCACTTTCGGTGCCAAGGCTAAAAATCGGCGGGTATCGCTTTACACCGCAATTTTTGCAACTAAACAGAAATTTTCGCGAAAGACGCGGCACCCACTGAGCCGAACAGGGGCGGGAGCTTTCGGTCAATTTTCACATGGCCCGGAAAAACTGACGGTGGGCAGACTCCTGACCATAGCTTGACACAAATTAGCGGGCCGAGTCGCAATTTCGCAATTCGGCCGTTTGATGAATGTGCCGGAATAGGGTACTTGCGCGAAATGTTACGGCGAGTAGTAACATCATCTAAATAGAGTCGTACTCTAAATAGAGCCGTACAGGCGGCCCCCAACGGGAAGGACAAGGAAATGGCGATTCTGCCACGCTTCGCTGATCATTTGCCTCGCTTCGCTGATCATCTGCCTCGCTTCGCTGATCAATGGCTGCTGTCACAAATTCTTCGGGCTACCGGTTCTGCTCCGGTCCGCCTGCTCGTCAAAGGGGGCGCGGATGTTTGCCCCCCGGGCGGCGATCCAATAGCGACCATCGCGATCCAAGACCGCAATACGCTGGCAGGGCTGCTGCGCGATCCGGAGGTCTGTTTTGGAGACGCTTACATGGACGGCCGCATCGAGGTGGAGGGCGATCTGGTGCGCCTCCTCGAGGTGGTTTATGAGGCGATGGAGCGCTCGGGCGCTGCCGCCGGCTGGTATTCGCGCGCGGCGTCGAGGTGGATGGACCTGTGGCAGAACAACTCGCGGAGCGGATCGCGTAACAACATCCACCGCCACTACGATCTGGGAAATGATTTTTACAAGTTGTGGCTGGACGATCAGCTACTCTACACCTGCGCTTACTTCCCATCGCCTTCCTCGACGTTAGAGCATGCGCAGATCGCCAAGATGGATCACGTTTGCCGCAAGCTGCGCTTGCAACCCGGCGAGAAGGTGGTGGAAGCGGGCTGCGGCTGGGGCGCGCTGGCGCTTCACATGGCGCGCGAGTATGGGGTGTCGGTGAAGGCCTACAACGTTTCGCGCGAGCAGATTGCGTTCGCCCGCGCCAGGGCCCGGGCCGAAGGACTGAGCGACCGCGTGGAATACATCGAAGACGATTACCGGTCCGTCACGGGAAAATTCGACGTCTTCGTTTCAGTCGGCATGCTGGAGCACGTAGGACTGGATCACTTCCAGGAGTTTTCCGAGACCATTCACCGCAGTATCGGCGACGAGGGCCGCGGCCTGCTGCACTTCATCGGGCGAAATTATCCGGCGGTGTTCAGCCGCTGGATTCGTAAACACATTTTCCCGGGTGGCTTTGTTCCAACCCTGCGGCAATCCTTGAGCGTGCTGGAGCCGAAGAACTATTCGATTTTGGACGTGGAGAATCTGCGGGCGCACTATGCCAAGACGCTGGAACATTGGCTGGAGCGCTTTGAGGAGTCCCGGCAGCAAGTGACGTCTATGTACGATTCCCGCTTCGCGCGCGCCTGGCGTCTTTATCTGGCCGGCTCGATAGCCGCGTTTCGGGGCGGGCATTTGCAGTTGTTTCAGGTTCTTTTTACAGGTGCGAAACGCGAGCCGCTTTTCTGGACGCGCCATCCCCTCTACGCAGAAACGGCGTATGCCGCTGCGCAGCCCGCCGCCGCGGGTCACGAGAAGGTCAAATGGACGCATGTGATGTCCTGATCGTGGGCGGCGGCCCCGCCGGATCCTCATGCGCCTGGGGATTGCGGGAAAGCGGGCTCGAGGTTGCAATTCTGGACCGGCAGACTTTTCCGCGCGACAAAGTATGCGGAGGATGGATCACGCCGCAGGTGTTGAGCGAACTGGGGATCGATCCTGCCGCATACGGGCGCGAACGCGTGCTGCAGCCGATTACCGGATTTCGCACCGGCTGGATCGGCGGCCCCAGCATGGATACCGATTACGGCGCAACCGTAAGCTATGGGATCCGGAGGCGCGAGTTCGACGATTATCTGCTGCGGCGTTCCGGCGCGCGCCTGGTGGAAGGCACGCCACTCACAACCTTGGAACGGACCAGCGCTGGTTGGATTGTTAATGGAAACATGCCAGCCGGGCTGGTGGTAGGAGCGGGCGGGCATTTCTGCCCGGTGGCTAAGTTGACCGGCGCCAAGCCCGCGCGAGAAAACGTGGTGGTGGCGCAAGAGGCCGAATTCGAGATGGACGATTTGCAGCGGCTGGGTTGCCGCGTTCGCCCCGAGATGCCGGAGCTTTATTTCTGCGCCGATCTGAAAGGCTACGGCTGGTGCTTTCGCAAGAACGATTACCTCAACATCGGCCTGGGGCGCATGGATCAACACCGGCTGTCGCAGCACGTGGCAGCCTTCATCAGCTTTTTGAAAGCGGCCGGGCGGATTGCGTTTGATGTTCCGCCGGCGCTGCTGGGTCATGCCTACCTGCTCTACGGGTTCTCCGAACGCAAGCCGGCCGATGACGGCGTGCTGTTGGCCGGAGATGCGGCGGGCTTGGCCTACCAGCAGAGTGGCGAGGGCATCCGGCCGGCCATCGAATCGGGTCTGCTGGCGGCGCAAGCTATCCGAGGGGCGCGGGGAAACTACTCGCGGGAAGCTCTGAGCGCTTACGGCCAGTTGCTGGCGCGCCGCTTCGGTACGTCCGGCCAGGATTGGGCGTCGCGAGTTGCGGGCTATCTACCCTCGGCCTGGATCGGCGCGGTGGGCAGGCGGCTGCTGGGCACCCGCTGGTTTGTGCGCGACGTGGTGATCGGCCGCTGGTTCCTGCACGCGCAGGAACGGGCTTTGTAGACCTTCAGGATTCCGAGGCGCGTTCGGCTTCCTCGGCGGCGGACGGACCGATCTTTTCGGCATCGTCGACCAATATGCGGGCGCGATCCGCTTGATCGTGAGCCACGCGGACTTCGAATGGAAAGTTCGGCAGCACCGCATCGCCGATCAGTATTGCATCGATGCCGTTCGATTCCAGCAGATTCCGGATGCTCATGGCTTCCAACTCGCTGGCCGCGCTGGCTATGGTCTCCAGGTCCAGCGCCGAGGAGGCGTCCACTTCTTCCACTTCATCGGGCAGCGGATTCTCTTCGATCAACTCTTCGGCGCGTGCGCTGTGGTTGGCCGGGACGCGTACTTCAAAAACGCCCTCAGGCACACCGGGCGCGGAATCGTCCAGCAAGACGGCTTCAATTCCCGCGTCGGTCAGCAACTCGACAATGCATTCGGCATCTTCCCTGGCGTCCGCATCCATGGAACGATACACCGTGATTAATTCCAGATCGTTGCTCACGCTTTGAGTTTAGCAGGGTGATGAAAAAGCCTTTCTTATGAGAGCGGATCGCAGGCGGAGCGCCTACGCCACACTTGCAATCAAGGTTTATGACGCCCTGGTGGCGCGGACTTCAGTCTGCGAAGGCTTTTCATCACCCGGTTAGTTCAGTTTAGATTGGAGGATTGTCCCGCGCTCCATGCAAACCGCCCTAGAGGGCTCCGGGCGGAAGGTTGTGTCGAAGAAGGCCCGCGCTCCAGCGCCCGATCCGCAAAATCTTATCACAAAAAGTTCCGCGACAAGTTGCCCCGAAGAACCCCAACCCGGCCCGAAAGAATATACAATGATTCTCGCGCCATATACGGCGCGGCAAAAAGGAGTTGTATGCGCGCAATCGGGGCTTTGTTAGCACTCATTTTGACCTCTGCGGCAGCGTTTGCACAGGGCGCCGGGGAGCCTACGGGTTTCAGCCTGGTGGGGATGTGGACCGGTATGTATCACGAGGACGAACTCGAGCGGACCGATCCCGGACCGCCTCCCGGCGATTACACCGGCATCCCAATCAACGACGCCGCCCGGTATCATGCGGATTCCTGGGATGCCGATCTGGTCTCAGTGATGGAACACCAGTGCATCCCGCACAACGCGATCTATAGCATGCGCGGGCCTGCCAATCTGAATATTCACGCGGACATCGACCCCTCCACCGGACGCCTGCTGGCCTACGTGATTGACGGCACCTTTGGCGGCGCTACCCGAGTGATCTGGATGGACGGCCGCCCGCATCCTTCCAAATTCGCCGCGCACACCTGGGGCGGATTCTCCACCGGCGCCTGGGAAGGCGACACTCTGAAGGTGATGACCACGCATATCAAAGCCGGCTATCTGCGGCGCAACGGCATCACCTTCAACGACAACGCTACGCTGACCGAATTCTTCGACCTGCACGACAAATATCTCACCGTCACCACTTTGGCTTACGATCCGATTTATCTGAGCGAGCCGCTGCTGAGAACCGAAAGTTTCGAGTGGAATCCCTATCAGCCGCTGGCTCCCCCGCACGCCTACGGGGCCGCCTGCCAGCCGGCCCCGGAGATTCCGCGCCCCTACGGTTGGGTGCCTCATCATCTGCCCGGAACTAATACCGTAGTGAGCGAATACTCGAAGGCTTATGGCATTCCCTTCGACGCCACCCGCGGCGGCGCGGAAACCATGTATCCGGAGTATCGCGAGAAGCTGAAGACCGAGAAAATTCCTCCGCCACAGACCTTCATTACGAAGTTCGAACAGGAGCATGAAGACCCCTCAGCGCAGAAAACGCCCGAGAAGGAGCCTGCGAAATGAGACTGCCGCTCTGCCTGCTGGTTGGCCTGCCGCTGCTGGCTGTTATTACTTTGGCCCAGCAACCACAAACATCCGGCCTCGAGGTGATCCATGTGCGCGGCAATGTCTACATGTTCGCGAGCGACGAAGGCAACATCACGGTGCAGGTGGGCGAGCATCGCGATAACGACGGCGTCCTCATGGTTGACACAGGCCCCGCGGAATTGACGGCTCGTGTTCTCACCGCATTGACCCAGCTCACCCATAAGCCGCTGCGCTATTTAGTGAACACCAACGCCGACCCCGATCACGCGGGCGGCAACGCGATCATCAGCAAGAATGGCGGATATCACGAAACCGGAGGCAATGGACCGAAAGCGCCGGACATCAATATCTATACGCAGGACAACACTCTGACGCGGCTCAGCGCGCCCGAAGCCCACGTTCCCGCGGCCGGACTGCCCAGCATGACCTTCGACCGGCTGAAGGACTTCACCTTTAACGGCGAAGGAGTGCAGCTCTATTCCGAAGCTCCCGCGCATACCGACGGCGACGCCATCGTGTTCTTTCGCGGCTCCAACGTAATCAGTGCAGGAGATATTTTCAGCACGGAGGGCTATCCGGTGATCGATCTCGCGCGCGGCGGCAGTATTCAGGGCGAGGTGAAGGCGCTCAATCATCTGCTGGAACTTACCGTTCCCGAAATTTCCCAGGAAGGCGGCACGATGGTGATTCCCGGACACGGCAGGCTGTGCGATGAAGCCGATGTCACCGAATATCGCGACATGGTGACCATCATTCGGGACCGCGTTGCGGACCTGATCAAGAAAGGGAAATCGCTGAGCGAGGTTCAAGCGGCGCGCGTTACGCGGGATTATGACGGCCGCTACAGCCGGCCAGCCTGGACGGGGGAAATGTTCGTCGAGTCCATTTATAACAGCCTGAAACCAAGCGGGAGCCAATAAACATGAAATTGGAAATAATTCTTACCGCCGTCGCAGCTGCTGGCATATGCGCCACGCCCGCAATCTTCGCGCAAGCGCCTCCCGGAACGGGAATGACTGCCAAAGCTGCCGCGCCCATCGACTTGACCGGCTACTGGGTTTCCCTGGTGACCGAGGATTGGCGTTACCGCATGCTGACCGCGCCCAAGGGCGACTACTATAGCCTTCCTCTGACGCCGGAAGCACGCAAGGTGGGCGATAGCTGGGACGCCGCGCAAGACATCGCGCAAGGGAAACAATGCCTGTCCTACGGCGCGCCCGCCATCATGCGCCAACCCAGCCGCGTGCATATTACCTGGGATAACGATAATACGTTGAAGGTGGAGATCGACGCAGGAAAACAGACGCGCCTGTTCGCTTTCGGAGCGCCGCGCCAGTCGGCCGAAGCGACGTTGCAAGGCAGTTCGCTGGCACAGTGGCAATCGCCGCAGATCACTCGATTTTATACTTCGAAGATCAGCGCGCGGGATACGGACACGCCTGGATTTCGCGGACAAGCTCCGGTGGGAGCGCCGCCCCCCGATACGCGCAAGCTGGGCGGCACTCTCAAGGTGGTGACCACCCATCTAAAGCCCGGATATCTCCGCAACAACGGAGTGCCTTACAGCGCCAACGCGGTGCTCACGGAATATTACGATATCCATCGGGACGCCGGGCAGGAATACCTGGTGATTACATCCATCGTGGAGGACCCGCAGTATCTCTACGTCCCATGGGTGGTCAGCAATCAATTCCGCCGCGAACCCGACGGATCCAAATGGAAGCCGCACGATTGCGACTTGATCCTCTCTTCCAGATGAGATCCAAAAGGCAGATGAGATCCAAAAGGAGATGAGCCCAAAATTTATGACAAAGATGTGGACTTCTTTTATTTCACTTTCGCTCAGCCTCGTCCTGCTGGCCCTGCCCGTTCTTGGCGACGAGGATTTCGCAGGAGAATGGGCGCCGCTGTTCCATGAGGACAATCCGGAGCGTCTTCCAGGCCCAGAGCTGGGCGATTATATGGGCATCCCCATTAACGACGCTGCCCGCTTGCGCGGCGATAGCTACGACGCCGACCGAATTTCGGTCGTGACCCAGTATCAGTGCCGCCCGCATGGAGGCGACTATTCAATGCGCGGCCTGTCGAATATGCGGATCGATCCGATCTTCGATCCCGTCACCCAGAAGCTGGTCGCGATTCACACCAGAATGAATTTTCAGGAGATGGAACGGACCATCTGGCTGGACGGACGGCCGCATCCATCGGATATGGCGCCGCACACCTTCCAGGGCTTTTCCACCGGAACCTGGGATGGCGACATGCTGAATATCTACACCACGCATCTGAAGGAAAGCTACCTGCGCC
>Ga0181525_10002724_pt1 | contig 14308 bp, 12 predicted proteins | sample PEATcosm2014_Bin_48_FD_121100 | JGI IMG/M metagenome (GOLD analysis project Ga0181525, IMG submission 121100) | Peatland microbial communities from MTU Mesocosm Facility, Houghton, MI, USA - PEATcosm2014_Bin06_10_metaG | ecosystem: Environmental > Terrestrial > Soil > Wetlands > Peat | place...
CTTCCCGCTCTCGTTGCCGGGTCTGCTCACCGGCCTGCGTTTCTCGCTCAGTCTCTCGGTGCTCGCGCTCGTCGGCGCGGAGACCATCGCGAGTAACGGTGGGATCGGCTATCTGATCAACCAGGCCGAGCAGTTCCAACAGACCAACATCGTGTTCTGTGGCGTCATCATCTACGCGGCGCTTGGTCTGAGTGCCGACCTCATCGTGCGCGTGATCGAAAGACTCGCGTTGCCGTGGCGAGCAGGAGTGTCGGTTCGATGAGTGCCACCCTCGAAGCACGCGACGAAACCTTGGCGGTCAACACGCATCAGTTGATCCGCCAGTTCGGCGAGCACCCGGCTCTCAATGGACTCGACCTGCAGATTCGCCGTGGCGAATTTGTCGCCCTGCTCGGAAAGAGCGGGAGTGGCAAGACCACGCTGCTGCGCCTCCTGGCCGGACTCGACTCGCCGGACTCGGGCGAACTGTTCGTGCCAAGTTCTCGCACCGTGGTCTTCCAAGAGCCACGGCTCGTCAACTCCAAGCGGGTCTGGCAGAACGTCGCACTCGGTCTCGATCGCAAGAGCGCCACGCGCGCGGCGGCGACGGCCGCCCTCGAAGAAGTCGGACTGGCGTCGCACGCGAACGTGTGGCCCGCGACGCTCTCTGGGGGAGAGGCCCAACGAGTGGCACTGGCGCGCGCACTCGTGCGCGAACCGCAACTGTTGTTGCTCGACGAACCCTTCGCCGCACTCGACGCGCTCACCCGCCTCAAGATGCAGCAGCTGATCGCGGACCTCTGTTCGCGACACGGGCCCGCCGTACTGCTCGTCACGCACGACGTGGAAGAGGCCCTGTTGTTGGCCGACCGGGTGGTGTTGTTGCGCGATGGCCACCTCGGCTTCGAGGTCGACGTCCCGATGGTCCGGCCCCGCGAGATTGGTGTGGAGTTCGCGACGCTGCGTCGTCGACTCCTCAGTGAACTGGGCGTCGAGCAGTGAGACGCGGCACCTTAGGGTCCTCGTAGCAACCAAAGTCGCAACCAATTGACAGGCCGTAGTCGGATTATCTAGTATTTCTATTGATAAAGTAGAGAATCAATCAGAGACCAGACGATGCGCACAACGCCATCGCACCAGAGAGGAAAAAGATGAGACACAGCAGGACGAATCTAAAGATCAGCGGGGCGGCGATTTTGCTCGCGTCCGTGGTCACAGTTGTCGCAATTGGTGGAGCGTCAGGTGCTGCGACCAAGCACAAAACAACACCCAAAAAGATCAACCTGAGTGGCATCACGCTTAACATCGGCGACCTGGCGGGGCAGACCCAGATTCTTCTCAATGACTCGGGCGCCCTGAAGGGAGCACAGTACAAGGTCAACTTCGCGACGTTCCCCGCCGGTCCGCCCGCCGTCGCGGCCATCCAGGGCGGTTCCATCGACTTGACCGTGACCGCCGACACTCCGGCGATCTTCGCCCAGGCTGAGGGCATACCGCTCAAGGTGGTCGCCGTCACCCAGCCCGTCGCCCCGGGGGCGTCGCTCGGCCTCGTGGTGCCCAAGGGTTCGGCCATCACGTCGCTCGGGGGCCTCAAGGGGACCAAGATCGCGGCCGCCAGTGGCACGATCCTGCAGTACATCGCCATGCAGGCGCTCAATGGCTCCGACGGTGGGTGGAAGAACGCGACCATCGTCAACCTCAACCCGGCGCTCGCGCTCGCGGCGCTGACGTCGAACTCGGTACAGGCGGCCGTCTTGATCCAGCCCTATCTGGCCGAGGCCGTGGAAGCGGGCGGGCAGGTGTTAGCCCTCGGTACGAGTTACACGAAGGGCTACTCGTACTTCCTCGCCGCTGACGCCGCACTCGCGAACACGAAGAAGGCCGCGGCGATCGCGGACTACCTGCACCGCTACGCCGAAGCCGAACACTGGGCGGCGACGCACACCGCCATCTGGGCCCAGGACTACGCCACCGCGAACAACATCACGTTGCCCCTCGCGAGCGCGGCCGTGAACGCAGCACTGGCGTCCTTCGTGAAGATCGGTCCCAATCAGTACAACAGCATCACCAATGAGGCCGTGACGTTCACGCAGGCCGGGCTACTCACGACACCCGTTGATACGTCGACGCTCTACACGACGAAGTTCAATTCGCTCGTCGCCACGTTCCCCAAGGGCTGAGAGAGTAACGGAGAAGAGTGATGACTATCGAAGAGGGCCCCACCCGTCACTACGACGGGTGGGGCGGTCGAGTCGGCAAGACCGTAGAGGAGTCGACGTCGTGGTGGCCGCCCACGCCCACGCCGTCGAACGACGCACCCAACGTCATCGTCGTACTGCTCGATGACATGGGCTTCAGTGATATCGGACCCTTCGGCGCGGAGGTGTCGACGCCCACATTGGACCGACTCGCGCGCGAAGGTCTTCGCTACACCAACTACCACACGACGCCCGTGTGCTCGCCGGCGCGCGCGGCGTTCCTGACCGGACTCAACCCCCACCGCGCGGGCTTCGCGTCGGTCGCCAACAGCGACCCCGGCTTCCCCGGGTACACGATGGAGATCGCCGAGGACGTGCCCACCCTCGCGGTGACGTTACGTGACGCCGGTTACGCCACGTTCTGCGTCGGCAAGTGGCATCTCACCCGCGACGCGGTGATGAACGACGCCGGTGCTCGGCGCAGTTGGCCCTGCCAACAGGGATTTGACCGTTACTACGGCGTCCTCGAGGGTCTCACAAACCTCCATCATCCGCACCGATTGATCAGTGACAACTCTCCAATCGACGTGGACGAGTACCCACCGGGCTACTACCTACCCGACGACATCACCGATCACGCCATCTCGATGATCAAGGGCCTACGCGCGAGCGACGCGCACAAACCGTTCTTCCTCTACGTGGCGCACAACGCGGTCCACGGTCCGCTCCAAGCGAAACCCGACGACATCGCGAAGTACCGCGGGCGCTACGACGCCGGATGGGACGACCTGCGCGAGAAGCGCTTCGCTCGACAGAAGGAGACCGGCCTCTTCGATGACGACACGCAGATGGCCGAACGCAACGCTGAAGCGTTCCTCGACGTGGGTGCCTGGGACGACCTCAACGCGGACACGAGGGCCGTCTTCGCGCGCTACATGGAGGTCTACGCGGCGTCCATCGAGAGCGTTGACGAGAACCTCGGTCGGCTGTTGAACGTCGTGGATGAATTGGGTGAACTCGAGAACACGATCGTCATCTTCATGTCGGACAACGGCGGCACCGCTGAGGGCGGAGAGCACGGCACGCGCAGTTACTTCAAACAGTTCATCCACGGTCTTCGTCTGCCGTCCGATTGGCAGAGTGACGTCGCGCGCGACATTGAACTCATTGGTGGACCCCGAGCGATGGTGCACTACCCGCGGGGTTGGGGCATGGCGTCCAACACGCCGTTTCGCCTCTACAAGGGATTCACGCACGCCGGCGGCGTCCGTGTCCCCTTCGTCTTCAGTTGGCCCAAGGGGATCGACGAGCACGCTCGTGGTCAGGTGCGTCGCGAATACCAGTACGTCACCGACCTCCTCCCGACACTCCTAGAACTCACGGGCGTCGAGCGTCCCAAGCAGTTCCGCGGCGTTGAAGTCGTACCACTCGACGGCGTCAGCTTCGCGTCGTCGTTGAATGACGGTGACTACGTGAGCGCGCACCGCGAGCAGTACTCGGAGTTCATGGGCAATCGAAGCTTCTACAAGGACGGGTGGAAGCTCGTCACCTTGCATCGACCGGGCGCGCCCTATGACGACCAGGAATGGGAGCTCTACGACATCCGCGAGGACCCAACGGAGCGCCACAACGTGGCGCTCGAGCGTCCGGGACTCGTCCGCGAACTGTCCCAGGCGTGGGAGCGCAGCGCGTGGGAGAACAAGGTCTTTCCGCTCAACGACTTCACCGGCTACATGGGAACCGTCCGTCGACCGTTCGAGGATCGACTGACCGAGCCGGTGCGGATCCTGTCCGGCACGCCGACCCTCGAGCGCTATCGCTCGTCGAAACTCGTGACGTTGCGATCGTTTCGAGCGACGGCGCAACTGGTGCACGGAGCACTCGACGACGGCATCCTCTTCGCCCACGGTGACCAGGGTGGCGGCTACGTCGTCTACGTCGAGGGTGAACACCTGCGACTCGCCTACAACGAGTACGGCGACCTGCACGAGGCGGACGCGGGACTGCTGAGCTCCGGATACCACGAGGTGACCCTCGACGTCGAGGGCATCGAGGACTACCAGTGGAACCTCGCGGTGCTCGTCGATGGTGAGGAGCGTGTCCGACTCGAGGGCGTCTTGATGCTGCTCGGCATGGCACCGTTCCAGGGCATCGACGTGGGCATCAATCGTCGATCGCCCGTATCGTGGCCGGTCTTCGAGCGTCATGGCTCCTTCCCCTATACCGGTGAATTGGAGGCCGTCACCTACGTGCCCGGCCCCTACGCGCCGTACAGTCCTGAGGCCGTGCTCGCGGCGACGATCGAGGCGGCCCATGCCTACGAATGAGACGCTCGTCGTCACGAGTCGCCGATCGGTCCGTGCGACCTCGGCGGAAATCGGACTTTTCGAATTCACGAACGGGGCCCTGACGGTCACGTCGAGCCGCGAGGGCGAACACGGTGTTCGCGCTGTGGACCTGCTGCTCGCGTCACTCGCAATGTGTGTCGCCGGTACGGTGCGCGCCTACGCCGAGCACCATGGGATCGAAGGACTGGTCAGCGTCAGTGTCAACGCCACTGGTGAAGAGGTCGGTGCACCCACTCGAGTCGCGACGGCGACGCTCGAGCTACGACTCGAGGGCGAGCTCAGTGACGACGATCGTGCTCGACTCCTTCGCGCCGGTGCGCACTGCAAGATCCACACGACGCTCAGTCGTGGAGTCGATGTGCGAATCCTCTAGTGGACGAGGACGCGCATCACTCGGCCGGTCTCTCGTCGCCCCCGACCTGAGACCGGCCGAAACGTCAGCGCTATTTGGGTTGCATCCGGATGCCGGCGTCGAGGCGGATCGACTCGGCATTCATGTAACTGTTGGCGAGGAGTTCAACCGCGAGTGACGCGAACTCACTCGAGAAACCGAGCCGCCGAGGGAAGAGTACGGCGGTGCCGAGGCGTGCCTTGAACTCCTCTGACGCGGGACCGGTGCCGTAGATCGGGGTGTCGATGAGTCCGGGGAGGATGCAGTTGGCGCGGATGCCGACGACCGCGAGGTCCCGGGCGAGGGGCAACGTGAGTCCGACGACGCCGCCCTTGGACGAAGAGTAGGCCACCTGGCCGATCTGACCGTCCTCCGCGGCGACCGACGACGTGTTCACGATGGCCCCGCGAGTCCCGTCGCCGTCGGGTGTGTTCTTGGCCATGGCCGTCGCGGCGAGGCGACAGACGTTGAAGGTACCGATCAGGTTGATCTCTATGACCTTGCGATACAGCTCGAGGTCGTGCGCCGATGAGTACTCGCCGTCCTTGCCGATGGTTCGCGTCGCCCACCCGACGCCCGCACAGTTCACGGTGCTCCAAAGTGGTGCCAATGCTACGGCTGCGTCAAGCGCCGCGATGACCTGCTCGGTGTTGGTGACGTCGCAGTGCACGTACGCTCCGCCGATCTCCTGGGCGACCTTCGCACCGAGTTCGTCGTTGAGGTCGGCGAGGACTACCTTGACGCCGCGCGCGCTGAGGGCCCGGGCGGTGGCCTCACCGAGTCCGGAAGCGCCACCGGTGACGACGGCGGATGTGTTGTTGAGTTCCATTGCTGCTCCTGATGTCGTGGGCTGGTACAGCCGTCACAAAGTCAAGCAGAGATTCGCGACCTCTTGACGGGGCCGTAGAGCACGCCGCTCGAACACGTAGCGTTGCACCATGACCTCCGCCTACGACGTCTCCAGGGAAGAGTTGGCGGCCCTGCTCGACGGGGAACCTCGCTACCGGGTTGATCAGGTCTGGCACGGGCTCTGGGTGGAGGCGCAACGCGTCGACGAGATCACGACCATCCCCAAGGTTCTACGTGCACGACTGGCCGAGATCTTCCCCCCGAGCATCGAGGTCGCCAACGACGTGCAGAGCGACCTGGGCGCGACGAGGAAGTGGGTCTTTCGACTGAGCGACGGCGCGACGATCGAGACGGTATTGATGAGCTACGAGGACCGGGTGACGGTCTGCGTGTCCAGTCAGGCCGGCTGCGCCATGGGCTGCACGTTCTGTGCCACCGGGCAGGCCGGCTTCACCCGTCATCTCACGTCAGGTGAAGTACTCGAACAGGTGATGTTCGCCGCGCGCGCCGCGGCACCGCGGCGGCTCTCGAACGTCGTCTTCATGGGTATGGGCGAGCCGCTCGCGAACTATCTCGTGACGATGAACGTCGTGCGATCACTGCACGAACATCGCGGACTGTCCGCGCGGCACCTGACGGTGTCGACCGTCGGGGTCGCTCCGGCGATCGAGAAGATGGCGAAGACCGGCCTACCCCTCACGTTGGCAGTGAGTCTGCACTCCGCGAACAACCAGGACCGCGACCAACTCGTACCGCTTAATCGCCGTTACCCGCTCGAGCGACTTCACGAGGCGTGCGAGTTCTGGATGGACACGACCGGTCGTCGGCTCAGTTTCGAATGGGCACTCATCGACGGCGTGAACGACCGGGAGCGCGACATCGACGAACTCGCCACCTACGCCCGGTCGCTCCGAGCGCATGTCAACCTCATACCCCTCAACCCGACGCCGGGCTATCTCGTGCGCGGATCATCGGGTCAGCGAGTGCACGATTTTCGTGAAGGTCTGATCGAACTGGGGGTGAACGCAACGATTCGCAACACTCGGGGGCGTTCCATCGACGCCGCCTGTGGTCAACTCGCCGCCGTGACCAACGCCCGGCACAAGTCAATCCCCGTTCGCAGCGCCTGAGATCGTCCTTTGCTGCCAGAACGTCGGGCGCCACCTCATCAAGACGAGCACACCCACGATGCACGCGATTCCACCGGACACGATGGAGAACTCAGTCGAGGAGAAGCTCGCGACGACGCCCGACTCCACGTCACCGAGGCGCGGTCCACCCGTGACAACGGCCATTTGAATCGACGAGATTCGACTCCGGAATTCGTCAGTGATCGCGTTCTGCAAGATCGTGGCGCGCAACACGGTCGAAATCACGTCCATGGCGCCAGCGACCGCGAGGCAGGTAAGCCCGATCCACACGACGTGCACCAGGCCGAAGACGGTCATCGCCGCGCCCCACGCCACCACGACCACGGCGACCAGTCGACCTTGGCGTTCAACGCGAGCAATCCATCCCGTGATGATGGCCATCAGCAACGCGCCCGCGCCAGGCGCGGCGTAGAGGAGGCCGAGGGTTCGCGGTCCGGCGTGATAGAGGGTGAGCGCGACGGCGGGGAAGAGCGCACGAGGGAGTCCAAAGACCATCGCGTTCAAGTCGACGAGGTACACGGCCTGGACCACGGCATGGCTACGGACGTAACGAAAGCCGTCGCCGATCGCGTGCAGCATTCGAGTGCCCGTGTGCTCACCGGTCGCGGGCATCGCCGACATGAAGGCCGTTAAAAGCGTGAGCAGTCCGAAGGTGACCGCGTCCACCGTGTAGCACGCGAAAAGGCCGATGCTGGCAATGAGTACACCGGCGAGCGCCGGGCCAATGACCGCCGCGGAGTTCACCGCGACCTGGTTGAGCGAGTACGACGCGACCAGTTCCTCAGGCTTCACGAGCTTGGGGATCGCCGCCGTCCGCAGGGGACCAGAGAATCCGGCGAAGCCGGCCGAGAGAGCGGCGAGGAGCAGGAGCACGACCAGATGGCGATCGTGCACGCCGGCGTTGATGGCGAGACCGGCACTGGCGAGCCCGAGCACGAGTGAACTCAGCAACATCAGGACGCGTTTGTCGAAACGGTCACCCATGGCGCCACCCCAGAGCGCGCCAGTGATGAGGAACGGAAGTTGGATCAGGCTGGCCAGTCCAACCCAGAGGCTCGAATGCGTCTGGCTGTAGACCTGATAGGGCACCGCGACGACCGTCAAGTTACTGCCGAGTAGCGAGACGACCTGCCCCGAGTACAGCAATCGGAAGTCACGGTTCTTGCGCAGCGGACTCACATCAACGAGCAGCCGGGGCACCCATTCATGGTAGAGGGATAGTGTAATTCCGGGGGTATTGCGAAGGAGTGTCGATGATCGACGAAGAACTTGTTCAACTGTTGACGCCCGAGGGCGAACGCGTTGAGAGCTCAGACTACGAGTCCACACTCAATGGTGACGAGATTTTTGGTCTCTACCGCGACATGGTCATCATCCGACGCCTCTGCAACGAATCCACGTCGCTGCAACGCCAGGGTCAGCTCGCGCTCTGGGCTCCGATCCAAGGCCAGGAGGCCGCCCAAATCGGGGCCGGGCGGGCGCTCGCTCCGGGAGATTTCACCTTTCCGACCTACCGCGAACACGGCATCGCGTGGTGCCGTGGCGTCCCGCCGGCCAACATGTTGCGCCTCTTTCGTGCGGTGAGCAACGGCGGGTGGGATCCACAGAAGTATCGCCACTCGGTCCCCACGGTCGTGCTCGGCAGCCAGTGTCTGCACGCCGTCGGCTACGCCATGGGAATCCAGCGCGATGGTGCGGAGGAGGCTTCGATGGCCTTCTTCGGCGATGGCGCGTCGAGTCAGGGTGACGTCTTGGAGGCCTTCGTTTGGGCCGCGTCGTTCAACGCGCCCGTGGTGTTCTTCTGTCAGAACAACCAGTGGGGTATCTCCACTCCCTCCTCCGTGCAGTCGAAGATCCCGCTCTATCACCGAGCGCACGGCTTCGGTTTCCCCGGCGTGCGCGTCGACGGGAACGACGTGCTCGCGGTCTACGAAGTGACCAAGCGTGCACTCGAGAGCGCCCGCGTCGGAGGCGGACCGACCTTGATCGAGGCCTACACCTACCGCATTGGCGCGCACACCACGTCCGATGACCCCACGCGTTATCGCATCGACGCCGAGGTTGAGGTGTGGAAGCATCGTGACCCGGTCGAGCGGGTGAAAGCGCTGCTCGCACGCGAGTACAAGGTGAAGAACACCGATTTTGACGCGGTGAACGAAGAGGCCGACACGATGGCGCTGCAGCTTCGCGAGGACGTCTTGGCGATGAGCCGGCCGGATCCGATCACGATGTTCGATAACGCCTACGCCGCTCCGCACCCGCTCATCGAAGAGGGCCGCCGCGAGATGATCGACCTTGGGATCAGTGGAGGTGTCCTCTAATGGCGACGACGACCATGACCATGGCCAAAGCGCTCAACGAGGGTCTGCGACGGGCGATGGAGAAGAATCCCAAAGTCCTCTTGATGGGTGAAGACATTGGTCGACTCGGTGGCGTGTTTCGCATCACCGACGGCCTGCAGAAGGACTTCGGTGAGGACCGCGTCATCGACTCGCCCTTGGCGGAGTCGGCCATCGTCGGGACCGCCGTTGGTCTGGCCATCCGTGGCTACCGCACCGTGTGTGAGATCCAGTTCGACGGGTTCGTCTATCCGGCCTTCGATCAAATCGTCTCCCAGGTGGCGAAGCTCCACAAACGCTCCGACGGCTCGTACATCATGGGTCTGGTGATTCGGATCCCCTTCCAGGGTGGCATCGGCGCGATCGAGCACCACTCGGAGAGCCCGGAGCCCTATTTCGCTCAGACCGCCGGACTGCGCGTGGTGTCGTGCTCCACCCCGAACGACGCCTACTGGATGATTCAGCAGTCCATTGAGCACGACGATCCGATCATCTTCTGTGAACCCAAGAGCCGGTACTGGGAGAAGGGCGAGGTCGATCTCGACACGCCGCCCGGGGGACTCTTCGACGCCGCGCTTCGCCGCGAAGGAACCGACGTCACGCTCATTGGCTACGGCGCGTCGATGAAGACGTGTCTTCGCGCCGCCGAAACCGCGCAGGTCGAGGGAACGTCGATCGAAGTGATCGACGCGCGCTCCATCGCGCCGCTCGACATCGAGTTGATGGCCAAGTCGGTGGAGAAGACGGGCCGTGTGGTCGTCGTCCAGGAGTCGCCACACACCGCGTCGGTCGGCTCAGAGATCGTGACGGAGCTGACCCAACGCTGCTTCTACTCCCTGCGCGCACCGGGACTTCGGGTCAGCGGCTACCACGTGCCCTATCCGCCAACGCGAATCGAAGAGGACTACCGTCCGACGGTCGACCGCATTCTGGACGCCGTTGACCGAGTGATGGGATTTGAAAGTTGAGTGAAGAGATATTCCTGCTGCCCGACGTCGGTGAAGGTTTAACCGAGGCCGAGATCGTCACGTGGAAGGTGGCCGTCGGCGACGTCGTCACCCTGAACCAACCACTCGTCGACATCGAGACCGCGAAAGCGACCGTCGAACTCCCGAGTCCCTACGCCGGCACCGTCGTGGCCCTGCACGGCAACGTCGGCGATGTCCTCGAAGTCCACAAGCCCCTCATCACGTTCGACGTCGGTGGTGCGCCGAGTGCCGCGCCGCCCGCGACCCAAGCCGCCCCGGAGACGCCCGCCGCGCCTGCGCCGGCGTCGGACAAGACCGAAGGCTCCGTGGGTGAAGGTCGTGAGGCGGTCCTCATTGGCTACGGCGTCGCCAACGAAGACGCGGTCGTCACTCGTAAGCACCGCCGCCAGGGTTCGACACCCGCGATGCCCACGCCGGTCGCCCCCGCGGTCGTCGCGGTCGCCACGCTCCCGAGTGTCGCGCCACGCTCGACCCCCCCGGTTCGTCTCTACGCCAAGCAGCACGGTCTGGACATCTCGTCGATCTCGGGTACCGGGCGCGACGGGCTCATCACGCGTAGTGACGTGGAGCAGGCCCTGTCCGGTGCGCCCAGTGCCCCGGCACGCGTGAGTGCACCGATCACGGGACCGAACACGACCTCGCGTTTCGTTGGTCGTGACCTCGAGTCGTGGTCGACGGGACCCATGGAGGAGCGCATCCCCGTAAAGGGCGTCCTTCGGTCCATGGCCGAGGCGATGGTGCAAAGCGCGTTCACACAACCGCGTGCGGCGGTGTGGGTGCGCGTTGACGCCACGAAGACAATGGACCTCCTCGCGTCGCTGAAGACGCAGCCGAATCTGGCGGGCGTCCGGCTCTCACCGCTCACCATCGTCGCGTTGGCCCTCTGTGACGCGGCACGCCACTTTCCGGGCATCAACTCCAGCTTCGACGCGGTGGCGAACGAAGTGATTGTTCGACGGACGGTCAATCTCGGCATCGCGGCCAACACGCCGCGGGGTCTGATCGTTCCCAACATCAAGGGTGCGGATCAGCTGGACCTCGTATCGATGGCCGCCGCGCTGACCGTGCTCGTCGACAAGGCCCGTGAGGGAACGACCACGCCGAACGAGATGATCGGTACGACGTTGAGCATCACCAATGTCGGGCCGTTCGGAGTCGACGCCGCAATCCCGATCCTCCCCCCGGGCACGGGTGCCATCCTCGCGGTCGGTCAGATCGCGAAGGCGCCGTGGGTGGTCGACGACCAGGTCGTCGTCCGTCAGGTCGTCGAATTGGCGATGGCGTTCGACCATCGACAGGTTGATGGTGCGATGGCGTCAGCGGTCTTGGCTCACATCGGCCGGTTCCTCAACGATCCAGCTCCCGCGATAATCGCTGGCTAGACCTTCAACTTGCGTAGAGCGTCGAGCGCACGGTCGGCGTGCGTGTTCATGTTCACCTCGCTCGAGATGACGTCGAGCACCCGTCGGTCTTGACCGATCACGAAGGTCGTGCGCTTGACCTTCAACAGATCGAGTGACCTCTTCACGCCGTAACTCTTGGCGACGTCCCCGTCGACGTCTGCGAGAAGGGGATAGTCAAGGTTGTTCTTCGTGGTGAACTCCGACTGCTTCGCAACTGAGTCCATGGAGATGCCGAGCCGCTGACCGCCGAGCGTCGAGAACTCCGACGCGAGGTCTCGGAAGTGACAAGACTCCTTGGTGCAACCCTTGGTCATGGCGGCGGGGTAGAAGAAGAGAACGACGGGGCCGTTGAGCAACATCGTCGAGAGAGTCCGCTCGTTGCCGACTTGGTCGTTAAGGGTGAAGTCCGGTGCGAGGTCGCCTATCTGCATATGAGCAGATTAGGGGTCGAGTCGAAAACCCACGCCGCGGATCGTGATCAGGTGTACGGGATTGGCGGGGTCGGCCTCGATCTTCTGTCGCAGTCGCTTGACGTGGGTGTCCAGCGTGCGCGTGTCGGAAAGCTCAAGTCCCCACCAAAGCGTGTCGAGGCACACCTCGCGCGTCACGACCTGACCGAGTCGTGACGCAAAGAGTGCCAAGAGATCGAACTCCTTGCGACTGAGCTCAATTTCGATGCCCATTCGAGTGACTGTTCGACGTACGAAATCGATTCGAAGGTCACCGAACGTCACGATCTCTTCGTCGGAGTTCGTGAGTGGGCGACGAAGGACCGCGCGGATGCGCGCGATCAGTTCTCTCAGTCGAAAGGGCTTGGTGACGTAGTCGGCTGCGCCGATCTCGAGCCCGAGGACGACGTCGACCTCGCTTGAGCGCGCCGTGACCATGATGACGGGCGTTCGCGTCGAGTCATAGAGTTCGCGGCAGTAGTCAATGCCAGAGCCGTCGGGCAACATGATGTCGAGCAGCACCAAATCCGGTTTCGCCGAGGTCATCAGTTGCCGGGCCTGTGCGATGTTGGTCGCGCCCACCACCACGAACCCTTCCACGGTGAGGCCGATGTTGAGAGCGTCTTGGTAACTCTCTTCATCCTCGACCACGAGGATCACACTGCGACTCTCAGTATCGGACACGCGAATCCCTTCGAGTGCGGGCAGCGCTGAAACGACGAGGGGCGGCACCGTTCGATGTCAGAGGGGAGGTGTGAGATCGGACGCGTGCCACAACGTCAACGTAAGGAAGCAGGGTTACCGCAACGTGAACCAATCGCAATCGCGAGGTGTTCGTAGGATGAATCTTCTTCGGTGCGGTCTTCAGGGCCCAAAAGCCTTGAAAATGAGGCGCCCGTTGGTCCGGATCGGTGCTGTGGTGTTGAAGAGTACGGTGTCGTCGTATCCGGCGTTCGATCGCTACGACGTTGAAACGGTGAAGCCCTCATACGTGGTCGCGGTCTTCAAGTAACTGCCGGTGGCGGTGCAGGGTCCCGTTGGATGACACACGAGTCCATAGACGCCCCCATCGACGCCGACCGACTTCGCGCCCGTGGGCAACTGGATCTTCTGGCCCACCTGCCACGTATTGGCTACTTCGTTGACCACCAATGCCTGGTAGAGACTCGACCCATCGAAGTAGGCCGCGCCCGCACTGCAGTTTCCCGCGGAACGACACGAGATGGCAACGACCCCGCCATTCTTTCCCGCCATGAGAGCGCCGCTGGGCAACATCATCTGCGTAGCGGTTTGCCAGACGCCGTTCACCTCGTTGATGAAAAACCCCTCGTACTGCGTGGTGCCGACGAGATACTGGCCACCGGCGCTGCAGTTGCCGACGGACGCGCACGCCAGACCCCCATAGCCGTAGAAAAACGTGTGGGGGTTCGTCGCGGCGTCACTGGGCATCGTCATCGCGAGCGCGTGTTGCCACGATGCACCCGACTCGGTGACGGTGAAACCCTCGTCTTGACCGTTGACGTTCGTGTAGGTGCCCAACGCGGTGCAGTTCGACGCCGAGACGCACGCCACTTCGCTGACGTTTGCTCCGGGGTAGGCGTTCGCGTTCGCGGGGAGTGCGACCGCGATGCCTCGGGACCATGATGCGCCCACGCCGTTGACGATGAGGCCCTGCGTCGTGCCGTTCTCACCGATGTACGACCCGACCCCGACGCAATGATCGCTGACGCAAGTGATCTGGTTGAGCAGGGCGTAGGGGTTGGCATTGGCATCGGAAGGGAGCTTCACCTCTTGCGCTCGGGTCCACGTGCCGCGAATTTCGTCGACGACCATACCTTCGGAGTGGCCGACGGGCTGGGTCCCGTCGAGATAGCTTCCGACGGCGCTACAGTTCCCCGCGGACCAACAAGAAACCGAATGCACCTCACTGAGCTGCGACGCACCTTTCGCGTTGGCGGGAAGAACGACCTCTCGGGCGCGCTGCCATACCCCCTTCACTTCGTTCACGACGAAGCTTTGCGTGTAATTCTTGTTGTCGTCATAGCTTCCAACCGCGACGCAGGCACCGACCGCGCCGCAAGAGATTGAGTTCACCGTCAGTCCCGGATCGCCCGCAGAACCGCTCGGGGCAATGAGTTTGGTCGGTACGGTCCAGACGCCCTTCACTTCGTTGAGGACGAGACCCTGCGTGTGGCTACTCGCGTCGTCGAAG
>Ga0181525_10002725_pt1 | contig 14306 bp, 12 predicted proteins | sample PEATcosm2014_Bin_48_FD_121100 | JGI IMG/M metagenome (GOLD analysis project Ga0181525, IMG submission 121100) | Peatland microbial communities from MTU Mesocosm Facility, Houghton, MI, USA - PEATcosm2014_Bin06_10_metaG | ecosystem: Environmental > Terrestrial > Soil > Wetlands > Peat | place...
CCGCCGTATAGCCGCCATTTAGTAACTGCGCAAAAGCAGTAGCCAGGGTCTCGGTAGTGTCGCCGATAAGATTCAAATGCTCGATCGTGGTGTCAAAGGATGACGACAAACCGTACGTTCCGAGAATGATCTGGGTAATCAGATTCGGATCGGGCGACCCCGAAAACGTGATCGTCGCAGAGGCGTATTGCTGCCCTGCACACAGCAACTCATAAAACCACAGCGCGCCCACATAGTAATTGACCCTAGCCTGGAAGCCCAGCGAATAAATCATCCACGCCGTGCGCTCAGGCGCTAGTGCCAGGGAATGCTCGGTATCCCAGTCCGTGGCTAAAGTAAGTTTGGTCTCGGTTGTTTCAATCGGCAGCGTTGTCGTTACGATGGCGATCTCGAAAAAATCGAAATAGAAGTCCGTTCCAGACGCCCCATCATGAGTCACAGTAACGGTATGCGATCCTGACCCGAGTTGCCCCAGCAGACTGCGGATCAGAACATCCTCGCCTGGAATATTTAGATTAAGGCTAGCCGCGCTCTGCGCATCCACAACAATTGAAATCACGGTGCCCGTGGCCAAAAGTCGGGTGCCCAGATAGAGCGAGTGATCTTGGGACGACGTGTAAGTGCAACTTACACTGGATGAGGGAACGCTCGTGGAATGAATCGTACCGCCGGAGAAGTTACCACCCGCGCTGGCCCATGTCCCCGTATATTGCACCTGGCTCGAATCATCTTCGATGCGCTGGCTCCCTGGTCCGGCGATCGAGTAACCCCGTCCACTGCCAGTCACGGTCCAATTCGTCACCGTCACTTGAAATTCACTGCGAACGAAAGCGCCCGCCTGCAGGTCCGCTGCGTAAGTCCATCGCAATTTCCGAATCGCCGTCGCCGGAACTGCCACCGGCGTAGTATCGGTACTCCCAACCACGGTCCCCATCAACGAAGCGAAGGGCAGAGTAACTTGCCACTGGGATGGCGATATCCCACCAGAGAATTGTTTCGAAACAGCATCCCATTGTTCTGTCTGACTACCTGAAACATAACTATATGCACCGATCAGATTACCATTGGCGCCGGTAGTGCTGAGATTTGCCGCCGGCAGGCCGGTTCCAAGATAGGTAATCGTAATCGTAGTGCCTGTGCCCGGCCACGTAGCGGACATTGTCGCCGAAAAGGCATTGATCCCTTGATAAATATTGTCGATGGCCGTTTCCAGCGTGTCGCCGGCATTCATCAGGTAGGGATAATGCTCGGAAAGAAACGCAAGCCCGACATAATCTCCCGCCGTCACACTCCCACTCAGCGTGAACTCGACGGTAGCCGGCGTATAACTGCCCGCCGCCGCTGTGCTGTAACTGGTTAGGGGAACCTCATACACCTGTTCCACGCCAGATGTTGTAGCCCATACTCGCAGGAACGGCCAGTCCACCGTGGGAAAAAGACTGGAATCCAGGGGAATACAATTTTGCCGCGTCTCCTGATAACTCAATGTAAGCCCGCTGAGATCGCCGTCTGGCAAATATCGAAAAGCGGGATGTTCAAACACGTTGTCCCGATTCCACTCAATTACTGCCCAGTCGAATTGCTGCCGCCACGTGCCCGACACCGTAAAGCCTGCGGCACTGGTTCCGCTTAGCGCAGCTAGGGCCGACGGTTCGTAAAAATAACACTGCAAATCCCGGTCGGGTTGCAGCTTTTGCAAAGTGTCCGGCATCCTGCGTCTCTCTAAAGCCGAATCGTCACCGTCAAATTACTGCCTGGCGCCGTATTTGATGTCGTCACCACGGAGGTAACGTTCAGACCGACAGTCGCCTGGGCCGTCAGCGGCCCAAGAGCGAAGCCATCCACGATGTTCGAAGCCGTAGCGCCCGTGGGGATGGTAAGTTCGCAATAGACCTGTCCATTCTGCGTAACTTGCATAGTTATGGGCGCCCCCGAAGGCGCGTCTTGCACCACCGCAGACACATCTCGAACTGAGCTGGTTGTATCCACTACCAATGCAGGAGCCGCGTTAGTCTGAATAGCCAACGGTCCTTCCACTTGAATTGTTAATTGCCCGCCCAAGAGACTTCGCAGACCCAGGTCCGTGGTGTTCGTGAATGATTCCGCGGCCACGCTGCTGTTGCCTCGCGAGTTGGTCATAAACAGCTCCCCAGCCGCGATGCGAACGTCGGGAATCGTTATCGGAAACGCATAGCTGCCGCTCGCCGGGCTCCCGAAGAAGTCTTGTGCAAATGGGAGGATGAAAATCTTTTCCTCCAGAAGGTATACGCCTGTTTCAGCCGCATGAGCAGCCGCGGAAGTACCGTGTGAACCCCGCATAACAAGAACCGTTGTGCCGCTGGTTAAGTCTTGCTGTACTACCATAACCTCCGCGTCGATCTGCACTAGATCCCCGCTGGCCGCAGACACCGCCGTGGCCACCGTAAATGAAAGGTCGCTGCTGCCCATTGCCGCACTCAGCAGGAGGGAGGAAGGCCCTTGCAACTCATCCCAATAAGCCAGCCTCGGAGTCCCCGCGCTGATGGATCGTGTATTGGTCAGATCGCTGAACGCTATCCCCAGGACCTCGATGCTACCCGTCCCGATCGGGTAGAGGCTGAACACCGGTTGACCCGGAACGTCGGTGTCCAGCGCTTGCCCGGCTGCGCCTAAGATTGTCCACCGGGTGAGGGGCGACAACTCGTAGGCGCACTCCTCGTCCATGACGTTCGCAGCCCGGCCGGAAACATGAATCGTGAGTCCTTCTCGATTGGGTATCGCAAAGGAAACCGGCGACGCGGTGCTCGAAACGCCAAATTGCCAGGTCGACTCGGCGATTAGAAATGAACTGGTCGCATCCGGCTCTACGCTCCAGGGGATCGTGATCGTAAGCGTACTGGCGGTATTGGAAGCAATGGTCTGTTCCTGCCCCGCTCCAGTACCGCTGCTGATTCTTACCGTGGCGCCGTTGTACAGGTTCGGCGGCATGTTCAGCGTGGTGTTACCAACAGTCGTGGCCGAGGTTATGTTAACTGTCTCGGGAGGTTGCAGCTCAATGCGCCAATAGAAATTCGCGTGATCGTAGTTGTAATCTGGCGGGCCCTGTAAAGCCGCGCTGAGTCCCGAATCGACAAACTGATTTGCGATCCCAGTATTGCTCGCGATCCGCAATATTTGTGTCGGATTCGGGCCGCGATAAACGTTAAACGAACTCGCGGATGACGAGAAGCTGAGGCTCACCAGCGTAACCTCATTCGTGTTTGTTCCGGCTGGAACATTCGCCATGGCAACGAATGACAAGCCGCCCTCAGCCCCGTTCGCATCCACGGCGCTGATTGCGTAATACAACGCCTGCGGCCCTGCCAGCGTTCCGCCGCTATCACTCACTTGAGCGTTCAGACCCATCAGCGGTATGCCGGCGGCGCTTGTCTCTGGCTTAGCCGGTACCGAGAAAGATGCTGACAGATTCTCCACTACGCTGCCATCCGTGTTCGTGACAGAACTTTCTGAGATTCCAAACTGCTCTACCCCGCTGCTATCCAAAACGCTGCCTACCAGCGGCCTCGGCAATCCAAGTTCGAAATCGCCCTGCCGCCCTAAAAACGCCGCATCGGAGTTGACGGCTGTGTACCACGCATCGTCCTCTATCTGGGCGTTAATCACAGCCGTGAGATAGTTTACGCCCGGAGATAGCTTCACAATGCGGAACGGCTGCCGGCTGAATCCCTCCCGTGCATAGGTCACCGTGATGATGTCGCCCGGCTTTAGGCCCACCCCTTTGACGCTGGTCTCAAACTCGACGTAGGTGTTGCCATACACGGACTTATATAGCTGGAGCGCTACTGCCCGATTCGCCTGATCGAAGTTCGGTAAACCCAGCGCCGTTAGCGTACTCGTAACGTCCTGTCCGGTTAACACTAAGTCATCGATGTCCACTAACGAAAGGCTATCTTGCTGGTAATCGTTAAACTCGTCCTGAAACTCAACCGTATAATGGTTCGGAGTAGAAGCCGTGCTCGACGAAGATACCGTGAGTGATGAAGCGCCGCTCCCGTTTCGCAAAATCCCGGAGAAGGTGGTGTCTCCAAATTCGTACGCGGGCCATCCGCCATTCAGCATTTCCGTGCTATTGCTTCCAGGCGGCATGGTCGGCTGTTGGTTTGCTAAAGTATCCTCCCCGTTTAATTGAATCAGGCCGTTCAAATCGAAACCGAGGTACAACGCCGAACCGTTGCGAATGCCGCGAACCACATCGCCCGCGCTGCGTCGCCCGGTCATCAGCAGGTTGCATTGATATCGGGGAATGGTCGTGCTATTCCCGTTGACATCCACGGTAGGCACCAGAGCGTCGCATCTTTGAGCCACAGCCGAGAAACTCGCAAGGTCAAAGAGCGCCAGGTCCCAACCGCTCCGCAGCAGCGCGTCCAGCATCACCCACGCTGGATTGTTGGTGAAAACGCTATCTTGGTAGGTGCCGCTTGAATTAAATCGCGCAAGTTGCAAACCTTGTATCAACACGTCGATCTCCGGTAGTGAAGTTCCATTGGAAATCCAATTCGGCACCACCACTGACAGGAACGCCATGCTTCCATAAGGATCGCCTAGCGGCACTCCCGAAGAATTGCTGAAGTCGGGATTAAAGCTGCCATCCCTGGTCCCGTAACTGATGACGTTGTACCAACCAGTCGCTGTCATGTTGGTTCCAGTCATACCAACCGGAATTTCTGTGTTGTTCACTACCACCGTGAGGACGCTGGTTAGTTGCCCCATTCCGAGAAGGACCTCAAAATGCGTGAGATTCCCATCGTTTCGCGCTAATACAATTGGAGGCTGATACCATCCAGTTCCATAAAGCAGGGGAACGAAATCGTTATACAGGGCTTGATTCGGCAATGGCGTCGATATTTGCGAAACCTTCGATCCATAACTGCGAACAATAATGGACGCAGGAACAAATTCAATTCCGCCGAATCGGCTCGTTCGGTTGTTCTGATTGTCTGTATCGAACATCCCCCGCTGTTGACATTGTGCGCGCGAATAATCGCAGGATGTATACGGCGCGCTTCCATTCATATTCCCCACGCCCCCCGCTTGATCCGCCGAGTAACCGCATCGATAGAACGGCGAGAAGGCTCCGGCCGTCCCTCCGTTGACCGCTTCTAGCCGCTGCGCTGCCGTGCTGGGGAAATTCCATGGGCACCGTTTTTGAATCCGAACTTCGGGCAAATAGACGCGTTGTAAGTTCAGCCGGTTCGTAAAGCTAAGGCGTAACGTCGATTCAGTGGATTGATCCGGCGGGTTCGCGATTCCGCGAAACACCACCTGGCTGTCCGAGGCCACCACTTGGTTCTTCAAGTCATAAAACAAAAAAGTGACTACTAGCAGCGACCCCTTCCACCCGATGTTCCGTTCGATCGAAGATAGAAACGCGTCCGCATTGGCGAGAGTGATGGACACCGTAGACGAGCCGTCCGTGGCGCTCTCCGGGCTCGAGTTCAGATCGAACAGATTGTGCTTCAACACTCTGCTCAGGTACTGCGTACCGTTGGCGTTAACGTTGTGAGTGCTCCAGCTTTGCACATCGCCCGTCGGCAGCGTGCAATCGAATAGAAAAAGCGGTGTTCCGGGAACCTCCAGCTCTTTCAGAATGTTGATGGGTGTCATTTTGCGATGCGCATCAATTCAGATTACTGATTAGGCCGGTGTGGACGGAGTTTTGGTTCGGCGCGTCTGCCGTAAAGGTAAGTAGGTCCGATGAGAATCGCGTGCTCGCATATACGCCGCCCAGATCGGTCGTTTTCTTATAGGGTCCCGCTTCGGCCTGTGCTTCCACCTGAGCGCCAAATACCTCAACCTGCGCCCCCGCCGGTATTTGCACACCGAAGCTAATTCCCTCCTGCTGAGCGGAAAGGGTCTTCGATGTCAGCACTCGCGTCCAATTGGAACCAGTCACTACTGACGTTAATGACGTCTGTCCGGTCGCCGCCACGGCCAAACTGATTGTAGCTGGCACATTGCTCCTGACATACACGCTGTAGCAGTACAGGAACCAACTTGGTCCGCTGGTGTTCTGAACAATTTCCTGCATCGTTTGCGCAGTATTGGTAAGTTGCATGGCGGCGCTCCCGCCAAACGGATCCTGCACTCCCGCCATTACCTGCAAGAGCGCGTCGGGCGTCCACACTGCCTGTGTCCAGTCCTCGCTCCACATCAGCAAATTGGCGGTAGGATCCAGGAAAGTAAACGTGCTGAGTTGGCCCTCGGAGGCTTCGAATAAACTTTCAATGGCGGATCGCTCGCCGTCGGTGAGACTGGAATACTGAAGTAGCCATTGCACCTTTTCGTAACCCGAATCGGCCAATCGAATGCTGAAACCGCTGGGAAGTTGATTGACGACGCTGCGCAAGTTAGTGCTGCGCGTCACCGGGAACTGCGAGATGGCTCCCGTAGTGAGCTGCGGATAATAAAGCATCTCAGCTTCCATTCTCCAGCACGGTAAGTGAAGTCTGTCCGTCCCATTCCCCGGATAACACGGCGTTCATTACGCCGTTCGCTAAACTGCAGCTTGGATAACTCGTTCCATCCCAGGGATCGGTGAACGTAAAGTTCTCCGCTTGCCCCTCCATCGCGCGAAAGAATTCTTGTAACTCCTGCAGCTCAGCCTGATCCAACAAACTAACCTGGATCGCCCAGCGGTGAAGCCCCGCCTGATAAGTGCGGAATCGCTGCTCGGAACCGTCGACAAATTGCAGCGCTAGGGTCGAGAACTGAACGCCCCTTTGCGCTGGGTACTGCGTCACCGCGCCAGTCTTGAGGGTTGGAAACATGCTCATGTTTTACAGCTCGTTAAGCGCATCGTTCAAAGAACTGGAGTTCAAAATCGCTTGTTTTACCGCCATCGCGATGTCGTCGCTGTGATCCAGGAAGGATTGGCTGTCTATCGCATTCACTTGGATCGTAACTTGCGGCGACGACGCCGATTGCCCCCGCGGCTGGCCGGTCTGTCCGTAGCTCACCGGCACTACCTGACCGGGCGCGCTCGCCGTCAATCCTGCCTCGGATTGCACCGGCGATGGCAGCATAAACGGAGCAGGCGCAGCCACTGTCTGGCCGCCCCCCCCGAACAAACTCAAAAGTCCGCCTAGTATGGGCGACAGGCTGCTGAGTCCTCCGCCGAGAAAACTCGATGCGGCGCTCTCAAGCGTACTTCCGATGGATGAGCCGCTGCCCGTTTTCGACGTCGTGTTTTGCGTCACCGCTTGCGTATTGTCCTGCAGCGCGCTGATTTGCGATTGTTGGACTGATGTCAGGCTGCTGATTTGCGTCGTAAGCGACGTCAATTGGTCCGTCACGTCGGAACCACCGCCTTGAAGAACCTCGTTTGTGAACGAACTGCCCCCGCCGCTTCCGGCGCCCCCCGTTAAGGCCGCCAACTGGCCGAGTAAGTCGCTTCGCGACGTAGAACTGCTCGCTGGTAGTAGATCCTCCAACTTATTTGTGGCCATCAACGCCTTCCGCCCTCAATTCGTTGTCCAAAACAAAGAATGCGTGTACCAGGCGCGCCGGCAGTTCGTAGTAACTTCTAGCGCCAACCATTTTCCAGGCATAAAACTCCTCCAACAGAGTCATGCTCTCGGACGTTACATAAGACGTCGGACAAGTTGTCAGCGCGGTCCGGCCTCGTGCCCAAACAATCGAAGGGCTCGTGCCGTCCTCAGCGGCCAGCCATCCGCATCTCCGCTTTCTCTCCAGGCCGCTCCTTCTGCAAGCGTCGCAATTCCAGGCAGCCTTGTTTCCCAGTTGAAAATGGAATGCGACGATTAGTTTTTTATTTCGGATTCGCTCAAGCCGCACTGTTCCTTGATCGCGCTTACTACCTCGCGCGTCAGGTCTTCCGGTCCTCTTTCCAGTAATCGGGCAGCGCTGGCGGGCTCGCCGTCGATGATGAACCCGTCGATCCTCAGCAACCCCCACTCCAGATACATCGCATCGATCTCCTGCGCCAGGATGTTTGCTTCGATCTTCTCCTGCCTTCCGCTGCCCGCTTCCAGGAACTCCGCCTTCCGGCTGAGATCCCGAATTCGCCGGCTCAGTTCCATGCGCCTCCCGAACGACATGCGATGGATCGCAAATATTACTCCTGATACGGCCTTGGAATGTATCGAAACTACACTTTCATAGTTGGAGGCGCTCTTCTCCAACACTGGAGCGCTGCCTCCCCCCTCACTCGTCTCATTGGACTGCTTAAGCAAACGCGACATAAATTTCATCATTCACGCTTCCCTGCGCCCGGCAGCTTTGAAATTGCCACTGCAGTCGCGTATCGGAATCGTCGAAAGCCGGCACCTCCGGCACCACGCTTTGCATGAAGACCCCGAATAACTCGCCCTGCTGCTGGCCAAGTTGCAGCATCACACTGATAGGTGATCGTTGCCGCGCGGCTTGATAAAGTACGGCGGTCGCCGCGTCGTCCATTTCATAAAAACTGAAGTTAATCGATACCGTTCGCGCTCCTGGAGCAATCGCCAGAGGCAGTATGGTTCCGTATTCGTGCGCCCGCAAATCCAAATTGTTTGAGAACGTGATGTCGGCGTTTGTTAGAGTGAGAAATCGCGTTGGCGAACTCCCCAACCATACCTGGCCAAGATTTCCTGGAATGATCGAATAATTAATCGGCGCTACGGCCGGCTCAGCCGGATAAGCCGCCAATCCAAATTGCCCGCTTTGGAAACTAGCCGTATCCACTAGGTCTTGCGCCTCGCCGCTAAAATCAAATTCGTGAAAATCGCCGTTCACTTGAATCGACAATGTGTCCACCGCCACCCCGCCCAGCACGCGCTGCACCGCCGTCGAAGGACTCCAGTAGTCGTACAGCGTAAGGCTGGATAAACTCTCCGCCGGTTGATACATCGCCGTCGGTCCCGTTTGCGAATTCGCGCTCGGACTAACGGAGAACGGCGCGTTTACCTGAATCGTGTTGGAATCCACCACCACTGTCACAAAGCGAATTTCTCCACCGCTGGTCACGGCCCACCCGGGCGACAATCCATGCGGCGTTAGGAACGCCACCGTGAGAGAGCCGCTGGTACTCGCCACTGTCCCGCCTGCCGATTGTGCTGGCGATCCTCCCAGACATGCTTGAAATAGTGGCCCGTGCGGCGGCAGGGCGTTGGAATCGGCCCAATTCGCCATATAAGTCTTCAGAGCGAAACTCGTCTGTAGTCTCAGCCCGCTAGGATTTCCCGCAAACGTTCGAGAGCCCGTTTTGTCGGCGCGTCGCACCTTCTCGATCTGCTGTTTTGCCGTCAACTTCACCGCCGGAATTCGATTGTTCGCGCTAATCGCCGCCGCGGCCCCATAGCTCTGCTCCAGAGCCACGTAGAACCGGTTGTTGTTGGAAAGGATGTAAGACATATCGAATCTGACTGGCGCGCCCTAGTCCGCGCTGATCTGCAGCGCGAACGACACCTTCGCAATTTGCAGAAAGTTCTTTCCTCCATGCTTTACTCCGCCAAACGTGACCTCGTATTCCCCCGCAAAAAACATGCCATTACCCCAATCTCCACGGCTGTTATCTAACACCTGCGTGATAGCGTCCACGTACGCCTGTAAGTTGGTTTCTATCTGATCTAGCCGGTCCTGCGATACACGCGCCTCTACAACCATCTGGGCGTCGCCTGAGAATGTACGGAACTTCTCCCGTAGTTTATTAACAACCTTAGTGCAATAAACGTAGACCAGCGGATAATTGTTAGCTGTGCTCTGCTCCGATATGTCCGGCGTGACGTTCTGCGCGATAATCTGCTGCGGCGCGATGGCCGGCAATGTTATCCCCTCCTGCAGCACCAGCGCCTCTATGGCCGCCGGCAGGCCTCCATCCGCCGCCAGCATGCCCACTAGCTTTTGCGTGCTCCATCCCGCGATTTGCAGCACAACTTAGCCTCTCTCGATCACCCGTTCATCTACCACGTACCAGGTTGGCTTCTGCCCCGATGGCAATGCTGCTCCTGAATTCGGCCCCGACGTCATCGTCCAGCTGCTGCTCGTTGCCAGGGGACTTGGATTCTGTAGCGCCAGCGTGGCTGGCGAAGCTCCCACATACACGTTCCAACCCGTCACGCCCGCGGGCGGCTCGCTCACAGTCGCCACCAATTGTTGCCCCGCGGAAGTGCTCAATTGGACGCTTTCACTGGGAGCGCCTTCGCCACCCGCTCCGCTCACCCAGGTCGCCGCCACATAGAACATGCCCCCGCTCCCGGCCCCCACCGCTATCGAAAGGCTGGGAGCGCCGGCCTTCGGAACAGGATTGGCCACTAATCCAACTCCGATCTGGAAGTAAGTGAGCGCGCTCGCTTGCGCCAGTTGCTCATACTCGGTCCACTTACCCAGGTACCGGTTATTCAATTGATTGTTATAGGCGTCGCGATACACCAGGCTAAGAGTCTTGTGAATGTGCCATGGTCGTAGTGGATCGGTCACCACTACGTCCTTAAGGTCTCTGTCCTGTTGAGTGCCCCAAGCGTAATCGCGGTACGGCCGGCGCCGGATTAGAAACAATAGGATCTCATTAGCCAGATCCTCCTGCGCCATCGTAATCTTCGCCCCTATATCGATGCTCTCCGCGCTAGCCACGCTCAGGATGGCATTCTCGTACCGTTGCAGGTCCGCTGCATCGCTGATGGGACCGTCGCAAAATAGAGCCATCGTTGCGCTCCCTCTACCGTCTCTCCGTTCGTGACGAGCTCTTGATAGCTCGCAGGTCCGCGTCCGAAATCACGTTTACTTGAACCTTCTCCGCCATTAATCGCCGCTGCGCTTCCTCCAGCGCCGTTTTCCCGGCAGCCTGAAACGCTGCTGATTCCTCCGCCGTCGCCAGCCGCGCATGCCCTTCCAAAATAAGTCGCGCTGCATTCGCTCGCGAAACCTCGGACAATCGCCCAGCTCGCCCCCCATCCGGCGTTTCGTGGCTGACCATGATGACATCTGGCTCCACAATCTCTTGCTCAATCTTGCGCAACTTCTGAAAGAACACCCGTAGGTCCATCCCGCTTCCTTCCTGCCGCGGACAGACGCCTTATTACATCCGTCCGCGTCGCCATCCCCGGTCGCCGGCCCCGTTAGCTGTTGACCTGAACTCCAAAGGAGTTTTGCAGCACCGCCGTTCCGTAGAGCACATCTACCGTGAATTGCTGTCCCAGCGTGTTCGGCTGATAACTCATCACCACACGTATTCCAAAGTTACCCATTTCCGCGTATTCGGCGATTGCGCCGGTCCCTGGCAGTGGTTGGGGAAGTCTGCGAATCACCAGCCCAATAGCGTCTCTCGAGAACGCGAGATTGTGGGTGGTTACTGGACCGCTGCCGGTCTTCTGGACCAATTGCGAGCGGAACACGAAGAAGTCCTTGATCTTGCCCACTGCGCCATCCACCAGCGCCCGCAATCCCGCGTCGCCCGCCGAATAATATTCACTGAATCGCGGAATTTGCCGCATCGCGGAATAACTCACCGGGTCCACCACCAGGTACTTACTCGCCACCGCCGGCACTTTCGCCTGAAACAGCGCCGTCTCCGCTTGGTCCACGGTTGCTTCAGTTAGTGGCACGCCCGCCGTGCCCACCGCGATATTCGCGCTGAATTGCGAATACAAATTCAATATGTCCGATTCAATCCGTTCCGCGATTGCCACCACTGCCGGTTGCATGTACAGCTTCAGAAGGTCCGGCACCGCCAGCACCTTCGTCACATCCGGAATTTGAAAGGTCGCTTCGGCATGTGTGTTCAGCACTATCTGGGCGTTTCCCAGGTTCGGATTCTGCGGCTGAACCGTTCCTCCTTCCGCGATGTTGTTGGCCACTAGCGTGGGAGGAATCGGTACGTTCACCGTGTCTCCCGCATTGGCCAGCGTAGGTTCATAGTCTCGATTGACTAAGTTCCCCATCACCAGATTGCTTACCAGCGCTGGCAACGCGTCCACCGCAACCAGCTTCACGATCGCATTTGCTACATTTGCTGATGTAATTGTTCCCATTTAGTCTTCACCTCGTTCTCTTTTCTTCAAACCGCCCCGGGCGCCCGTTGCTGCAGCCGCTACCGGAATCCTATTCACATGCCTCGCAGTGCCTGACTCGCCACCCTCGCCACCTCTTGCCGGATTTTTTCCAGTTCTTCCTGGTTCATGCCCGGTCGAATCTTGTCCAGATCGAATCCGCCTGTGTTTGACGCCGCCTTGGAGCCCGTTCCCATTCCGGACCCTCCTGTAATCCTTGCTGGTAATAACTCCGGATTCTCGTGCACGAATTGCTTTAAGTAGTCCCGCAATGGCACCGCCCCCGGGCCATCTCGCGCTACCAACTGGCCGTCGCCGCCGCGTTCGATATCGTCTTTCACCGCGCGATAAGCCAGATCCACCTTCGCTACACCCAACCGCTGTAGCTCCGCTCGAATCGACGAGCTCCGCTCCGCCTCTTCCGCCATTTGCCGGCTGCGAACGTTTTCTTGCACCAAATCGTTCACCCGCTTCTCTAGATCCTCCCGCCGCTTTCGTTCGTCCAACAATTCCACTTTGTAAGCCGGCTCCGCCTTGGCCTGCTCCGCGTGCACAAACTCCTCAATCACGCCGCGGATCAGCGCCCGTAGCTCGTTTCCATCTGTTTTCGTCTCTTCCATGTGCCTCCCAGGACTTTTCCTTCGTCACCCCGCCGCTCAGGCTGGCTCTTCATCGATCTCGCGCCCGATCCGATCCTTCACTTCTTGCCGCACGTCGCATAGGAACTGAAACGCAAGTTTCTTGAACACTTGCTTCTTCAATGTCGGCGAGTCGATGCCCAGGCTCAGCAACCTTTGAGCGTCTTGTAACTCGGTTCCAAAATCGCCAATGTCGAATTCGTCCATTCCCGACACATCGATGCTCAAGCCGTCCTCTCGCGCCGCCTCAACCGCCCGTAATACTCGTTTCATGCAGTCTTTCACCGCATCCCCGTAAGCGCGCAGTACCTCTTGTGTAATCGCATAGTCGCGCTGCTTACTTACCCCGGATTGCGTTGCATTTCCAGATAGAGCCCCGCCCGCGTGACTCACATAGCACACCCGGTAAATCTCTTCTTGTAAGCGAGTAAGATTGTCGGCCGCGATCTGATACACATTCCCTTGCGGCTCTGTCCATCCGAACCGGTCTTGCGGCCCGAGCTGTATGTAATACGACTCTCCCATCACCTGATTCCAGTCGCGTTCCGAGTAAACCACCGGCATTGCGAACAATCCCATGGTTAGCGCCCATCCCAAGGCGTTCGACTTATTGAAATGTTCCAGTTGTAGCGATGCGGCTTTATTCAGTAGCCACAACCCATCCGACACTCGCAACTCTATCAGGGGCACCCGTGACAGCCTCGCTAGCCCGTGTCGTCCTTCTGCCACCTGTTCAATGCCTCGTTGGCCGGCCCCCTCTTCTACTTGCTCGTAAATGCGGTACTTCTCTTGGTCGTAATAAGCCCAACGCGTTTGTTTCCACCAGCCCGCGTCCTCCAGCTTGTCCTTGCGTAAGCTCTCGGTCCGCAATACCACCCATTGATATTGCCCGTGTTCGTCAAAATTCCAATTAATGAGTTCATCGGCGGCATAACTCACTAAGTATGCCCGCGACGCCCCTCGTTCGTCTTCTTCAGCCCGCGTGCTGACTGGTTGATTCAACCTTGGAAAATCGATAAGGACATAACTGTTTCCGCTGATCAGTGCTTCCACAAACTGTCGTCGGAAGAACTCCGAAAGGTTGGTGCCCTTGTGGTCGCAATCGTCGGCGAAAACCCCGAAAAACCTCTTGGACGCCTCATTGTCACCCTCGAAATTCAGTCGCGGTTCTTTCCGAAAAAGCGTCGCTGTGTACCAATCCACGATGGAGCCGACGTAATTCTCGTAAAAGCTCCGTCTGAGCCTCTCTAAAAACACGTCTCCGGGCTCTTTCTGACGTCGTACCAGATACTGATCGGCATTCGCGATAAACTGCGCGCCACCCGCATAGAGGTCGCGATACTGCCGCCACATTGCCCGCTTCGCGGCGTACTCGGGATGTTCGTGCGTAATCTCCGGCCCACGGTTGCCAAGGTTCATCCAGTTGCTCTTTCGTCGTCAGATCAGTCTCCGGCCCTGCTCGCCGAAGCTCACGCCGGTCCGGCTCTCCTGCCAGATCAAGTAACCCAGCGCATCCGATAGATGCGTCCTCTTGGAATCTTTCTCCTTGTCGATTATTCCGCTATCCTGCTTATAAGTAACTTCTTCTAAGTCAGCTACCAGACCCGCGCATCGTGGATGCACCAACAGCCGGACTTCCTCG
>Ga0181525_10002727_pt1 | contig 14298 bp, 13 predicted proteins | sample PEATcosm2014_Bin_48_FD_121100 | JGI IMG/M metagenome (GOLD analysis project Ga0181525, IMG submission 121100) | Peatland microbial communities from MTU Mesocosm Facility, Houghton, MI, USA - PEATcosm2014_Bin06_10_metaG | ecosystem: Environmental > Terrestrial > Soil > Wetlands > Peat | place...
AATCTTCGGACGACTCGGCGATCAATGCGCCGATCAAGAAAGAGTCGCACTTCGAGGCGGGAGCGTAAGCTGTGTCCGCCGGAACGGCTGCCGCCAAGGACTCCGGATCGTCCCGCCATGGTGAGGCAGACCTTGAGCAGTCGCCGCTTCTCTCCGTTAGTCCTGTGCTTTTCCAGAAATTCCAGAAGCTAATCTACGCCGAAACTGGCATCTGGCTGGGCAGTTCAAAAACGGCCTTGCTGTGTGGGCGGCTCTTTCGGCGGCTTCGGGCGCTGGACATCGATTCACTCGAACGGTACCACGAATGCGTCGCGCAGCCCGACCAGCACGAAGAACGCACGCGGATGATCGACGCAATTACCACCAACGAAACCCGCTTCTTCCGCGAGCCCAGGCAGTTTGATTTTCTGGTGCAGAGAGTGTTTCCCCGCTGGCAGGCGGAAGCTGAACACCAAATGCGCCCGAGGAGGCTGCGCATCTGGAGCGCAGGATGTTCTTCAGGAGAAGAACCTTACACCGTGGCGATGTTGCTGGCCAAGCATCTTCCCGCCGCGAACGGCTGGGACGCGCGGCTTCTGGCCACGGACATCTCAACCCGCGTTCTGGAAAAAGCACGCAAGGGAATCTATCCCATCGCCAGATCGACGGAGCTACCCGAGGACTTGCTGCACAGTTTCATGCTGCGAGGACGGGCCGAACGGGAAGGCGAGATGAAAGTAAAAATCGAAATCCAGCAGATGGTCGAGTTCCAAAAGTTGAACCTGAACGAGGATTGCAGTCTCAGGGACGGACCCTTTGACGCCATCTTTTGCCGCAATGTGCTGATTTATTTTGACCTTGTTTCGAAGGGCAGAGTGCTTACGAACCTTTACCGTCATCTCATGCCCAACGGTTTCCTGTTCGTGGGCCACGCAGAGAACTTGAGCAGTATGTCATCCCAGCTGCGAAGCCTTGAGTCGACGATCTACACAAGGGCGGCGTACCAAGAGGAACCGGGCGGAAGGAAGCCTGCGGCCTTGAGTACCTAGAAGTGCAAGGGAGTGTGCCACGTATGCATGGAGATGAATTGCACATCCTGGTAGTGGATGACTCCGCGATGGTCCGCCAAGTGATGCAGGCCATCCTGAGCACTAATCGCAGGGTCAAGGTCAACACCGCCGCGGACCCGCTGATTGCATGGGGAAAGATGCAGAAAGAACCACCCGACGTCGTGATCACGGACCTGGAAATGCCGCGGATGGACGGCCTGACTTTCATTCGAAAAATCATGCTGGAAATGCCTACGCCGGTCGTCGTCTGCTCCGGTTTGGCGGCCCGTGGAACGGAACTCGCATTGCGCGCGCTTGAAGAAGGCGCGGTTGAAGTAATCACCAAGCCCAAGGTTGGCGTGCGAGACTTCCTGCACGAGTCGGCGGTGACCCTTCTCGATGCGGTCTGGAGTGCGTCTCAAGCGCAGGTCAGGCTCCGGCCGAGGCTGGCTGTATCGGCGGTTCCTCGCCTTACGGCGGATGCTGTACTTCCGCGCAAAAGCAAGTCCCCCGGTGCCGGGCCGCCGAAAGGTGTAATAGCAGTGGGCGCATCAACCGGTGGAACCGAGGCTCTGCGTGTCTTCCTCGCGGCACTGCCGATTGATTGCCCGCCGGTTGTGATCGTGCAACATATGCCCGAGGTCTTTACGCGGGCCTTCGCAGAACGCTTAAACAACGAATGCGCAATCGAAGTCGCGGAGGCCCGTGAAGGCGAGCGGTTGCGAAACGGCCGGGCACTGATTGCGCCGGGTAATCGGCATATGCTCGTTAATCGCGGTGGCGAAGAACTTATCGTCCAAGTTGTCGATGGGCCGCTGGTCTCGCGCCACCGCCCCAGCGTGGATGTGCTTTTTCGCTCCGTGGCAAGCGCGGCCGGCTCCAAGGCAGTTGGCGTGATTATGACCGGAATGGGCGACGATGGAGCCCAGGGTCTCTACGAGATGAAAGAAGCGGGAGCAGTCACGATAGCGCAGGACGAAGCCAGCTGCATCGTGTTTGGAATGCCCAAAGAGGCGATATCCCGCGGTGCTGTGGATGTGGTTGTGCCGCTGCCGCAGATCGCGGCCGCGGCTGTGAGCGCTCAGAGTAAGTCGGCCGCATGCAGATAAACGGGAATGTGGCCACTAACTCACAGGAAAAACGGTCACTGGCGCCAGCCAAGGTGTTCTTCGCGACCTTGAAAAATGTCATGCAGCACTCGTACGATGCGCTGTCTTAGCGTTACGGGCTGCGCTTCGCTCGTTTCTGTAGTCTCGGTTTTCGTCTCCGCCCTTGGTTCGGGGGCGGGAGCGGCTCCAGTCGCCATGGTTTGGTCTCCTTCTAGAAATTGATTCTTATGACCTTGTCGCTTTTATTTGCGACAAGATTGGCGGCAATCGTCTGCCGAGAGGAGGTCGGACGGGATTCCAATCGACTCTGATTCTAAGGAGATCCTAATGCCGGCAGGAGATCACCAAGGGCATAGCACATCAGATTAGGCGTAGCGTCAGTGGCGGCTACGACAGTCCGTAAACCTTAAGGGACCAGAAATCCTACGCGTAGGGCGGTCCAAGCTCCGATGTTTCGGAACCGCGCCCGCCCCTGTGGATCAATGGAGCAGTCCTGTTCCGGTAGCCCCGTTCGCGCGATGGTTGCCCTCGACCAAGCGGTGGGAACGTACCATTGTCACTTCCAGATACAGGCTCCGAAGGGTAGATTTAGATGAAATGATGCGCCGACGATGGAAGGACAGGATAATGTCAACGGCAAGCCTCTTCAAGCCGACCGTGGCTGGACGCTGCGGCGGCCCCGCCGTCTTCATCCCGTGCCTCCTTTCCCTTTTGATTCTCGGACTGCACGGCACATCTGCCAAAGCCCAGAATGTATTGGTCCTGGTGGGGTCCGGATCGAGTGCGCCAGCGCCTCTCTACAGCCGGTGGGCACAGGAGTATGACAAGCGCAACCCCAAAGTTCAGATGCGATACCTTTTGTCCAGCACCGTCGAAGGGATCAAGCAGATTTCACACGGTGCTGGCGATTTTGGCGCCGGGGAAACTCCCCTCACGGAAAACGATCGGCAAGAGGGCAATTTGACCGAACTGCCAGTCGTGGTCATAGCGATCGTTCCCATCTACAACCTTCCCGATGTACACCAGGAGCTGCGGCTCTCCGGCGAAGTGTTGGCTGATATTTTCCTCGGCGATGTGAAGACGTGGAATGCGCCAGCGATCGCGAAACTCAATCCGGAAATCGCTTTGCCGAATCTTCCCATCAAGGTGGTCAACCGTCCCGCGGGAAAGGGATCTAACTACGTCTTCACTGATTTTCTCTCGAAAGCGAGTCCCAGGTTTCGCGCTCAAGTCGGCGTAACGTCCTCACCGAAATGGCCAGTTGGCGAGGCGGTGGAGCGAAGTTCCGACATGGCAGAAGAGGTCAAAAACACCCGCGGTTCCATCGGCTATGTGGAGTATCAATATGCGGTGAAAGGTGGTATCTCCCAAGCCGCAGTGCTGAATCCCGCCGGTAAGTTTGTCGAAGCTTTCAATGAGAGTATTGCCGCGGCATGCCAGGCGGCAGAGGAGCCAGGCTGGAAGAGCTTCTCCGCCTCGTTAATTGACGCACGCGGAGCGGATTCCTATCCCATTGCCAGTTTTAGCTGGATTTACCTGCGAACCAACCATGCCGACGCGGCTCGTTCAGCCGCTTTGAGCGATCTCTTGAGTTGGATATATACAGACGGTCAGCGATATGCGACTCAAGAAGGCTACTCCGCACTCCCGGCGCCGCTGCTGGACGCACTGAAGAAGAAACTCAAGAGCCTGGAGTAGGTTGCGTTGCACGGATCTTGGCAGCACAGGTAAGATTCGCTGGGCGTGTTGATGGAGGAGTGATGAGAGCTTGCCTGGCATTCGTTTGTATCGCGATACTAACGTCCCTGGCCCTGGGGCAAAGCGCGGCAATGCCCGCCAAGACCGGTGAGAACCCGCCATCGAGTAGCGTCTCGACCGACTCCAGTCTGAAGGATATGTTCGACGCGAAGATCAAGGTGGAGTGGGAGGCTCTTAAGAACAAGGACAAGAAGGCCTACGGAGAATTGTTAGCAGACGACTATGAAGGGGTCGGAGTCGATGGCAGAGGCGAGCGAAATAAGATTCAAGCCATGAGCGATCTGGTCGATGGAAATGTCTTCAACTATACGTTATGGGGACTCAAAGTAATCCCTCTGGGGTCCGATGCGGCCTTGGTCATCTACGAAAGCACCATGCAGTTTCCGCCTAAGTCGCAGTTGCGGTACTCGCGTGTGTACATTAGTGAACTCTGGGTGAAACGGGCCGGGCAATGGAAGGTAGTGCATTACCAGGAAACCCACGTGAAATAGCCTCCGATCTTCGGCAAAATTTGTTGCAACCGCGGCAATCGCGTCGCCATCCCATCCTATGAGAGGAGAATTTCTATGAAAAGCTTGTGGCTCGTGATAATGCTGCTTTCGTGCAGCTTTCTCCTGGCGCAGGACAATTCCGGCGACACCCGCCAGCAAAATGCCAAGGACTCCAAGGGGCAAGTGACGGTACGAGGTTGCGTGAGCCGGTCCAGCGGCGATTACACATTGATCAGGCAAGACCCGGGCATAACGTATGAACTTCAAGCGACGAACAAGATAAAACTGCACCGCTATCTGGGGCAGCGAGTGGAAGTTACGGGAACAGAATCACCATCGTTGAGCACAAGTTCCGATTCCATGGCAAGAACGGGCTCTGCATCGCCCGTCACTTTGACGATCACCTCGATTAAGACTATCGATAAGGAATGCCCGGTACGCTAAGTTTCCGCAGCGCTGGTTTTCGAACGTAGTGCGTAGTTCGACTCGACGCCTAATCGCAATCCGGCGGCATAGCCATGATCTCGGATTCGGAGTCGCAGGGGGGCTTTTTCCTGGCCGGCTCGAGTGTGGTTGGGCGATTGTAGCGGAGAATCCACAGGCCCTCGTTGTTCGTAAGGTAGATCAAGCCGCGGTGACTGTCGGGAAGAAGGCTGGTGACTTTGTTAAAAGTCTCCAGAGTTTTGGGGTTGCGCGGGTCGCTCAAATCGAGGACGCGAACGGTCTCGGTAGGATGGTTGCTGCTGGTAAGAGTCGTCGCCGTTTTCTCCGGAGCTTCCGCCAGGGCCACATCGGAAGTGACGATCTGCAGGTTTCCGGCGGTTGCCTGATTGGACTCCGCTGTTCGCTTCAAAAGGTTCGGTTGCTCCGGCCTGCTTACGTCCACCACCATGAAGCCCTGCTTCGCGGCCTGCTGCACGTACAGGTACTGTTTCGAGTTTTCCTTCTGCAGCAACATCTGGCTTCCAGTCGCCTGCGGCAAAGGCAAGTGGGCGATTACCGTGGCAGGAACATCAGTGGGCCGGGGCGTGGCTTGCTCGCTTGCAGCGGCCACCGCGATGAGCGAAAGCAGAAGCGAAAACACAAGCGCATTGGTCCGGTAGTCTGCACGAGAGGAAATATTCATAATCACTTCACAATTCCGAACGCGAAACTCCGCTTCCATCTCGCGTCCAAAAACCAACTATACCACCTGCGGCAATGCCTCATACCTCTCTTCACTGTTGCGCGATGACGTCAATGCAGCCGGCGCCGGACTGCGTCCCGCAGATGGCGCCAGATTGCTGGGGCATGAAAACCCGGTTGTTATTCGGATCGACCGCAATGCTGTGCGCATTGGTGTTGACCGGAAGGTTGTAGAGCCAAAGGTTGGTTTTGGCGTCGATGACTCCCATCACAGGACTGGGAAGCATGTCGCGAGCTGCCAGATAATACCGGTTGTCGCCGGGGTTGTACCACGTCTCGTCCACACCCCCTGTCTGGGTGACTACTGTGCAGTTGGTGCTGGGAGCGGGTGGCATGTTGCAGGCGATGTTCAGGCTCGGAGTGTTAGTGATGATGTATTCGTTGGCTGGAAAAGCCTCACCGTCGTGGTCGGCACAGCCCACGAGGAAATTGTTGCCAGGTCCCGGCGTGATCCCGGTGGGCATGCAGTTCAGCATGGGAAAACTGTTGATTACAACAGGACCGACGGGGCTCTTCGGATTGATTACGTCTATGTTTCCGACGTTGGTAATACCGGTGGAGTTCGCGTTCGAGAGCAAGAAGTAGCCCGTTGCGGGATCCCAGGCGTGAGCGCCAAGGCCGGCTGGAGAAATCGCTGCAATGCAATTCGATCCCGCCTGGGGCGTTGGGTTGCACAACGAATAGCTGCCGGTGCTGTTATCGAGGACTGGCCCGTGCTGGCACGGGATGGTGTAGGGCGTGTTGTTGGGAGTGGTGCCAATGCCAGAGACACCCGAGAGCGCGGTGGGATTGGAGGGATCGGGACAGGGCCCGTTTACGTTGTCCACCACAACCGGAGTGCTGGAGGGGGGCACGCCATCGTAATAGATCTGCCCGAGGATGCAGCTCGGAGGATTCAAACCATTCGCGGTACTCGGCAATATCGACAACGATTGTCCTGCTACTGGGCTGCCAAATGGCAGGGCGGCTGGGCCATAGGGAGTGGTGGGGTCGATCGGCAGACAGTTTGAAGTGCGGGCTATCACGCCGGAAACATCGATGAAGGTAATGAAGGGAAGTCCGGGGTCGCCGTTGATAACGGCGAGAATTTGGTCCGTGGTGTCCAATGACATCTCATCGCCACGGTCATCGCCGCAAAACGCGCTGGATCCTGCTTCGCCCTGCCACGAGACCAGGCAAGGCCCTAGACCCTGCGGGCCGTCGTAGTCGGCAGAGACTCCCGTGGGAATGTCGGCGATTACAACGGGCGGATTTGTGGTGAGGTCAAAAACCACAACGCTGGAGCTGCCGTTTCCAACAAAAAGAGTTTTGCCGTCGTTTGTCACCACTATGCCGTCAGGACCAGACATGGGGTTCACCCCTTGGCTGCGTGCTGCACAGCACTGAGCACCGGTAAATCCCCCGAAATTGCCGCTGGGTCCAAATCCTGAGGGAAGTTGGAACGGGGGATTCCTGCAGCCGAATCGCGTGAAATTCCCGTTTACAGAAACGAGGGGTGGGATAGTAGGAACACAAGGGCTAGCATTGTCTCCAGCCCCGGAGACGCCATTCTGACCGGCGATGGAATTCACGGCCAGATCAGTGGTGGTGTCGATCACCTGGACTGCGATGCCGATGCGGTCCGAAACGTAGTCCAGGTTGTCGCCGCTGCCGCTGGGATTTGACGCGATCCAGCTAATGTCGAAGGAATTGAATGGACCGCCCGGCGTTCCCGTGTTGTTGTGCTCCGGCACGGGGATGACATCGATGACCGCATAAGTGCCACCCGTCGTAGTGCCGCACGTGGGACAGTTTGAAACGGTTCCGCAGCCGCTCAGGATCACAAATAATACCGCGACAAAAACCGTAAGCAGAATCCTCGGTCTCATCGAATTCCCTCCTGCGATTTCCTTCGGGACCAGGTCTGCGACCAGCCCCTGCATCTACCAAACTTGTTAACCGTTCTGACAGAAATGGATGCCAGACGTAACCGCTCCTTAGAACCTGAACTGCAACCGCTGCGTCACAACATAGAAGTTCTGCGGCTCCTGTCCGTTTATGCTGGGCTCCTTCAGCTGATCTATGCCCACATTGACCACGTACTTGACCCAATAATTCGGATACCAGTTAAGCCCTACGGTGAACTCGTCGGTGTGATCGTTAAACGTGGGCACAAAACCCGGCGTGTAATAATTCTCGAGATTAACGCCCGGTTCGTTGGCTTGAATGCCTGTGTACCGGAAAGCTAGCTCCCATGCTCCCCAGCCACGTCCCTGGCCACCAGGCGTATCGGGACCGAAGGTCGGACGATGGACGCGAGGAGTGCCATTTTCCGGCCGCTTTTCCCCCGTCAGCAGGTAAGTGGTGCTGATGTCCCAAGCCTTGGCTCTGATCGGCGGAAGACTCAGGAAGCCAAGTCCTCCCTCCTGCAGCGAGCCCACACTGGTGCGATCCATATTCAGTTGATCGTATTCGCCACGCAGAGCGAGAGGCCCTCTTAGATAGGTAAATTCACCGTTGTAGCGCTGAATATTCCCGTTAATCGCGAACTGCGGGAAGAAATTGTAAGCTGCATCGGGCAGCGTAGCGTTGAAGCTCTGGTCGCCGGAAAGACCGCGCGAACGGCCAAAGTCGACGGACCCGCCAAAAGCGAACTGCTTGAGCCAATCGCTCGTGGTTTTGCGCCACGGATAGAAGCGGAGCCGGCCAACGACTTCCGGCTGATTAGTCGTGTTAACCAGCGCATATCCCTTGCCGTTAAACGCACCCAGCCAGTACTGCATTACGCCGCCGTCAATGTCTCCGTGAAAGGTTGCACCTGGGCTTCGATACGCCGTGGCCGCCGAGGGGTAAAGCATGGATTGAAATCCGCGCTCGACAAAGTCAAGGCTGGTGTCGCCGATCCCGGTTTCCTGGCCAAAAGGGGCCTTGAACTGGCCGGCCTGGAATTGCAACTCGGGCCTGTACCTTATGTTGAGGTAAACGTCGCGCACGACTGAACCGGAAGTCGCTGAGGCATCAGCGAGAATGGCAAAATCGAAGTGCGAACCATAACTGCCTTGAAATCCGAAACGGGCCTGGCGCAGGACAAACGTGTCCGAGGGAGCGCCCGCACCTTGGTAAGCGCGGTAATCCGTGTTCACATAGCCGTACGGACTGATGGTGAACTGCCCATCGGGACTTTTGATGAAAAAGTGTTCGCCGTTCCATCCTGCCGTCAGCGGGGTGTCTTTCTTGGGGCCAGCCGCGGGAACCTGATCCATGGTCGCAACTACGGGTTCGGGCCGCAGAAGAACCGCATTCATCAGCCAGGGTGCGCCCGTACCCTCAACCGGCGACTTGGTCGCCGCCGAAGCAGTCTCCGCCACCGGTTGAATCTGGGCGGAGCCGGCATCCGACGCCAAAGCTTTCCCCCCCGCCAGTTTCTCCACCATGGCCTTCAGTTCCTCGATGGTTTTGCGCTGTGCGGCAACCTCGTTGCGCAGTTGGTTGACCTCTTCCTTGGTGGCGGCCACCGAGTTCGATCCATCGGTTTTGCTTGCGGGTTCGGTGCCTTGAGCGTGAGCGAGCGAACCGGTCGCAATCAATAGCGCGAAGAACGCTGTTAGCGAGCGCATATGCATGTGTTTCCTCTGCGAGGTTTTTGCAAACGGAACCCCTGCCCACCGAGCGGGCAGGCACACGAGCCCGGCTCCGCCTCGTTGATCGGCAGAAAGTTTGTGACTGTCGCAAAATTACGAAATGGATTTCCCGTGCTGGTCTGCAAAGTGGGCCATTTCATTGGGGCGAGTACTACTACATCGGCGCGGTTACTGTCAAGGTATTTGTGCAGCACGGTGGCGTTCTAGCTAGTTATAGCTTCCTTGGAGCAGCGACTAATAGGACAGTACCTTTGGAGCACGCATCATTGGTAGTGCCATGCATGGTTACCCGTGATTTACTAACTACGACTAAATCGCATTCGCTAAGTTGCGAGTAACACCTCTCACGGGACAATGCGGATAGACGCCGCGTTCGCTGCAGGAATTCCTGCTAAATTGATGCCGGTTACGATTTGCCGTCCCGGAGCGGGTCACTGCTCAGGACGCCGCTCCTCTGGTGGGTATGGGTCTACATATCGGTCAGGCAATGTTCTTGCTCGTCGCGGCTGGAATTGCCGGCGCGCTCAATGCATTGGCCGGCGGCGGCAGCTTCATATCATTTCCGGCGTTGTTGTTCGTTCGCATTCCGCCTGTGGCCGCCAATGCCACCAATACGGTTGCGCTGTGGCCTGGGTTGGCTGCGAGCGCTATCGCTTACTTGAAAAGGCTGAATGCACCAACGCGTGTGTTAGTCCCCTTGCTCGCGACGAGTGTGGGCGGGGGTTGGGCCGGAGCGCTGCTATTGCTCAGAACGCCGCAGCACACCTTTATGCGCCTTGTCCCCTGGCTGCTGCTGGGTGGCACTTTATTGTTTGCCTTCGGCAATTCGATTCGTTCAATCGCCGGCAAGAGCGCGGTGGTTGACGATTTGCAAGGCTCATCCTGGCGCGCGATCCTTGCGAGTTCAATCGCGGAATTCCTGGTGGCGATCTATGGGGGATACTTTGGCGCTGGGATCGGGTTCGTCACGCTGGCAATGTTGGCTGTGCTGGGAATGCGCGACATTCATGCCATGAGCGCCATCCGGACGTTGCTGGCCGTCGCCATTAACGCGGCCGCAGTCGTCACCTTCATCGTCGCCGGAGTTGTCTTGTGGCCGCAGTGCGCCGTCATGATTGCTGGTTCGCTCGCAGGGGGCTGGTTCGGCGCGCATTTCGCGCAAAAGACCGACCCCCGCAAGGTGCGGGTTGTTGTGATCGGCATCGGCATCGCCATGAGTGCATACTTCTTTGCCACAGTTCGCTAGCGGTGGTTTCGCCGGTTTCGACTGCAGAGAAAGCCCGCCTGACCTTCAGGGGTTCCTCTACCCTAATCCCCCGACAAAAATATTTACCGGGGGCTCAACAATGGGGTATACTCCCTTGGTCCGCTGGTCCACTTATCGGACCACTTGGAGCGCACCATGCCAACTCCCGTCAAATTCGACTTCGAAGCTATTCGAAGGAACAAGGTCTACGAAGAGGTCGCCAGGCAGATCGAACGTCTGATCCTGAAGAAGCTGAAACCTGGGGATAAACTCCCCTCGGAACGCGAGCTTGCGGAGATGCTGCAAGTGAGCCGCAGTTCTATTCGGGACGCGATTCGCGGTCTCGAATTAGTGGGCTTGGTCGAGCCGCGTCAGGGCTCCGGCACAATCGTTCGCGAATTGTCGGCGGAGGCGCTGGTCAATCCGTTCGCGAGCTCCTTGAAGCACAAGCAGGCATTGGTGGGCGAACTGCTCGATTTTCGCAAGATGCTGGAACCGGCTCTCGCGGCGCGCGCCGCGACGCATGCGTCCCCGGAAGAGATTTCCGAGATGGAAGAGATTCTGCAACGGCAGGAAGGGAAGCTGTCTCGCGGAGAAACGACTATCGCCGAGGACGCCGAGTTCCATTACAGTATCGCTCTCGCTTCCGGCAATAGCGTAGTGCTGAAGGTGCTCGACATTCTCATGGACCTGCTGCGGGAGACACGGGAACGCTCTTTGCAGGTGGAAGGCCGCCCGAAGAAATCTCTGACCGGCCACCGGCGGATTCTGGCTTCGATCAGGCGGCACGATGCGGAAGCCGCTAAGGCGGCCATGCGACGGCACATTGAAGACGTCGAGGAAATCGTGCTCGACGAGTTCTAACAGCAGGAGATTTACTCTACCTCCGTATCTGGGATTACTAAGTGACTGAGTTGGCAAAGAAGATCGCTGACGCCGTGACAGAACCCGCTCCATCTTCTCTCACGGCGAGCCTCAAACTACGCGTCACGGAAGCGCGGGTCGAAGATATCGGCCGCGCTATTGCGAGACTTGCGCCGGGCGATCTGCGGCGCATGGGCGCGCGAGCAGGCGATGTCGTGAAAATTACTGGAGGTACAACTGCAATCGGCCGCGCCGAACTTTCCGACGAAGGCCACGAAGGCATGATCCAGATCGACGGCACCTGCCGCAGCAATTGTGGTGCAGGTTTGCAGGAGCAGGTCGCGGTGTCGCGCACGGAGAGCGAGCAGGCAGTTGCCGTTCGTCTCTCGCCGTTGTGGGTGGGGGCCGCGCCGGCGACTATTGCGCCGGACCGGATGCTCGATGATCTGGTAGGAGTCCCGGTGATTGCAGGTTGCGTAGTGCGGGTGCCGACCTTCGCCAAGGCGGTGAATTTCCAGGTGGTGCGCACGATCCCCGCAGGCCCGGTAGTCATCGGAAAGCGCACGGACTTGCGGGTGGTCGAAGGCGATCAGACGGTAGCCCGTGCTCCTGCGGTCTCCTACGAAGATATTGGCGGACTCGAGCGCGAAGTGGAGCGCGTGCGCGAGATGGTGGAATTGCCGCTCAAACATTCGCGCATTTTCGAGCAGTTGGGAATTCTGGCGCCGAAAGGCGTGCTCTTGTACGGCCCGCCAGGGACCGGCAAGACTCTGCTGGCTCGCGCTGTAGCCGCCGAGAGCCGCGTGCACTTCGTTCACCTGAACGGCCCCGAGATCATGCGCAAGTTCTACGGCGAGAGCGAGGCCAAGCTCCGCGAGGTGTTCGAGGAAGCCGCCCGCCACGCTCCGGCGATCCTGTTTATCGACGAGATTGACGCGGTCGCCCCCAAGCGTACCGAAGTCGTGGGCGAGGTCGAAAAGCGCGTGGTAGCGCAGCTTCTCAGCCTGATGGATGGCTTTGTCGCGCGCGGGCAGGTCATCGTGATTGGAGCGACCAACATTCCGGAGGTGCTGGACCCGGCGCTGCGGCGTCCCGGCCGCTTCGATCGCGAGATCGAAATCGGCGTTCCGAACACGCAGGCACGATTGCAAATTCTCAAGATTCACACGCGCGCCATGCCGCTGGCGCCTGATGTCGACCTCCGCGAGATCGCAGAACACTCCCACGGTTTTGTTGGCGCCGATCTTGAAGCGCTGGGACAGGAAGTCGGCATGATCGCGTTGCATCGATTTCTTTCCTCCGCTCCCGTCGATACCGACGGCATCGCCTCCGAGGAACTGGGCACCCTACAGGTTACACGCGACGATTTTCTCGGCGGGCTGAAGGAAGTCGAGCCCAGCGCGACTCGCGAATTCTTTATTGAGAAGAGCTCCTCGACGTTTGCATCTCTCGGAGGTCTCAACGAGGTGAAGCGCTTGCTCGATGGCGTGGTCGAGCACTCCCACGTGCGCGACGAAATCTACGAGCAGGTCGGCCTGGCACCCCCCCGAGGCATTTTGCTGGTCGGACCCTCGGGCACGGGAAAGACGGCGATGGCGCGGGCGCTGTCCGGCGAAAAACAACTTCCCCTTATCGCCATTGATGGCCCGCAACTCTACTCGAAGTGGCTGGGCGAATCTGAAAGAGCGCTGCGCGAAATTTTCAAGAAGGCGCGACGAGCGGCGCCCTGCATTCTGTTCTTCGATACGATCGATGCGGTCGCCCCAAAGTTAGGCGCCGAGCAATTCGGCACCGACATCTATCAACGGATCCTCAGTCAGCTCCTGCGTGAGATCGACAATCTGCGCGACGTCAAGGGAGTGATTCTGCTCGCGGCCTCGAATCGTCCCGAGCGCATCGAACCGGCTCTCTTGCGCAGCGGGCGTTTTGACTATATCCTCCCCTTCGCGAATCCTGATGCGGCCGAGCGTGCCGCCATTATGCGTCTTTGCTGCCGGCGCGTACCGCTGGCGGCCGACGTCGATTTTGAGGAGTTCGCAGGCCGGACCGAGGGCTTTACCGGCGCAGATATCGAAAGTCTGTGCAAGAAGGCCGCTCTGTCGGCAATTGTGGAATTTCAGGACCGTACTCGCGCCGCACCTTTCGTTGTCCTGCGGCGCGATTTTCTCGCTGTCCTTGAATCCGAGCGAGCCAGTCTCAAACGATTGTCGCGATCGACAAATGCCGCTAACGATGCAGTGAACCGTAGCGCTGGGGAACTGCCTCCTTACGCTTCGACTAAACTTGAGGGATAACGAGGTCATCATGAGTTACACCGAGCTCACCGTCTGGACGCGCGGCATCATTATGGACAAGGAGGGCCGCGATATCGTCAATTCCATCTCCGCGTCCGCCCGGATCGAGGGCAAGTACGCGCAGGCAATGGAGAATTATGTCGACAACCCTGATCGCACCAATTGCCCGACGCGTAAGTATTGCCGTGTGAGCGACGAGGTGCTCGAGAACGAGCTCACCTACGAAAATGAACATCCTAATGTCGTGGTGCTGGTCGAGGGCACGATGGTCAAGGGCTGGGACTACATGCGCGGAATGCCTCCGGGCGGGACGCTGGTGATCAACACGCACTACACGCCCGATTACATGATTCGCTTTGTGCCTGGACCGGAGCGGCTGGCCCAACTCGTCTGCGTCGACGCCGCGAAGCTGGCCGATCACAAGTGGCTCTACTACCGGCTGGGCGAACTGGGGCTCGACCGACTTTCGACCGAAGGCGCTGCCGAAAGAAATAAGTCGATCGCACCCGATATCGCCGCCCCGCTCATCGCAGCCGTGGTCAAGACGACGGGCATCGTCAAGATGAAAACGATTGAGCCGATGATTGCCAACAAGCACGCATTCCAAATGGCACTCGACGAGTTGCACATCATGCCGCTGAATCCAGTGGCGGTGTAAGAGAGGACTAATGTCGACTAAGGGCACACGCATTCCCGATTGGCT
>Ga0181525_10002728_pt1 | contig 14286 bp, 13 predicted proteins | sample PEATcosm2014_Bin_48_FD_121100 | JGI IMG/M metagenome (GOLD analysis project Ga0181525, IMG submission 121100) | Peatland microbial communities from MTU Mesocosm Facility, Houghton, MI, USA - PEATcosm2014_Bin06_10_metaG | ecosystem: Environmental > Terrestrial > Soil > Wetlands > Peat | place...
ATGCATTTTTCGCACAGCGGCCGCCGCGCGACGCAGGTGTAGCGGCCGTGCAAAATGAGCCAGTGGTGCGCGTTCGGCAGATAGCGCGCGGGCACCACCTCCAGAAGCTTCATCTCGACGTCGAGCGGCGTCTTGCCGACGGCCAGGCCGGTGCGGTTGCCGACGCGGAAAATGTGGGTGTCGACGGCGATGGTCGGCTCGCCGAAGGCGACATTGAGCACCACGTTCGCGGTCTTGCGGCCGACGCCGGGCAAAGCCTCCAGCGCCTCGCGATCGTGCGGCACCCGGCCGCCGTGTTGTTCGACGAGCTGCTGCGACAGCGCGACGACGTTTTTCGCCTTGGTGCGGTAAAGCCCGATGGTCTTGATCAGATCGCGCACGCGCTCCTCGCCAAGCATGACCATCTTTTCCGGCGTGTCGGCGAGCTTGAACAAAGCGGGCGTCGCTTTGTTGACGCCGGCATCGGTCGCCTGCGCCGAGAGCACGACGGCGACCAAGAGCGTATACGGATTGATGTGCTGCAATTCGGTGCGCGGCGCCGGACTGGCGGCCGCGAAGCGGCGGAACGCTTCCGCGATCTCGGCCGTTGTCCACTGCGGCGGCGCGCCGTGGGCGGCCTTGATGTCGGCTTTGGCGCGCGCCTTGCCGCCCTTGACGCGCGCCGCGTTGCCTTTGCCGGCGGCTAACCGTCTTTGCTTAGTGGTGTTTCGCGCCATGTTTTTTTATAATGGGCGACATGGATAGTGACGACAATAGCGGCACTCGCGGCGACGCTTCGGCCGATGCCGAAATATTTTCGGCCGTGATCACGCCGCACCGTTCGCTCGGGCCGAGAGGCTTCCTCATTTTCATGCTTTGCCTCGGAACACTGAGCTTCATCTCCGGAATGGCATTCGTGCTGATGGGCGCGTGGCCGGTCTGTGGCTTCTTCGGCCTCGACGTACTGCTCGTCTACCTGGCGTTCCGCGCTAATTTCCGATCGGCGCGCGCCTATGAGGAGGTGACAGTCACGGCCTCCGAACTCACGGTGCGCAAAGTCAGCCAGCGCGGCGCGGTGCGTGAGTTCACGGTCAATCCGCTGTGGGTGCGGCTCGACCGCACCGTGCACGAGGAATTCGGCATCGAGCGGCTGTTCCTCGTTTCGCGTGGCCGGCGGCTGCCGATCGCCGCCTTTCTCGGCCCGGACGAGAAGGCAAGCTTCGCCCGCGCGCTGGCCGGTGCTTTGAGCGAGGCCCGGCGCGGGCCGACGCAGACCGTACTGGAATAGGATTCACCGCAGAAATCGGGTGGTTGGCATGCCGCCGAGGGCCTAGATCGGGAGTCAGAAGATGGAGGCACCGATGCTATCGCCCGATCGCATTTCCGATTCGACTTCTCTTACCGAAGCCGCCGCCGATTACGACGTGGTGCGCCGCGCCATCGGCCATATCCGCGGCCATTGGCGCGAGCAGCCCGAGATCGAAGCGATCGCCGAGGCTGCCGGCGTCACCCCGACCGAGCTGCATCACCTGTTCCGCCGCTGGGCGGGCCTGACGCCAAAGGCGTTCCTGCAGGCGCTCACGCTCGACGGCGCGCGGCAGTTGCTGCGCGATTCCGCGAGCGTGCTCGATGCCACTTACGAAGTGGGCCTGTCCGGCCCCGGCCGGCTGCACGATCTGTTCGTCACCCACGAAGCGATGTCGCCGGGCGAATGGAAGTCGGGCGGCGAAGGCCTTGTCATGCATTTCGGCTTTCACCCCTCCCCGTTCGGCCAGGCTCTGGTCATCGCCACCGCGCGCGGGCTCGCCGGGCTTGCCTTCGCCGATCCTGGCGAGGAGCGCGCCGTGCTCGCCGACATGAAACGCCGCTGGCCGAAGGCGGCCACTATCGAGGATAGCGCGCGCACCGCGCCGGTCGCGCGGCGCATTTTTGATTCCTCGCAATGGCGGCCGCAACAGCCGTTGCGCGTGGTGCTGATCGGCACCGATTGGGAAGTGCGGGTCTGGGAAGCGCTGCTGGACATCCCGATGGGCAAGCTCGCGACCTATTCCGGCATTGCCGGCAAGGTCTGCACGCCGGCCGCCGCGCGCGCCGTCGGCGCCGCCGTCGGCAAGAACCCGGTGTCGTTCGTGGTGCCCTGCCACCGCGTCGTCGGCAAATCCGGCGAGCTGACCGGCTACCACTGGGGCATCACCCGCAAGCGCGCCATGCTCGGTTGGGAAGCGGGCAAAATCAGCGCAGCGGCGTAGCCACGCCAATCCTCAATTGTCATGGCCGGGCTTGTCCCGGCCATCCACGTCTTTGGCACCTCGAGATTGAAGACGTGGATGCCCGCGACAAGCGCGGGCATGACGAGTTGTTGATGCCGTAAGAAGAAGAGACCTACGCCGCGAGATCCTGCTTCTCGGCCACCGTCGAATCGGCGTTGAGCTTGTAGATCAGCGGCACGCCGGTGCCGATCTCGCGCTTGACGATCTGGTCCGGCGATAATTTTTCCAGCACCATCACCAGCGCGCGCAGCGAATTGCCGTGGGCCGACACGAGCACGTTGTCGCCGTGAAGAACGCGAGGCAGGATGTCCTGGATGTAATAGGGCAAGACGCGCGCGGCGGTGTCTTTCAAGCTTTCGCCGCCCGGCGGCGCCACGTCATAGGAGCGGCGCCACAGCAAGACCTGCTCGGCGCCCCACTTGGCGCGGGCGTCGTCCTTGTTGAGGCCGGAGAGGTCGCCATAGTCGCGTTCGTTGAGCGCCAGATTCTTGATCACGGGGATGCCGGTCTGCCCCATCTCCTCGAGCGCGAGATCGAGCGAGCGCTGCGCGCGAATCAGCGCCGAGGTGAAGCCGACATCAAAGCGGATGCCTTGCCCCTTGAGCTTGCGGCCGGCGGCGCGCGCTTCCTTGATGCCGTTGTCGGTGAGATCGACGTCGCGCCAGCCGGTGAACAGGTTTTTCAGATTCCACTCGCTCTCGCCGTGGCGCACGAGCACGAGAATACGGTTTCCCATGTTAGATATCCTTCAGTCCGAGCACGTCCGCCATCGTATAAAGTCCCGGCTTCCGGCCGCGCGCCCACAAGGCGGCGTGAACCGCGCCGCGGGCAAAGATCATGCGGTCTTCGGCGCGGTGCACAAGCTCCACGCGCTCGGCCGGGCCGGCGAAGATCACCGAATGTTCGCCGACCACGGTGCCGCCGCGCAGCGCGGCAAAGCCGATATCGCCCGGACGCCGCGCGCCGGTCATGCCGTCGCGGCCGCGCGCCGAACGCTGTGCCAGATCGATGCCGCGGCCTTCCGCCGCCGCGCGGCCGAGCAAGAGCGCTGTACCGGACGGTGCGTCGATCTTCTTGTTGTGATGCATTTCGACAATCTCGATGTCGTAATCCTCGCCCAGCGTCTTCGCCACGCGCTTGGTCAGCGCCGCGAGCAGGTTGACGCCGAGGCTCATATTGCCGGACTTCACGACGATGGCGCGGCTCGCCGCCTTGGCGATCGCGGCTTCCTCCGCCGCGGAATGGCCGGTGGTGCCGATGACATGGACTAGGCCGGCAGCCGCCGTCAGTTCGGCGAAAGCCGGCGTCGCCGCCGGAACAGTGAATTCGATCAGGCCGTCGGCGCCCTTGAGCAACGGCGCGACATCGCTCACCACCTTGATGCCGTTCGGCCCGAGACCGGCAAGCTCGCCGGCATCGCGGCCAATCACCGCCGCGCCCGGCGCGTCCACCGCGCCCGCGAGCGTCAGCCCCTTGGTCGCGGCAACCGCCTGGATCAGCGCGCGCCCCATGCGCCCGCCGGCGCCGGCGATCACCACCCGCATGTCTGTCTGAGCCGCGGACATCGCGCTTCTCCAATCGAGGCGGGTATAGCCGTTTTTCCGCCCCCTGAAAGGGGCGGAACTTAGCGCGGGCGCTAAAACTTCGCGCCGTCGTAGCCTTCGACGGCAATGAGATCGGCCACGGCCACGCCTTCACGCAGCTTCTTCGCCGCCTGATAGCCGGGCGAACGATAGCAGGCGAGCGCCGCGTCGTAGCTGGGGAACTCCATGACCACGGTGCGGCTGCCCGCTTTGCCCTCGGGCACTTCGCGCTGGCCGGCGCGGACGAGATATCTTGCGCCGAACTGGCCGAACGGCGCCTGGTTGGCGGCGAGATAGAGTTTGTAGGCTTCCGGATCGGTCACATCGATATGGCCGATCCAATAGCCTTTCTTCGCGCCGCGCGGCGGTGGTGTGCCGATCGACGGCGGGTGCGCGCCGTCATAACCTTCGGCAATGACAAAATCGCAGGCCGAATGTTGCAGGCGCAGCGGCCGCGCGCGCTGATATTCGTCCGAGCGATAACAGGCGAGCGCCGCGGCATAGTCGGGAAATTCGCGGATCACGCAACGGGCGCGGCCGTGGCCTTCGAACAGTTCGATCCGCCCGCCGCGCACCAGCGCGACGCCGTGATATTTTTCGTGCGCCGGCGGCGTTGCCGCCATATAGGCCTTGTAACCTTCCGGATCGTGCACATCGATCTGCGGCAGCCAATAGCCCTTGGGCAAGACACTCTCCCTTCAGCTTTTTTTGGCGACGCCGATTTCGGCGACGATTGCCTCGGCCGCGGCTCTCGGGTCTGCTGCCGCGATAATCGGCCGGCCGACAACGAGATAATCGGCGCCGGCCGCCATCGCAGCCGCCGGGGTCGCGATGCGCTTTTGCTCGTCGGCCGCGGCGCCGGGCGGCCGGATGCCGGGCGTGACCAGAGCGAGCCTGGTGCCGATAATAGCGCGAACCTGCACCGCCTCTTGCGGCGAGCAGACCAGGCCATCGACGCCGATATCGCGCGCCAGGGCGGCCCGGTGAGCGACGAGTTCCGGCACCGTGCGGCCGTAGCCCGAGGCGGTGAGATCGGCATCGTTGAAGGACGTGAGCACCGTGACCGCGAGGATTTGCAGGCCGCCTTCGCGCGCTTCGACCGCGGCCTGCATGGTTTGCGGGTAACCGTGCACGGTGAGAAATTTTGCGCCGAGCCGCGCCACGCTTTTCACACCCTGCGCCACCGTATTGCCGATGTCGTGAAGCTTGAGATCGACGAACACCTGCTTGCCGGCGTCGGTGAGGGAATGCGCGTAAGTGATGCCGCCGGCGAAGGCGAGCTGATAGCCGATCTTATAGAACGACACCGTGTCGCCGAGCCGCGCCACCATCGCCTGCGCCGCTTCGACCGAGGAGAAGTCGAGCGCGACGATCAATCGATCGCGGGGTTTTATATCCATTGCCCGATCCTTGTGAGTCGGAGCCTGATCTAGCGCATTACGCTCGCCAGATCGACCAGCCGGCGCGCCATGGTTTTCACCGCCGCGGCCAAAGTCTCATCCTTGAGATTGTCCATATCGTCGAACGCCTGCTCGGCGCGCGGCACCGCGATCTGTTCCGGAATGACCAAAGCGCCGCAGCCTAGCTCCAGGATTTGCCGCAGCGCCATGAGCGAGCGCACGCCGCCGTTGCCGCTGTTCGCCGCCGCGCCGACGGCAAAGGCCCGGCTCTTGAACGCGGCGTAGGTCGGCTCGCCGGGGTCGCGCACGCGCGAAATCCAGTCGATTGTGTTCTTGAGGAGCGGCGTCACCGAGGCGCTGTATTCCGGGCTCGATATGAACACGCCCTGATGCGCCATCAACATGCGCTTAAGCTGTCCCGCCTGCGGCGGCAGTCCGGAGGACGCGGCGAGGTCGGCGTCGAACAGCGGCAACGGATAATCCTCAAGCGATATGCGCGTGACCTCGGCCCCGGCCAGCGCCAGCTCCTTGGCGGCAACCGCGGCAAGCTTGGCATTAAACGACCCGGTGCGCAGCGAACCGGGAATGACGAGGATTTTTGGTGCGGACATACCGGAGGACGTCAGGTCTTCCGATATACCCAAACGCGCGCGGGCGGGATGTTCATCCAGATGCGCTCGGAGGCTTCCACCGAGAAGCCGCCAAGCCGCCGCGGCAACGGCGAAGCGACCGAATAGGTGAACTGGACGAAGGGCGCGCCGGGCAGCATGAGATCGAAGGCGTCGCGCAACAGCCGCATCCGCATCGTGATCGGCTTGGTGATGAGCGGCAGCCCCGACACCACCGCGGCGGCGGGTTGCAGCAGCAGCGTTTCGAGCAGCCGGCGCATGCTATAGGCGTCGCCCTGCACCAGCGTGGCTTCGGGATAGCGCGAGCGCAAAAGGTTGCAGAAGTTCGGATTGAACTCGACCAAGACCAGGCGGGAAGGATCGACGCCGGCCTCGACCAGGGCTTCGGTCACCGGCCCGGTGCCGGGCCCCAGTTCGACTACCGGTCCGGTCGAGTTCGGATCGACATAGCGCGCCATGGCGCGCGCCAAAATCTTGCCGGACGGCGTCACCGCCCCGATCGACAACGGCCGCTCCAGCCAGGAGCGGATGAAGCGCACTTCGTCGTCGAGCCGAATGCCCTTCTTGAGCTCGAACTGCTTGATCTGCCGCTCGATCTTTCTGCCGATGCCGTCGCGCCGCTGTTCGAATAACCGGATCTGGCGCTCAATCTTGCGCTCGATGATGTTCTTCCTGGCCTCCAGAAGACGAAGCTGCCGTCCGATTTTCTTTTCGAACCGTTGCAGGGCCGGCAGTGGCATGAGATTCACGCAAAAAATCCTAACGCGACAATATGGTGCCGGTTTTTAAAACATCTGTCGGGTAAAGGCCAGATAGCCGCGTTCAGTCGGCATTGGCGCGGCCGCCCAAGCCGTCGAGGAACTCCTTGACCTTGCCGAGGAATCCCGCGGATTCGGGGTGGGTCTCGACGGACGACAAACGCTCGAATTCGGCCAACAGCTCGCGCTGCTTCTTGGTCAATTTCTGCGGCGTCTCGACGACGACCTGGACATACATGTCGCCGTTTTGCCGCGAGCGCAGCACCGGCATGCCCTTGCCCTGCAAGCGGAAACGCCGGCCCGAATGAGTGCCCTCGGGAACCTTCACCTTGGTCTTGCCGCCGTCGATCGTCGGCACTTCGAAATCGCCGCCCATCGCCGCCGTCACCATCGAGACCGGAACCCGGCAATGCAGGTCGGCGCCTTCGCGCTGAAAGAACGGGTGCGAGGCCATCGACAGAAAAATGTACAGGTCGCCAGGCGGGCCGCCGCGCACGCCGGCCTCACCCTCGCCGGCGAGCCGGATGCGGGTGCCGTCTTCGACACCGGCTGGAATATTTACCGACAAAGTGCGCTCGCGCGTGACCCGGCCCGACCCGGCGCATGATGCGCATGGACTGTCGATCGATTGGCCGCGGCCGTGGCAATTCGGGCATGTGCGCTCGAGCGTGAAAAAGCCTTGCGCCTGGCGGACCCGGCCGGCGCCGCCGCACATCGGGCAGGTTTTGGGTTTGGTGCCGGCCTTGGCACCGGAGCCGGAGCAGGCCTCGCAGGTGACCGAAGTCGGAATGCGGATTTGCGCATTTTTGCCCGCATAGGCTTCGGTGAGGCTGATCTCCATGTTGTAGCGCAGATCGGCGCCACGCTCGCGGCCGGTGCCGCCGCGGCCGCGGCCGCCCGACATGCCGAAAATGCCCTCGAACAAATCGGAGAAGGTCGTGCCGAAATCGGCGCCGAAGCCCGCCGCGTTGCCGCCCATGCCGTGCTCGAAGGCGGCGTGGCCGAAACGGTCGTAAGCCGCGCGCTTGTCCGGGTCCTTGAGGACCTCATAGGCTTCGTTGATTTCCTTGAAGCGGTGCTCGGCGTCCTTGTCGCCCGGATTACGATCCGGGTGGCATTGCATCGCCTGCTTGCGGAACGCGCTTTTGATGTCGCCGTCGGTCGCGGTGCGCTCGATCGACAGAGATTCGTAATAGCAGCGCTTGGTCATCAGTTCTCACCCCAAGACGAGCAAGCAAAACCGATAGATGAGGTCCGATCTGCTGACGAACAAGCACCCCCGTTTCGTTTCCGGGGGTGCAATTTGACAACCAACGGCATCAACCGCCTCGCTGCCTCAGGCCGATTTCTTGTTCTTCTTGTCGTCGTCGACTTCGGTGAACTCGGCATCGACGACGTCTTCTTCCTTCTTGCCGTCGGTCGGGCCACCGGCGTCACCACCGCCGTCCGGCTGCTCGGCGGCTTGCTTGTACATCGCTTCGCCGAGCTTCATCGAAGCTTGCTGCAGCGTATTGGCCTTGGCGGAAATCGCCTCGGCGTCGGTCCCCTTCAGGGCTTCCTTGAGGTCGGCCATCGCGTTCTCGATGGCGCGCCGCTCGGTCTCGCCGACTTTCGAGCCATGCTCGGCAAGCGTCTTCTCGGTCATATGGACGAGAGCTTCGGCATGGTTCTTGGCTTCGACTTGAGCCTTGCGCTTCTTGTCTTCCTCGGCATGCGCTTCGGCGTCCTTGACCATCTTGTCGATGTCGCTTTCGGACAAGCCGCCCGAAGCCTGGATGCGGATCTGCTGCTCCTTGCCGGTGCCCTTGTCCTTGGCCGAGACGTTGACGATACCGTTGGCGTCGATATCGAACGTGACCTCGACCTGCGGCACGCCGCGCGGCGCTGGCGGAATGCCGAGTAGATCGAAGGAGCCGAGAATCTTGTTGTCGGCCGCCATCTCGCGCTCGCCCTGGAACACCCGGATCGTCACCGCGGTCTGACCGTCTTCGGCGGTGGAGAACACCTGGCTCTTCTTGGTCGGGATCGTGGTGTTGCGGTCGATGAGCCGCGTGAACACGCCGCCCAAAGTCTCGATGCCGAGCGACAGCGGCGTCACGTCGAGCAACAGCACGTCCTTGACGTCGCCCTGCAGCACGCCGGCCTGGATCGCCGCGCCGACGGCCACGACCTCGTCCGGATTGACGCCTTTGTGCGGCTCCTTGCCGAACAATTGCTTCACGACTTCCTGGACCTTCGGCATGCGCGTCATGCCGCCAACCAGGACGACCTCGTTGATTTCGGCCGCGCTAAGCCCGGCATCCTTGATCGCCTGCTTGCACGGATCGATCGTCTTCTGCACCAGATCGTCGACCAACGCCTCGAACTTGGCGCGGGTGAGCTTCATGGTCAGATGTTTCGGACCGGAGGCGTCCGCCGTGATGAACGGCAGATTGATCTCGGTCTGCGTCGTCGACGACAGCTCGATCTTGGCCTTTTCCGCCGACTCTTTCAGCCGCTGCAGCGCCAGCTTATCGCGGCGCAGATCGATGCCTTGTTCTTTCTGGAATTCGTCCGCCAGATAATTGACCAGCCGCATGTCGAAATCTTCGCCGCCGAGGAAGGTGTCGCCGTTGGTCGACTTCACCTCGAACACGCCGTCGCCGATTTCGAGAATCGAAATGTCGAAGGTGCCGCCGCCAAGGTCATAGACCGCGATGGTGCCGGTCTTGTTCTTGTCGAGCCCATAAGCGAGCGCCGCCGCCGTCGGCTCGTTGATGATGCGCAGCACTTCGAGACCGGCGATCTTGCCGGCGTCCTTGGTGGCTTGGCGCTGGGCGTCGTTGAAATAGGCGGGAACGGTGATGACGGCCTGATCGACCTTGGCGCCGAGATAGGCTTCCGCCGTTTCCTTCATCTTCTGCAGGATGAACGCGGAAATCTGCGACGGCGAGTAGCTCTTGCCCTCGCTCTCGACCCAGGCGTCGCCATTCGAGGCGCGCGAAATCTTGTAGGGAACGAGCTTCTTGTCCTTTTCCACCATCGGATCGTCGTAACGGCGGCCGATGAGGCGTTTGACCGCGAAAATCGTGCGCTCGGGATTGGTCACCGCCTGGCGTTTCGCCGGCTGGCCGACCAGCCGTTCGCCCTCGTCCGTGAAAGCGACGATGGACGGCGTCGTGCGCATCCCCTCGGCGTTCTCGATGACCTTCGGCGTCTTGCCTTCCATTACGGCGACGCAGGAATTCGTGGTCCCGAGATCGATACCAATGACCTTGGCCATGGTCTTAATCCTCTCTTTTGCGGCAGGTCGGGCAGGCCCATCAGGCGCCCTTAAAGTCCGACCCCCTTATTTACTCATCTCCCCAACCGCTGACTTAAGACCGCCGCCCGGACTTCCAACCAAGCCGATGCCCGAGACCGTCGCCTAAGACCTGCTGCGTGGGCGATTTCCCTTGGCTCATATAGGACGGCGTGATCGCCCTGCAAGGCAGGATTGCCGACGCACGGCCCCTTCCCAAGCGGGCCGGAGCGCCAAGCAGACGGGGCGCCTCACCACCAGCGGTGAGGGTCTCTTAACGTTGTCGTGCGGCCCCCCAAATCGGCACGGCCGCGCTAGCCCGCCATTAAGAAAAGCCTGCCACGGATAGGCGGGAAAAGGACGACAGCCGACCGTTGGCCGGAAACGGCACGGATCAGTCGCCCGCGGCCGTGGGAGACGTCATGCGCTCGAGCAATGCCGAATTCCACGTCGTGGCCGGCGCAACGCGCGGACCCGAAGTCGCCGAGGATGATCCCGTTCGCCGGTTTTTCCAGGTCCTGCCCAAGCCGCTGCGCTTTCTCGGCGTAGGCGGGCTCGGCCTCACCATCGATCTCGCGATCTTCACCCTCGTCATCGCTCAATTCCAGCACCCCCTCATCGCGCGGCTGATCTCGCTCGCGGCCGCAACCTTCGTGACCTGGCGGCTCAATCGCGCGCTCACTTTCGATCGCAGCGGCCGCCACCCAGCCGATGAAGCAATGCGGTACGCGACCGTCGCCATCGCCGCGCAGGCCGTGAGCTACGCCATTTTCGCATTCCTAGTCGTCACGATGCTTGCTGCCGCACCGCAGCTTGCGGTGCTGGTCGGCGCGGCGACCGGCGCGCTCGTTTCCTATAGCGGCCAGACGCTGTTCGCCTTCCGGGCCTTTGCTCATGGCGAATAAGACCGTGGATGCCGAAGTGTTCGTGATCGGTGCCGGCCCCGCCGGCCTCACCGCGGCCTATTGCCTGAGCAAGGAAGCCCGATCCGTGCTCGTGATCGAGCGCGATCCGGTCTATGTCGGCGGCATCAGCCGCACCGTCGACTACAAAGGCTTTCTGTTCGACATCGGCGGCCATCGCTTCTTCTCCAAATCGAAGGAAGTCGTCGCGCTGTGGCAGGAGATCCTGCCCGACGATTTCATTTCGCGGCCGCGGCTGTCGCGCATCTACTACAACGGCAAATTCTTCTCCTACCCGCTCAAGGCGTTCGAAGCGCTGCTCAAGCTCGGCGTTTTCACCAGCGCGGCGTGCATGCTGTCCTACGCTTACGCAAAACTCTTTCCGATCGCGCCGGCGCGCACTTTCCACGAATGGGTACGCAACCAGTTTGGCGAGCGGCTGTTTCAGATTTTCTTCAAGACCTACACCGAAAAAGTGTGGGGCATGTCGTGCGATGAGATTTCCGCCGATTGGGCCGCGCAGCGAATCAAGGGCCTCGACCTCACCACGGCGGTGCTGGACGGGCTGAAGCGCTCGCTGCGGTTCGGCCGCAAGGCCGGCCGGGGCGACGCGAACGGCGGCGAGACCATCAAGACGCTGATCGAAAGCTTCCAATATCCGCGCAAGGGGCCCGGCATGATGTGGGAGGCGGCGGCGCGCAAGATCACGGAGCTTGGCGGCCGCATCCTGATGGGTCGTGAATTGGTACGGCTCGAATTCGATAACGACCGCAGGCTTTGGCGCATCGAGATCGCCACCCCAGACGGCGAGCGTGAAAGCTATACCGCGCGCCACGTCATCAGCTCGGCACCGGTGCGCGAACTGGTGGAGCGCGTCAAGCCTGTGCCGATCTCGCTCTTGCATGCGCGCGCGCTGCGCTACCGCGACTTCCTCACGGTCGCGCTCATGGTGCGCAAGCACGACCTCTTCCCGGACAACTGGATCTACATCCACGACCCGAGCGTGAAAGTCGGCCGGGTGCAGAACTTCCGCTCCTGGTCGCCGGAAATGGTGCGCGACGGCATGAGCTGCCTCGGCCTGGAATATTTCTGCTTCGAGGGCGACGGACTATGGAGCGCGCCCGACGGCGATCTTATTGCGCTCGCAAAAAGGGAAGTGGCGCAGATCGGTTTGGTCTCGTCTGATGAAGTCGTCGACGCTTGCGTGGTGCGTCAGGCCAAGGCCTACCCGGTCTACGACGAAGAGTATCGCGATAACGTCGCGGCGATCCGACTCGATCTCGAAGGCAGCTACCCGACGCTGCACCTGGTCGGCCGCAACGGCATGCACAAATACAACAACCAGGACCACGCGATGATGACGGCCATGCTCACCGCGCGGAATATCCTCGCCGGCGAGCGGCTCTACGACGTGTGGAACGTCAACGAGGACGCCGAATATCACGAAGCGGGCGAATCCGGCGTCCGGGCCGCCCTCGACGGCGTGCGTCAGGTTCCGGAGAAGGTGGCCGCGGAACACGCGGCTTAAAGCACGCCGTCTTAAATCGTGATGTCGAGACCTGCCGCAACATCACTGGGTGGAACCGCCTGCGATTGTCCCGACGACGGCCAAACCTTGCCCTCGTCCATTCGCACCAAGCGCCAGATTAGCCGCACCGCGAACGCGATCAGCACGATCGGCGCCAGCGGCACCCGGCATACGGCCGAGAACATCATCGTCACCGGCAGCGTCCACACCGCGATCAACAACCAATGGTCGCGCATCGTATTATCGGTACGGTCTCGCAACAGCGCGACGACGAAGCCGAATATCACCATGTCGTAGTTGAGAATGTACGGCGTGAACAGAAATGTCGCGGTGACGAGAAGCGCCAGCGAGAGCACCGGATCGCGGCGCTTCCAATAAGTCCAGACCACTGCGGCAAAGGACAGAGCCGCCGCCCCATATTGGATAGCCCAGGCCACGCTCATCGGCAGATCGATGAGGCGGGCGCCGTAGAATACCGACGCCACCATCGAATAGAGCAGACCGTCGCTGGTCTGCGTGAGCCAGGCCTGCTGCGGCACGACCTGTTGCCAGAATTCGATCCAGATCTGCCAGCCGAACAACAGCGCAGTGGCCGCGACCAGCGCCGCCGCCGTCACCACCGCCGAGGCGATGGTCAACCATCGGCGCTCAAGCAAAAGGACCACCGGCAGCAATAAGCCGAGCTGCGGTTTGACGGTAAGGATGCCGAACAGAATTCCGGCCAGCACCGGCCGGCGCTCGCGGTTGAGCAAACCGCCGATCAACAGCGCCGCGGTGTAGAAGCCGTTCTGGCCGAAGAACATGCACACCGCGATGCCGGGCGCGACCGCAAGAAACAAGAACCGCCGGCGCGAGATCGCGCCGGAGCAGGCGAAAAGGTAAAGTGCGATGCCTATCGTGCACCATGCGATGTAGGCCGGCAGATAGGGCATCAGCCCGAGCGGCCAGACGAACAGAACGAGATGCGGCGGATATGACCAATAGGCTTCCGGATACGGGATGCCGATAATTTGGCGGATCGCCTCGTTATAGATCCTGAAATCGAACCACGGCCCGGGGCCGCCTAAAAAGGCCGAGCGGCCGGCCAGCCAGGTGTTGAGGAAGTCGCGCCCGACGAGGTAATGCATGCCGTCGAGCCACGGCTTGCCGAGCGGCGGCGGTCCAGCCTGCGTGAGAACGGCCGCCACGAAGGTGATAAAGAACACCGCGGCGGCAACCGTCCATTTGGCATAGAGATCGTCGACCGGCGATTTGCCGGAGAGACCGGCCGGCGTCACGATGCCGGCGTGCGGAAAGAGCAATGACATCGCGGCAAACCGTGGCGGAAACTCGTAAAAATCCCATGAAACCGCTGGTCGAAAGCACGCGCATGAACCTGCCGGTCGATGGCAACGGGGTGCGGTTTTATCCCGCTTTTCTCGACCGCGACGGTCAGGCCGCCGCGCTCGCGCAAATACGTGAGGTATTCGCAACCGCACCACTCTACACGCCACGCATGCCGCGATCGGGCCGGCCGATGTCGGTGCGCATGTCGAACTGCGGCTCGCTCGGTTGGATTTCGGATGAGACCGGTTACCGATACGAACCGGCGCATCCCGAAACCGGGCGCGCCTGGCCGCCGATCCCCGAGGCGCTGATCGCGATATGGAACCAGGTTGCCGAATATCCGCACGCGCCGGAGGCCTGCTTGATCAATTTCTACGGCGCGGCGGCAAAAATGGGCCTGCACCAGGACCGTGACGAGGTCGATTTTTCAGCGCCCGTGGTTTCGCTTTCGCTTGGAGATTCCTGCTTGTTCCGAGTTGGCGGCTCGAAGCGCGGCGATTCGACCGGTTCCTTTCGCCTCAATTCCGGCGATGTGGTCGTGCTTGGTGGGGACGCCCGGCTTGCCTTCCATGGCGTCGACCGGGTCTATCCGGGATCGTCGACCTTGCTCGCCGAAGGCGGACGGATCAAT
>Ga0181525_10002729_pt1 | contig 14282 bp, 14 predicted proteins | sample PEATcosm2014_Bin_48_FD_121100 | JGI IMG/M metagenome (GOLD analysis project Ga0181525, IMG submission 121100) | Peatland microbial communities from MTU Mesocosm Facility, Houghton, MI, USA - PEATcosm2014_Bin06_10_metaG | ecosystem: Environmental > Terrestrial > Soil > Wetlands > Peat | place...
CTGTCCATCGTGCCCGCCTATCGCGGGCAGATTTACATCGATGAAGACACCAAAGCGGTGGTCAAGATCGTGATGACGCCGTACGACATGCCGAGCACCTTCCCGATCCACGACATTACTTCCTCGCTGGACTACGATCTGGAAACTATCGGAGACCAGCAGTTCATGCTGCCTCTTAAGTCGGTTCTCATATCCAAGCGGGATCGTCAGATGAGCAAGAACGACATCGAGTTTCGGCTCTATCGGAAGTTCGGCACCGAATCCACCATCAAGTTTGAGACGCCGGACCCGCTGCCCGAGGATCAGACCAAAGAGAATCAAGACAAGCCTCAAAAGTAGCGAGCAACTTGTCGATGGGCGTGCCGTCAGGGCGAATGATTTCGATTCTGCCTGGGCCTGAGGGACGCCAGCGCTGGAACATCCGCTCGGAAACCGCGCCCGCAAAAATGCCGATCGTCGGAATTCCGCAAGCCGCCGCCAGGTGTCCGCCGGCCGAGTCATAACCAACATAAAGCTTGCTGCGTTGGATGTGCGCGGCAAAGCCCGCGAAGGAGCCGTCCCACATAACGATCTCTTGTCCGCCTGCCTGGGACACTGCGCGTTCCACTCGTTCGGCTTCTTCGCCGCCAGCGCCTTTGTCGATCAGAATCGGACGCGGCAATCGCCGAAGCAGCTCTGCTTCGAAGGGATCGGGAACGCGCTTGGATGGATTTTCGCCCACGCCGAAGCTCACTGTCGTCGCGAATTCAGCAGCGGCAAGTACGGTGGAAATATACGGCCGGGCATTTGTCATTCCGAATGTTTCAGAAACCCAATGCTGGGCCAGCGCGGAGAGCGGCTCAGGCCCGTCGTAGCCGTAAGACCGGCTCTCGAAGAAGTAGTAGTCTTCTTCCTGGCAGATCGGAAGCAGGCCAAGCTGCGTTAAACGGGAATCGGGATCCAGTACGATGCTGTTCGGCAGACAGGCCGCTTCGCGCAGTTGCGGCCAGACGGATAGCCGGTCATCTATGGTTCCACCGCGTCCATAAGCGATCGGGAGATGCCGCAGGCGCGAATCGGCGGCGAAAAGTTCCCAGCTTTTGTGGGGGCCAGTAAACCAGATGACCGCGTTCGGGAAGCGCTGTTTTGCAGCGTCGAGCAGCACGCTGGTGACGGCGACATCCGCGCCGAGGGTTACACGCGAGAGAACGAAAATGTTTTGGATGGAGCCGGGATCGCGATCGAAGATTCGCGGCCGGCGAATGCGCTGGTAGCGCGCCAGCAAATGATCGGCGTGCAGGCCGGGAATATGCCGCGCGATGACTTGCGAAAAAAGCTCCGCATATACACCGCACAAACGCGGCTCAAAAAGATCCCCCAGCCGCTCCACCACGATGCGAAAGAACTCGCGGTCTCCGCCGCAGGCAATCAAATCGTCCAGCAACCGTTCCGGCCACGGTCTGGACCTCAGACAGTGGGCAAGCAGCTCGTTGGCCAGCAACTCAGCCGAGATATTTTCCAACCAGCAACTCCAGTTTCTTGCGCGTAGCTTCGGGGACGGCCTGGGGATCGGTGATCAAGGCGTGCGCCAGCGCCGATCCGCACTTGCATTCGCGGGTTTCCGGCATGCTCGCTATCGTCGCCGCCACCACTTTGCAGGCGTTCTCGGCGTTCTGTTTCAGGTTCGCCAAAATATCGGTTACCGTGACGGCGTCGTGTTCCTCGTGCCAGCAATCATAATCCGTGACCATCGCGATGGTGACGTAACAAAGTTCAGCCTCGCGCGCCAGCTTGGCCTCCTGCAAATTGGTCATGCCGATCACGTCCATCCCCCAACTGCGGTAGACGTTCGATTCCGCTTTGGTGGAAAACGCCGGGCCTTCCATGCAAAGATAAGTTCCACCGCGCCCAACATCCACGCCGCTCTGAACGCAGGCTTGCTGTACCACCTTCGAAAGCTGCGGGCACACCGGGTCGGCGAAGCTGACGTGGGCGACCAAGCCCTCGCCAAAGAAAGTGGAGACACGGCCGCGCGTGCGATCGAAAAACTGATCGGGAATAACGAATTTGAGCGGCGCATGTTCTTCCTTGAGCGACCCAACGGCGCTGAGCGACACGACGCGCTCCACGCCCAGTAATTTGAATCCGTAAATGTTGGCGCGAAAGTTCAGCTCCGAAGGCGAGTGGCGATGGCCGCGGCCGTGACGTGAAAGAAATGCCACCTCTTTGCCAGCCAACTGCCCGACGATATAGGGATCCGACGGCATGCCCCAGGGAGTTTCGATCACCCGCTCTTCGTGCGCCGAAAATCCCGGCATGGAGTAAAGGCCGCTTCCGCCGATGATGCCAATGGTTGTTTTTTTCATTAATTTACTGTTGGATCAGCTCCAGCAAAACGCCGCCGGTAGACGCTGGATGCACGAAGACATAAATATGGCCGCCCGCACCGGCGCGCGGTTCGTTTAGCAGACGCGCGCCATGCATTTTGAGCCGATTTACTGTCGCCGCCAGGTCCGGAACTTTGACCGCCACGTGGTGCAGCCCCTCGCCGCGCTTTTCAATGAACTTCGCAATCACCGAATCCGGCTCCGATGCCTCCAGCAGTTCGATGCGTGACGGGCCGGCGGGCAGCATCGCGACGTGGACTTTCTCCCGCTCCACGGTTTCGCGCAGGCTGACAGCGAATCCGAGCTGCTGCTCATAGAAACCCAGCGCGGCATCCAGCGATCGAACGGCAATGCCCAAGTGGTCGATCTCGAATTTGCCTTCGCTTTTGATCCAGGCATGAATGATGCTGTAAGGGTCGCGCCGCCGCGCGGCTACTTCTTCCGCGGCTGCCTTAAAATCAATATTCGAAAACTGTTCGAGCAGGCGTTCCCGCAGCATCTCCCGGAGCCGCACCGTCCAATTCGCGACAGCGCGCTCCTTGCTGCCGGCGCGCGCGAGAAACGAACGGATGGCGGCCAGCGTTTCAACGACGCCCTGACCGTCGGTGGCGACGGTTCGCACAATGGGTGGAACCCATCCGTCGTTACCATAGGAGTGGCCGCGCACTGACAGCGCTTGTGCAGCCAGAATCTCGCGCTCCAAACGATCTGCGCCGGGCTGGTCGGCTTTGTTGATCACAAAGACGTCGGCGATCTCCATGATGCCGGCCTTGATGGCTTGCACGTCGTCGCCCATGCCGGGAACCAGCACCACCACGGTAACGTCTGCGAGCTTGGCAATTTCCACTTCATCCTGGCCCACGCCCACCGTTTCGATGAGGACAATTTCTTTCCCCGCCGCATCCAATAACAGCGCCATCCCGGTGGTGGCGGCGGCCAGTCCACCCAGATGGCCGCGCGTGGCCATGGAACGGATGAAGACCTGCGAATCGGCATGATGGCTGAGCATGCGAATGCGATCGCCCAGAACCGCGCCGCCGGAGTAAGGGCTGGTGGGATCCACCGCGAGAACGCCCACCGCTTGGCCTTCCCGGCGAAGCTCATGGATCAGCCGGTCCGTCAGCGTGCTCTTGCCCGCGCCCGGCGCGCCGGTAATGCCGATCGCCGCCGCTCTGCCGGTGTGCGGAAACAATTCCTTCAATAATGATTCGGCAGCCGGAGAGCGATTCTCGATAGCGGTGGCGGCGCGGGCCAGCGCACGCGGGTCCCCGCGAAGGATGTTACGGCCCCAATCCGTCATTACTCTTCAGAGCTGGCGCTCTTCAGGAGCTGGCGGGCGATCACCAGCCGTTGGATTTCGCTGGTGCCCTCGCCGATAGTACACAGCTTGACGTCGCGGTAGAATTTTTCGACTGGATAATCTTTGATAAACCCGTTGCCGCCGTGGATCTGCACGGCTTCGCTGGTGGCGCGCACGGCGATCTCCGAAGCGAACAGCTTGGCCATGGACGATTCCTTGGTGACGCGCTGACCGCGATCCTTCAACCAGCCCGCGCGATAAGTAAGCAGGCGCGCCGCGTCGATCTCGGTGGCCATATCGGCGAGTTTATTCTGGATGGACTGAAACTCGGAAATGGGCCGTCCGAACTGTTTGCGCTGCTTGGAATATTTCAACGCCGCTTCGTAAGCGCCCTGCGCGGTCCCCACCGAAAGCGCCGCAATGGAGATGCGGCCGCCATCCAGAATCCGCAGGCTGTCGACGAATCCTTCGTTCTGTTTGCCCAGCAGTTGCGATTCCGGAATCCGGCAATCGGTGAAGATCACCTCGCCGGTAGCGCTGGCTCGCATCCCGAGCTTATTTTCCTTCTTGCCGAATTGAAACCCGGGGACACCTTTCTCGAGAATGAATGCGGACACTCCGTGCTGCGATGCGGCGCGGTCCGTGACTGCCATGGCGACGCATACATCGGCGTAACCGGCGTTGGTAGTGAACACTTTGCTGCCGTTCAACACCCAGCAGGAGCCGTCTTTCACCGCCTTGGTACGCATACCGGCGGCGTCGGAACCGGATTCCGATTCGGTGAGCGACCAGGATCCAATCCATTCGCCAGTGGCCAATTTCGGAATGTACTTTCGCCGCTGCTCCTCGCTGCCTGCCAGAAAAATATGATTGGTGCACAGCGAATTGTGCGCGGCTACGATCAGGCCGACGGAAGGATCGATGCGCGCCAGTTCCTCAATGATGATGGAATACTCGATGTAACCTAGCCCCGCGCCGCCCAGATCCTCGGAGAAAATGGCCCCCAGGAAACCAAGATTCCCGGCCTTTTTTATCACCTCGAGCGGAAAGATTCCCTCTTCGTCCCACTCCAGCACATGTGGGCGGATTTCCTGCTCGGCAAATTCGCGAACGCTTTTGCGAAGGTAAATCTGCTCTGGCGTGAAGTCAAAATCCATGGGAGTGGGGAGACTAGCCCTGCTCCAATGTTAGCAAGGCAACCGGGATTGGGGATCAGGCGGACGCGCACAGGACTTTTCGATTGACGAAGATCACATTCCAGGAACGGATCTCCCAGGACACAAAAACGCCTTGCTTGGCGAACGGATCTTCGGCAACCAACTGCTCCGCCTCCGCTGGCGTCTCGGCTTCGTAGACCAGCAGCCCGCCCCGATCGTCGCTGAAGGGTCCTGAAATCACCAGCTTTCCCCGCTCCATCAGCCCGGCCAGGTATTCACGATGCGCGGGGCGTGCTTTAACGATGATGGAAGCATCCGGAGTATAAACAGCGATGGCGGCGTATTTCATCCCAGCGATTATAGTACGCAAACTTGCCCGATCGGGAGCGAAATCGAGCGGGCCAGGTTGACCGTCGTCCGGCGGCTCCGGCAACCTATGCTGGATATATGCAACAAACTCAGGCCGCCATCGTCACTGGCGGAAGCCGTGGAATCGGCGCCGCGATCGCGAAACTACTGGGAGCCAACGGGTATAAGGTGGCGTTCAATTATGCCAGCGACGAGGCTGCGGCGCGGAGCGTGCTGGATCACCTGACACGCGCAGGCTCGCGAGCTGTGGCGGTTCAGGCCGACATTTCGCGTGAAGCGGATATTCTGCGGCTGTTTGAGATCGCCCAGCGCGAGCTTGGCGCGGTGCATGCCCTGGTAAATAACGCCGCAGTCACGGGAGGCAAGGCTCGCGTGGATGAAATCGACGGCGCCCAAATGGCGCGGATGCTGGCGGTGAACGTCGCGGGAACCATGTTGTGCTGCCGCGAAGCGGTGCGAAGGATGTCCACCCGCCACGGGGGCGCCGGAGGAGCCATCGTGAACATCTCGTCGCTGGCGGCAAGAACGGGCAGCGCGGGCGAATGGGTGCACTACGCCGCGTCGAAAGGGGCCGTCAACACCCTCACTATTGGACTGGCTCGCGAAGTGGCGAACGAAGGGATTCGCGTAAATGCGGTGGCGCCGGGCTTGGTGGACACCGGTCTGCATGCTGCGAACGGTGAACCGGGCCGCCTGGCGCGTTTGAATCCCACCATCCCCATGCAGCGTGCCGGCACGCCGGAAGAAATCGCGCAGGGCGTGTTCTGGCTGTTGTCGGATGCGGCGTCGTATACCACCGGAACGATTCTCGAAATCGGCGGGGGCCGGTGATGCGTTCGGCTAGAATAGCCTTGTCCGATGTTCATCCGATCCCTCACGCTAGGCAATATACTTTCGTTTCGCGATCCGGAACCGCTTGCGCTGCAGCCTCTTAACATTTTCATTGGGGCCAACGCGTCCGGGAAATCCAATCTGATCGATTGCATCGGGCTCATCAGGGCGCTGCCCGGCAGTGCGAGCAATTACATCAATGATCGAGGCGGTACTGACAGTTGGGTCTGGACTGGAGCCAAACGAGGCGCCGGAATACCAACTATCCGCTCCGAATTTGAGCTGGCGCAAAAGGTTCTCACATATGAACTGACATTCGCGCCGGTGGAGCGTACGTTCGCAATACAGTTCGCAATACAGACAGAGTCCCTATCGAGCAGCGATTACACCTATCTGCAGCGGCGCGCCGGCAAGCTGGAAATCGGCCACGAAGGGGCGCCAGGGCTGGGGGATATGACGGCCTCCGTCTCACCGGCCGAGTCGGCATTTTCAGCTTATCGATTTCCCTCGTCACCGATAACCAACACTGCGCACAAATTCGGGGATATTCGGATTTATCGCGATTTCAATACTGCGGCGCGTGACGACGCGAGGATTGGAGTTTCTTCCTCGGGCCCGAAATATCCGCTGGAAGAGGATGGCTCCAATCTGGCTTTAGTGTTGCAAGAGCTGGATTTTCGCGGCGCGCTTCCAGGAGTGGAGAAATATTTACAGCGCCTTGCGGAACGCTTTGAAGGCATGAACATTAGGGCCGAAGGCGGCAGATCCCAGTTATACGTCCAGGAGCGCGGACTTGGGAAGATTTCAGCTACCCGGCTTTCCGATGGCACGCTGAAATTTCTCTGCTTAATGGCGGTACTATTCGATCCTAATCCGGCGCCGCTCATTTGCATTGAGGAACCCGAGACCGGATTACATCCCGGCGCTTTGGCGTTAGTTGGCAACGCCTTGCGCGAGGCCTCCACACGGACCCAGTTGATTGTGACAACGCACTCCGATGCTCTGGTCGATCGTTTTACGGACGAACCGGAGACTGTGGTTGTTTGCGAGCGGGATTTCGACGAGAGCACCCGGTTTCGGCGGCTATCGAGCGAACGGCTTAACGAATGGCTGGAAGAGTACACGCTCGGAGAATTGTGGCGGCGGGGAGAGATCGGCGGTGTGAAGCACTGATGGAGATTCGAATTTATTTCGAAGGTAATAAGGCTTTGAGAAGCGGCTTTGAAATTTTCCTCGCCGAGCTCCGAACGGCTGCTCGCGAGGTTCGCTCGACTATTGAATTCATTGCTGCCAATGACGGGATTAGCGCGTATCGAAAGGCCAGCCGAACTCACCCTCAAGCCTGGAATATCCTGCTCAAAGATAGTGAGCAACCCATGCCGCCGAATCCATTGCAGTTATGCGAGCGGCACGGAATCGATACGGAATTCGTCGATTATGTTTTCTGGATGGTTGAATTGATGGAGTCTTGGTTTCTCGTTGATCGTGAATGTCTCGCGCAATATTACGGCGACGGTTTTGTAGCCAACGCGATCGGCGATACGGCGAACGTTGAGCAAGTGTCGAAAGCGCAAGTTCTGCATCGGCCGAAGCGGGCCACTATAAACACAAGCAAAGGGGAATACCACAAAGTAATGCACGCGCCCTACTTGCTAGAGAAAACTCGACAGCAATCTCGTGCGGCGCCGGGCAGAGCATTGCCGGCGATTGTTTAAATCCATGATTGAGAAGCTCAAAGAGGCAAGAACTTAGACCATCGTTTCCGTCCGCGAATCCCAACGCACCGTACGGCCCTGGTGAAAACTTTCGAGCGCCATGCGGCAGGCAATGGAGACGCGGTAGCCCAGCTCGAACGCGCAGTGCGGCTCTTGGCCGGAACGGATACTGTCCACAAAATTCTGCATGTGCGCGCTCGGAAAGCTGACCACTTTCCCCGCCATTTCTGCGCCATCCGGACGATTCACTTTTTGCGGCAAATAACGAATCCCGGCTGGACTGCGCGAAATAGTGCCGTCGGATCCCAGAACGTCTTCGGTGATGCCGAGTTGACTGTTGCCGAGCCCCGAATCCCAACTCACCAGCATCTGCTCGGGCTGCTGAAAAGTCACGTTCATGGTGTCGGGAACGTCGCGGCCATCCTGCCATAGATAGAGACCGCCAGTCATGGTGGCGGCTTGCGGGATTTGCAAATTGAGAGCCTTGTACCAGAACGCAAGCTGCTGGCTCAGGTTTTCGTAAACGTTACCGCCGGAATAATCCTCGAAGAAACGCCAGTTGATGAAGCGATGCGGATCGAAGTCGCAGCGAGGCGTATCGCCCAGGAAGGAGTTCCAGAAGATGTTTTCCGGCGTCATATCGGGGTACACCGGCCTGGCCCACTGAGCTTTGCCATGCGGCGTGTTGCGATACCAGTGCATGCGGATCGCAGTGATTTTACCCACGTCCCCTGTGGCGACGAAGTTGACCGCGTCGCGAATCTGGCCCGACGAGCAGGATTGATGGCCGATCTGGACAATGGCTTTCGGCGCCTTGCGGTACGCGGCACGCATCAGCTTGGCATCCTCCAGCGTGAAGGCCAAGGTCTTTTCCTGATAGACGTGCTTGCCCGCCTCGAGCGAGTGAACGAAATGCTCGCGGTGCAGATGCTGCGGCGTGGCGACGATCACCGCATCGATATTTGGATCGTCCAGCAGCCGCCGATGGTCGCTATAAGCGGCCACGCCAGGGACCAAATTGCGCGCGTCATCCAGGCGCTTGCTGTAAACGTCGGCGAACGCGGCGATTTCCACATTGGGGCAGGCGCGCGCCTGGTGAACCAACTCCGTGCCGCGCTGTCCGGCGCCGATAACGCCCACCCGTAGGCGGTCGTTCGCTCCCAGCACGCGGCTGGAAGCCAGCGTGGAGGCCAGGCCGCTGGCCATTGCACCGATAAATTTGCGGCGGGAGTCCATGGGCGCTGCCTCTAATTCTTTCTAATCTACGGCTATTCCAACGCGGTTCGCGCTTCGCGAATCTGCTCGGCGTGCCGGCGCGAGTGGCCCGCAATCACAATTAACAACTCCACCCCGTTCAAAGGCCCGAAGCGCGGATGTTCCGCGGCCAGAAAATATAGGTCCTCCGAGCGATCTTCGGCGAACTGAATGTTGCGCCCGCGGTTGGCGTTGAATTGATCCAGCGCTTGCGCCAGCGTTTCAAACCGGCCGTTTGGCGTCACGGCCTCCGGCGATTTCACCCGCGTAGACCGGTCCGGTACGCGCCGCATCAGAGTGGCTTCTTTTTCTTTATCGATGCGCGGAGCGTCCAGTTTTTGGGCCTTTTCGAGAAAGCCGAGGAAGCGTTCCTCCACCATAGCGACGTGCTCCACGCAATCCAGCACAGACCAGCGAGCGGGATCGGGCCGGGCTTTCGCCTGCGCCTCAGTCACGCCGGCCACCGTTGCCAGGAACTCCTGGCGGCTTCGCTCCAGATTCTGGATCAACTCGGTTCTTTCTTGAAGGGTGATGGTAACGTGGGACGCCATGCCGGATTCCTATGCGTTCATCCCGCGTTGCCAGAGCGCGCACAACGCGGTGTTGTAGAGCGCCAACGCCGTAGTAATTTGCCCCAGGTGGTTGTCGTGCGTGGACAGATAGGACGCGCGCTCGGCCACATCCGGGTGCAGATTGCCGTCGGTGGAGCAATCGATGGCCACGGCGCCCGGTTTGATATTGCGGATCAGGTCGGCTTCCGATAACGCGGGAAAGGCGCTCACCACGATATCCGCGGTTTCGAGGAAATGCTCCCGGTCTTTCGGGCGCGTTTGCGGATGCACCATCACGGCGGTGGCGCCGATCCGCATGAGCATGCTTTGCAGCGGAATACCGATGCGCGAAGAACTGTTGAAGATGACGGCGGTGGGCCCCGGCTGGCTTAAATCGCGCGGGAACATGTTCTTGAGGGAGCTGTGCTGGGAGAGCAGCGTCAGAATGGCGCGCGCGGTGCACGGCACAACGCCTTCGTATTTCTCTTCTTCATCCACGGTTCGTATGTTGAGCGCCATACGGCCCGTATTTTCCACCGTGAGCCCTTCGATATCTTTTTCGGGACGGACCCGGCGCAGAAAATAGTCCTCGCTTTTCCCGAACGGCGTGGGGAAAAAAATGAAGGTGCCGTGAATCCTTTCGTTCACCTGGGCGCCCATCAGCAGCAGTTCCAACGCGTCCGCGCTCTGCGCTTCTTCCACCCGGAAATCCAGGCCGTGCTCGCGGAACTTCTTGCCCATGTAGCTGGCGTAGCGGCGCGCGCCCCGGTCCAGTGGCGTAGCGGGAAGCCTGGGCAGGAAGGCCGCCACACGGACGCGCTCGCGATCCAGCCCGGTCCGCTCTACGTGGCTGAGTTTGCGTTCGGCTTGTGTGAATACGTCGTTGGCCACCGTGATGCAATCCAATCGCTTCGCCGGGGGAATGTTTCTGGTCCAGCTCATATCCGGCAAAAACGAAGAGGTGGATAGCGGCGCCGGGCTGGCCGGCGGCAATTCAAGGGTGGTCATGGGCTCAATTCATTATCGCCTGGAGCGGCCCAAAGCATCGGAGTGGCCATGCCCGGCTCCCAAGCCCAATCGGTCAACTAAGATCGAGGAAATGCGCACCCCCCGGCCCCGGCCCCGGCCAATTGCCAAACCCTACGGCCCTGTATACAATCAGGTGAGCCACGCTCTCATAGAATCGATCGGACCGCAAGGTCTGAGTCTCAAGATAGGAAGGTCTATGCAACGAATCCTCCGAATGGCCAGCTTCGCTTGGCTGTTCCCTCTGCTGCTGGCGCTCGTCCACGCGCCCGCCCGCGCCCAGGTGAATCTGGGCGGCGTCTGGAATAATCTGCAAATTCTGCACGAAGATCAGCCCGAACGGCTTCCCGGCCCCGAACTGGGCGATTACTTGGGCGTTCCCATCAACGCCGCCGCGCGCTACCGTGCCGACGCCTGGGACGCCTCCCTGATCACCCTGCCTGAATACCAGTGCCGCGTTCACCCGTCCGATTATGTCCCCAGCTTCGCCGGCATGCGAATCTGGGAAGAATTCGACCGCGATTCCCAGCAGCTCATCGCCATCCACACCCACCATTTCGCCTGGGGCACCGAGCGCACTATCTGGATGGACGGCCGTCCGCATCCGCCCGAGTACGCGCTGCATACATCCCAAGGCTTCTCCACCGGCAAGTGGGAAGGCGACGTTCTGGCCGTCACTACCACGCATTTGAAAGAAGGCTGGATTCGCCGAAACGGCCTGCCGCGTAGCGACCGCGCGACGGTAACCGAGCATTTCATGCGTCACGGCGACAACCTCACCATCATGACCGTGATTCGCGATCCCGCCTATCTTACCGAGCCCTTCATTCGCACTCGCGACTACCTTTACGAAATCGGCGGCCAGATCGCGCCCTATCCGTGCGAGAGCGTGGAAGAGGTGATCCGGGCCAAGGGCGTGATCCCGCATCATCTGCCCGGAACCAATAAGTTTCTGGATGAATTCCCGGCCGCTCATGGCATCCCGCCCGAAGCCGCGCGCGGTGGCGCCGATACCATGTATCCCGAATATGAGGACAAGATCCGCGGCACGGCCGCTCCTTTGAAGGCGGCGGCGAAATGAAAATCGTTATAGCGCTTCTTATCGCATCCGCCGGCTTGCTATGCGCCCAGGACTCCGAGGTGCACGTGTTGCCGGTGCAGGGCAACATCTACATGATCGTCGGCGCGGGCGGCAATATCACGGTGCAAACGGGCAAGGACGGCGTCCTGGTGGTGGACACCGGCCTGGCGGCTGCATCCGACAAAGTCCTGGCCGCGATCAGGTCCATTTCGAACGGACCCATCCGTTACATCATCAACACGCACTACCATCCCGATCATGTGGGCGGCAATGCGAAAATTCGCCTGGCGGGCAGCACTATTGTCGGCGCTAATGTGACGGGCGACATTAAGGACGCAGGCGTGGGCGCATCGATCATTACGCACATCAACATTCTCAATCGCATGAGCGCGCCAACCGGGGTGCAGGCGCCGACGCCGGTGGATGGTTGGCCCACCGATACTTTCCTGAGCGATCAGAAGAAGCTGTACTTCAACGGCGAAGGCATCGACATACTGCACCAGCCTGCCGCCCATACCGACGGCGATAGCATTGTATTTTTTCGCCGCGACGATGTGATCAGCACGGGCGACATCTTCACCACCACCAATTATCCGATCATCGATCTCGCCGCGGGCGGCAGTATTCAGGGCACCATTGCCGCGCTGCAAAAGATCGTGGACCTGATCATCCCGGTGTATGGCCAGGAAGGCGGCACGCTGGTGATCCCGGGCCACGGGCGGCTGTGCGATTTCGGCGACGTGCTGAATTTTCGCGAAATGACCATCATCATTCGGGATCGCATTCAGGACATGATCAAAAAGGGCATGACGTTGGAACAGGTGAAAGCCGCGCGCCCGACGCAGGATTACGATCCTCTGTACGGCTCCACCACCGGCTTCTGGACCACGGACAAATTCGTCGGCGCTGTGTACAAGAGCCTGAGCGACAACAAAACGGCGGAGAAATGAAAATGAGAACCAATCGGTTTTGCAACATCCTGCTTGCTTGCGGATTCGCTTTTGCCCCCGCTCTCTTCGCTCAATTTCCAGGCGGACCGCCTCCCGGCCCGCCCCGTCCGGCGAAATCCGTCGCGCCTATCGAACTGACCGGCTATTGGGTCTCCGTTGTTACCGAAGACTGGCGCTTCCGTATGATCGCCGCGCCCAAAGGCGATTTCGCCGGCGTTCCGTTGAACTCCGAAGGCCAGAAGGTCGCCAAGGAATGGGATCCGGCCAAAGACGAAGCAGCCGGTAATCCATGCAAGGCTTACGGGGCCGCTGGTCTGATGCGCATACCCACTCGCCTGCATATCACCTGGCAGGACGACAACACGCTGAAGATCGAAGCGGACGCCGGGACGCAAACGCGCATCCTACACTTTGGTCCGCCGCAAACTCCCAGCGGCCCTCCCACGCTGCAAGGTTATTCAGCGGCCCGATGGCTGGGCCCCGCCGGCGGCGTCGGATATTTTGGAGCCGCATTCGATCCCAGTAAAGGCGGGTCGCTCGAAGTGAACACCAGTCATCTCACCGCTGGCTACTTGCGGCGGAACGGCATACCTTACAGCGATAAGACCACGGTGCAGGAATTCTTCGACGTGATCAAGGAGCCGGAGGCCGACTGGCTGGTGGTGAAGACCATCGTCTCCGATCCGGCGTATCTGGTCCGCACCATGATTACGAGCACCCACTTCCGCAAACAGCCCGACGCCGCAGGTTGGAAGCCTTCGGCCTGCTACGCCCGGTAGCTGGCTCGTTCCAGACGATCGCGAATCGCGGCCCATTCCTCGTCGCTGGGAGGCAGATCGATGGCGATCCAGTCCCAACCCCCGGCGTCGGCTTCATGCAATCTCTCATAGAGCACCGCCGCATAGTCGCGTGGATTGGCCGGCATCTGAAGGCAGATGCCCCGGCCGCTCGGAGGAAGTTCTCCAGCCTCGACTAAAATCAGCCGCGTCTTCGGACTGTAGTGGCGTGGATGCAATCCGGGCGAAGCATGAGTTCCTTCCGCCCCCGACCCCATCTCGATAGGCCCAATTACGGTTTCGATTTCCGCTTTCGTCACCATCCCCGGTCTCAACAACACAGCGCCGGAACCAGCGAGCGACAAAACAGTGGATTCGATTCCTATTGTTGTTCGGCCTCCATCCAAAACCATCGCCACGCAATGGCCCAAACCGTCGCGCACGTGCTGCGCCGTAGTGGGCGAAAGCTCGGTGAAACGATTGGCGCTGGGCGCGGCGATGGGAACGCCGGCTTCGCGGATCAGCGTGAGTGCCATGGGATGGGCAGGCATTCGAATACCCACCGTGTCCAACCCCGCGGTGAGCCGATCCGGCACATGCGGCTGTTTTGGCAAAACCAGCGTCAGCGGCCCAGGCCAAAATGTCCGCACCAGTTTTTCGGCGCGTTCCGGCCACTCGCGGACTAAGGCGCGCGCCATCTCAATCGAACTCACGTGAACGATCAGCGGGCTGGTGGGCGGCCGGCCCTTGGCGGCGTATATTTTTTCGATCGCGGCGGGATCCAGGGCATTCGCGCCTAATCCATAAACGGTCTCGGTAGGAAACGCCACCAGTTCGCCGGCCCGGATGAGCGCGGCGGCGCGAGCTATTTCAGAAAACTCACTCAGGCAGGTCCTCTTTTCCGTC
>Ga0181525_10002730_pt1 | contig 14279 bp, 16 predicted proteins | sample PEATcosm2014_Bin_48_FD_121100 | JGI IMG/M metagenome (GOLD analysis project Ga0181525, IMG submission 121100) | Peatland microbial communities from MTU Mesocosm Facility, Houghton, MI, USA - PEATcosm2014_Bin06_10_metaG | ecosystem: Environmental > Terrestrial > Soil > Wetlands > Peat | place...
AAATCAAATGGGCGAAAAAAGCCCCAAAGACCCACTTCAGGAAAAAACCTATACTTTTTCCCCCCCCCCCCCCCAGAAATAAATGAATTCTATTACGTCATTCAAATCTGGGTTGTTTTGTTCGACGGGCGAAAATTTCGTCGAATCGTTCGCGCTCGAATCAAAAGAGAATTTGCACTGCGGAGGTGCGCGATGAAAACAGGCGGCTTCGGCGGTGGAAATACACGAACGGGTTTGAACTTTGAGCGAGAAATTGATTTTCATGATTTGCTCGCAGCCAAACCCGGCTACGTTGTCAAACCAATCCCCGGCAAAGCTGGCAAGGGAGTTTATTTCAAGGGCAATCTTGTCGCCCGTTGTTTTCGCAAGCATGACTTCTATGATTTTCTCGAAGAGCAGGGCGTTGACTGGAAGCCGATACTTTCAAAGAAGCTGCTGCCGGATGATGCGTTGCTGGTGATTGTGCGCGAGACGCTGTTCATCATCGAAGTGAAGTATCAGCAAGTCGAAGGTTCGGTGGATGAGAAATTGCAAACATGCGATTTCAAGCGGAAGCAATACCTCAAGCTCGTCACGCCGCTCGGTTTGAAAGTCGAATATGTCTACGTTTTAAGCGATTGGTTCAAAGTCCCCAAATACAAAGACGTGCTGGATTATATCCAGAGCGTGAACTGCCATTACAAGTTTGGTTCGCTGCCCCTCGCATGGCTTGGCTTGCCTGAACCTGATGAAAAGCCGTCTTCAATAACGGCATAGAAATCAGTTGAACCGCAGATCTGAATTTGATCTAGTCTTGGGGTGCAACCCAAGCAACTTGCCAAATTGCCCGCGCGTTCGTATGGCTGGACGTTCGACGTTCTGATTGCGATTCGCTCCTTGAACCAAATGCAGTTCACGAATGAAGATGCCTATACTCTCGCGCCGCATCTGAAAAAACTCCATCCACGAAATCGGCACGTGCCTGACAAAATACGCCAACAACTTCAAGTTCTCCGCGATCTTGGTTTTTTGTTTCACATCAGCGAAGGCGTTTGGCGACTGAAATAAAACACCCGCAGGCCTTTCGACGTGCGGGGTCGCGCTATGGTAAGCAAATCCTAATCAATCATCATCCTGCGATGCTTGATTAGCTTGGTCGGCATCGTAGGCATCATTGTTCGGATTCATCACATCGCTTCGGTCGTCGTTGGGCGAACGGTCGGGCGAGCTTCCACCGCGATCTTCATCATAGTCTCTGCTCATTTTCGTGTTTTGTTGATTGTTATGGTTTCCTGAACCACTGCCCCATGGTCAGGATTTATCTCTCGCACACCGAATATGATTTTGCAAATTGTTCGTTGCCCAATCTGGCGCGGCTGGAGCCGGGCCATCCGACCATGATTATTTGGCGGTTAAAATAAAAACCCGCGCACTGGTTAATGCGCGGGCATTTGCTTTTGCGGATTTAATCGTCGTCCCTTTGGGAGACGCGATTACCCGCCCACGGTGACGCTCACGGGTTTGCTCCAAAGTCCCACCTGGGCGTCATCCACGCGGTAAATGGCGCGATAGGTCCATTTGGCGGGCGCGGCGGGAAACGGCGCGGTGTCGGTGTAGCCGGGCGTGGTGTCATAGGCCAGCGGCACAAAGCCCTTGCCGTCGCCGCGATCCACCTGGATTTCGCACATGTCCAGATAATTGGCGTAGCCGCCCCAGCCCCAGTCCACATTCACGTTCGCGCCGTTGATGTAGGCATCAATCTCCGGCTGGACGGTGGTGAGGTCGGGCGGCGTGTGTTGCGAGCCTTCAATGCCCAGCGCCTGGCCCATGGCGGTGTTGTAGGCGGCATTGGCCTTGATTTGTTTGACCAGCGCGCGGAACCGCGCCTCGATGCCGGGCGACACCGCCGTCACCGGCGCGGGCAACACCGGGGCCACGGGCGCGCCGGTGGGCGGGGGCGTGCCGCCATCGCGCATGATGTCCTTCCAGCCGGTGGCCTGCGTGGCGGCATTTTGAAGGATGCCCTGGCATTTGAGGCAGTAATCAAAATAATCCCCGTCCGCCGCCTGCCCGCTCACCACGTCGGCGGTGAGTTTGAGGACGCCGACGTAGGCGGGGATTTCCGCCTTGAAGGTGAGGAGTTGCGCCGAAAAGGCGTTGTCATTTGCTTGAACGTAATTTCCTTTCATGGTTGTTCCTGTTTCCTAGTGTTTGTGGTTGAAACGGCAAAACACGCGGTTTTGGCCGTTTTTGGCCTGTTTTTGCGCCAAAGTGGTGCCGCAGGATGATTTTGCGGCGTATAAAAATGATTCTTCGGCGCCGTAAAATGAAGTTTCGGCGTATAAAAATCGTTGGACGGTGCCGTGAAATGAAGTCGCGGTGTGTTGAAATGATTGGACGGCGCGGTGACAGGAAGTTGCGGTGTGTAGAAATGCTTGGACGGCGCGGTGACAGGAAGTTTCGGCACCGAAAAAGCGTGTCACGGTGTATAAAGATGATTCTGCGGTGCCGTGACTGACAGTTTCGGCGCGGAAAAAGCGTGTCGCGGTGTGTGAACTTGATGGTGCGGCGCGGTGACGGGAGGTTGCGGTGTGCAAACCGGAACCGGCGGCATCGCCGGGGCATCGGGCGGCGTGGCCGAAGTGGCGCGATATGAATGACAGGCATTTCATGGTTCGCTGAATGGAGCCGGCAGCGACCCTAGCAGGGTTTGCCACACCGCCGAGAAGTGATTTTCCACTTAAAGTGGAACGGGGCGGGCGGCGGGAACTGCGCTCATTGCGGCGGCGATTTTTTGAGACGGCAATGGCCGCGCGCGCATTTTGCGGCGAGGGCGCAGAAGAGCCGGCAGGGCGGCAGGCCGGTGTATTCGGAAATCCGGTCAAACTGTTTGCCGGAGGGAAAACGCCGCCCGAGTTCCCAGGAATTGATGGTGCTCATCGGGACGCCCAGATCGGCGGCGACATGTTTCAATGGAAGGCGTCGCTGCCGCCGCCACGTCCTGAACGCGGCGGCAAAATTATTCCGAATATCGCACCGAAGTCCCGAAGTCCCTGCCACGGAAAAATTTCAGCACAAGCGCGAGGGCGAAGGAAGCGAAAAAATCACCAACACCGGCGCCCACACCCTGGCCGGACAATTGGAAAAACTCCATCCCGACAACCGCCATGCGCGGGATAAAATCCGCCAGCAGTTGCAGGCAGGTTTCCTTTTTGCCCGGATTTGCGTTTGCCGTTTAACGCAAATGCCGGATGCAAACAGGCTGCGCGACGCCAAGTTATTGATCCAAGTCAGTTCCGGCCTCTGGCGTCTGCCGTAGCTGGAACGGGGACATCCGGCCTCTGGCGGTTGAAATGATTCAGCCGTGCGTTTTCGGCTTCTGGAATTTTTCCTTCGGTTCGTTCCACTCGACGTTGACGCGGAGGGTGGCGTTCAGCAATGCCGGCAGGATGTCCAGCGCAGCTTTCATGGCATCGTTGTTTTCAAATTCGAACCGGAATTTTTTACCATCACGCAATTTGAAGTTCCAGCGTCCGGCCTGTTTGCCATGCACGGCTAAAAAGGACGGTGGTTCAATCGCCGCCTCGCTGATTTCTGGAACGCAGACCTTGAAACTGGCCTTGTTTTCGCGCAACAAAAACTCCGGGTCCTGTCCATCCGCGCGCTGGAGCAGGGTTTCAGCCTGCTCCTTCGCGCGCTTGTTCAAAGCCCATCCGATCAGCATTCCGATAACTCCGAATTGGGCCGCGACCACCCGCGTGACGGGATTCAAGCCGCCGAGATTGATGAAGTAGAGATCATCCCCCCGCACGTAAACGCGATGCTGATTGTTCGAGAGTTCGGATATGAACCTGGCATCAAATGAGCCGGAGATTTGCATAGTGTTGATTTGGGTTAAATCAGCCTGCTCCGCACCCTTGACCCTGTCAAATCCCGAATTCAAATCGGCCCCGGCCCCGGGCGTCTGCCGTAAAGGCAAAGGAAGTTTGGCAAACAGCAAGGAAAGCGAAGCCCCGCTTTCATCTTTCCGCCAGAGTGGACAGGCATGACGCGCCAAAACAAACCGGACATCACCAAAATATCATGAAGCGGCATATTACAAATTCGGCTAAACTGGCTTTTGCGGTGGCTGTGGTTCTCGTGTGCATCGTCGGGATTGATTTCACATTCCTGTGGATTGCCACCACGGTGCAGCAACACGCGCATTGATCCTGCCGCATAATTCCCGCGCCCTCCATCCCGCAGCCAAATCCGCCGACATCAAAGGCGCTGCGGGACACGGTTGTGAATAACTCGCAAACCCTTGACGCGGAAACCAATTGCGCGTAAAGTCCCTGCGTTCCCAAAAGAAAGGAAAGTTATGCATCCAATGTTATTCACATCCATGCTGGCAGACGGCGCACTTGTTCAACAAGGAGGGGCCATTATTGCCGTCGTGTTGATGGGGCTGGCGGTGTTCGCAAGGCGCTAACGCCGGTCGTTCCGGCAATTGGGCGGACAGGAAATTTGAAAGGACAGGCACCAGTGCTGTTTTCGGTGCCCTTGCCCAAGATACTGAACACGCCCATGCGGGGCGTTTTGCAGACGGTCGCCGGATGATTCAATTACGGGCTGTCTGACTTGAGGCATGGTCTTAGCTGTATGTCCACCTGCAGGATGTGCCCTTCAATCCACTGGCTCATGGCTTGATGCAGGGCGCGGACAGCATCCGGCCGGAAACCCTTGTGCCGGGTGTCTTCCTTGAATTGTTTGAAGAACGCCATGAACTCCCCGTGGGCCAGCTTGTTTTTTGCATGGGCCGGGCAGCGGTGGCGTTCCATGCAATCCTCCTCAAAGCGGAAATGCTTTTCGGTGTAGGACTCCAGAAAATCGACCAGACCAATCAGGAAATCACAGGTTTCCCTGGTGGGATTGGTGTCGGTGAGCAGGCACTCCAGATGATTGATGTTGTGAATCAAGATCTGGTGCTGCTCATCAATCGTGTCGGAACCGGTTTTGAACTGCTCATTCCAGGTTAACATGGTGGCGGGAGTAAATGTTGGAATCAGCGTGGAAAGAACTCAATCACCTTGGGCAATGTCTTGTGGCCGATGACGCTTTTCCAGAGGCCGCGGCTGTCGCGATAGGCCAGGCCCCGGTAGCCTTCGCATTGGACCATGACCTTCTCGCCGACCGGAGGCAATCCGGTCTTCTTTTCTTTCATCTGGTTTTGTGGCGCTTCCGGCACAAAGAAAGTTTCTCAAAGAAACAATCAAGACAACTAACCCGATTTTGTCCAAATGCTGACATTCTTTGCCTGATGTTTTTCCACATTCAGTCCCTCCGGTTCATCCTGTCAGAATGCGCATGGAATATTTTGGTCGAAGTCCGGCAGGCGGGTGGTTAGTGTGAGTTCATGTTTCTGGCAACGTCGAACAAGGCAAAGCGGTTGTTGAGCCTGCGTTACATCCATCAGGTGCGGCCGGAGGAGCTGGCGCGCGCGGAGAAGGATTTGAAGGTGCTGCTGGCGGAGTTGTCGCCGGGCTTCCGCCTGCTGGTGGATTTGACCCAGTTGGAATCCATGCACCCTGACTCCTTGACGGTCATCGGCCGGATGATGGAATTGTTTGACCGGAGCGGGGTGGGCCTGATCGTGCGGGTGATTCCCGACCCGGGCAAGGACATCGGGTTTAACATTTCCACGGTGTTTCATTACCCGCATCACCCGCAGGTTGTCACCTGCGAGACCTTGATCGAGGCAGCCCGGGCGCTGGCGCTCTAAGACGTTCCAAACTCCGCCACAGACCCGGCCTCTGGCGTCCGCCGCGATTTCATCAGGAGCGAATCTTGCGAAGCGCGTAAAACCGTGTTTAATCTTCCAGCGACGGTTTGATTTGCCGGAGAGGTTTTGATGGACACGACCGATTTGACAACTGTATCGACCAATGCGCAACCAGCGTCGTCGTTACCTGAAACGAGCGCGACGGTGATGGCGCGCTTTTATCACCTGTTCTCCAGCCACGAGTCTTCCACCGGAACACGGCTGCTGCTCATCGTGGCGCTGGTCTTCATGCTGCATCTGGCGGTCAAGGCCATCCGGAACTTCAGCGAATGGCTCATCCACAAGAGTCACGCGCAGAAAAGCCGGCTCGGCTTCGTGGCGGAGCAGCCCAAGCTCGTCACGCTCATCCAGCTCATCGCCAGCAGCGTGACGTTCGTGATGTATTTTTTCGCGGTCGGCCTGGTGCTGCAGGAATTCGGCGTGAACCTGACGGGTTATCTGGCCAGCGCCTCCATCCTCGCCCTGGCCGTCAGCTTCGGTTCGCAGGGGCTGGTGCAGGACGTGGTCATCAGCCTGACGCTGATTTTTTCGGATGCGATGGACGTGGGGGATCTGGTGGAAATTGCCGGCACCGTTGTCGTTGTCGGGCGCGTCGAGGAGATCGGGCTGCGGTTCACCACGGTCCGAAATTTTTACAATCAGGTGGTATTCATCCCCAACCGCACCATCGCCAACGTGAGCCGGTTCCCGCACGGCGGCGTGTTTGCGTATGCGGACATCCAGATTCCGTCCGGCGTGGACCGGGACAAGGCCGTCCAAGCCATCAGGGACATCGCCAACGGGATGTGGGCGCAGTTCGGCGCGATCATTATGAGCGAGCCTGGGGTCGGGCCGGTGGAAACGGCGGAGGCCGGTGGCTGGAATTTTGTCCGCGTCCATTTCAAAATCTGGCCGGGTCAGGGGAACCTGATTGAAACGACTTTCCGGCAGCAAATCATCAGCGCCATGAAAACCTTCAGCCCGAATTACGCCGACTGGCAGGTGCCGGTGACCTACCGCGCGATGACGGCGGTCAAGGATTTGAAGCCGCACCTGGAAACCGGTTCCGGCAAACCGCCGGGCTGAAATAATTCCTGCCTTTTCGCACCGGGTCGTCCCGGCATGAAAATTTCCATCCTCCGGTTCTGGCATCGTTCACCGGTTTGTCCGTAGATTGAAATCAATGACCATCCGGGCGGTCGAGGAATTTGCGCAGGCATTGGGACAACTCGATAAAATTGATTGGCTTTTGGAAAACCTCCCGCATAGGGGCATGGCGTGAAGCCGACAAATCCGGCGGCTGGTTCAGTCCGGTCATCAGGATGACCGGCAAATCGGGGCGGATGGCGCCGAGTTCCTCGGCGAGGTCGGCACCCTGCAAACCGGGCATGGTGTGGTCGGTGATGACCAGATCGAAATGATCCGGGGCGGCGCGGAAGGTTTTCATGGCCTCCGGGCTGTCGGCGAGGGTGGTGACGCGGTAGCCCATTTTGCGCAGATGTTGCTGCATCATGTCGAGGATGGGGACTTCGTCGTCCACCACGAGGATTTTTTCGCGGTGTCCGCGCAGGAGCTGGTTTCGTTCCGCCGGAACTGGAGCCGCCGGTTCGTGGGAGTGTGGAAAATAGACGTGGAAGGTGGTGCCCTGACCTTCCTTGCTGCTCACCTTGATGTATCCGCTGCTGTGACTGACAATTTTCTGGACCAGGGTCAGTCCCAAACCCGTGCCCCGTCCGGGGCCTTTGGTGGTGAAGAAAGGTTCAAAAATCTTTTCAACGACTTCAGGACTCATGCCCTTGCCGGTGTCGCTGACAATCAGGTGGACATATCGTCCGGCGGGAATGGAAAGGGCGGCTGCCGGGCCGGGTTCGAGGGCCAGCGTCTCCAATTCGTAAGTCAGCCGGCCGCCTTTTGATTTCATCGCGTGCCCGGCGTTGGTGCCGAGGTTCATGACGACCTGATGTATTTCCGTCGCATCGGCCACGACAACGTCCTCATCAGTCCGAACGTCAACGTGGATGGAAATGGACGAAGGCAGAGTGGCGTTGAGGGTTTTGACCGCCTCCGCGAGGATGGCGCCCAGTTTGAGCGGATGGCGCTCGGTGTCGGCCTGCCGGCTGAAGGTGAGAATCCGGCTGATGAGGTCGCGCGCGCGACAAGCGGATTTATGCACGATGTGCAGGTTTTCGCGGGTTCTGCCTTTGATTTGCTGATCCGTCAAGGCCAGGTCGGTGTAGCCGAGGATGGCGCAGAGGATATTGTTGAAATCGTGCGCCATGCCGCTGGCGAGGGTGCCGATGGCATCCATTTTCTGGGCTTGCAGCATTTGCCGTTCGAGTTTGCCCCGCTCCGCCTCGGCTTCCTTGCGGCTGGTGATGTTGTCAATGAATCCCTCGTAGTGGTGGACCGCGCCGGCGGCGTTTCGGACGACGCGCGCGCTTTCCGAAATCCAGATGATGCTGCCATCGCGCCGCCGCACCTGATATTCCAGACCCTGGACAAAGCCGGTCAGTTCGATTTGCCGCTTGAACTTTTCACGAAATGCCGGATCCACATAAATCTGGCTTTGGATGTCGGACACCTCATTCAACAATTCGTCGGGGTGTTCGTAGCCATACATTCCGGCCAAGGCGGCGTTGACGGCGAGATAACGTCCATCGGGCGTGCTTTGATAAATGCCTTCAATGGCATTCTCGAACATTCCACGGTATTTGGTCTCCGCCTCTTTGAGATATCGAATTGTTGTATCGGCACTCATCTTGTTTGCGTCGGGAAAACAGTTCACCTGCCAATGTCCAAATGGAACAACCGATCCTCCAAACGACGTATCCGGCCGCAGGTGCGGCAATCCCTCGCAAATAATCGGACAATTTCAGGCCATTGTCAAACAGGCGGATATATTGGCGCACTTCCACCGTGCATCTGAGTGATTTTTCAGACAGGATTAACGGAATTTTCAGGAAATTCCCCAATCCCGTTCATCCCGTCAAAATGAGCGCGGCTGGTCTTAAATTAAATTTACGTCTGGCAATCGCTCCCTATCCGTATGCAGGGCGTCTGGAGATGAGAATTGAGGAAATAAAAGGAGCCTGACTTGAACCCAAACAAGTCAGGCTCCGAAACAAACCCATAACTAACTATCACCACTTAATCAGACCGTGCAGCCGTTCGGTTGTTCAAATTATTTCCCATCAACGCTCTTGCCAGTGGCCAGCGTCGGGCATCCGCGTGGATGAAACTATTGTAACTTGGCGGGACGAAACCGGGTCTATTAACTTGTCGTGAGTGGGTTCATGGCGCGTAAACCAAGAGATCATGCAGATATGAAGCGATTATTATTCCTGCTCGCGGTGATGAGACTGGCTTTTTGCCCGTTGATGGTGTCTCAAGCACAGGCTGCCGGAGCCAAAACCAAAACGCACAAGTCGCATCACCAGGCAAGCCATCAATCCAAACATCACAGCAAGCACCACAAGAAAGGTTAAGATCAGGCCATTCGTTGAATGTCTTCACAAGCCGGACCGGGAAACTGGCCCGGCATTTTGTAGCCGCGCCGAACAGATGTTTGCACGCGGTCTTGTAAATTCGATGCATCTCAACAACGAATTCTCAAAATAAAGCTTGCTTAAGCTGGAACTTGGAGCAGAGTGTTGGGCAAGCCAGTAGGATCCGAACGAATTCAGGCGGGAAACCCGGAGTCGGGAACGCCTTTCTTCAACAGTGTTCCAAAAGCGAAATCGTTATGACCGCGTTCTTTTTTTGGTGCGCCATCGGGGCTGTCGCCGGAACCATTTTCGGCTCCTTCTTTGAATGGGCCTTGCACCGCTACATCATGCACCGGCCTTTCGCGTGGTTCCGGTTTCCCTATGAAACGCACACGCTGATTCATCACCGGATATTCCGGGCGGACCACACCTACCATCTGGTGAACGAGCCGGACAAGAAAACGATTCCCATGGCATGGTGGGCCGGCCCGGCCATCGTGGCCGCGTGCCAGTTGCCGTTTTTGATCTGGGCGTTGTTCTCGCACAAGTGGGGGGTTTTATGCGGCGCGGCGATAGCTTGCACGGTGTATTTCACGGCATACGAATACATGCACTGGTGCATGCATCTGCCGAAGAAACGGCATGTGGAACGTTCGGGAATTTTCTTCCGGTTGAATGGACACCACCTGCTGCATCATCGTTATATGCGCAAGAACTACAATGTTGTGCTGCCGTTCGCGGATTTGTGTTTGGGCACACTGCTGTTGCGCTCGAAAGTGTCCTTCGCGCAGGCGCAAGGTCCTGCCGTGCCAAACGTCCAGCCTCGGCTGCCGGGACGGAAGTTTGCGGCGGGATCAGGCTGAAGCCCGGAGTCGTCGCGGTTTTTCATCAGTTCGGTGGATAAAGGCGGATTAAGCGTGCCTAGACCTGCCATTTTCTGGAAAAACAAGCGTTGACAGCCCGACGAGTTTCTGGTTTTATTTTAGGCCCTTTGCGGGAAAATTTATGTATGCCGTTTTAGAAACAGGTAGCAAACAGTATCGCGTCGCCGCCGGCGACACGCTGGAAATCGAACGTCTCGAAACCGAGGCGGGCAAGCCATTCACGTTTGACCGCGTGCTGCTCGTCAACAACGACGGCAAATTGAGCGTGGGCACGCCAACGGTGGACGGCGCCAAAGTGGTGGCCGACGTGGTCGCGCACAAACGCGGCGAAAAGAAACTCACGTTCAAGATGAAGCGCCGCAAGGGGTATCACAAGACCATCGGTCATCGCCAGGAACTGACGGTCGTAAAAATCACGGCGATCAACGCTTAACATTTTATGGCACATAAGAAAGGTCAAGGCAGTGTTCGCAACGGGCGTGACAGCGTCAGCAAACGGCTTGGCGTGAAGGAATTTGGCGGCACGTTTGTCACCGCCGGTAGCATCATCGTCCGTCAGCGTGGCAGCAAGTTCATCGCCGGCAAGAATGTCGGGGTTGGCCGCGATTGGACGCTCTTCGCGCTCACCGACGGCAAGGTGCTGTTCGACAAGGATAGCCGCCGCGTGAATGTCGTGGCTCAAGCCGCCGCCGCGAAGAATTGATTACGGAAACAAAATTTCACGGCGAGGCCGCGTGCCTCGCCTTTTTTGTTGGAGTTCAAGCTTTAGCTTGTCACAACATTCGCCTACACTTCCAGACAAGCTAAAGCTCCAGCTTTCATGTTCATTGACGAAATTAAAATTTACGCGAAGGCGGGGCACGGCGGCAAAGGCAGTGTCGCGTTCCATCGCGAGGCCTTCGTGCCCAAGGGTGGACCGAGCGGCGGCAACGGCGGGCGCGGTGGCAGTGTCATCCTCCAGGCCGACCACGACCTGAACAACCTCATTGCGCAATATTATCAGCCGCGCCTCATCGCCAAGGACGGTGATCACGGCCAGGGCAAAGGCATGGATGGCCACGCCGGAAAAGACATCATCATCAAAGTCCCCTGCGGCACGCTCGTCTGGCGGCTCAAGGACACCACCCCGCCCATCGAAACAATAAAAGCCGGTGACGATGACGACGAAGATGAAAAGCCAGGTTTCATGACCAGTGCGAGCAAACGGCCGTTGATTCGCAGCGCACGCGGCTTCCAGGCTCAGGAGATTGATTTGAGCAAAGAAGCTGGCCCCGATGAGCCTGTTGTCGGCAGTTCGCCGAAGGGTGAACTGGTGGCCGACCTCACCACGAACGGACAGCAATTCATTTTGTGCAAGGGCGGCCGTGGCGGTCTGGGCAACCGCAATTTCGCCACCGCGCGCCGGCAGACGCCGCGTTTCGCGCAGCCGGGCGAACCCGGCACGGAGGGTGAATACCTTTTCGAACTGCGCATCATGGCCGAGGTTGGCCTGGTGGGTTATCCGAACGCGGGCAAGTCCACGCTGTTGACGGCCATTTCCAAGGCGCGGCCGAAGGTTGCGGCGTATCCGTTCACCACGCTGCATCCGCAGATCGGCATCGTCGAATACGCCACCGATTTCAAGCGGCTCACCGTCTGCGACGTGCCGGGGCTGATCGAGGGCGCGCATCAGAATGTCGGTCTCGGCCACGAATTTCTCCGGCACATCGAGCGCTGCAAAATAATCGTGTTGCTGCTCGACATGGCCGGAACGGATGGCCGCGAGCCGTGGGACGATTACAAGAAATTGCTCAAGGAGCTGGAGCTTTACGATCCGACGCTGCTCGAAAAAGAACGGCTTGTCGTCGCCAACAAAATGGACGAGGCGGCTGCCGAAAAAAACCTGAAGCTGTTCAAAAAGAAAATCAAAAAGGTTTCACTGCTGCCGATTTCCGCCGCGTTTGACCAGGGGATGGAGAAATTTCGCGAGACGATTCGTAAAGAGGTTGAAGAGGCGGAAAAAGGTTAAGGCTATTATTTGCCCATTTCGACGCAATGCACGACAGCCTCGCCTGATATGTCCAACAAAACGTTTGCACGAGAAATGCACCCAATATAATTTCAAAGCATGACCACCAAAACGACCTGTCGGTATATTGTTTTTACGCACTGCGCAGTGAGGAATATTTTCGCCGTTATTTTTTCGCTCCTATTGACGGCAACGGTGATTGCCCAGGTGCCCGTGGCAACGAATTCGCAGGCCAATGCTCCACGCCGCGCCAGCCCGGCAGGTTTTGGATTTGGCCGGCCAGCGCCGTTGCCGGCCGGTGTCAAGGCGGAGAGAAACATTCCCTACGTCGAAAACGGCAGCCCCAATCAGGTATTGGATATTTTTCTGCCGGAGCAGCCTTCCGACAAACCCTTGCCGCTGATGATCTGGATTCACGGCGGCGCGTGGATGGGCGGCAGCCAGTCCAGTCCACCCGTGTTTTTTTTGCTGAACAAAGGCTTCGCGGTGGCCAGCATCCAGCACCGCTTCTCATCGGAGGCCAAGTGGCCCGCACAATCATACGACTGCAAAGCGGCAATTCGTTTTCTCCGAGCCAACGCGGCCAAATACAACTTTGACCCCGATCATTTCGGCGTCGGCGGAGACTCTTCCGGCGGACATCTCGCCGCGTTTGTCGGCACGAGCGGTGACGTGAAAGAAATGGAAGGCAATTTGGGCAACACCAATGTCTCGAGCCGCGTGCAAGCGGTGGTGGACTGGTTTGGCCCCACTGACTTGACGCAGATGGCCGGCGAATCCGGTCCCGGCAGCTTCATCCAGCACGATCAGCCCAATTCACCGGAGTCCATGCTCCTCGGTGGCGCGGTTCAGCAGATGAAGGATCTGGCCAAGACAGCCAATCCGATCACCTACGTTGACAGGAATGATCCGCCCTTCCTGATCATGCACGGCGACAACGACCAATTGGTGCCGCATGAACAAAGCGTCATTCTGGCCAAGGCGTTGATTGATGCTGGCGACGAGGTGACAATGAAGACGCTGCATGGCGCCGGCCACGAAGATCCGCAGTTTCGCAACGCTGAAAACCAGCGGTTGATCGAAGAATTTCTGGCGCGAAAACTCAAAACGGATAAATAACCAGCGCGTTCTTGCTTTTTCTTAATGACACAAAAATCGCATCACGGTGTCGCCGTGCTTGAGCATCTTTGCTTCCGTCCACGGCGGCATGATTTCCAGCGTGTCACGCTTGGTGTGGCCGAGGACAAACCTTCCCCCGGGCGCGAGCAGCTTCGGCAGGCTTGGATTGTCGAGCAACTGCTGGGCGAATGAAGTCGAGCGGCGGTTCACATTTTTTTCGCCGTAAGGCGGGTCGGCCAAAATCAAATTAAATTGTTCACCGTTCGCGGCGAGTTGCGACAGTGCGGAGAAAACATCCTGCGTCCGCACTTGCAGGTTTGCGTCAGGAATCGCCGCCGCATTTTGCTCAATGAACGCGGCGTGCTTGTGCGATTTCTCGATGCACAACGCCGACGCCGCGCCACGGCTCAAACATTCCAGGCTCAACGCGCCGCTGCCGGCGAACAGTTCCAGCACCCGCGCGCCGACGACTCGCGCGCCGAGCGAGTTAAAAACCGCCTGCTTGACGAGGTCGGGCGTTGGGCGGACATCGAGTCCTTTCGGAACCTTCAAAATCCGCCGTGCCGCGTTGCCACCGGTAATGCGCATGGAAATAGATTAACCAAGAAGGCACAAAGGCACGAAAAGATATTTTCTCTCCACCTGAAAACTCAAGCCACCGCCATGGCCGCTTTTTCTTTCCAGCCGAACATTTTGCCGCGTTTGATGATTTCAACCGTTGCCGGCGGCACGTCGTTTTCCCACGAGGCGTCGCCGGTCTGGATTTTGGCGAGAACGAGCGGCGGCAAAAGCGACAGGTAGTCCGGATTATGGTTTTGAATGCTGGTGATGAAGCGGTTTTCGAGCAGGTGCGCGTAAAGATGCCGCAGGTGCGGGGCGACCTGCAGGTTTTCGGCGGTGATCACCCGGCCGGTCGCGGCGTCACGAACGGGATAAACGTAAATCCGGGTGGCTCCCTTGAAAAAGCGACCGAGCGATTCGAGCAGGCCACCATCGAGGTCGGT
>Ga0181525_10002731_pt1 | contig 14274 bp, 13 predicted proteins | sample PEATcosm2014_Bin_48_FD_121100 | JGI IMG/M metagenome (GOLD analysis project Ga0181525, IMG submission 121100) | Peatland microbial communities from MTU Mesocosm Facility, Houghton, MI, USA - PEATcosm2014_Bin06_10_metaG | ecosystem: Environmental > Terrestrial > Soil > Wetlands > Peat | place...
CAGGGGAGGAATTTCATGTTTTCACCACGCAGTCTTGCTTATGGCGCGTCGGCACTTGGCATGGCATTGGCCATCGCCACGTTCGGCTACGCCGATATCATGAAGGTTAAGCTCTATCCTGATAAGAAAGGCACCGTCGCCGATTTTGAACCGATCTCGAAGTTCTGCGGTACCAAGCCACTCAAGGTGGCGTTGTCGGACGGCTGGGGCGGAAACTATTGGCGTCATATCCAACGCGCTGAATTCGAAGATGAAGCATCGAAGTGCAAAAACATCACCGAAGTCCGTTATACCGACGGTGAGTTCAAGCCTGAGAAGCAGATTGCCGACATCGAAGGCCTGATCGCCCAGAAGTTCGACGTCATCGTCGCCTTCCTGGACACCGGTCCCGCGATCCTGAAGGCGACCCGCGAGGCGACCCAAGCCGGCGTAGCCACCGTTCCGTTCTCGACGGGCGAGGGCTTCCCCGGACTCGGGAAAGACTACATTGATCGCGTCACCGAAAGCCAAGCTCAGGTCGGTGAGCAAGCCGCTGAATGGCTCGTCAAGACCCTCGGCGGCAAAGGCAACATCATCATGTTCGGCGGTACGCCGGGCAATCCGATGACCGCGGCGCAGGTGACCGGCTGGAAGCCTTATTTCGCCAAGTATCCGGGCATCAAGGTGCTGGAAGCCGAACCCGTGCCGACGATGTGGGATCCGGCCGTGGCGCAGCAGAAGACCGCCGCGCTCATTGCCAAATATCCGCAAATCGACGGCATCTACAGCGAGACGGTCGGCCCAATCCGCGCGTTCGTCGCGGCCGGCAAACCGATCCCCGCTTACGTCGGCCAGTCACTCATGGATTTGAGCTGCCTGGCGGCCGAACATCCGGAAATGAAGATGATGAGCATCGATGCTCACACCTGGATGGTGCGGAACGCGCTGCGTAAGGGTCTGGCGGCAGCTAACGGCATGGACAACGACGAGCCCAGCCTGATCAAGCTTCCGTTCAGCGAGGATACGACATCGAAGGATCCGAAGCTGGCATTGAAGTGCGATAAATCAATGCCGATGGATTCGATCCCGTCGTCGATGTTGTCCAAGCCACAACAGGTCAAGGCGCTCGGCGGAAAGTAAGCCGAGTCCGTTCTGTAAATTCGATCGCCCGGTCCCTCGCGGGTCCGGGCGATCTTTTTGTGCTGTTGTTTGACGGTTAAAGTTTCGCTACTGGATATTTCTTCTCCGCCGCGCATGCGGGTTTGGCGACGGAGCTGAAGTCGGGCTAAAGCCGGCGGAAGGTGGCGGGCTGCGACAAGCGTGGCGCGGGGACTGGCGGCCGGTTGCCGCCACCGCGCCGGCGCAGGGGCGGGAATGGCAAGATGTACTATCGAACGATCGTTCTGCGGGTGCCGTGGCCTGGCAGGGATTTGACCGAAGTACCGCTGGCAACAAAGGCCTTGGTAGCCACTGCGGTCCTGGTGGTGATCGGCGGCATCGCCGCGCCCAGCACGATTTCTTCCGCCGCGATCCTGTCGACCTTGCCGTATTTCGCGATCCTGGCAGTTGCCTCGATCGGACAACACCTGGTGATCCAGCAGCGTGGACTGGATCTGTCCACTGCCGGGATCATGTCGTTCACCGCGGTGGTGGTCACCAAGCTTCCCGACAGCAGCGTGGTCCCGAGCGTCGTGATCTTCTATATCGGGCTGGCGCTGGCCGTCGGCGCCGGGATCGGCGCGATCACCGGACTGATCGTGATCCTGCTGGAAGTCCCGCCTCTCGTTACGACCATCGGCATCAACGCCATTCTGTTCGGTCTGACCTATTACGTGTCCACCGGCGCCTCGGTGCAATCGCCGGCGATGATGGTGGAATTCTTCGTTTCAAGCTTTTTGTTCATCCCGACCATGGTCTGGGTGCTGGTGTTGGTTGCGAGCACGGTGGTTTTTGTGCTGACGTTGACGACGATTGGGCGGCGCTTCATTGCCGTCAGCGTCAATCCGTCGGCCGCCCATGCCGTCGGCATCCCGCTCAAGACCTATAAAATTCTCACCTACGCGACCGCCGGTCTCATGTACGCGATCGCTGCGATCATGCTGTCCGGTTATTTGGTCTCGCCGACGGTGCTGTGCGGCTTGCCTTATCTGCTCGGCACCATCGCCGCGGTTGTCGTCGGCGGCAATCCGCTGGGCGGCCTCACCAAGGGGAGCGTCGTCGCTACGGTCGTGGGCGCTTTCTTCCTCACTTATCTTGCCCAGTTGGTGACGGCGCTCGGTTTCGGCAGCTCGGCCGAAGATCTGGCCGACGCCATCATCGTGCTCACCGGCGTGGCGCTTCCCGAACTGACACGGCGGCTGCGCTATGCATGACGTCGTCAGTGCAGCCGTGTCGCCGGTCACGGCGCACATTCCGGTCATGTCACTGGTGGGCCTGCGCAAGAGCTTTGGCCCGGTGCAGGCGCTCAAGGGCGTCGATGTCCTGATCTATCCTGGCGAAGTCCATGCCATTGTCGGCGAGAACGGCGCCGGAAAATCGACCTTGATCGGCATTGCCGCGGGCGTGCTGCATGCCGACGCCGGCGCCATCTACTACGACGGCAAGCACGTCGGGTCGCCCGATCCGCGGCAGATGCGCGAGGACGGCGTATCGGTCGTCTATCAGCATCCCGCATTGGCGCCCGATCTTACGGTTCTGGAAAACCTTCAGCTCGCGGCGCCCTCGCTGGCGGGTCCCGGCGGACCCGCCGAAGCCGAGCGCGTGCTGAAGCTGGTCGCGACTGATGAGCTGCGAATGCCGCTCAACCGGCGGGTCGGGGAACTGTCGCTTGCCCAGTTACACGTCCTCGAGATCGCGCGCGCGCTCGCCACTCGTCCGAAGGTTCTCTTCCTTGACGAGCCGACCGAGCCGCTGCAGCAGGCGGACGTGCGCAAACTGTTCGACCTGATCGGCGAGCTCAAGCGCGACGGCGTCGGCATCGTTTACGTGTCCCATCGTCTGCACGAAGTCGATGAACTGGCCGATCGAATCTCGGTGATGCGCGACGGCGAGATTATCGACAGCCGCCGCGCCGGCTCGATCACGTCCGCTGAAATTGTGGCGCTGATCGCGGGCCGGCCGCTCGGCCAGATTTTTCCCGCCAAGGCGGGATTTGTCGGCGCTCCCCTGTTCGCGGTCGAAAGCCTGAGCGGGCGCGGTTTCGACAAGGTCGATCTTGTGGTCCATGCCGGCGAGATCGTCGGCCTTGCCGGTATCGAAGGCGAAGGCCAGCGCGAATTCATCCGCGCCGCCGCCGGCATCGACCGCCGCACCGGCGGCGATGTCTCGATCGCGCGCGTCAAGATATCGGGCGACAGTCCCGGCGCATTTCGCCAGGCGGGAATCGGCTTCATCACCGACGATCGCCACGCCGAAGGCGTGTTCCTCAATCTGACTTTGCGCGAGAATTTCAGCCTTGGATTTTTGGACACGATTTCGCGATACGGCGTGGTCGAGCGCGCCGACGAGGCTGCGCGCGCCAAGAGGATCACCGAGGATTTGCGCATTCGCGCCGCCTCGATCGAATCAAAGCTCTACGAAATGTCCGGCGGCAATCAGCAAAAAGCGTTGTTCGGCCGCGAAATCTCGGCGAAACCGACGGTGCTTTTGGTCGACGAGCCGACCAAGGGCGTCGATATCGGCGCGCGCAGCGAAATCTATCAGCGCCTGCGCGCCATCGCCGATCAGGGCCTGGCGGTCTTGGTTTCGTCGTCGGACGGCATCGAGCTTGAGGGCATGTGCGACCGGGTGCTGATCTTCGCCCGCGGCCGCATCGTTCACGAACTGACTGGTGCTGAGGTCACCGACGCCGCCATCACCGAAGCCAATCTTACCGCCACAGTGTCGCGCGCCGCCCAGGCGCCCGCGGCCAAGCCCGACCGAAGATGGCGCGACTTCTACGCGAGCGACCACTTTCCCGCTTTGGTGCTCGCCGTCCTCACCGTTATCATTCTCGGCGGCACCCAAGCGTTGAACGGCTATTTTCTGTCGGCCTTCTCCATCAAGAGCATGCTGACGTTTCTCAGCATCCTCGCATTCATGTCGAGCGCGCAACTGGCGACAGTGCTCGTCGGCGCCATCGACCTTTCGATCGGTGCGCTCGCCGGACTGTGCGTCGTGCTGGCTTCGTTTCTCGCGCCGGACGGCGTCGGCGCCGGGCCGCTTGCGGCCGGCTTGATTCTGATCTTGCTGTTTACCGTGGGCTTTGGCCTGATGCAGGGACTGCTGATCACGGCGCTGCGGCTGCCGGCGATCGTGGTGACGATCGCGACCTTCATCGGACTGCAAGGTGTCTCGCTGTTGTTGCGCCCGGTGGCTGCCGGCGTCATCGACGACGCCGTCTCCGACGCCGCGCAGTTTCCGATCGGCGCCTGGTTCCTGCCGGCCGGGCTGGTGCTGACGTTCGTCATGGTCGCCGGCGCGGAATGGCTCCTCTATCGCACCGCCTTCGGCCGTAATTTCCGCGCCGTCGGCTCGAGCCCGCTCGCCAGCCATCGCCTCGGCATCGCCAGCCGGCGCCTGACCTGGCTCGCATTTTCGATCTCAGGACTGCTGACCGGTATTGGTGGGCTAATGCTCGCCGGCCAGGTCGGCATCGGCTCGCCCTCGACCGGCACCGATTACACGCTGATGAGCATCACTGTCGTCGTGCTCGGCGGCGCCAACGTGGCCGGCGGACGCGGCTCGTTCATCAGCACCCTTCTCGGCGCCGCCTTGGTACAGGCGACATCGAGCGCCTCGTCCTACATCAACGCCAATTCGTCGGTGCATTACACCGTCATCGGCACGCTGACCGTGCTGGCCGCGATCTTCTTCAGCCTGGCAAGGCGCCGCGCCGCGAGCGACAATCTCAAACTTTCCCAGTGAACTTCTGCACCGCTGCGTGGCGGTGGCAGGTGACCAGATGGTCGTTGACCATGCCGACCGCCTGCATGAAGGCATAAACGATGGTCGGCCCGCAGAATTTGAACCCGCGCTGCGCCAGTTCCTTCGACATCGCGCGCGAGACCGGCGTCTCCGCCGGAATCTGCCGCATGCTGCGAAAGCGGTTCACCTTCGGTTTGCCGTCGACAAAATCCCACAACAGCTTTGAGAAGCCGGGACTCTTCTCCATCACCTCGAGGAAGGCGCGCGCGGAGAGGACTGTGCCTTCGATCTTGGCGCGGTTGCGCACGATGCCGGCATCCTGCATCAGCCGCTCGATCTTCTTCGGCGTATAGCGCGCGATCTTCTCCGGTGCGAAACCGCCGAAGGCGCGGCGGAAATTTTCCCGCTTGCGCAGAATGATGATCCACGACAATCCGGCCTGGAAGCCGTCGAGCACGAGCTTTTCGTAAAGCGCGCGGTCGTCGAATTCGGGAACGCCCCATTCCTCGTCGTGATAGGCGCAATAGAGCGCGTCGTCTTTCGGCCAGGGACAGCGCACAAGACTCATGTCGGGGGCGGCTAAGGGGGCGGCTGCGGTCATGCGGCCTTATTCAGCAGCTTTGGAACCGTCGGGGAAGGCAAAGCGTGCCCAGTCGGGTTTGCTCGGCCGGATGGCGATGCCGCCGGCAAGGAGCGGCTCGCCATGCGCGAGCGCCTCGGCGACACGGTCGAGCCGAAGAAGCGCAAGTCCGTGACCGCCCGCGGCCGATCCCATGGTGCCGACTTGGCGCTCTCCGGCCATGACCACGGCGCCGGCGTGCGGCGGCGCGTCGTCATAGCGAACCGGCACGGCGCGCGTGCGCGCGATGCCGCGATGCTCCATGCGCGACACGACCTCCTGGCCTACATAGCAACCCTTGGCGAAATCGACGCCGCCGAGCTGGTCCATATCGGTCTCGTGCGGAAAGGCGTCGCCATAGCTGAAATCGACGCCGCCGCTCGGGATGCCGAGGGCGATGCGATGCGCGTCGTAGGCAGCGGCCTCGACCGGCGTGGCGCCGAGGGCGGCGGCCGCGTCGGCGACACGATGCGGGGGCAGCATCACGCGCAGCCCGAGCGCGGGCAGGCGTGGATCGGCATAGGTGACGCCGAACGTGCTCTCGGCGTTGCCCGCCCGAGCCCCGTCCCATGCCGAAAGCACACCGAGCGTGTCGGAGAGGTCTTCGATGATCACCCGGGAACGCAGCTTGTACATATTGAGCTTCGCCACGAGCGGCTTGGCGAGCGAGCGCGGCGTATCGAGGAAAAAGCCGCCGCCATCCGAAGCCGGCGCTTCGACCACGAGGAAATCGGCGAAGATCTTGCCCTGCGGCGAGAGCAGTGCGGAAAAACGCGCTGCGCCCGGGGTGAGTCTGAGGATGTCGGCGCTGAATAGGCCGTGGAGAAAGGTCCGCGCGTCGTCGCAGGCGACCTTGATGACGCCGCGGTCGGGGAGGAGGGCGGCTTTCATAGTGGGAATCTTCCCGGCATCAGGGCAAGCTAAGATGCCGGCCGGTTCCCCTCAAGGGCTCGCGAAGAACCGGTGATGATAGAGGGGAAGTTATTCGGAGCTTCACCGGCCGTTATTGCCGCGAAATCTCGACCGAGAATTCACCGTTGCGGATACGGAGCGCGAAGTTTTCCGTGTAACGGGCCGTCGCTTCTTCGCCATAGGTCGAAATCAGCTCGGCGAGCGCGAGAAACAGCGCGGTTTGCGCCAGGCAATCGCCGTCGATGCCTTCGTGATGCGCTTCCGCCCACGCGTCCTGCAGATAGCCGAGCGCGAGGCGCTTTTGTTCATGGTCCGGCACGGCTTCGTGTGCCGTGGGAGTTTGCGTCGCCGTTGTCATTGTTCCTAATGTCGCCGCAGCCCGCAGCGTCCCTGTCGGGCGGACGTTAGCATGGCTCTGGCGGACGCTAAGTCGAACCTTAGGGAAGGGTTAATTCGAAAGCTTATTCCGCGAGATAGGCGTTTTTCGCCCTGCGGAAACGGACCCTCAATTTGCGTAACGGGCAGTGATTTCGCGGGCGATTTTGGCGCCTTCCTCGAGATAGCGCCGAATGGCGAAATTGGCCGCAGGCGTGCAGGTGCGGTAGCTCTGCTGAAAAGCGCGATAGCCGCGGTTGAAGCTCGCCACCATCTGATTGTGCCGCTCGCCGGCCGGGGCTTCGGCATCGATCAGGGTCTGCGCTTCGTTGCGCCATTTCTGCCCTTCGTTCGAGCCGCAGATGCCGCGCAGGAAATGCAGCGAGCCGAGAATCTCCGAGAGCCGCTGCAAGTCCCGGTCATACGGCGCTGGCGTGTTTTGAGGAGGCGCTGGTGGAGGCGCTGCTGGCTGGCCCGGCCGCGGTTGGGCTTGCGGCGCATATTGTGGCCGCGGCGCGAATTGTGGCTGCTGCCGAAACTGCGGCTGCTGCTGGAACTGGGGCTGCTGCTGAAATTGTGGCTGTTGTTGCTGAAACGGCGGCGGCTGCTGCGGAAAAGGCTGTGCCTCGGCGGAGCCGGCGCCGAGGCAAAGGAGAAGCGAAAGGATGGGGATGCGCGGCATGTGGGTCGAAGCCGAGGATAGCGGTCGGGCCGGCCGCAGGCCTAGCACGACTACGACGCATGGTTGAGGGGTTTAGCCGGTGAGCCGCTGCCAAGCGGCGGCAACGATTTCGGCGAGCCCCTCCGTGGTCTTGAGTGGCGCGATCTGTGAAGGCAAAAGCCAGTCCGCCTCGGCCAATTCCTCGTTGAGCGAAACTTCGCCAGCGCTCCAGCGCGCCGCAAACGGCAGAATGACGAAATGGCGTTCGACCCTGCCGTCGGCGTCCCGCGCGATCATTTGCCGATAGCCGGCAAGCGCAACCGGCTCTATGACGAGCCCGGTTTCCTCACGGACCTCGCGGATCACCGCCTGTTCGAGAGTCTCGCCCAACTCGACCCCGCCGCCGGGCAAGGTATAGAGGCCGTTGGCCGGCGGCTGCGCCCGGCGCACGATCAGCACGCGGCCGTCGCGGAAGATGGCGGCGCTGACAGCCAGATAGGGCCGGCTCGGATAAGTTCGCGCTTGCCCGGTGGTGGAGGTCAAGGACCGATCCCATTTGGCTATGATCGGCCCCGGTGCGCCACCGTTACCGCTTAAGATTGGAAGCATATCGCAATGTGCGGACGCTATGTCATCACCTCGCCGGCGGCGGCGGTCAGGGCGCTGTTCGGCTATGCCGAAGCGCCGGCTTTCCCGCCGCGCTACAACGTGGCGCCGACGCAGCCAATCCCGATGGTGCGGCTCGAGGACGGCAAGCGCGTTTTCGCGCTGGCGCGGTGGGGATTCATTCCCGCCTGGGTCAAGGATCCGAAGACCTTTTCGCTGCTGGTAAATGCACGCGGCGAAACCGTGCTCGACAAGCCGTCCTTTCGCAATGCCATGCGGCGGCGGCGCTGCCTCATTCCAGCCGACGGCTTCTACGAATGGGGAGGCGGCGGCGGGACTAAGCGGCCCTATTTCGCGCGTCCCACATCTGGCGGGCCGATTGCTTTTGCCGGGCTGCGGGAGACCTGGACCGGGCCGAACGGCGAAGAGCTCGATACCGCCGCCATCGTCACCACGCGGGCAAATCGCGCGCTTGCCGCCATCCACGACCGCATGCCGGTCGTGATTGCGCCCAACGCATTCGACCTCTGGCTCGATTGCGCCAAGGTCGACGCGCTGACTGCGGCGGCGCTGATCGCGCCGGCGCCTGAGGGGTCATTTGAATGTTATGAAATCTCGCCGGCGGTGAACCGCGTCGCCAACGACGATCCTCGCCTCATCCAGTCCGTGCCGCCGGCAAAGCCTGGTCAACCCGAAGCCGCGCCTGCGTCGGCCGCCGGCGCAAAGCGAAAGAAACCCGACGACCAGCCGACGCTTTTCTAGGTGCGCTATTGAATTTTGATTGGCGCGGTGGGGACGGTTGTTGACTTGGATCGATAAAAGGCGCGGAATTTAATGCAAGCGCCGTCATCGGGTCACGTCAGCGCCATCTAACGCAGTGATTTTAGGCTACCTTCTCTGCTTTCCAGGAGCACCACAATGGCAAACGAGAAAATGACAGATTGGAACGTAACGCTGGATCAGTTCGTGGGCCTCGTCAGGGAGGAGATGCTAAAGTCAGTGGATAAATACCTCGATTTTCTTCAGAAGACTATTTCATCGCACCCGATGGGTGACACCGAGTTGGGTGGAAAAGCAAAGCTCTCTGCGGAGAAGAACATAGCTCTTGCTCGCGACTACGCGCACAAACTAAGCCAAGCCAAGGATTTGCTTGAGGTCATACCAATTCAGGCCGAGTTCATGCAGGCCCAATTGGCTTCATTTGGCGAGCAAATTAAAGGTCTTGGCGAAACTTACACCCAAGCCGCGACGGAGATGCTCAACAAGCCTCTAAGAAAAGGGACTGATTAAACAGCGCTGTTATAGCTCTGCGGTTTGTATCTAGGCGCGCCAGAAAGGCCGCTGCGCCCAGTCGCGCGCATCGTTGCTGGTCATCCCGATATCCGAGGCGGCGCGATGATCGATCGTCATAAAGTCGAGAAGCTCCTGGCGCTGCTGCCGCCGCCGCACCCACATCCACATTGTACCGGCGACGTTCGCAAACAAGCTGCGCCATTGAATCGACCGGCGCGCGCCGAGCGCGGCGGCCGATTGGCTGTGAAGATATTGCGACATGCAGCGCGCTCCAAAGGGTGACCCAGGGCAATCCTTCCCCAGCTTTCCGATTGGTGCGACCCGTTTTCTACGCAGGGCCGAGTGTTTTGTAAGGGACTGTGTTTAAGTTCGCGGCCTTCAATTTAAGGCGATTGAGGCGAAGCGACACTCGACTCCTTATACAACAAACACTCAGACAAAATAATGACGAACGCTGTGCAGGACGCACAAATTTCGTGCTGAGAAGTTGTGCAATTGGCTAAAACATTGCGCGCGTATGACACAAAAGAAACGCGCGCAAAATTAAGTCCGCGCGGCGAGGTGAACTACGTCACCAACACCTTTCCGGGATTGAGAATATTCTTGGGATCGAGCATCCGCTTGAGACTCTTCATCAGTTCGAGCGCGACCGGATCCTTGACCGACGGCAGCAGATCGCGCTTGAGCGCGCCGACGCCGTGCTCGGCGGAGATTGAGCCGCCGTATTTTTTGACCACCGCAAAGACCGCGGCGTTCATCTCATCCCAGCGTTTGAGATACTCGACCTTGTCGGCGCCTTCCGGCTGGATGACATTGTAGTGAATGTTGCCGTCGCCGAGATGGCCGAAGGGCAGCGGCCGTGCGCCGGGAATGAGCGCGGTGACGGCGGCGTCCGCCTCCTTGATGAATTCCGGCACCTTTGCCACCGGCACCGAGACGTCGTGCTTGATCGAGCCGCCGGCGTGGCGCTGCGCTTCGCCCAGCATTTCGCGAATGCGCCAGAACGTCTTTCCCTGTTCGAGGCTGTCGGCGATCGTGGCGTCAGTGACGAGGCCGCTTTTGAGCCCTTGCGCCAGCAGGTCTTCCATGATGTCGCGCAGGCCGCTTTTCGCCTGCGACGACAATTCGATGAGCACGTACCAGGGATGCGGCGCCGCCAGCGGATCGCGGCAGCCCGGGGCGTGTCGGAGCGCAAGCTCCAAGGCGCTGCGGACCATCAATTCGTAGCTGGTGATGCCGGCGCCTGCGGCCTGCGTCGCCAGGATGAGCAGACCCAGCGCCGCCTCGGGCGAGGGCAGGCCGACAAAAGCGGTCTCGATCGACCGCGGCCGCGGCACCAGCCGCAGCACTGCCGCGGTGATCACGCCCAAAGTGCCTTCGGCGCCGATGAAGAGGTTCTTCAGGTCGTAGCCGGTATTGTCCTTCTTCAGCTTGTTGAGGTCCTTGAGGATGCGGCCGTCGGCGAGCACCACTTCGATGCCAAGGACGTGCGCGCGGGAGACGCCGTAAGCGACGGCTGCGGTGCCGCCGGCATTGGTGGAAAGATTGCCGCCGATGGTGCAGGTGCCTTCCGACGGCAGCAATTGCGGATAGAGCCGGTCGACGGCGGCGGCCGCCTCGCGCGCGCGCTGCAGGGTGACGCCGGCTTCGCAAGTCATGGTGTTGGAGACCGGATCGACCTCGCGGATGCGATCGAGCCGGTTCAACGACAGGACGAGTTCGTTGTGCAGCGGCGTCTGCCCGCCGACCAGGCCGGTATTGCCGCCTTGCGGCACGATCGGCGTCGCGGTCTCGTTAGCGAGCTTGAGGATTGCGGCGACCTCGGCGACGGTCGCCGGCCGCAGCACCATCGGCGTATGCCCGGGAAACATGTCGCGCATCTCAACGACGTAGGGGGCTTGCATGTCCGGATCGGTGATGGCGTATTTCTCGCCAACGATCGCGGCAAAGCGGGCGAGCAAAGACGGGTCGATGGCGGTTTGCGACTTGTCGAGCATCAAAGCTGTCCGCAGCGTTCTTCTCAATAAATCTGGTCTTCTCAATAAATAAGCCAGATCGGCCGCTCGCGCATCACCTATCCCCGGCCGCGGCGCGGGCGAGCCGATCGTTGATGGCCTCGCCGAGGCCGTCGGCAGGGACCGGCATCACCGCGATTGCCGGGGCGCCAGCGTCATCGAGCGCGCGCAGATGCGAAAACAGATTAGCCGCCGCCTCGATCAGATCGCCGCGCGCGGACAAATTGAGCGCCGTCTTGGCGGCTTGCGCGTTAGCGGCCGGTACCGGTCCGAAAGCGAGCAAAGCCTCGCCGGGTTCGACGCGGCGGATAGCGAGGCGGAGCCGCGTGCGCGGTGCGTAATGCGCGGCCAGCAGGCCCGGCGCGATGGGGGCGTCGTCGTCGCCGCCACCGGCGGCCGGCGCGTCAGAGAGCTTTTGCTGCAAAGCTTGCTCGATCGCCGCGCGCGGCAGGCCGCCCGGCCGTAGCAACGCGGGCGCGCCGAGACAAGCGACGATTGTCGATTCAATGCCGACCGGCGTCGCGCCGCCGTCAACGATGAGATCGATGCGGCCGCCGAGGTCGGCGAGGACGTGCGCGGCAGTGGTTGGCGACACATGGCCCGAACGGTTGGCCGACGGCGCCACCACGGGCTTGCCGAAGGCTTTGAGAATATTGCGCGCGACCAGGTGGCTCGGCACCCGCACCGCGATGGTATCGAGGCCCGCGGTGGCAAGCTCGGCGACCGGGCAGCCGGCGGCGCGGTGAAGAACGAGCGTCAGCGGTCCCGGCCAGAACGCCGCTGCGAGGCGCTCGGCGTCGGCGTCGAAGCGTCCGAGCTTTTTCGCCGCTTGCAGGTCGAGGACGTGGGCGATGAGCGGATTGAAGGCCGGCCGGCCCTTGGCGTCATAGAGACGCGCCACCGCCTGCCCGTTGGTGGCGTCAGCGCCGAGTCCGTAGACCGTCTCGGTCGGGAACGCGACCAGTCCGCCCGCGGCAAGAATACGCGCCGCCTCCGCGGCCGAATCCACATCGGCCGGCATGACGCGTGTCGCCAGGAGGGTTGTCATCGGTGACTTGTGCCCTGGATAACGAAAGCTACCGCGCTTGTAGCGCGTAACGCCACCTTGCGCATACGCACCCTGCGTTGGTCCGATAGCGTGCCGGCGCTGATTGAGGCATAAATTGTCGAACCGGGTAAAAGCATTGGAAACGTCCGCATGTCCGACCTCGAGCGCGTATCCGTTGCCGGCCTGAAGGTCGCCAAGATCCTCCACGATTTCGTCGTCGGCGAGGTTCTTCCGGGCACCGGGATTGAGCCGGAAGCGTTCTGGCAGGGGCTCGACCGCATCGTTCACCGTTTCGGTCCGCTCAATCGCGCGCTGTTGCAGCGCCGCGACGCGCTGCAGGCGCAGATCGACGATTGGTATCGCGAGCGGCGGGGACGCGAATTCGACGAAGCCGCGGACAAAGCATTCTTCGCCGAGATCGGCTATCTCGTGCCCGAAGGGCCGGACTTCACGGTCGATACCGCAAATGTTGACGACGAAGTCGCCGCCGTTGCCGGGCCGCAGCTTGTGGTGCCGATCAGCAACGCCCGTTATGCGCTCAATGCCGCGAATGCGCGCTGGGGCTCGCTCTACGACGCGCTCTACGGTTCCGATGCCATCCCGCGCGATCCGGGCGAAGGCAAGCGCGGTTACGATCCGGCGCGCGGCAAAAAAGTCATCGCCTGGGCACGGCATTTCCTCGATCAGAGCGTGCCGCTCGCTTCGTACTCGCACGCCGACGTGCGCAGCTATGCGATCAAGGATGGCGTGCTTGTAGCGGCACTCGACGGCGCCACCGCTGGCTTGGCGGACGCGAAGCAATTGCGCGGTTATCGCGGCAAGCCGGAGGCGCCCGAGGCCATCCTCCTCGTGCATAACGGCCTGCATATCGAGATCGTCATCGACCGGGCGCATCCGGTCGGGAGCAGCGATGCCGCCGGCATCGCCGATGTGGTGATCGAAGCGGCGCTTACCACCATCATGGATCTGGAGGATTCGATCGCCGCGGTCGATCCGGCCGACAAGGTCGCGGCCTACCGCAACTGGCTGGGCTTGTGCAAAACAACTTTGGTCGAGGAATTCCAGAAAGACGGCAAGCCGCTCACCCGCCGGCTCGCCGCGGACCGCAGGTACACCACGCCCGGCGGCGGCACGCTGGTGCTGCGTGGCCGCAGCCTGATGCTGATCCGCAATGTCGGGCATCTGATGGTGGACGAAGGCGTGCTCGACCGCGACGGCAAGCCCGCGCCGGAAGGCGTGCTCGATGGCGTGATCACGAGTGTGATCGCGCTGCACGATCTCAAAGGCGGCAATGCGCTCCGCAACAGCCGCAAGGGCTCGATCTACATCGTCAAGCCGAAGATGCACGGGCCGCAGGAGGTCGCGTTCGCCAGCGATCTGTTTGCGGCCATCGAAGACATGCTTGGCGTTGCGCGCAACACCATCAAGCTCGGCCTGATGGACGAGGAGCGGCGCACCACCGTCAACCTCATGGATTGCATCCGCGCGGTGAAATCGCGGGTGTTCTTCATCAATACCGGCTTTCTCGACCGCACCGGCGACGAGATCCACACCGCCATGGAAGCCGGCCCGATGATCCGCAAGGCCCAGATGCGCGAGCAGCCGTGGCTCAAGGCCTACGAAGACTGGAACGTGGATATCGGCCTGGCCTGCGGGCTGCCCGGGCATGCGCAGATCGGCAAGGGCATGTGGGCGATGCCCGATCTGATGGCGGCGATGCTGAAGCAGAAAATCGCCCAGCCGCAGGCCGGCGCCAACACCGCCTGGGTGCCGTCGCCGACAGCGGCGACGTTGCACGCGACGCACTATCATCTCGTCAATGTCGCGCAGCGCCAGCGAGAGCTGGCATCGCGCCCGCGCG
>Ga0181525_10002734_pt1 | contig 14270 bp, 13 predicted proteins | sample PEATcosm2014_Bin_48_FD_121100 | JGI IMG/M metagenome (GOLD analysis project Ga0181525, IMG submission 121100) | Peatland microbial communities from MTU Mesocosm Facility, Houghton, MI, USA - PEATcosm2014_Bin06_10_metaG | ecosystem: Environmental > Terrestrial > Soil > Wetlands > Peat | place...
CGGCCCCGCCTGGCAAAACCCCAGACACCCCGTCGCGGTAAAGCCGGTCTCGGCCTTCAGCCCTTCTTCCTCGATCTTCCTGCCCAACCGCTCCCACAGTGGCACACCCCCGGCATTGGCACAGCTCCCATGCGGATGCGCCGGCGGGCGCTGCGTATGGCAGGCAAAAACATGCCGCTTATAAAGTTGCGGAACGTCGTTCATGGTCGTGCTCATCCTCATTCCCTCCTCAAAAATCACACCGCCGCGACGGCCACGCCCTTACCCTGCAACGCCGCCACCAGTTCCCCGGTCTGGCTCATTTCGCGCACAATATCCGCCCCGCCGATAAATTCGCCGCCGATATAAAGCTGCGGAATCGTCGGCCAGTTGGAAAAAGCCTTAATCCCCTCGCGGATCTGCGCATCGGCCAGCACATTCACCCCGGCAAACGGCACGCCGAGCTTGTTCAGCACCTGCACCACGCTGGCGGAAAAGCCGCATTGCGGCGCAGTTGGGACGCCTTTCATAAACAGCACAACCGTCTCGCCGGAAATAATCCCGGAAATGCGTTCAAAAACCGGATCCGTCATCAACACCTCCACCCATCCATTCCCCCCTCGCGGTGCAAAAACGGGGCCAGCGCCGCTGCCGGGGCGAATACGTCCAACACCTGACAAAAATTCCTACAAAGCAAACAAACTTCACCTCAGGAAGTTGTTGCACTCCCAACACTCCCCGCGCATTCTGTACCAAACCCGACGCGCCACCCCCCGATGACCGCGCCAAACCCGCTGGCCCGGCTTTTGCTTGATATCTCAGTTGGAAAGAGGAGAATGCATGAGCAACGCGCCACCCGCCGCAAATCCAGCCGGCCCCCATGCCTTCGCCGTCATCCTCGGCACCAATGAAATCGCCTCCGCCATCGCGGTTGCCCTACATCACGGAGGGTATTTCACCGTCCTGTCGCACGATCCCTTCCCTCCGGTCATCCGCCGCAAAATGGCCTTCCACGACGCCCTCTTCGACGACCCGGTAAGCCTGGACGGCATCACCGCGCAACGCGCCGATAGCGGGCTGGAACTCCTCTCCCTGCGCCCCAAGGCTCAAGGCGTCATCGTCACCGATCTCGGCCTGCTGGACCTGATGATCGTGCAGACCCCAACCGTCCTGATCGACGCCAGGATGCAGAAATACCAGATCACCCCGGACCTGCGCCGGCTGGCCAAATTCACCCTCGGCCTCGGCCCCAGCTTCGCCGCCGGCGAGAACTGCGATTTCGCCATCGAAACCCACCCCAAAAATTCCGGAAAAATCATCCGCCAAGGGGCCACCGGCAAAGCCGACGGCCTCGCCCCGCCTTTAGGCGGCCGCGGCGCCGAGCGCTTCGTGCGCGCCCCCTTCCCCGGCATGTGGCACACCCCGCTTGAAATCGGCACGCGCATTTTCAAGGATTACGCCATCGGCTATCTCGACGGCCTGGAGGTTAAAGCCCCCTTCGACGGCATCCTGCGCGGCGTCGTCCGCGACGGCACCGAGGTCCCCACCGGCGCTAAACTCCTGGAAATCGACCCGCGCGGCCGCACCTCGATCTGGAGCGGCATCGACGAACGCGGCGCCTGCCTTGCCAAATCCGTCATGCAGGCAATCGCCTTGCACCGGCAAAGCGCCCCATTGTCTCCGGTGTCGTTCCTTCATTTGGTGAAGTAACCGCCCCCCGCCAGCAGATTGCTAGGCCTCCGATGGCAGGTCCAATTCATCTGGCATGCGCCTCTGGGAGTGGACAGAAAGCCGCGCCGGGTCCTCCAACGTTTTTCAAGCCTTTGCCCCCTTTAACGCATATGGCCGGGCACCTTGCGGTACCCGGCCATATTTTTCACCTCTTCAGGTGTTCGCTGCTTATGGGAACTTCTTGCGCGTGTAGAGGTAGGCCACGCCGAAGAAGGCCACGTAGAAGAACACCGGAATGAAGAACATTAAGCCTTCAATGTCACCAAGCATCTTAATACTCCCCTTCGTCTGAAGTGTTTGCCCTTTGGGCATCAAACATCACGGCACCGGCGGCGGCGATCAGGATGATCATCGTCGTGCCGACGAGCCAGGCGAAGTACCAGGGGCCGTAGTCACCTGCCAGCACCGCCAGCAGCAACGAGACGACGAGAACCGCGCCCAGACCTATGAATTTAAACATGTTGCTTCCCCTTAATAGCTGTGCGGGTTGTTTTCGACATCCGCGACCTTCACTTTGCCGCGCATGATGTAGAATGCCCATGAAGTGTAGGCGAGGATGACGGGTGTGAAGACCAGCGCGAAGAACAGCATCCAACCGAGGTTGTAAGCGCTCCCGGTCGAGTTCCAGACCGTCAGGCTCTCGCTCGGCATCGTCGAGGAGGGCATCAGGAAGGGGAACATGGACAGGCCCACCGTGCTGATGGTGCCGGCCCAGGAGAGCACGCCCAGCCACCAGCCGAGAACCGGCAGGCGCACAGCGTTAGCCGCCGTACCGCCCAGCATACCCACCAGAGCGATGGCGGGAGCCAGCCAGAGGATCGGGTAAGCGTGGTAGTTGTTCATCCAGGCGCCGGCCGTAACCGCAACCGACGGACCATTCAGCGGGGTTGCCGCCATGTTGGGGTCCACCGCCGAGGTGAAGGCATAGCCGTTCATGTGCGAAACCCACAGGCCGCCCAGAACGAAGATCACCGCTGCCAGCAGGCCGCCAACGATGGTGAAGATGCGGGCGCGGCCATAGATGGGCTCTTCGCCGCGCAGCATGAGCATGGTGCCGCCCTGGAACATCGCCAGAGCCAGCGACATCACGCCGCAAGCCACGGCGAACGGGTTCAGCAGATACCAGATGAACGACTCATCCTGATAATACTGGCCGGTCCAGCTGTAGTGGTAGCCAACGCCCTCCAGAATGTTGCCGATGGCAGCGCCATAGACAATCATCGGCAGTGCGCCGGAGGCGAGGAAGGCCCAGTCCCAGCTCTCGCGCCAATGCTTGGCGTCAACCTTGGAGCGATACTCGAAGGCCACCGGGCGAATGATCATGCTGAACAGCAGCAGGATCATCACCACATAGAACACGGAGAAGGAGGTGGCGTAGAGGGTCGGGAAAGCGGCGAAGATCGCGCCGCCGCCCAGAATGAACCACACCTGGTTCCCGTCCCAGTGCGGGCCGATGATGTTGAGCGCCGTGCGGCGCTCGCCATCCGTTTTACCCACGAAGCGGAGCAGAACGCCCACGCCCATGTCCATGCCGACCATAACTGCAAGGCCGGTGAGCAGAACACCTAGCAGAACCGCCCATATTACTTTGAGAGCTACGTAAATTTCCATTTGATAATCTCCTATTGGCTCTGCTTACTGCCAAGACTTGTCGGCGAGGCCGGGTTTAGAGAACATTGCCGTCGCAGCGCCGTCGCCGGCAGCCGGAGCATGGTCGTGATGCGTCGGCCCAAGGCGGGCAAACTTGAACATCAGGTACAGCTCAGCCGCGATGAAGGTGCTGTAGAGAAGTGCGAAGCCAATGAGTGAGAAGATCATATAGCCAAGGTTATGCGTGGATGCGGCCTGGAAGGTCGGCAGCCAGCCATAAACGCTCCAGGGCTGACGGCCAGCCTCGGCAGTGATCCAGCCGAACTCGCAAGCCAGAACGGGCAGCGGGATGGACCAGACGGCGAGCTTGAGCATCAGCGGGTGCTTCTCAAGTTCGTTCTTCAGGCTGTAATATCCACCGAAGGCGAAAAGGCCCATGAAGTAGAAGCCCAGGACCATCATGATGCGGAAGGACCAGAAGGTCACAAACACGTTCGGAATGGTATCCTGTTCGGTCTGCGCCACCACCGCGTCCTGATTGGCCGGGGTAATCTGCGTCAGATCCTGATTCGGCGCGTTCTTCTGCGCCAGGAAGCCGTAGCCCATGTCGTCTTCATGCTGCTGGAAAGTGGCCAGCGAAGCTGCGTCATGCGTCACGCCGTATTGTTGCAGGGCGTTGATGGCAATGATGCCGCTGAGGATACGCGGACCGGAAGCTTGTTCCAGCTCGATCAGACCGGGGATCGGCGCTTCAGAGTGAGCAACCAACGGCTCCAGCACGTAAGGAATGCCGACTTCGAGCGAGTTGCTCTGGGTCGCGTCATTCGGCAGCGCGAAAACCAGCCAAGGTGCGGCGGGCGGCGTGGAAGTGTGCCACAGGCCTTCAATGGCCGCGATTTTGGTCGGCTGAACCAGATAGTCCAGGCGCCCAAGGGCGTCGCCCAGCGTGACCACGGCCACGGTGGAGATGATGCCGAAGAGAGCGGCAATACGGAACGAGCGCGCGGCGAATTCCCGATGACGCTTGTTCAACAGGTAGTAGGCGCTGACGCCCATGATGAACATGGAGCCGGACGCGAAACCCGCGAGCGTGGTGTGCACGAACTTCGCCTGGGCATCCGGGGCGAAGACGAGGTCAACAAAGCTGTTGAACTGCATGCGCATGGTAACCGCGTCGAAGGAAGCGCCCTGCGGGCTCTGCATGAAGCCGTTGGCGACCAGGATCCACAAAGCGGAAAGGTTGGAGCCCAGGGCCACCAGATACGTCACCGCGAGATGGGCCGGCTTGCTGAGACGGTCCCAGCCGAAGAACATCAGGCCGATGAAGGTGGATTCCATGAAGAAGGCCATCAAGCCTTCAATGGCCAGCGGGGTGCCGAACACGTCGCCCACGAAGTGCGAATACATCGACCAGTTGGTGCCGAATTCGAATTCCATGGTGAGGCCGGTGGCGACGCCGATGGCGAAGTTGATGCCGAAGAGCTTGGCCCAGAAATGGGTCATGTCCTTGTAGATCTCTTTGCCGGTGATCACATACGTGGTCTCCATGGCGCAGAGGAGGACGGTAAGGCCCAGCGTGAGGGGCACGAACAAGAAATGGTAGAGCGCCGTCAGAGCAAACTGAAGACGCGATAGGTCGACGATGGTTGGATCAATTATTGGTATTTGCATACGAATGCTCCTGTTGACGGCTGATATACGGACAACCTGGCAAGCACCTAGCAGTTGCACCGGTGGATTGATTTGATTTAAGTCAAGCGTAAGGTACCATACCGTCGGCCATTGTGTAGACCTTCTCCATCAGCTCGAGACCGGCCGGTCGGTGCGTAATGTAAAGCACTGTTTTTCCTGCCATGACCAGCCCCAGATCCCGCAGCAATTCGCGCTCGGTCACCGGGTCCAGCCCCTCGGTGGGCTCGTCCAGAATCAACCAGGGCGCGTTCTTCAGCACCGCCCGGGCGATGGCGACTCGCCGCGCCTGACCGCCGGAAAGCCGGATGCCCGCCTCACCGGTGATGGTGTCGAGTCCCGCGGGCTGCGCGCGCACGAAATCGGCAAGCTGGGCCACCTCCAGCGCGTGCCACAGCTCATCCTCGCGCGCATCGCCCTTGGCGAGCAGCAGGTTGTCGCGGATGGTGGTGTGGAACAGGTAGCTGCGCTGCGAGACCACCGCGACGTAAGACGCGATGTCCTCGCCATGATACGCGCGCAGATCATGCCCGCCGAAGCGCACCGTACCGGCCTGATACTCATTAAACCTCAAGAACAGGTTGATCAGGCTGGTCTTACCGGCGCCGGTGCGGCCCATGATCGCCACCCGGCTGCCCTGAGGGATCGTAAGATCCAGATTGTTCAAGGCCCAGCCTTTGCCGTCCTGATAGCGCAGCTTCACGCCACGCAGCTCCAGATCAAAATTATCCGGGCGAGGTGAAGGGGCCACGGGCGGCGTGATCGCCGGTTCCTGGTCCGCCAGTTGAAATATCCGGGCCGCCGCCACGCGCATCTGGCCGAGATATTGGAAGGCCATCGGCAGCGGCGACACCGCCTCAAACGCCGCCATGCTGCCCAGCGCCAGCATCGGCAGGTCCGGCACCGCCATGCGCCCGGCTTCGATTTTCACAATCGCCGCCAGCGCGACGCCAAGAAGTGTAAGGTTGCCCAGCAGGCCGGAGGCCGCACTGCCGAAGCCGGTGAGCAGGGCCAACGAAGTCTGCCGCGCGATGATGCGGGCCTGCACGCCTTCCACGCGCGCGAGCAGCGCCGGGGCGGCATTGTAGCTCAGCAGCTCGCCCATGCCCTGAATGGCGTCCACCATTTCCGCGCGCAGATCGGCGTTCAGCAGGGTGACTTCAGCGCTGGCGGCCGCACCGCATTTTTGCGTGAGCAGCGGCAGTGCCAAGCCGGTAAGCGCCAGACCCAACGCCAGAACACCCGCCGCAGGCCAGCAGAAAATGCCGAAATACAGCACCATCAGCAGCCCCGCCGAACCGGCTACGAGGAGCGGCGTCATCACCCGCAGGTAAAACAGGTTCAGCGTGTCGATATCGGCCACAATGCGCGAAAGCAGGTCGCTGGCCCGATAGTTTTGCAGCGCCGCCGGGGCCAGCGGCTCCAGGCGCGTATAAAACCACACCCGCAGCGCCGCGAGCAGGCGGAAAGTGGCGTCATGCGTCACCAGGCGCTCGGCGTAGCGCGACCCCACGCGCAGAGTCGCGAAGAAGCGCACGCTGGCGGCGGGGGTGAAGAAGTTGAACGTGTTCTGCACGGCGTACGAGGAAATGCCGACAATGGCGGTGCTGGTGAGAAACCAGCCGGAGAGCGTCATCAGGCCGAAACTCGCCAGAATCGTCAGGGTGGCAAGCGCGATGCCGCCCACCATCCAGGCGCGGTAAGGGGCGAAGAGCCGGGTCAGGCGGATCAGATCGCGCATGCGGCGTCCTCCCCATAATAGGCGCGGCGCATGGTGCGGTACGGGCCATCGGCGGCGAGCAATTGCGCGGGCGGGCCGTATTGCGCCACCCTGCCCTCCTCCAGCACCAGAATGAAGTCCGCCCGCTCGGCCAGCGCGAGGCGATGGGCGATGAGAATCACCGTGCGCCCGGAGCTGAGATCGGCGATCGCCTCCAGCACCAGAGCCTCGCTTTCCATGTCCAGATTGGCGGTGGCTTCATCGAGGATGAGCAGTTGCGGATTTTTCAGAAAGGCGCGGGCCAGGGCGATGCGCTGGATCTGCCCGCCGGAAAGCCCCTGCCCGAGATCGCCGAGAACCGTCTCGAACCCCTGCGGCAGCGCTTCGATAAATTCCAGCGCACGCGCACTGGCCGCCGCTTCGCGCAGGGCGGCCATGTCCGCATCCGGCCGGCCCAGGCGGATATTGGCGGCGATGGTGCCATGAAACAGCCGTGGACTCTGCGGCACCCAGGCGAGGTTCTCCCACCACGCTTCGGGCGGAATATCCGCCAGGCGGGCGCCGCCGTTAACGGTAACCGCGCCGGAGCCGGGCTGCACGAACCCCAGCAGCAGCCGCGCCAGCGTGGTTTTACCCGCACCGCTGGCGCCGACGATGGCGGTGATCTTGCCCGAAGGGAAAGCGCAGGTAAGCCCGTTCAGCACGGGCGCACCCTGGGCGTAGACAAACCGCACATCCTCGCAAGCCAGGGCGATGGAGTCGAACGCCGCCGCCGCGCCCGATGGGACGGGCAGCACCGGCGTGTCGAGCACCTCAAAAATCCGGCGCGCGGCGGCAATCGCCGTCATCCGCGCATGGTAATGCGTGGCCAGCCCGCGCAGCGGGATGAAATATTCCGGCGCCAGCAGCAGCACCAGAAACGCGGGGTAAAACGTAATGTGCCCGTGGATTAGCCGCGCGCCAAATACCACCGCCACGAGGGCAATGGCCAGGCTGGCGAAAAACTCCAACGCCGCCGAGGTGAGGAAGGCAATCCGCACCGCCGCCATCGTGGTGCGCCGGTATTCGTCGGAAATCCGCGTGGCGACCTCGACCTCATCGCGCGCCCGGCCAAAGAGCTTCAGCGTCGTCAGCCCCTGCAGCACGTCAAGAAAATGCGTGCTCATCAGCAGCATTTTCTTCCACTGCCGCTGGTTAATCGCCTCGGCCTTGTAGCCGATATAGACCATGAAAAAGGGAATCAGCGGCCCGGCAACCAGGAGGATCAGCCCGCTGATCCAGTCCGTGGGAAACACCAGCGCCAGAATGGCCAGCGGCACCGCCACCACCAGCGCCATCTGCGGCACGTAGCGCGAGAAATACGGCTCCAGCGCCTCAACACCCTCCACCATCGTGCTGGTAAGGTCCGCGCTCTGCTCGCCCGCCACGTAAACCGGGCCCAGACGCAGGATGTGGGCCAGCAAGGTCTGGCGCAGATAGGTCTTGATCTCGCCGCTGGCCTTAAAGGCGACAATCTCCGCCACCCAGGAGAACCCTGCCCGCACAAAAAACAGCGCGAACACCGCCCACATCAGCGGCGCCACCTGCGCCAGTGTCTCATGGCGGAAGCCCACGCGATTAACGATCTGCGCCAGGAGAACGGCCTGCGCAATAATCAGCAGACCCGCCACAACGCCCAGCCCGATGCTGAAATAAAGCGCCCCGCGCGTCCGCCGCCCCTCGGCCATGAGCCGGGGATCCATCCGCTGCGCCATCAGTAAAAGATCCGTGCGGGCACATCAGCGCCCAAAAATTCAACCATGATTGCCATAAACCAAAGCGTCGGGCTGTAGCATACAGCCCCCTGCATACCAAATCAGCCCGGCGCTTTTTTTGAGGGAAACAGGCTCGGCGTAGGCCCGAGCCTTTGAAGCTTACAAATTAAGCCCCGAACAACAGGCCGTCCGGGGCAAATGCCCCGTTTGACCTGCCCTCATTTCCGGGAACCCCGTCACTTAAACGTGCAGCCCGGCTTCAGCCCGAGTTTCTTGAAAATCATTGCTGCGGGGCAGAAGCCCGTAAAGCCGGTCTGCAACAGATTCAGCCCAACAAAACCCGTAAACAACAAAAACCAAGGACTGACCCAGACCCCAAGCGCCAGGCTGATGAGCACCATAGCGCCCGCGAAGGAGATTACTGCATTATCGAGTGTCATCGTCATGTCCTTGGTTCTGGTTAAATCGAATGTTTAGTGCGTGCCGTCTTCGAATTTATGAATTTTCAGCATCTTCATCATATAGCGTTCATAAAACGGCTCGCTCTTACCCACGCGGATCTTACGCATAAAGTATTTCTCGAAGCCGACTTTGGCCGTGTGCACCCATTTGCCTCCCGCCGCCCAGTTGGCGTTGCGCGGCGGAATTTGCGGCTGCGCCACGAAGGCCACGCCCCCATCGCCGAAATCCGCCAGGCAGATCGCGTTCCAGGAGGGTTTAATGACGGCTTCCTGACCACGCAGCAACGCGCCGATATTATGCGCCGTGGCGGTGACCATGGATTCGATCATGAAGCCTGTCTTGGGCACGCCCAGCGGCACCGGGGTTTTACTGACCGGCGGAATGGCGACGCAAACACCGATGGAAAACACGTTGGGGAAGGCCGGGTTGCGCTGGTGGGCGTCGGCCAGGATAAAGCCGCGCGGGTTGGTCAGGCCCGCGATGCCAAAGACCGCCGGCACGCCGCGGAAGGGCGGCATCATCATGCTGAATTTGAAGTCGAGCGTGTGCGTGGTCTTCAGGCTGGCATCCTCGGCCAGCTCCTCCACCACCATCTGCCCCGGGGTCACTTCCTTCACCCGCGCATTATTGATCCATTTAATATGCCGGCTGCGCATTTCGCTCTCGATGAGCCCCTTGGTATCACCGACTCCGTCCAGCCCCAGATGGCCGACATACGGCTCCGGGGTAACGTAGGTCATCGGCACCTTGTTGCGAATGCCGCGCTTACGCAGCTCGGTATCGAGGATGAAAGCGAATTCATAGGCCGGACCAAAGCAGGAGACGCCCTGCGCCGCGCCGATGACGATCGGGCCGGGGTTTTCGCAAAATTTTTCGAATTCGACAAAAGCCTGTTCGGCATGGCTGGTTTCGCAGATCGACTGCGTATGCGCATTGGGGCCGAGTCCCGGAATTTCATCGAAGGCCAGTTCCGGCCCGGTGGCGATGATGAGGTAGTCATAGGAAAGACTCGTGCCGTCGGCGAGGTCCAGGCGGTTTTCCGCCGGGTGCACGCGCTCGGCCCCCTGGGTGACGAAACTGATATTCTTGCGCGCCATCACCTTGGTGAGGTCGATCTCAATATCCTTCCGCTGACGCCAACCCACCGCAACCCAAGGGTTGGAGGGGAAAAACCGGTAATATGGACCCTGGCCAACCACAGTGATGTGGTCTTCCTTGCGCAGCTGCTCGGACATTTCATAGGCCATCAGAGTGCCGCCCAAGCCAGCTCCCAAAACAACGATTTCAGCCATATTCGGACTTCCCTTTAATTTTGTTATCTTGCTTTGATATTCGTTATTGCGTATATACGCAAGTATGAAAATACATGCCGCTCTCATGCAGACGACCGCCGGTCAGGCGTGTGATCTGCTCAAATCCCTGGCCAATCCGCACCGGCTGATGATCCTGTGCCAGTTGATTGACGGCGAACGCTCGGTCGGCGAGCTGGCGGCATTTCTGGAGCTGCGGAGTTCCACCGTATCCCAGCATCTGGCGCTGTTACGGCGCGAGGGGCTGGTGGCGGCGCGGCGGGATGGCCAGACCATCTGGTATGACATCGCCAGCACGCCGGCGAAAAAGATTTTAGAAGCCTTGTTTCTGCTTTATTGCGCCCCGGCGGACGGTGGCGAGCCTCTGTGCGCGGGCGACGCGCCTTCTCTAGCCCTGAAAGATTAAAAATGTTCTTCCGTAAATCAGCCGACGCCCTGCGCGATTTCACCCCCGCCGAACTGCATGAGGCGCTGAGCCGTGACGCGGTGACATTGGTGGACGTGCGCGAGAAGGGCGAATTTGCCCAGGCGCATATTAAAGGCGCGGTGCTGTGCCCGCTTTCCTGTTTAGACCCGGCGAGCCTGCCGCTCGATCCGGCCAAGCCGATTGTGCTGCAATGCGGCTCGGGCATGCGCTCGCGCACGGCGGCGGATAAGTGCCGCAAGGCGGGCATTGAGGTTGCCGGGCATCTCGCCGGGGGCATCAGCGCCTGGGCGCGGGCGGGCCTGCCGGTCGTTACCGCCTGATTTAAGGAAAGTTTTCAACATGCGCGTATTGTCTCTGGCGACGCTTGCCTGCCTCGCCGCCGGCCCGGCTGCGGCCCAAACCAGTTTTACCGTGGCGCCGGGGATGATTGCTGACCAGAAGGCGGTGTTCGCCACGGTGGAGAGCGCGCATGTGGTTTCCGCGCGCGCGCGCCTGGCCGGTACGGTGGCTCAGTTAAATGTCCAGGATGGCGATGCGGTAACGGCGGGGCAAGTGATCGCCACCGTGGTGGACCCGGCGATGGCCGAGCAATTAAGCGCCCAGGATGCGGCAATTACCGGGCTGCGCGCGCAACTGGCGCAGGCCAATATCGACCTGGCGCGGGCGCAGGCGTTGATCACGAGCGGGGCGATCTCCCGCTCGGTGCTCGATCAGGCGCGTACGGCGCAGAATGTCGCCGCCAGCGATCTAAAGTCCCACATCGCCGCGCGGGCCGCACTGGCGCAACAGATCGCCGATGGCGCGGTGCTGGCCCCGGTCGCCGGGCGCGTGCTGCTGACACCGGTGACGCAGGGGACCGTGGTGATGGATGGCGATACCATCGCCACCATTGCGGAACAGGATTTTGTGTTGCGGCTGGACGTGCCGGAGCGCCATGCCGAGTACTTACAGCTCGGCCAGCCGGTACGGCTGGATGATGACGGCACCACGCAGCCGGAATTTGGCAAGATCACGCTGATTTACCCAACGATTCAGAATGGCCAGGTGGAGGCGGATGCCTCGGCGGCGAATCTTGGGGATTATTTTGTCGGGCAGCGGATTCAGGTCTGGCTGTTTGCGGGCTTGCGTCCCGGGCTGGTAATTCCGGCGCACTTTATCGAGACCCGCTTTGGGCTGGATTATGCCGATGTGCACAACCCGGATGGCAGCACGATCGCCGTGCCGGTGCAGCGCGGCGAGGCACAGCCCACCCCTGCTTTGCCCGACGGCGTGGAAATTCTCTCCGGCCTGCAACCGGGCGACGTGCTGACGCTGCCGGCTTCCGCGCCATGAAGCTGGGCATTTCCGGTGCGCTGACGCAGCGCTTCATCCGCTCCCCGCTAACGCCGCTGTTTCTCATCGCCGCACTGCTGGCGGGGTCTATCGCGCTGATGACCATTCCGCGCGAGGAAGATCCGCAAATCCACGTGCCGATGGTCGATGTGGTGGTGAACGCCGACGGCCTGAAGGCGGGCGACGCGGTGGAACTGGTGACCAAACCGCTGGAAACCATTCTGCGCGCCATTCCGGGTGTCGAACATATCTACAGCACCACGGTGGATAATCAGGTCACTGTCACCGCGCGCTTCGTCGTCGGCACCAATGAGGACGATGCGGTGCTCAAGGTGAACGACAAAATCCGCGCCAATCTGGACCGTATTCCCATCGGCATCCCCGAGCCCCTGGTCGTCGGCCACGGCATTGATGACGTAGCGATCGTCACGCTCACGCTCACGCCAAAGCCCGACGCTGCCCAGCGCTGGGATGCGGCAGGCCTAAGCGCCCTGGCGGCCAAATTGCAGGCCGAGCTGATCAAGGTGCCGAATGTCGGGCTGACCTATGTGGCGGGGGATGACCCCGAGCAAATCCGCGTCGAGCCGGACCCGGAAAAACTCATGCTGTACGGCGTCACGCTGCAACAGCTGGTATCGCGCATCCAGGAAGCCAATAACGCATTCAGCGCCGGCATGGTGCGCGAGAACGGCGCCATGCAGGGCGTGGATGTCGGCCAGAGCCTCTCCGGCGTGCCGGATATCGGCCTGCTGCTGGTCACCACGCGCGACAACCGCCCGGTCTATGTGCGTGATGTCGCCCAGGTGGTATTCGGCCCGGCCCCCGTGGAACATGCCGTGTGGTCGTTCAACCGGCTGGGCAATGGCTGGGTGCAGTCTCCGGCGGTAACGCTCGCCGTCGCCAAAGTGGCCGGCACCAACGCGGTAACGGTCTCAAGCGCCGTGCTGGCGCAGGTGAAGTCGCTGCAAGGCACGCTCATCCCCGATGACATTAACGTCCAGGTGACGCGCGATTACGGCCAGACGGCAACGCAGAAGGCGAACGAGCTATTGTTCCATCTCGCGCTGGCGACGGTTTCCATCGTCCTGCTGGTCGGCTTTGCCATCGGCTGGCGCGAGGCGGGCGTGACCGCCGTGGTCATCCCGACGACCATCCTCCTCACCCTCTTCGCCGCCGAAATCATGGGCTACACCATCAACCGCGTCAGCCTGTTCGCGCTGATATTCTCCATCGGCATTCTCGTGGACGACGCCATCGTGGTCGTGGAAAACATCGCCCGGCATTGGGCGATGAACGACGGCCGCAGCCGCGTGCAAGCGGCGGTGGAAGCCGTGGCCGAGGTCGGCAACCCCACCATCGTGGCGACGCTCGCCGTGGTGGCGGCGCTGCTGCCCATGCTCTTCGTCTCCGGGCTGATGGGCCCCTACATGGCGCCGATCCCGGCCAACGCCTCGGCGGCCATGGTGTTCTCCTTCTTCGTGGCGATGATTATCGCGCCCTGGCTGATGCTGAAATTCGCCAAAAGCGGAGGGCATGCCGAGCATGGCGGCGGCAGGCTGGCGGCGGTTTATCTGCGCATCGCCACGCCACTGTTAAAAACCCGCAAGCGGGCGCTGCGGTTTCTCCTGCTCGTCGGCGCCGCCACGCTGGTCGCCTGCTCGCTGTTTTACTTTGACCTCGTGAAAGTAAAACTCCTGCCGTTCGACAACAAATCCGAACTCGACGTGGTGCTGAACCTACCCCCCGGCGCGACGCTGGAAGATACCGAACGCACCCTGTTCGCCGCCGCCCGCATCGCCGGGGTGGAGCCCGAGATCACCTCCATGCAGGTCTATGCCGGCACCGCCGCGCCCTTCGACTTCAACGGCCTGGTGCGCCATTATTACGCCCGCCAGTCGCCGGAGCTGGGCGAACTGCATATCGTGCTGGTGAACAAGGACGACCGTAAACGCGAGAGCCACGCTATCGCCGTGGATCTGCGCCAAAAACTCGATGCCGCTCTGCTGCTGCCCCCCGGCGGCGTGGTGAAGGTGGTGGAAGTCCCGCCCGGCCCGCCGGTCATCGCCACCTTGCTGGCCGAAATCTACGGCCCCGATCAGGCCACGCGCCGCGCCGAAGCCGAACGCGTGAAGGCGATCTTCAAATCCATCCCCTTCATCGTCGATGTCGACGACAGCTTCGGCACGCCGGGCGACCGCTTGCGCTTTTCGATCAACCAGGAGGCGCTCGAATTCCATGGCGTGGAGGAGCAGGCTGTCTATGACACCATCGGCGCC
>Ga0181525_10002735_pt1 | contig 14270 bp, 10 predicted proteins | sample PEATcosm2014_Bin_48_FD_121100 | JGI IMG/M metagenome (GOLD analysis project Ga0181525, IMG submission 121100) | Peatland microbial communities from MTU Mesocosm Facility, Houghton, MI, USA - PEATcosm2014_Bin06_10_metaG | ecosystem: Environmental > Terrestrial > Soil > Wetlands > Peat | place...
AGGACAGTTGGCTTCTGCTGAACGTCGAAGGCGGATATTTTAAGATACTCGGGGTGACCGGGGTCGTATTGCTGTTTTCTCACTGGCTCGACCTCTACAATTCCTCCAATCTGGGCGAAAAATGGGAACAGGTTTTTCGCCTGCTCCTGGTGCTGGGTGTGGTGGCACTGGTTCTCGCCGGAATCGGCTTCCTCTTTCCGAAGTTATGGCTGGGGAACGGTTCGGCTCTGGCGGGACTTCTAATCCTGACTTGTACGTTATTTTGCTGGCGCACTTCTTATTCATGGATGGTGAGCCAGCCCTTCCTGCGCGAGCGGGTCTACGTGCTGGGGACAGGCGAGCGAGCGGAGCGGTTGATCCGAGGTTTACGTGAGCGTTCCACACTAGGAATTGAAGTTGTGGGGTGGACTGGAAATGTTGAAGGTGAACTAACCCGCGAAACAGTTGCCTCACACCTGATGGGGTTCGTTCGTGGCAGAGGTGTGCATCGGGTGATCGTAGCCATGCCCGATCGCAGGGGCACCCTGCCGGTTGAGGAATTGCTGGACTTGCGGCTGAATGGCGTGAAAGTGGAGGAAGCGACCAGTTGGCTGGAGAGGATTTGGGGAAGGGTTGAAGTGGAGCAGTTGTACCCGAGCTGGTTGATTTTCGCCGACGGCTTTCGGTTCAGCAGTTTCTTCCGGTTGGTGCGGCGGGTGCTGAATTTTTCGGTGGCTCTGGCCGGTCTGCTGGTGTTGCTGCCTCTTCTTCCCTTCATCATGTTGGCCGTCAAACTAGATTCCGCGGGACCGCTGCTATATCGGCAGCAACGAGTGGGCCGGCGCGGAGTGGTGTTTAATTGTTACAAGTTCCGCACCATGCGCCCGGACGCGGAAGCCGACACCGGCGCCACCTGGGCGACCGACAACGATCCTCGCATCACCCGAGTGGGCAGGTTTCTGCGCTCTTCGCGCCTCGATGAGATTCCGCAGTTGTGGTGTGTGTTGAAGGGCGACATGCATTTTGTGGGTCCCCGTCCAGAGCGCCCGGAGTTTGTCGAGTGGCTGAGCAAGGAGATTCCATACTACGGAGTGCGACACGTGGTGCGGCCCGGAATCACGGGCTGGGCGCAGGTTCAGTACAAGTACGGCAATACGCGGGAAGATGCGCGGGAAAAGCTCCAATACGATCTGTTCTACATCAAGAACGCCTCGCTGAGTCTGGATCTGCTGATCTGGTTCGAGACCGTCAAGATCGTTTTGCTGGGGCGCGGCGCGAAATAGCGTGTCGAGTACTTCGACCTTTGAGAAGAGATTACGAGAACAGCGCGGGCTAGCCGGTGAAAGGAAACGGGGGAAACGGGCGTGAGATGGGTCTTCTGGGTGGCAGCCGGCCTGATTGCCTACACCTATGGCGGATATGTTTGCTGGTTGCGACTGCGCCTGTTGTGGCGCTTCCATCCTGTGATGCGCGGAGCCGGCACGCCTTCGGTTTCGATTGCGATGGTCGTGCGCAACGAGGAGCGGGTTCTCGCAGCGAAACTTCAGAATCTGCTGGCACTCGACTATCCGCCCTGCCAGATCGTCGTGGTATCCGATGGATCGACTGACCGAACGGAAGAGATTCTGCGCGAGTACGGGCGCGATCCACGACTGCAAGTGGTTCTAAAACAATTGTCGCAGGGAAAAGCCTCGGGACTAAATGATGCGATGGAACAAGCTCAGGGGGAGATTGTTGTGTTTACGGACGCGCGTCAGAGGATTGAGCCCGCGGCTGTGCGCCTGCTGGCGGAGAATTTCGCCGACCCGGAAGTGGGATGCGTAAGCGGGGAGTTGATGCTGGGGGACGCCACCGGAGGCGAAAGCAGCCAGGGATTGGGTCTGTACTGGCGGATTGAAAAGCAGGTTCGTGAACTCGAAGCGGCATCGGGATCGATGGTGGGCGCCACGGGCGCGATTTATGCGGTGCGCCGGGAGTTGCTCAGCAGGATTCCACAGGGAACAATTCTGGACGATGTTTACCTGCCCATGGAGGTAGTGCGGCAAGGAAAGCGCGCGGTTTTCGATGGGCGGGCGCGGGCATGGGACAGTCCCAATCTTGGGGTAGAAAGGGAATTTTCACGGAAGGTCCGCACCCTGAGCGGTAACTACCAGCTACTGCAACTAGCGCCGTGGCTTTTGAGCAGCCGCAATCCGCTTCTTTTTGAGTTTGTGAGCCACAAGCTTTTGCGGTTGGTGGTTCCGTTTGCTTTGGCCGCGTTGCTGCTGACATCTGTCGATTTGACCGAGCCATTCTACCGAGCGACGCTGATTTTGCAACTAATGTTCTACATACTGAGCGTGCTGGCTTTCAGCCACATCGTGAAGCGAGGAATCCTGGCACGCGTGGCCGATGCTTCTGGCACTTTTGTCTTGCTGAATGGCGCGGCCATCGTGGCTCTGGTCAACTTTGTTGCGGGGAGGCGGGCGGCATGGACGCGTTGAAGACGGCCGCGCCGGAAGAACGAAACATGGCGGCCGGCGGCGAAGCGCAGCCATCGGATCGCCCGGAAGCGCTCAATCGCTGGTTCCTGCTGCTGGGGGCAATCGCGCTGATCTGCGTCATGGCATGCCGCGACATCCGCAAGGGCGAGTTCGATTTCAACGTCGATGAGGCACAGCACGCCGTCACCGGCCTGTTCGTCGCCGATGCCTTGCGCGACCTGCCGGTTAGACATCCAGTGCAGTACGCCTACCGCTACTATGCGCAATATCCCGCCGTCGCCATACTCCACTGGCCGCCTCTGTTTTATATTTTCGAGGCTCTCAGCTTCTTGGTGTTTGGCGCATCGGTCGTATCCGCCAGGCTGACGGTGATTTTTTTTACGGTCGTGCTGCTTTACCAGTGGTTCCTGCTGGTAGAGGAGTTGCAGGATTCCTATACCGCAGGTATTGCGACCGCTGTGCTGGGACTTCTGCCCATGATGCTTCTGTTCGAAAAGACCGTCATGCTGGAAATCCCATCGCTGGCTCTCGGCGTGGGCGCTATTCGGTACTGGATCCGTTATCTGGATCAGGGACGCAGACGTTCTCTTTATGCCTTTGGTCTTTGGCTGAGTGCGGCGCTTCTGTGCAAGCAGACCAGCGTGTACTTGCTGGTTTTCTGCGTGCTGACGCTCTTGGTTACGGGGAAGTGGGAGCGGATATTTTCCCGCGATGCGCTAATCGTGGCGGGCCTCGTCGCTGTGCTTGCCGGACCGTTCATGGCCTTGATGCTCTTTATGCAGGGAAAGGCCGTGGCTAACGACCTGGGCTCTCACCGCATGAGCGGGTGGGAGCGCTTTAGCTACTACTTCGAAACTCTACCTGGTTCCTTCTCGCCCGCTTTGCTTGTTTTGGCGGGATTGGGCCTGCTGCTGGCGTGGCGTTGGAACCGGCGCGGGCAGACTGTTCTGATGGCGTGCTGGATCCTAGCCGGCTATTCGACTTTCTCCTGGTTTGGGCAAAGGGAAACGCGCTTCGCCATCTACTGGTTTCCGCCGCTGGTGTACTTCGCCGTGGGGCTGGTAACGCAATTTTTCCGAGTTCCTCGGCTGCAAGTGGCGATGCGAGTGGTAGCAGCGCTCATCGTTGTGTTTTTGGCGGTGCCTGCCTGGAGCGAGCGGCGCCCCTACATCTCAGGCTACGAGGCCGTGGCTTCTCAACTGGTGAATCAATACCACGCCGGGATCGTCCTGTTCGATGGAAAAGTGCCAGGCAACTTCGTCTTCTACATGCGAGCGCTCGATCCGAACCGGCATTTTCTGGTGCTCCGGAAATTACTCTATGCGGATGATATCCGGGCCGGGCAAGGTAGCGAGGAATTGCTGCATAGCAGCCAGGATGTGGGGGAAGCCTTCCATCGGGATGGCATTCGCTTTGTGGTCGTGGCGGAAAAGTTTCCGCTTCGCTTCAATGCGCAGCGCATTCTGCGTGCGCAGTTGGAGAGCGATCAATTCCAGTTGCTCGGACGTTTTCCGATATCGAGCAACGAGCCGGAATGGCAAGGGGAGAGCCTTCTGCTCTACGAAAACAAGCAGTGGACACCTCCCACCGACAAGTTCCTGACCATTCGAATGCTGACGCTGCCGCATGATATCGTCGTACCTTTTAGCCAGTTTGAAGGAAAGCAGTAGGCGACTAGCCTGACGATGCACAATTAAGATAGGTTGTAACAACTAAGGTTAACTCGAAGCTTTCAAGATAAACAGAGGATCGGCAGGAAAAGAGCACCGATGACAACCCAGACCACATGGGCTCAAGGCAGAGAGGGTTCAGCGAGATGGCTGGCGCGGACTGAGCCCACCGGTGCTCTTCGCCGCAGCCCGATTGCCTTTGGCGCCCTGGTGGTATTTTTCTTCCTTTATTACTACAGGCCGGAAGACTTCATTCACGTGCTGGTGATATTTCCGATGGCGAAAGTCGCCGCCATCGTCGCGTTTGTTCCAGTCCTCGCAATGATGGGTGGCAGCACGGTGAGGGTTCCAAAGGCGGTCCGGATTCTCTGGCTGCTCTTGGTTCAAATGACCATTTGCATCCCATTCTCCATCTGGCCGGGCGGAGCCTTTCACGCAGTCTTCGATAAGTTCTCCAAAGGCGTAGTGCTGGCCATGGTGATCAGCATGGCCGTCGTCAACCTGGGAGAGTTGCGGAAGTTGCTGTGGATTCAGGCGAGCGCGGTGACACTCGTGACATTCTTTTCGATTGCACTGCGCCACTACGACCCGGATGGCCGGCTCTCAGGCATTCAGGACAGCATTCTCTCGAATCCCAATGACCTGGCCATAAACATCGCGATCAGCTTTCCCCTCGCTCTGGCGTTCTTGTTGAGTGCCCGGGGGTTCAGGAAAACAATGTGGGGATTGGGCCTGGCAGTCATGTGTATTGGAGTCGTGCTGACGGGTTCGCGAAGTGGGTTGCTTGCTCTTATCTGCAGTATCATCGTTTGTGTCTGGGAGTATGGCGTCAAGGGGAAGCGGCGCCAGTTGATCATTGTCACCGTGCTGGTTTCGGTCCTGGGGTTGGGCATTGCTCTCTCGAGCTCTCACTATCGGGCTCGCGTCGAGAGTATTTTTCTGGGAAACATCGAAGGTTCTGACGACAAGAATTCGCGTCAAGCGCGGATGGAGTTGTTGAAGAAAAGCTTGGTCGTCGCAGCCACGCACCCAATCTTCGGCGTTGGCCCCGGTTGCTTTCAGCTGGTAGATAATGGCTGGCACGTGGCTCACAATACCTATACCGAAATAGCCGCGGAAGCAGGGGTGCTCGCAATCGTACTGTTTCTTATGTCGATGGGCGCCTCCTTCAAGAATATTGCGCAGGTTCGGAAGTCGGTTGAATATCAGGCAAACGAGGACTTCCGGCTTTTTAACCATGCTCTATGGGCGGGACTGGTCGCGTATCTTGCGGGCTCATGCTTTGCCTCGACCGAGTACAACCTATTTCCGTATTTCATGGTGGGCTATACCTGCGCCATGGTGCGGATCGCAAACCAGACGCGCCCCGGCACCAAGCAAGGCAAGCCTGCGATTTTAACCAAAGCAACCTATGACGGCATCCTCGCACCGCAAACCTCTCGGAGTCGCTGACGAAGTGCTGTCGGTGCTCCGCTGCCTCTCTTGCCAAAGCCCCCTCGAAGGCCGGGGCGCGGATCTGGTCTGCGTCGCCTGCGGCAGGAAATATCCGGAAGTAAAAGGGGTGATTCGTTTCGTGGAGGAGCAGCAGTATGCCGGGAGCTTTGGTTTCCAGTGGCAGGTGCACGCTCTCACCCAGTTGGACAACGCGTCGAGCGATGTTTCGGAGCGAGACTTCCGGCGACGTACTGGCTTCCGGCCGGAAGATATCGCGGGCAAACTGGTGCTGGATGTGGGATGTGGTATGGGACGTTTCGCCGATGTAGCCACCCGATGGGGGGCACACGTGGTGGGCGTTGACCTTAGCCTGGCGGCCGAGGTTGCTGCGCGCAACTTGGCGGGCCGCGAAGCGACGATATTCCAGGCGGACGTCTTCCATCTCCCTTTCGCACCCGAAAGTTTCGATTTCATTTACAGCATTGGAGTCCTTCACCACACTCCAGATTGCGAACGAGCCTTCAAAATGTTACCCGGGCTGCTGAAACCGGGCGGACGGATCGCGATCTGGCTCTACAGCCGTTATCACTCCTGGTATCGAATGAGCGATGTTTACCGCAGCGTGACCCGCCGCATGCCGCCCCGCCTGCTTCATGCGCTCTGCTATGGCGTGATTCCGCTCTATGGCGTTCACCAGGTATTGCGGAAGATTCCGCTGGTGGGCCGCTCAGCCAGCGGCGCTTTGGCGTATTTGATTCCCATGGCATTTCACCGGGATCGCAATTTTCGGATCCTCGACACATTTGATTGGTATTCACCCTGGTATCAATCGAAACACACGTACGAGGAGGTGTTTCGCTGGTTCGAGAGTTGCGGACTCGATGATCTGAAAGTCATCGAGCAGCCCATAGCCGTGCAAGGCCGCCGGCCGGCTCACGTAGTACTGCCCGCATCCAGGAGCGAAGTGGAGGCCAGTCAGTGTGCGGGATAGCGAACCTCGCGAGGGTGGCCCGGTCAGGCCTTCAACGAAGGATTACGCCAGCGACCTGACGGGTACGAATCAGACTCGGCTGAGGTTTGGATGCGATGAAGATTCTTTGGGTGAAAGCGAACAAGCTCCTTCCCTTGCACAGCGGAGGCGACATCCGTTCGTATCATATCGCTCGCCATCTGGTCTCCCGCCACGAACTTTGTTTTCTTTCTTACTATGACGGCAAATCCGACGCAGATTACGAGCGGCAGCTGGCGCAACATCTTCCCGGGGCACGTTGCGTCTGTACCGGCAAGTCGCAAACGGCTCCCGCGCGGGTGCTGGACTACTTAATGAGGCTGGCGGATCCATCTCCGTACGCCGTGAGCCGTTTCAAGTCGGCCCTGGTGCGGAGAAAACTCGAGGCCTGGTTGACAGTGGGGCAATTCGACGTTGCCGTTTGCGACTTCCTCGATGCAGCGGTGAATTTTCCAGAGTCTCCGGTCCCCAGCGTTCTTTTTCAGCACAACGTGGAGAGCGAAATTTGGCGGCGGCATGCTGAAACGGAGACCAATCCAGCGAAGCGTTCAGTCTACGGCATGGAATTTCGGAAAATGCTGGCCTACGAAAAGTCGTCGGTGCAACGATTCCGGCACGTGATCGCGGTTTCGGAACATGACAAGGAATTGATGAGTGCCTGGGTGGATTCTTCTCAGATCACGGTGATCCCCACCGGCGTTGACCTGCGGCAGTACCGCGCAGATTTTTCCGAGCGCGTGATAGCTCCGCTGGTTATGTTCGTCGGCGCCATGGACTGGGAGCCCAATGTCGACGCGGTGGAGTTTTTTTGCAACGACATTTGGCCCACTGTGGTGGCAAAGATTCCGGAGGCGAGGTTTCGCATCGTGGGCCGCGACCCTGTCCGACAGGTTCAGCAGTTTGCGAGCGCTGCCGTAGAAGTAACGGGTCGCGTGCCGTCGGTGATCGACCATTTACGTGAGGCCGCAGTCGTGATCGTTCCGCTTCGCATCGGTGGTGGAACTCGACTTAAGATTTATGAAGCCATGGCGGCAGGAAAAGCCGTTGTTTCCACGTCGGTGGGAGCCGAAGGACTGGACGTGCATCATGGCCGGGACATCCTCCTGGCTGACGATGCAAAGGGTTTCGGGGAAGCGGTGGTAATGCTTTTGCAGGACGACGACTTGAGAACCCGGTACGAGCGGGCTGCGGCGGAACTCGCAGCCCGTTATGACTGGGCGACGGTCGGGGCCAGGTTCGAGGCAGCGCTCGAGAGCGTCGCCAGTCATTCGGCGGTAATGCGGGATCTCTAATCAGGCAGGTGTTAAAGGCGCAGTCGCAAATCCCCTGTTTTTTCTTGGAAAAGTATCGAAGTCGCGCGCAAAGCAGCTCGCCATGGCCAATAATAAAAAACCGCGCAAGAACAGCGGAGCTCCAGCCCGCCCCGGGTTCCGAACCCGGTTGTTGCGGAAGCTCTCATATGGGCGATGGTTGCCATCCTACGCCTGGCAAAGGATTACTCGATCTTCTCCTCGCGGCAAGCTGCACCTGATCTTCGCTCTTGCCGATCATTTTGAGCCGGCCATTGTGCCTGGAGATGGGCAGGCGCGTGCGCCGTTGTTCGAACAGGAGAGCCGCCTGGAACGGTGGTGCTTGGAGTATCCACAATCGGTTGAAGCGTGGCGGGATCATGAAGGCCGGGCGTTTGTCCACACCTACTTTTATCCTGCGGAGCAATATAATCGGGGCCTCCTAGACCGCCTCGCTGAACATTGCCACCGCGGGTGGGGTGAAATTGAGATCCACCTGCATCATGGTGTGGAGTCGCCAACCGATCCGGAACATACGCGCGAGCAATTGGCCAACTTTCGCGACGCACTAGCCTTGAATCACGGTTCGCTTTGCTTTGTGGAAGGTTCCAGCCAACCTCGATATGCGTTTGTTCATGGGAACTTCGCGCTGGCGAATTCAGCTGGGGGTCGGGCATGCGGCGTCGACGCCGAGATGCAGATCCTGGCCGACACCGGTTGCTACGCGGACTTCACCTTGCCTACTTCCGCTCTTCACCCTGCTCAAATCGGCAAAGTGAACTCGCTTTACGAATGCGGCCTTCCGCTCGCCAGCAGAGCTCCGCATCGCCAAGGGCGTGATTTGCAAGTGGGTCGTTCTCCACGCATCTTTCCACTGATGGTGCAAGGGCCATTGATGTTGGATTTCGACAGACATGCGCGCAATGGCATCGGGCGCTTCGAGAATGCGGCCCTCACCGCGGCAAATCCTCCGAGCTTGCGGCGCCTGCAACTTTGGAAGAAGGCTGCAATTATGGTCCAGGACAGGCCAGACTGGATCTTTATCAAGCTGCATTGCCATGGCATGGATCCTGGCGACAGAGAGGCTGTGTCGGGCGGGACGATGCGGCGCTTTCTTTCTGAACTGGTAGATGAGGCGTCGGAAAGGCAAGAAGTCATCCACTTCGTCCAGGCGCGGGAGATGGTGAACATCATGTGGGCCGCCTGCGATGGTCGTGAAGGCGACCCCGGGGATTACCGCGACTACCGTTTACGGCTGGCCCGCGAATCCCCGGCTGAGCACGGCAGGGCCGCAAATCCTTACGTAAAAGTGAGAGGATAGTGCATGTGCGGAATTGCGGGCATCGTAAACACGGCCGCCGACGAGCGGATTGAAGCCGCAACCATTCACCGCATGTGCCAGGCAATCGTGCATCGCGGCCCGGATGATGAGGGTATCTTCGTCAAAGACGGAACCGGTTTCGGGATGCGGCGCCTCAGCATCATCGATCTGGCCGGAGGCCACCAGCCGGTGTTTAATGAGGATCGATCGATCTGGGTCGTCTTCAATGGTGAAATTTACAATTTTCAACAACTTCGTTCAGAGCTGCTGAGCCGCGGCCACCGTCTCTCTACCCACTCCGACACCGAAGTGATCGTCCATCTATACGAAGAATTGGGGCGAAACTGCGTGCGGCAGTTACGTGGCATGTTTGCTTTCGCGTTGTACGATGAGCGCCGACATAAGGTGCTCATCGCGCGTGATCGACTGGGAGAAAAGCCCCTGCATTACGCTTTCGATGGGAGGAGGCTTCTATTTGGCTCCGAAATCAAGGCGATCCACGCGGTTGCTCCGGAGCTCTCAGAAATCGACCGTCTGGCGCTGCGGCAATATTTGCAATTCGGTTATGTGCCCGATCCAGTGACGGCTTTCTTGAATATCAAGAAGCTTCCGCCAGCGCATCTGCTCGAACTGGAAGCCGGCAAACTCAGCGTAAGTCAATACTGGGAGGTCCCCGCGTACGGCACGCACTCTTTTGCCCGCGAAGAAGAGTGCCTCGAAGAACTGGAACACCGGCTGGCGGAGGCCGTGCAGATGCGGCTTATCGCCGACGTTCCGCTGGGCGCCTTTTTGAGCGGCGGCGCGGACTCCTCGACGATCGTTGCGCTCATGGCGCGTTTCGGTTCGAGACCGGTGAAGACTTTTTCAATCGGATTCAAGCAGAAAGACTTTGACGAAACTCCGTATGCCCGGGTGGTCGCACAGAAATTTGGCACGGAACACCATGAGTTAATCCTTGAGCCCGACGTCGTCAGTTCGGTGGACACCATAACTCACTCGCTGGAAGAACCCTTTGGCGATGCCTCCGCGCTGCCGACCTATTTCGTTTCGTGCCTGGCGCGACAGCACGTGACCGTGGCCCTGTCAGGAGATGCGGGGGACGAAATATTCGCGGGCTATGACCGTTATCGGGTTTGTCTGCAGGATCGCGCCGTTCCGTGGATTCCCGATTGGACGCGCCGTGCTTATCGCGACCATATCTATAAATTCGTTCCGCACAGCGTGCCGGGACGCAGTTTCAGTTACAGCGTCTCGTTGCCGTGGCAGGAGCGCTATCTTGAAGATATTTCCTTCAAACCGTTGCATCGAGAGATGGCACTGTTTTCGGACGATTTCATGCCGGCGACGACTTCTCATGAAGAAGACCCGTTTCGAGTCTTCCGCGATCACGTCGCGAGAGCGCCGGCAAAGGACGCCATAAGCCACCTGCTCTACGTCGACCTAAAGACATACCTGCCCGCAGATATCCTCACCAAGGTGGACCGGATGAGCATGTTGACGTCCCTTGAAGCCAGAGCTCCCATGGTGGATCACGTATTTCTCGAGTGGGCTACGGGACTGAGCTCGGACTGGAAGATGCGGGGCAGCGAGCAGAAATACATTCTAAAAAAACTGGCTGAGCGGGTTGGCGTGCCGCGGGAGGTGCTGCACCGGCCGAAGCAAGGATTTGCGTTGCCGCTTGTTCATTGGTCACGTCATGAACTGAAAGAATTAATTCAAACGGTGCTGCTTGAGCCGCGCACGCTTCAGCGAGGTTATTTGAATCCCCGAGCCGTGCGTCAATTACTGGACGAGCACTTTCGCCGCCGAAGAAATCATGCGGGAAAAATCTGGCGGTTGCTGATGTTCGAATTGTGGCACCGAAACTACCTGGAAAAACTCCACGCGGTGGACGCGTCGGTTGGGCAAGACGTCGCACTTCCTTTGAGCGGGGGAGTCGCATGAACCCGACGCCGGTCGCGGCGCCGGGCTTGAATTCTGGCGATGCCGCGAGTGAGGTTTCGGAGGATAGTGGTTCTCTTGGCTCGAGTAATTCCGGACCCGGTTCCGCTCCAGGCGTCTTTTTGATGACGGATAGCTTTGAGACTGGAGGCAGCGAGCGCCAGTTTGTGGAACTCGCGCGGTCGTTGAATCCCGCTAGCTACAGAGTTAGCCTCGGCTGCCTGCAGCCCAAGGGGCCTTTCCGGAAGGATGTTGGAGCTGTCGAGCACTTCAATCTCGGCGGCAGCTTGTATCGCCTGCCGTCGATGCGCACGCGGTACCGTTTGGCGGCGCGCCTTGGGGCCGCCGGCATCGCGATCGCTCATGCATTCGATTTCTACACCAACCTGACACTGATTCCCGCCGCGAAACTGGCCAGGACCCCGGTTGTAATCGGGAGCTTGCGCCAATTGGGTGATTTGCTGACGCCAATTCGGCGTCGTGCGCAACTCATGATGTTTCGCTGGTCTGACTGCGTGATCTGCAACTCGCAGGCAGCGGCTAACAATTTGTTGCGCCATGGATTTCGCCCCGAGCGACTCGCGGTAATCGGGAACGGGCTTCCACTTTCTGCGTTCGCCGAGACTCTGCCCGTCATAACGCCACGTCCCGGCGTTCTTCGCGTGGGCATGGTCGCGCGCATGAACGCCCGCTCAAAGAATCACCGCATTTTGTTGGAGGCCGCGGCCCGGCTTCGGCCTCGCATGCCGAACTTTGAAATTGTCTTGGTTGGAGATGGGCCACTGCGTGCCGAACTGGAGCGGCAGGCCGCGGACATGGGAATCAGCGACGCAGTGCAGTTCCTGGGAGACCGGCGGGATATGCAGGCGATTTTGGCCTCGTTGGATGTGACCGTATTGCCGTCCGAGTCGGAAAGCCTATCGAATGCCATCCTTGAATCGATGGCCGCCGGCGTGCCGGTGATCGCTAACCATGTCGGAGGCAACATTGAACTACTCAGTAACGACCGGGGCATTCTTCTGCCCCCTGGGGACTTAGAGGCGCTCACTGCAGCTCTGCAGAGAATCGCTGCCGATACGCCGCTGCGAGACTCACTGAGTCGAAATGCGAGAAAATTCGCCCACGAAAACTTTACGACTGAACAGATGCGAAAGAAGCATGAAGAGCTCTATGCCGAATTATTGGATCGGAAGGGTTGGCGTCCGAATTCGGACGGTCGAAAGCGGCGATGATGGCCGTACAGTGAGCGGAAAAGCGAGAGAAGAGAAGAGAAGAGAAGTAATGAGCCCAATCGCAAAATCACCGGCCGAGCGAAAGGCTACGGAGGGAAAGACATCTGGAGTAGAGGCGAAGAAGCAATCGCCAGTTTTTGTGCTGGGCTGCCCAAGATCGGGGACGACTCTGCTTTATCACATGCTGCTCTCGGCCGGAGACTTCGCGGTGTACCGGGCGGAATCGAACGTCTTCAATCTGCTGGTCCCGCGATTTCGCGGAATGCGCGCGGCGGCGGACCGGCAGGAATTGCTGACAATATGGTTGCGAAGCAAGATGTTTCGCGTAGCGGGATTGGATGCTGATGAAATCAGCCGAAAGATCTTGAACGAATGCAGAGGCGGCGGCGATTTCCTGCGAATCGTTATGGAGGAAATTGCCGGCAAGCAAGGAGTGCGGCGCTGGGCCGAATGCACGCCCGACCATCTTCTTTACATGGAGCAAATCAAACGCCAGATACCGAACGCGCTGTTCATTCACATTGTTCGCGATGGTCGAGATGTCGCTCTTTCGTATGTCCAACAAAAGTGGTCCCATCCGCTGCCATGGGATCGGGGCGAGGTACTCGGCGTAGCGGGATTGTATTGGGAGTGGGTCGTCCGCAAAGGCCGAGAGCAGGGCGAGCGGCTGGGCGCAGACTATCGGGAAATACGCTTTGAGGACCTGATCGCAAATCCGAAGGAGACGTTATCCCAGATTGGTTCGTTCATCGATCACGATCTCGATTACGAGCGCATTCGGTGCGCCGGAATCGGATCTGTAAGCCGGCCGAATTCTTCGTTTGCCGGAGAGTCAGAAGGATCCTTCAATCCGGTGGCTCGGTGGAAAACGAAGATGTCTTCCGAAGAGATTGCCGCATTCGAAGAACTTGTGGGCGAGTTTCTGCTGGAGTTGGGATATCCTCTCTTTTCGAAACCCAGGCATGGAGTGAGTCTTCGTGCACTACGACTACGAAACACCTACTACGCCGTGTTCGAAGCCAAGCGTTGGATGAAAGCCACTCCACTGGGGCGGCATGTTGATTTGAAAAACCTTGAGCTCGAACCGAACAATCCTTCCCCAAAGTGCAGAGGAATGGATGAATGAGTTCACTGCCAGGCCGTCGATTGAAGTGCAGGCGCAGCGAAGGTGGGGAGTCGTCTGTCGAACGATCCCGTTATGCGACAGGGACCGGTCTTGCGTTGGCAGACTGGCTGGCCCATCCGTGAGATTCGCCTTCCAGGCACACTCGGTGCCATAACTCAAGGTTTAGCAATCGCCAGATGCGGTCATAGTGATCGCGGTAGCGGGCGCGATGTTCGCGAAAGAGCTTTTCTACCGCAGTCCTTCGGAAGAATCCCCGGTTCATGCTGCGAGGTTCTGAGATGAGACGCTCGATCGAATCCAGTTGAGCTCCCGCCAGCCAGCCGCTCCAGGGGGTCGGGAAGCCTAACTTCTTTCTGTAAATGATCGACTGGGGAAGCAGATCTTCCATAGCTTTTTTCAGAAGCTGCTTTCCGGCCATGCCTTTTATCTGGATGCTGGAAGGAACGCTTATGGCCCATTCCACCAAAGCGTGATCGAGGAATGGAACGCGACTTTCGACCGATGCCGCCATGCTCATGTTGTCCTGCTTCATCAACAACTCGACGAGATAAGTCTTAATGTCGGTATAGAGCAGCCGCTGCAGAAGGTCTCCGGAGGATTTCTCCCAGTATCCCAGCACGTTGCGATATGCGAATCCTGCATGCACTTGCTCGGCGAACTCCTCGGTGAGCAATTCGCTTTGATCCTTCTGGTTGTATGCGGAGAAGAAATTGTCGAAATAAAAAGAGATCCAGGAATCTCCATCAAGTCCCAGGAAGGTGTGCGTTAGTTTGCGTCGAGCGGTGG
>Ga0181525_10002736_pt1 | contig 14268 bp, 9 predicted proteins | sample PEATcosm2014_Bin_48_FD_121100 | JGI IMG/M metagenome (GOLD analysis project Ga0181525, IMG submission 121100) | Peatland microbial communities from MTU Mesocosm Facility, Houghton, MI, USA - PEATcosm2014_Bin06_10_metaG | ecosystem: Environmental > Terrestrial > Soil > Wetlands > Peat | place...
GAGGTTTCAAGCTGATAGTGGCGCGTCAGCGCGCCGACGCGGATGTGATCGGCGGCTTCCTCGATATAGGCCAGGCCGGCGATGCGATTGATGTCGACCAAAAGCGCGGGGCGCAGCAGGCGAAAGTTCAGCATCGGCACCAGGCTTTGTCCGCCCGCCAGGATCTTTGCTTCGCCACCCGCGCCGGCCAACGCCGCAACGGCCCCTTCGACGCTGGTCGCGGCGATATAATCGAAGACGGGAGGTTTCATCCCTTGCCGCCCGAAACATGGCGTGCCCGACCGGTCATGGCTGCGCTCCCCCTTTGAGCGCCATCATATTCAAGATGCGCGCTTTAGGGCTAGAAGAAGGGTGTCGCGTTATCGAAGGTAAACTATCCGAACAGCGATCCGGGGCACTAAGCCGCGCGGACGGCGGTGAGAAGCTTTTCCATCTCCGCGGAAAGCCGACCGCCATCTTGCGCGAGCGATTTTGCCGAAGCGAGAATCTGTGCGGACGCCGACGTGATCTCGCCGGCACTCTCGTCCACCTCGGCGATATTGGTTGCGACATTAGCCGCGCTGCCGGTCGCGGCTTGCACGTTCTCGGCGATCTCACGGGTGGTCGCCGCTTGCAGTTCGACGGCGGCGGTTATGGTGGCAGCGATTTCGGCGATGCGTCCGATGGTGCCGCCGATTTCCTTGATGCTGCCGACCGAGTCCTGCGTGGCCGCCTGCACGGCGGAGATTTGCGTACCGATTTCCTGGGTTGCTTTCGAGGTCTGCGCCGCCAGAGCCTTAACCTCCTGGGCGACGACGGCAAAGCCCCTGCCGGCCTCGCCGGCGCGCGCCGCCTCGATCGTCGCATTGAGCGCCAGCAGGTTTGTCTGCTCGGCGATGGCCGTGATCAGCCTGACCACGTCGCCGATGCGGCCGGCGGCGCGGGTCAATTCGGCGATGCGGCCGTCCGTTCGTTCGGCCTGCGTCACCGCTTCGCGGGCAATGCGGGTCGATTCCTGAACCTGTTCGCTGATCTCGCCGACCGAAGCAATCATCTGCTCGGTGGCGACCGAAACCGTGCGGACATTGTCGGCGGCTTTTGCCGACGCCGAGCGAACCTTGCCGGACAGATCCCGTGTCGCCAGCGCCATGGCGCCGAGCGCCTCTGCGGCCGCCTCAAGCTCAGTCGACGACGATGAGACCGACCGCACCACGCTGGCCACGGTCTTTTCGAAGGCACCCGAAACATCCTGGATATCGGTGCGGCGCTGCTCGGTCATGCGGCGCGCCGTTTCCTTTTCCGCGATTTCCAGTTGCTCGATGCGGACGAGTTTCTCCTTGAACGTCTGCGCCGCCCGCGCATTGTCGCCGACCTCGTCGGCCCGCCCGGTATATGGGACCTCGACATCCTTATTGCCGCTGGCGAGCTGCAACAGGACCTCGCCGATACGGCGGATCGGCTTTGAGATGGCAAATACGCCAAAAACGGCGAAACCCCCGAGCACGGCGATGACGAACAGGCCGATGCCGAGATCGATGCGGTCGACGCGCGCCCGCTCGGCACTCGCTTGCGAATTGCGCTCGTTCGCGGCCGCGATGAGGTCCGCAGCCGATTTCTCGATCAGCACGTTCATCTGATTGCCGAGATCGAGCGCGCGCTGAACCTTATCGACGGTGTCGCCGTACTCCTTCGCCGCAGCGGCAAGCTCGTTGCTGACGTCGACATAGTCCCTGGTCAGCTTGTCGAGACTCTCCAGCGCGTCCTTATCGGCCGGATCGTCGCTCAAGCTCAAAGCGGTCCAAATGTGGGTATCCGCGGAGGACGCGTCGGCGTGAAGCCTATCGAGGGCGCGGTCAACGTCGCTTGGCGCGATGGCAAGCCGCATCTCGCGCAATTCGAGCCGCATATTGCCAAGATCTTTTGCGGCCCGTAGCGCCTCCAGCGCGGCCAATTGCTTGCTTTCGGCGATCGCACGTTGCTTAGCGGCCGATCGATCCCCGAGCTGCTGTTCGGCAAGCATTCCGGCGACCAAGAGCACGCCGAGCGCCGCCCAGATGGCAAGCTTCGCGCGAATTGGAAAATCGAAGCCGGGCATTTTCGGGGCACCTGTCGACCGAGCCACAATTGAGGCAATGGGTTAATTCAGGGTAAACCCTCTTCACAAGCAGGACGGGAGGCGAAGCCCCGGAGCTTTCCGAATTTCCCGCCGAACAGCCGCCTCGCCTTTTTTCCCGGCAAACCGGCAGGCCTATTCGGCGGCGATGGCGTGGGCCGGCGACGACGCCAGATCGGCGAGACATTTTGACAGCGCTTCGCCTTCGGGATCGAGCAGCGCTGCGGTTCGGGCGCTGGCAATCGCATCTGCGGCCTGCCGAACCGGCATTTGCCTCGCCAGCGCCGGCTCAATCACTAGCGTGGCGATCCGACGATAATTGCCGCTGCCACGCTTGTGGGTATCGCCATAGCCTTTGATGAGGCGGGCGCATTCGGTGATCTCGAGCGCAAGTTCGCCCGACAGCGGCGCGGCTTGCGCAATCAACCGCAGCCAAGCCGAGATGGCGCGCTGCTCTTCTTGATAGCGGAAGGTCTTCGGCCGGAAGCCCCGCAGCTTGGCAAGCGCGTAAAACCGCAAGTAACCGAAAATCGAGCCGGTATTGACCGCCATGCCCCAATGCGCGCGGCCGAGCGCGGGATAGCGTTCGGCGAGACCGAGAATACGGCTCGCCAGCCAAGGCGGCAGCACCGAGCAAAACTCCTCGACGCCGGGCTTGAGGAATTCCGTCACCGTGAATGTTTGCTCCGGCTTCACGCCCATCTCACGTGTTATGCGGGCAAAGCGTGCCGGATCGATCTTGACCTGCGCCACGCGGATCACGTCCTCGTAAGACATCCGCACCGCGAGATGCCGCGCGGTCTCCGCGAGCAACTTTCCTCCGGCCGCGGCTTTCGCGTCGGCGTCGCGGACGGGCTTAAGGCGATCGAGGTAAAGCCGCGCATAAGCCAGGTCCTGATAGGCGGCGAGCCGGCGCACGCCCTCGGTGGCGAAAGCCCGCGCTGCTTCCGGCATGGCCGCGATCTCGCTTTCAAGATCGGCGAGGGCCGGCGAAGGCGCATGGTGGCGCTTGCCTGGGTCGGCACGGAGTTGCGACCCGGCGCGCGCCGCTTCAAGACCGGCGCGGAAGCCGCGCAGATTGGCCTCGACCGCCTTGCCGTCGGCGCGGATCGCCGCCTCGAAGGCTTCGGCCGGGATCGGCAAGACGCGGCTCGCGGAGATGGTACCGAGCATCACGGCATTGATCATCGCGCCGCAGCCGCGCGCAATCGTCTCGAGATCGAGCAGCAGCGTATTTTTTGAACTCTTCTCGACTGCCGCCACCAGCCGCTGCGGATCGTAGCGGCCGTCGCCCATCGCAATCTTCTCCGTGACGAGATAGGAGCGGCTGGTCGACGCGATCGTGGTGGTCCGATCGGGCGTGACATAGCCGCCCATGATGGCGCGGCCGGCTTCCATCAATTCGCTGGCAATGACGAGGTCGACATCGCCGACGCCCGGCGCCAGCGCCAGGATCGGCCGTCCCCTGCCTAACCCTGCCCCGGCTGCGGACGAGGGCTGGGTGGCGGCTTGCGGCGCCGGCACGATCTCGACGTGATAGGTGGTCGCGCCGGTGCGTTGCGCGACGCCCGGAATCGAAGTCGATTGCACCGGAAACCCCTGGCTGGCCGCCGCCGCGACGATCCAGTCGGTGAGCACGCCGCCCCCCTCACCGCCGAGCGCAGCGATCAAGATAGTGATGGGACGTAGATCGCCTTGAGCGTGGCCCGCCGTTGCCTCGCCGCGCAGAAGCGATGGCTGACGCGATGGCGCCGGGGAAGCGGCCGTCGATCCGAGCGCCTTCGCCGGGCTCCCTTCGCTTTGCGGAGACGGGGGGGACGCGCCGGCCAGCCAATTAATCACCGTGCTCCGCGCCTGGCTCAGTGCCCGATCCCACCAATTCGGATTGCTGACGACGTCAGCGCGATAGAATGACGGGCAAAGCACGGCCGCATGCGCGACCTCGCCGCACAAGCCGCAGCCGACGCAGCTTTCGATCACCGCCGCCACCGGATCGGTGCGCAGCGGATCGGGATTGGGCTTGACGGTCAGCGACGGGCATCCCGAGAGCCGGATGCAGGAGTGATCGCCGGTGCAAATCTCATCGTCGACGCCATATCGCGTTTTCACCACGCGGTCGCCGCGCTTGAGTTTTTCGGCGTCCTCGGCGCGGACGCGGCGCTGGCGCGCCAGCATGCACTCGCCGTCGGCGATGATGACCTTGAGGCCGTGCTCCGCCGTGCGCATGGCGTCCTTCAGCGTCGCCGCCATTTTCGCGACACTGTAACTGCGCACCGTGCGCAGCCAGGTGACGCCGAGCGACCGCAGCGTCTTCTCGATGGTCATTTCAGTCGGCGTGCCGCTCCGGTTCGCCTTGCTCGACGGCAGATATTGCTGGCCGGTGGCCGAAGCATAACCGTTCTGCATCACGATAAGAACGCCGTCGCCCTTGTTGAACAAATTCGACGCGACGCCGGTGATCAATCCGTTGTGCCAGAAACCGCCATCCCCCATGATTGAAATCGAACGCTTCTTCATGTTCGGTCCGACGGCGGCGGCGCTCGCCAGCGACATGCCGTAACCGAGGATCGAATTGCCGAGCGAGAACGGCGCAAAGGTCGCGAACGAATGGCAGCCGATATCGGCGCTGATATGGGTCGGCCCGATTTCGCGCTGGGCGAGCTTTATGGCGGCGAAGACCGGACGCTCCGGACAGCCGGTGCAGAAATTCGGCGGCCGCGGCGGAAAATCGCTGACGGACGCGGTAACGGCGGCTTTTTGCGCCAGGATCTCATCGGCACGCGCGGCGACGCCATCGGCATCGATGCCGACCGGACGCGTCTCGGATAAAAACGCTGCAAGGCCGCGAATGAAGACTTCGGACGTGTAGTCGCCGCTGCGCGGCAAGCAGCCCTTGCCGAGCACGCGCGTGTGGATATCCGCATTGCGCAGAACGGCGCCGATCTGTTGCTCGACATATTCCGGCGAGCCTTCCTCGACCATGAGCACGGCGCGCTTGCCGGCACAAAAGTCCTTTACCTCCTCGGGCACGAGCGGATAGGCGACATTGAGCACATAAATCGGAAGACGCGAGACGCCGTAGAGGTCGGCAAGATCGAGCCGCGCCAGCGCGCGAAGCAGACCATTGGTCAGACCGCCGAGAACGATGATGCCGATGTCGCCGATATCGCCCGGGATCACCTCATTGAGCTTCTGCTCGCGAATGAACTTTTGCGCCGCCGGCAGCCGCTCTTCGATCTTCAGCCGCTCCTGCGTGAAGATGACCGGTGGATGAGCGAGCCGGCTATAGTCGAACCGCGGCGGACCTTCGAGCCGGTGCTGGCCGCTAAAGGCGCCGCGCTTGTTGTCCTTGGCCAGGAATTCGCCGGTGACGTGACAGGCGCGCACCCGCAAATCCAGCATGACCGGCGCGTGGCTTGCCTCCGACAGATCGAAGCCTTTCTCGACCATGTGCACGATGGTCGGCAGAGCGGGGCGCGGATCGAGCAACCAAATCGAGGATTTCATGGCATAGGCGTAGGAGCGCTCCTGAATGACGCTGGCGCCCTCGCCGTAGTCCTCACCGAGCACAATCAGCGCGCCGCCGATGACGCCGGGTGACGCCAGGTTGGACAGGGCGTCGGCCGCGACATTGGTGCCGACGATCGATTTCCACGTCACCGCGCCGCGCAACGGATAATTGATCGAGGCGCCGAGCATGGCGGCGGCAGCGGCCTCGTTGGTGCAGGTTTCGACGTGCACGCCGAGGTCGGAGAGCAGATCTTCGGCATCAACCATGACGTCGAGAAGATGCGATACCGGCGCGCCCTGGTAGCCGCCGACATAGCTCACGCCCGACTGCAAAAGCGCCTTGGTGACGGCGAGGATGCCCTCGCCGCGGAACGTCTCGCCTTGGCCGAGCCGCAGGGCGTCCACTTCCTTTTTGAACGAGCGTTCCATTCCCGAGTCCGTGTGGCTTGACGGATACGTATATCCGCTTTTGCGCAGTCCTACCAAGCATGCGGTCCTGCCGCGCCGATCGCGCTACAACGACCCTTGGTCCGGCGAAGCCGGCCGGATAGGGTGCGGCCCATGTGGCGCACGGGGAAGCGCCGGGGATGCGTAGGATATGAACGGCCAAGGCCAGATCGTCATTGAGCGGGTCAATCACACCTATCGTCGGCCGCGCGGCCGACCCGTGCTGGCTTTGTCGGACGTGTCGCTGGAAGTGCGGCCCCGCGAATTCCTGGCGCTGCTTGGCCCCTCGGGCTGCGGAAAATCGACGCTGCTTTATCTCGTCGGCGGCTTTTTGCCGACCGAGGCCGGCCGCATCATGGTCGAGGGCCGGCCGGTTTCGGCCCCCGGCCCAGACCGCGGCATCGTGTTCCAGCATTTTGCGCTGTTTCCGTGGAAGACCGTGCGCACCAACATTCTTTATGGTCTCGAGCGTCAGGGCATGCCGCGCGCCGCGCGCGAACAGCGCGCGAAGGCGTTTATCGATCTTGTCGGCTTGCGCGGGTTTGAGGACAGCTATCCCTCGCAGCTTTCCGGCGGCATGAAGCAGCGCACCGCGATCGCGCGCACGCTCGCCTTCGATCCCAGTATCCTGCTGATGGATGAACCGTTCGGCGCGCTCGACGCGCAGACGCGCGCACTGATGCAGACCGAACTCCTCAGCATCTGGAAGCGCTCGCCCAAAACCGTGATCTTCGTCACCCATGACGTGCAGGAAGCGGTCTATCTCGCCGACCGCGTGGCGGTGATGTCGGCGCGGCCGGGCCGCATCAAGGCGATCGTCGAGACCAAGTTCGGCATTCGCGATCCGAGCCTCCTGCGCAGCAAGGAATTCGTCGAGAAAGTCGACGAAATCTGGAATTTCGTGCGCGATGAGGCGATCAAAGCTCAGGAGATAGTCGCCTGATGCAGACCATGGCGCAGATCACCATGCGTTATCTGCCGCTCGTGCTCCTCGCGTTGGTTTGGGAGGCCGCCGCGCGCTTGCACGTCGTCGACACGTCCGCGTTGCCACCTTTAAGCAAAGTCGCGGTCGCCTGGTTCGATCTCATGCGCGATGGCGAGCTCATCAACAACGGCGCCGCCTCGCTCTATCGCGGCTCGGCGGGGCTTTTGCTCGCCGTGATTTTCGGCGGCGGCTTGGGATTGTGGATGGCGCGCTGGCGCATGCTCGACGTGTTCGTCAATCCGTTGGTTGAGCTGTTCTACCCACTGCCGAAGTCAGCGCTGATTCCGGTGACCGTGCTGTGGCTCGGCTTCGGCGACGGTTCGAAAATCCTGCTGATTTTTCTCGGCTGCATGATCCCCGTGACGATTGGCGCCTATAACGGCGCGCGCGGCAGCGATCATGTGCTGGTGTGGTCGGCGCGCAGCATGGGAGCGGGCCGACTTCGCATGATGTGGGACGTGGTGATTCCGAGCGCGCTGCCGGAACTGCTCAATGGCGTCCGCACCGCGCTGGCGCTCGCCTTCATCCTGCTGGTGAGTTCCGAGCTGATCGTCTCGCAAAAGGGCTTTGGCTACCTGATCGGCTATCTCGGCTCGACCGGATCGTATGAAGGCATGTACGCGGTCGTGCTCACCGTCGCTTTCCTCGGCTTTGCCGCCGACCGGTTCTACCAGCTTCTCATGCAATGGCTGCTGCAATGGCGCGAGTAGAAGACACAAGCTCGCTCTCGGCCGCGGAGGCCGTTATCGCGCGCGATGCCGCGCGACGGTTCGATGCCGTACGGCGGCTTGACCTCGTGTTCCGCGGCGGCGCCGGACTCTTCTCGATTTTGCTGCTGCTGGTCGCTTGGGAGCTCTTTGCGCGCAGCGGCAAGGTGACGCCGTTCATGCTACCGGCGTTTTCCGCGGTGGTCGAGCGTATCTACAGCGACGCCTTGACCGGCGATCTTTGGCGCAATCTCGGGCTGACGATGTATCGGGCGTTGACCGGCTTTGTGATTGCCGCGGTGGGCGGCATCGCGCTCGGCGCGCTGATGTCGCGCAACCGGATCGTGCGTTGGTTCTTCGATCCGATCATTTCGGTCGGCTTTCCGATGCCGAAAATCGCGTTCCTGCCGATCATCATTTTGTGGCTTGGCCTTTATGACGTCTCCAAAATCTCCATCGTCGTGTTCGATGCGATTTTCCCGGTGGTGACGGCGACGCTCGCCGGCATCGCGGCGGTCGACACGGAGCTGATCTGGTCGGCGCGCAATATGGGCGCCAGCGAGCGTGAACTGATGTGGCAGATCAAACTGCCGGCGGCGTTGCCGCAAATCCTCACCGGCCTGCAAGTAGCGCTGCCGATCGCGCTGATCGTGGCGATCATCGCCGAAATGGCGATGGGCGGTTATGGGCTCGGCGGCGCTATGATGACCGCATCGCGCTTTGCCGATTCCCGCGGCGTATTTGCCGGCATCGTCGAGATCGCGATCGTCGGATATGCCCTGATCAAGGCTATGACGCTCGTTCGCCGCCGGCTCCTGGCCTGGCACGAGGAGACGGCGGAGCGAACATAAACACGTGTTCCGCGCGGTCCAGTCGATCTCCAATGCCGATTTCTAATGCAATTTGATCCGCGGTTCGGTGCGGCGGGTGATGGTTCGAACGAGCGTATCCAGCGCGACTTTGAAATTTCCGTGCAGCGCCCGCAGGTGCATCTGATGCAGCGAGCGGTACGCCAGTCTGGCGAACAATCCCTCCAGCTTCAGGCCATTCAACACGACGCCCAAAGTATTGTAATCGGCGAGCGCGACCAGCGATCCAAGATCGCGATATTTGAATTTCGGCGACGGCGCGTGGCGTAGCCGCGCCTTGACGACCTTGACCATATAATCGGCCTGCTGACGCGCGGTCTGCGCCCGCGGCGGCAGCGGCTGGTCCATGCCCGGCAACGTACAAGCGGCGCAATCGCCGATCGCGAAGATATTGTCGTCGCGCGTCGCCTGCATGGTCGGGCGCACCACCAGTCGGTTGAGCCTGTCGGTTTCGAGCCCGTCGAGATCGCGCAAAAAGTCCGGTGCCTTGATGCCGGCCGCCCATACGATCATCTCGGCGGGCACCACTTCGCTGCTGTCGAGCACGACCTCGCCGGGCCGCACTGCGGTGACGCGCGTGCCGGTTCTGATGTTGACGTTGAGCTTGCGTAGCACCTCCGCCGTCCGCGCGGCGATTGTTTCCGGCAAAGCCGGTAGAATGCGCGGCGCCGCTTCGATGAGATCGATCTTAATGAGCCGGTCGAAGTTGATGCGGTCGAGATTATAGGAGGCCAAGTCCCGCATCGACTTATGCAATTCGGCGGCAAGTTCCACGCCGGTGGCGCCGCCGCCGATGATGGCGCAATGCAGCTGACCCGGCCGCAGCGGCTCGTATTGAGCGTTGGCGCGCAGGCAGGCATTGATCATACGGCGGTTGAACCGCGCAGCCTGATCGAGAGTGTCGAGCGCGAGCGCGTTCTCGGCCACGCCGGGTGTGCCGAAATCGTTGGACAAGCTGCCGACGGCGATTACCAGCGTGTCGTATCCCAAGACGCGCGGCGGAATGATCGTCTGGCCGTCCTCGTCATGACTCGGCGCCACGTGGATTTGCTGTTTGGCGCGGTTCAAACCGACCATCTCGCCGATTCGATAGCGATAATGGCGGCGGCGGGCGTGCGCGATCAGTTCGAGCGAATCCGTTTCGCTATCCATCGCGCCCGACGCGACTTCATGGAGCAGCGGCTTCCACACATGGACGCGCGATTTGTCGAGCAACGTGATCGACGCGTCGCGGCGGCGGCCCAGCGACGCACCGAGGATGGACGTAAGATGCAGGCCGGCGGCGCCGCCGCCGACGACGAGAACGCGATGCAGGGAGGAATCCTGCGTCGAGACGGTTTCCGCGATGGTCTCGTAGGATGGGCTTGGCATCGCCGTTAAAATAGTAGCTTCGCATACGCTGGCTTTGCCACATTATCCCTTTGTCTTCCCGCCGTCGCTTGCCGCTGCGACAAGGGGCGAACTTGCGCCGCGTCGCGCGTTACGCCCACAATCGTCGCACTGGCCGGTCCGAGGCGGGAGTGATAAGCCAAAACCGCAGATATTTTGGGAGGACGAGATGCGTGGAAAACGACGACTGGTGGGCTTATTGCTGGCATTGTGCGGCACCGGCTGGTTCGGCGCCGCAGCGGTCCATGCGGACCCGCTGAAAATCCGTGGCGCTTGGGTCGCGCCAATCGCCAACTGGTCGTCGATTTGGCTGCAAAAGAAGGACCTCGCGGTCCATTTCGGTCAGTCGTACGAATTCGAAGCCGTCCGCTATGCCGGCACGCCGCCGATGATCACGGCCATCGCCAATAACGAGCTGGAAATCGGCAATCTCGCCTTTTCCACCTTGCCGATCGCGATCGTAAACGCCGGCATGGACGACATCAGGGTGATCAGCGACGACTTCCAGGATGGCGTGGAGGGCTATGCCTCAAACGATTTCGAGGTCCTTGCCGATGGGCCGATCCAGAAAGTTGAAGACCTCAAGGGCAAAGTGCTCGCCACCAACGCGATGGGCAGCGGCGTCGACGTCGCCATGCGCGCTATGCTGCGCAAGCATGGATTGGAGGCCAACCGGGATTACACGATCATCGAGGCGCCGTTTCCCGCGATGAAATCCATGCTGGCCGAAAAGAAAGCCGACCTGATTACGGGGGTGTTGCCGTTCAAGCTCGATCCTGAGCTTAAAAGCATGGCGCGGGTGCTGTTCACCATGAGAGACGCGATCGGCCCATCCCAGTTCGTCATGTGGTCGGCGCGCAAGCCGTTCATCGATGCGCACCGCGCCGCCTTGGTCGACTTTTTGGAGGACTCGCTACGCATCACTCACTGGTATCTCGATCCCAAGAATCACAATGCGGTCGCCGGTATCGCCTCCCAGCTCACCAAGCAACCGCCCGAGCGTTTCAATTGGCTGTTCACTAAGCAGGACTATTATCGTGATCCAAACATGGTGCCGGACCTCGGCGCTCTGCAAAAGAACGTCGATATGACGAAAGATCTCGGCTTCGTCCAGGCAAGCTTCGACGTCAAGGCGCACTCCGATCTCAGCCTGATTACTGAAGCGGCGAAACGGCTGCAATAGGACTTGGCGGACCCTCTTAACTGCGAGCGGCGATCCAACACTTCCAGCTACTACCTCACCAGCACGTTCTTGAACTGCCAAGGATCGCGTTTGTCGATATCTTCCTTGAACAGACCCGGACGGTCGGTGACAGGAGTCCAACCGGTATAGGTGCCGATCACCGGCCCGAGATACGGCATTTGGACTTCGAGGCAGCGCCGGAAATCCATCTCGTCGGCTTCGACAATCCCGGCGGCCGGGTTCTCAAGCGCCCACACCATGCCGGCGAGCACGGCGGAGGTGACCTGCAGCCCGGTGGCGTTCTGATAAGGCGCAATCGAACGCGTTTCGTCGATCGAAAGCTGCGAGCCGTACCAGTAGGCATTTTTCTTGTGGCCATAGAGCAGGACGCCGAGCTCGTCGATGCCGTCGGCAATCTCGTGCTCGTCCAAAATGTGGATAGCCGGCTGCCGTTGGCCGGCCTGGCCGAACAGCTCGTGCAGAGACAGCACCGCGTCGTTGCACGGGTGGTACGCATAGTGACAAGTCGGCCGGTACACGGTCTTGCGGCCGGCGCGCAGCGTGAAATAGTCCGCGATCGAGATCGACTCGTTATGCGTGACCAGGAAGCCGTATTGCGCCTTCGCCGTCGGCGTCCAGGAGCGTACACGTGTATTGGCGCCGGGCTGGGTCAGGTAGATCGCCGCCTGACAGCCGGTCTTATGCTTGGAGCCGTTCTTCGGCATCCACTTCTCGTGCGTGCCCCATCCGAGTTCGGCCGGCTGCATGCCCTCCGAAAGAAAGCCTTCGACCGACCAAGTATTGACAAAGACTTCGACCGGTTTTGGCTTAATGGCGCGCTGGGTGTCGCGCTCGGCGATGTGGATGCCTTTGACGCCGGCCCTCTTGGCAAGCCTGCCCCATTCTTCGCGCGTTGTCGGCTCTTTGAACTTCAGCCCGAGATCGCCGGCGACGTTCAGAAGCGCCTGCTTGACGAACCACGACACCATTCCGGGATTGGCGCCGCAGCAGGATACGGCTGTCGTCCCGCCGGGGTTCTTGCGGCGCGCCGCCAGCACGGTCTCGCGCAGAGCATAGTTCGATCGCGCTTCCGGGCCGAGGTTGGAATCAAAGTAGAACCCGACCCAGGGCTCGACCACGGTATCGATGTAAAGGGCACCGATCTCGCGGCAAAACTCCATGATATCGACCGAGGACGTGTCGACCGACAAGTTGACGCAAAAACCTTGGCCGCCGCCTGCGGTGAGCAGCGGCCCAAGGAACTTGCGGTAGTTGTCGCGCGTGACCGCCTGATGGATGAAGCGGATGCCGCGGTCATCCAGGAGCTTGCGGTCCTTGTCTTCGGGGTCGATGACCACGAAGCGGGATTTGTCGTAATCGAAATGACGCTCGATCAAAGGCAGAGTGCCTTTGCCGATCGAGCCGAAACCGATCATGACAATAGGGCCGGTGATCCGGGCGTGAACGGGCCATTCACTCATATTTCAAGCCTCCAGCGGCAATATTGCGGTGATATCTGCGGGAACGGAAAAACGGAAGAGACGCCGCGGATTTTGTCCGCGGCGCCGCCGAATTCTCGGCCTGCCGGTCAGGCCGCGCGAGCCACCGCGCCACCGCGTTTAAGCTCTTGCGGGGCGAGGAGCGACAGGGGTCAGATGTGGAAGGTGCGCAGCGGCGCAAAGCCGTTGAAGCCCACTGCCGCGTAAGTTGCGGTATAGGCGCCGGTGGCTTCGATCAGCACCTTGTCGCCGATCTCAAGGCTGATCGGCAGGTCGTAAGGCCGCTTCTCGTACAGCACATCCGCGCTGTCGCAGGTCGGGCCTGCGATGATGCAAGGTCCGACCTCACAGCCATCGCGCGGCGTCTTGATCGGGTAGCGGATCGACTCGTCCATGGTTTCGGCGAGCCCGCCGAATTTGCCGATGTCGAGATAGACCCACCGCGCCCGGTCCTGCTCGCTCTTCCTCGATACAAGCACGACTTCGGCCTCGATCACGCCAGCATTGCCGACCATACCGCGCCCCGGCTCGATGATCGTCTCCGGAATGCGGTTGCCGAAATTCTTGCGCAGAGCCCGGAAGATGGAACGCCCGTAAGCCTCCACCACCGGTACGTCACGTAGGTACTTGGTCGGAAATCCACCGCCGAGATTGACCATCGACAGGTTGATACCGCGGTCGGCGCAGGTCCGGAAGATCGCCGACGCCGATTTCAGCGCTTCATCCCAGGCCGCGGTCCGGCGCTGCTGCGAGCCGACGTGGAACGAAACGCCGCACGGCTCCAGCCCGAGTTTTTGGGCGTGCTCCAGCACCTCGACCGCCATGTCCGGGTCGCAACCAAACTTCCGCGACAGCGGCCACTCGGCGCCGGCACAGCCGAACAGGAAGCGGCAGAAGACCTTGGCGCGGGGAGCGGCGCGGCCGATCTTTTCGACCTCGGCCTTGCAATCGACCGCGAAAAGCCGGACGCCGAGCGTGTAAGCGCGCGCGATGTCGCGTTCCTTCTTGATCGTGTTGCCGAACGAAATGCGCTCGGGCGTAGCGCCGGCCGCGAGCGCCATCTCGATCTCGGCGATCGAGGCGGTGTCGAAGCAGGAGCCAAGCGAGACCAGGAGCGACAACAGTTCGGGCGATGGGTTCGCCTTGACGGCGTAGAACACCCGGCTGTCCGGCAGAGCCTTGGCGAAGGCCCCATAGTTTTCCCGCACGACGTCGAGATCGACGACGAGGCAAGGCCCCTCGTCCAAGCCTTCGTCGCGGCGGCGGCGCAAGAAATCGCGGATGCGCTCGGTCATCGGAGTCGCTCCTTCATCCAGGTTCAAGGGGCCAAGCTGCAAACAGCCGTGGCCCAGCGTTGAGTTCGGCCGCGCACGAACGCGAGCGACCGGCGTCAGCGGCTAAATTGTCTGGCACCTGCCGTGCGATGGGGACACGGTGGAAGCGCGCGGCTCTTTCGCCGAGATACTGCCTTGGATTGGAGCGGGAGAACCCGTTCCGCACGGCCGGCAAGATGGACAAGCCTCTTCGGTGTTGACCTTTGGACAGTCAACGAGACCAAAAAAGCCCGCTCCGTCGTTGCTTTAAGCC
>Ga0181525_10002737_pt1 | contig 14268 bp, 14 predicted proteins | sample PEATcosm2014_Bin_48_FD_121100 | JGI IMG/M metagenome (GOLD analysis project Ga0181525, IMG submission 121100) | Peatland microbial communities from MTU Mesocosm Facility, Houghton, MI, USA - PEATcosm2014_Bin06_10_metaG | ecosystem: Environmental > Terrestrial > Soil > Wetlands > Peat | place...
CGCCTTCGCTTCGTTAGCCGCTTTCGTCTTTCTCTGCGTCACCGCTTACGATTGGTTGGCGCTGCGCTATGACAACGTCACCGCCGGCCTGGTAATGACCGGCGTTTTTGTCGCCATTGCGGGGATCTCCGCCGTCGTCGGCGCATTGCTGCGGCGCCGGGTCAGACAGCGCGCCATTCTTGCCCGCGCGGCGAAGGCGCATGCGGCGCCGGCGTGGCTGCTCGATCCGAAAATTCTCGCCGCCGCCGTTCAGGCCGGCCGATCGTTCGGCTGGCAGCGCATTGTGCCGGTCGTGTTGCTGGGTTTCATGGCGGCGCAATGGGCCCGCGAATCGCGCGATCGCGGGCCACAGGACCCCGGATCGTAGTCCGCTAAATCGGCGGAAACCGCTCTCCCGAATCTGCCAAAATCTCGCGCGCGAGCCGGCTGTCCTGCTGCATCTGCCGCACCAGAGTCGCGGCCGAATCGAAGACTTGCTCGTCGCGGAGCCATTCGATGAAGGCGACATCGATGCTCTGGCCGTAAAGGTCGCCGGTAAAATCGAACAAAAAGATTTCCAGCAACACCGCGCCGTCGTCGTACATCGGCCGCCGGCCGAAATTAGCGACACCGCCATAGCGGCGCCCGCCCACCGCGACGCGCACCGCATAAACGCCGTAGCGCAACCTACACCCGGCATCGAGCCGAAGGTTGGCCGTCGGAAAACCGAGTTCGCGGCCGCGTTTGTCGCCATGAATGACCGGGCCGGAAACGAACCACGGGTAGCCCAAAAACTCGGCCGCCTCGTCGAGCCGTCCGGCGGCCAGCGCATCGCGAATCGGACCCGACGATACCGGACGCCCGCCGTCCTCGAAGCGCTCGACCACATCGACCGCAAAGCCGTGCTCTTTCCCTTGCGCCACGAGAAATTCCGGTGAGCCAGCCCGGCCCTTGCCGAAATGGAAGTTGAAGCCGATCGCCGCCCCGCTCACGCTGAATCGTCCGAGCAGGATGCGTTCGACGAAGTCTTCCGCGCTCAAGCCCGCCAGCGCCGCATCGAAGGTGAGCACGATCGCGCCATCGAGTCCGGTCGAGGCCAACAGCCGCAATTTGGCGGCCTCGTCGGTCAGCCGGAATAGCGGCGCTTGTGGATTGAAAAAGGCGCGCGGATGCGGCTCGAAGGTCAGGGCGGCGGCCGGGCGGGACAGCGCCCGCGCCCGCGCCAGCGCCGCAGCTATCACCGCCCGGTGGCCGCGATGCACACCGTCGAAATTGCCGATGGCGACGACGGCTCCGCGTAGCGCGTCACCGGGCGCAAGATCGTCGCGCGCGACGCGGAAGTTATTCGTGGGCATCGGGATTTCGACGGTTATAGAAACTCGCGCGTTAGGTGCGCCGGCGACAATCGCAAAGTCAAGCATGCCAGGCAGACGGCCGTGTCCCCCGCCGCCTAGCCCCCTACCGCGATTAACCGCTTATTCAAACACCCGCTGTAGCCTTCGCGGCAGGGAAGGGGACGGTCCGTTATGGCTCTGGATCCGACGATTCCGGTGCTGGTGGTCGATGACTTCAGCACCATGGTCCGTATCATTCGCAATCTGTTACGCCAGCTCGGCTTCCTCGACGTCGACGATGCCAGCGATGGCGGCGCGGCGCTCGAGAAAATGCGCGCCAAACGTTATGGCCTGGTGATTTCGGATTGGAACATGGAGCCGATGACCGGTTACGATCTGCTCCGCGAAGTGCGCGCCAATCCGAAGCTGGAGTCGACGCCGTTCATCATGGTGACGGCGGAGTCCAAAACCGAAAACGTGATTGCGGCAAAGAAGGCCGGCGTGAACAATTATATCGTCAAGCCGTTCAACGCGCAAACGCTGAAAGCCAAAATGGAAGCGGTGTTCGCCCAAAAGTCGTCGCTGCCGACTGCGCTGGACCGCTAGACCGGCTCTTCATCCAAATACTGCGTCTCACCACTCCAGGGCACGGGTCACCGCCACCGGCATGGCGCCGGCGGCGGTGAAAATCGTCGTGAGCGCCTGGAGATCGGGCGCTGAACGCGAGCCGTAAGCGTCGGCGTGGATACCTGATGTGACGAACAGACAATCCAGCCCGAATGCGGCCGCACCGCTAAGATCGGTTCGCACCGAATCGCCGACGGCCAACACCCGAGACAACGGCGGTTCTGCGCCATGGCGGGCCGCGGCGGCAGCGGCCAGTGCCGTCCGGTAGATCGGGGCGTGCGGTTTACCGCAATAAAGCACCTCCCCGCCCAGCGCCACGTAAGCGTCGGCTAGCGCCCCGGCGCAGTAAACCAGCGTGTCGCCGCGCTCGACCACGATATCGGGGTTGGCGCAAACCATAAACAAAGCACGCGCGCGCATCGCCTCAAGCATGCCGCGGTAATTCTCCGGCGTCTCCGTGGTATCGTCGAACAGCCCGGAGCAGACCACGTAATCGGCGGCGGCGAGCGGCGCAAACTTAACGTCGAGGCCGTCGAAGATCGACAGGTCGCGTTGCGGACCGAGATGAAAAAGGCGGTCACTGGGTCTGGACCCGACGATGCCGCGGGTCACGTCGCCCGAGCTTACGATGGCGTCATAGGCCTCGCGCGGCACGCCGAAGCGGTCGAGGATGCGCGCCACAGCGGCGCCGGCGCGCGGCGCATTGGTGATCAGAATCGCCGTTCCACCGCCGGCGCGAAATCGCGTGAGGGCTTCGCAGGCCTGCGCAAACGCGGCAACGCCGTTATGAATGACACCCCAGACGTCGCAGAACAGCACGTCGTAGTCGCGCGCGAGCGGCTCGAAGCGTTCGATCAGAATAGGCAGCGTGTTTCGCGACAAATTATGCTCTGACATCCATGCGCGGACCGCGCCGAATCAGGTCCGTCGCGTGCCGGCCCGCGCGAGCTGGGCAAAACCGCTTTTCGCGACGCCGGCGTCACCGGGTGCTTGCGCGCCGGCAAAGGCCGAATCCTTACCGCCTTCCTTGGCGTCATCGCCGGCAACGCCCTGCAGCGCTTCCGCGCGCACCGGACGCGGCGGCGAAAACAAGAATCCCTGCCCAAAGCGGACATCGTAATCGAGCAGATCGACCACCGTGCTCTCATGCTCGATGCGCTCGGCAATGAGGTCGATGCCGAAGCGGCCGAGCAGATCGGAAAAATCCGCCGGATGGATATCGGTCGAGGCGGCGCCGACGCGGCTGAACAACAGCGGCGCCGGCACCTTGACGAAACGGAAACCGCGCTCGTTGAGGTCGCGCGCCTCGACGCGCAGATCGGTGACGTTATCGATCGAGAAGCGAAAGCCGAGTTCGGCAAGCGCAGCCATGCTCTCGTGCTCGATCGGCCCCATGGCGCGGACCGCGCTTTGCGTGAATTCGAATACCAGTGACGGCGCGATGGCGCGATTGGCCTCCATGAATTCGAGCAGTTTTGGAAAACCCGCGTCGGTGAGCGTTTCGGCCGACAGATTACAGAATAAGCCGATTTCGCGGTTCTTGAGCAGCAGCCGGCGCACGATCTGCACGCAGCGCAACACCGAAAGATTGTCGAGCTTGGGCATCAGGCCACCCGCCTCGGCAAAGCCGAGGAACTCGCCGGCCGCCATGAGGTCGCCGTTCTCCGCCTTCAGCCGCGACAGCGCCTCGTAATAGCGCACTTTGCGCTGCGGCAAAGTCACCACGGGCTGCAAATACAGCTCGATCTTGTTGCCCTCGATGGCGCCGCGCAGCGCAGCAATGACACCGTCGCGATCGAGGCCGGGAAAGCCGGGGATGGGGCGCTCGGCCGGCGCCGCGGGAGAGGCCGGAACCGCCGGGGTCGGCGCAGGCGATGCGCCATTCGCCGCTTGCGGCGCCGGGATCGGCACCAAATTTGGCGCGGAGGTGGCTGGCGCGACTGGCGTTGCCCCGGCAACGGCCGCGGGAGGGCGGCGATCGCGGGCGAGTGCCGCGTCGTGGCTCGCCACCGAATCGGCCAGTTGCTTGACCAGTGTCGAGAGTTCCTCGATTTCGGCTGCGAGCGGCTGCGCCGTCGCCAAGGCACGATCGACGACGGTGTCGATTTTGACCTCGGCTGCGCTCAGACGACGGGCGAACTCGGCGAACTGGCGGGCGAGATCGCCCGAACCGCGGGCGAGATTGGCGATCTGGTTAGTGGCTTCCACGCGATCGTGCTTGCGGGCGGCGACAGCGTTATAGACTGAAAGAGTTGTCAGAACGCCGAGCCCGACCAGCGCCGATTCGGCCCCGGTAAAGCCAAATCGCAGATAGACCGCAAAGCCGTTCGAGCCGGCGATCAGCCCCATGCAAATCGCGATGAAAATGGCGCTCAGACGCACCATGCCGAAACACCCCCAAGAGCCGCCGCCCCCAAGAAAGCCTCAAGAAGACCCCAAGAACGATTCGCCCGCCCGATAGTATCAGTGTCATTAGCCGGTCGTACGCCGCAAGTCTGCCGTCAGGCGTGGCTAAATTTATGTTGTGCTTTTATAACAGCTATTCCGACCAACGGCCGGTGAGATGCCTCAATCCGTCCCCGCCTCAGCGCCGATGGCGGCGCCCGTGCCCAACTCCGTACCGCCGTCCGGACTGATCGGTAGCATCGGGCGCTGGCCGCGGGCCGCGTTCGGCGGCTTTTTGGCGTTGCATTTCATCGTTTGGACCGCGCTACCGACGCTGCTCTACGCCAACCTACCGCTCGACCTGATCGAGGCCCTCACCTACGGCCGCGAATGGCAGCTCGGCTACGACAAGCTGCCGCCATTGCCGTGGTGGCTGGTCGAGATCATGCATCGCGTGTTCGGAACCGACGCCGCCTATTACGCGCTGGCGCAGACGACGGTGCTGATAGCCTTCGTCGCCGTGTTTGCCACCGCACGGCCACTGGTCGGTGCCACCGGCGCCCTGGTCGCGGTGCTGATCGTCGATGGCCTGCATTACTTCCAGTACACGGCGGTGAAATTCAACCATGACGTTATTCAATTGCCGTTCTGGGCGCTTGCCGGCTACGCCTTTCACGCAGCACTAAAGCGCGGCCGCCTCGTCCACTGGCTCTTGCTGGGTTTCGCCTTTGGCGGCGCGTTATGGGCGAAATATTTCGTCGTGGTGTTGGCGGCACCTTACGCGCTGTTTCTGCTGTTCGACCGGCAGGCGCGCCGCGCGCTGGTGACGCCGGGGCCGTGGCTGGCGCTGGGCGTCGCGCTCTTCGTCGCCATGCCCCATGTCGTGTGGCTGTTTCAGACCGATTTCCTGCCGTTCGCCTATGCCAGCGGACGCGCCGCCCCGGTGCGCGGCTGGTTCGACCACGTACTGCACCCGGCGATGTTCACGGCGAGCCAGATTTTCTTCGCGCTGCCATCGTTCTTTATCGCCGCGGCGCTGTTTTGGCCGAGCGGAAAAACAACTCCCCTGCCCCATCATGGAGCCGTTCGCCAGGCGACCGCCGACGCCTTCGACCGCCGCATCGTGAGTTTGATCGCCTTCGGTCCGGGCCTCACCATGATCGTGCTGATGGCAGTGAGCGGGCGCGGCGCATTTGCCATGTGGGGTTACCCGCTATGGCTCTATCTCGGCCTGTGGCTGGTGTTGGCGGCGCCCGCCGCGCTCGATGCCGAACGCGTGACGCGGATCGTTGCCGCCTGGGTCGTCGTGTTCACGATCTTTGCCGGCGTGTTCATCGCCAATTATTCGCTGCTGCCGTATTTCGACCACCGCTATCGCGCCGTGTTCTTTCCCGGCGACAAGCTTGGCGAGACCTTGACGCAGCGCTTTCACGACGCGACTGGACAAAAGCTGCTTTATGTCATCGGCACGATGTGGGACGGCGGCAACCTGGCGCATTATTCGCCGGACCAGCCGCAAGTCCTGATCGATGGCCTGCCGCGCCGCGCGCCGTGGATCGATCTCGACGATCTTCGCAAGAACGGCGCCGTCGTGGTGTGGACCACCGGCGACACTGGCGAATTGCCGGCGCAATTCGCGGCCGTCGCACCGAAGGCCGAGATCGGCACACCCTTCGATCTGGCGATGCGCCGCGGCTCCGGCGCGGTCCATGTCGGCTGGGCGATTTTGAAGCCGCAGTCTCGCTAGACACCCATCGCCAAAGCGGCGCCCACCGGATAGGCTTGGCTATCCGCAAAGGTGCCTGAGCGGAGACGAGGCGTGGGCCATGACAAAAATTCGACCAACGGTTTTGGCGCGGATTGCGGACCGTAAGACTTTCCGCAGCGTTGCGACAATCGCCGTCGCGATGCTGTTTGTATCCGCGCAAGCCATGTTGGCAGGACAGCCAAGCTCCGTGGCTTCGATGAATTCACAGACTGTCGTAGCGGCGAACGCCGCCACGACGACACCTCCGACCGGAAGCGGACCCGTCAAATCCGGTACCGTTCACCCCTGCACGCGAGTCTGCGTGAAGTCGACGCCGCCAAACAAAGCCTCGCCCGGCGAGTGCCTGCAGTGGAAAATCGTCTGCTAGGTCGCCCCGATCACCCGCGCCACTTTCTCGAAAATCTCGCCGATCTCCGCCTCGCTCACGATCAGCGGCGGCGATAGCGCGATGGTCTCGCCGGTAATTCGCACCATCAGCCCTTCGTCGCCAAATGCGCGCTCCATCGCCTCGTAGGCGCGCAGCCCCACAGCGCCCGGGCGCGAGGCGAGATCGATGCCGGCGGTAAGACCCACGGTGCGGATATCGAGCACGCCCGGCAGGTTTTTGAGCGTCATCGCCGCTTCGGCAAAACGCGGCTCCAAAGCCTTGGCGCGCTCGAACAGGTTTTCATCGCGATAAAGATCGAGCGTCGCGAGACCGGCGGCGCAGGCCAGCGGATGCCCCGAATAGGTGTAGCCATGAAATAATTCGACGACGTGTTCGGGCCCGCGCATGAAGGTGTCGTAGAGGCCGTCGCGCGCGATCACGCCGCCCATCGGCACGCTGCCCGAGGTGATGCCCTTGGCGAAGGTGATCATGTCGGGGATGACGCCATAACGCTCGGCCGCAAACGGGTAGCCGAGCCGGCCGAAGCCGGTAATAACCTCGTCGAAGATCAGCAAAATGCCGTGGCGGCTGCAGATCGCGCGTAGCCGCTCGAGATAGCCTTGCGGCGGCGGCAGCACGCCGGTCGAGCCCGCCATCGGCTCGACGATGACGGCGGCGATGGTCGAAGCGTCATGCAGCGCGACGATGCGTTCGAGTTCGTCGGCGAGGTGGCCGCCCCAGTGCGGCTCGCCCTTGGTGAAGGCCTGATGCTCGCGGTTATAGGTCGCCGGCAGATGATCGACGCCGGTCAAAAGCGAACCGAAAAATCTCCGGTTGGTGACGATGCCGCCGACCGAAATGCCGCCGAAACCGACGCCGTGATAGCCGCGCTCGCGGCCGATAAGCCGGGTGCGGGCGCCCTCGCCGCGAATATTATGGTAGGCGAGCGCGATCTTCAGCGCCGTGTCGACCGCTTCCGAGCCGGAATTGGTGAAGAACACGCGGTTGAGATCGCCCGGCGCCAAGGCTGCAATCCGGCTCGCCAGTTCAAAACTCTGCGGATGGGCGAACTGGAACGCCGGCGCGTAATCGAGCTGTTCGGCCTGATGCTTGATCGCCTCGACGATCGGCGCGCGGTTATGGCCGGCATTGCAGCACCAGAGCCCGGCGGTGCCGTCGAGCACGGCACGGCCCTCCGGCGTAAAATAGTGCATGTCCTTGGCACGCGCGATCAGCCGTGGCGCGCGCTTGAACGCGCGGTTCGGCGTGAACGGCAACCAAAAGGCTTCGAGATCGTTAGGAACTGTCGCGGCCAGGCTGCGGCGATCGGGTTTCGCCATGGGGGCACCTTTCTACGTGTTCCGCCCACTATAGGACGGGACCGGCCGGCTGCGCAGACTTTCCCCGCCTGGGTTTCCTGCGTCGCTTGCCGCTCCAGGGCGCTACTGCTACCAACCGCGGCACTTTCCTAAAACCGCAGCGATAACGACGGCGCATGGCCGACAAATCCGAAAAATCGAACAAGCTCAAGGCCCGCCTGCCGCGCGGGCTCGCCGACCGCACGCCAAGCGAGATCGCCGCGACCCGCGCGATGATCGAGAAAATCCGCGCCGTCTACGAGCTTTACGGTTTTGAGCCGGTGGAGACACCAGCCATCGAATATACCGACGCGCTCGGCAAATTTCTGCCCGACCAGGACCGGCCGAACGAAGGCGTGTTCTCGTTCCTCGACGATGACGAGCAATGGCTGTCGCTGCGCTACGACCTGACCGCGCCCTTGGCGCGTTACGTGGCGGAGAATTTCGACACCTTGCCGAAGCCCTATCGCAGCTATCGCTTCGGCTATGTGTACCGCAATGAGAAGCCGGGACCGGGCCGGTTCCGGCAATTCATGCAGTTCGATGCCGACACAGTCGGCTCGGCCTCGCCTGCCGCCGATGCCGAGATGTGCATGATGGCGGCGGACACCATGGAGGCGCTGGGCATCCCGCGCGGCAGCTATGTAGTGAAGGTGAACAACCGCAAGGTCCTCGACGGTGTCTTGGATGCCATCGGGCTTGGCGGCGAATCCAATGTCGGCAAGCGCCTGACCGTGCTGCGCGCCGTCGACAAATACGATCGGCTCGGACGCGGCGGCGTTGCGGCGTTGCTCGGCGAAGGCCGCAAGGACGACAGCGGCGATTTCACCAGGGGCGCGGGATTAGATGGAAAACAAATCGACAAAGTTCTCAACTACGTAGAATTTCAGCTCGATGAAAGCGCAGGCGATCTTGAAAGTGTTCTGAACGATTGGGCAAGAGAAATTGGATCAAGCACCACCGGAAAAGAAGGCATCCAGGAATTGACGCAGATCGGCAATTTGGTTCGTGCCTCAAAATACGGACCGGATCGCATCAGCATCGATTCAAGCGTGGTCCGCGGCCTCGAATACTACACCGGCCCGGTGTTTGAGGTGGATCTGACATTCTCGACCGGCGCCAAAGACGGCTCGCCGCGATTCGGCTCGGTCGGCGGCGGGGGACGTTACGACGGACTGGTGTCGCGCTTTCGCGGCGAGCCGGTGCCGGCGACCGGATTTTCCATCGGCGTGTCGCGGCTTCTCGCCGCGCTGCAATATATCGGCAAGATCGAGACCAAACCCGAGAGCGGCCCGGTGGTCGTCACCGTATTTTCCGATCGCGATCCGGAAATTGCCCGCACCAGCCTGGTGGCCGCACAACGCATGGCGCAAGACTTGCGCTCGGCCGGCATTCGCGCGGAAGTCTATCTGGGAAATCCAAAAAATATTCCTAACCAATTCAAATACGCCGACCGCCGCAACGCGCCGTGCGTCGTCATCCAGGGCTCCGACGAGAAGGCCAAGGGCGAGATCACGATCAAAGACTTGATCGTCGGCGCCGAACTCGCCCAGCTCGAAAAAGGCCGCGACGAATATTTGCAGAAACAGGCCGAGGCGCAGTTCTCCGTGGCGGAAGCAAATCTCGTCGAAGCCGTGCACAAGGTGCTCAAGCGGCACCAATAGTCAGACGTCAGTAATCAGATGTCAGTAATCAGGCTGATCCCTGATCCCTGTCCCCTGCTACCGGCACACCTTCACCCAGACGCAGATTTTCTTGAAATCCTTCCAATGGCACTGCTGCTCCATGCGGCAATCCTTGCCCTTGGTCTCCTGAGCGCTCGCAGCTTGGGGCGCACACAGCGCCGCAAAGGCAACAAATCCGCAGCAAACAGCCCAATTAACTCCGCGCATGGTGCTCTCCTTTCAGCGGCAGTCCGACAATGGAATACCGATTGCGGCTTTCCGTTGGCCGCCCTGTAGGCAGCCGTCCTTCCAGACGCCGACAACAGTCTCGCCGCCCGTCGTCAACGTCCCGATGCCATTGGGTCTGCCGTCGCGGAATTGACCCTCATAGCGCAACTTTTGCAAGGTCAGGACGCCGGCACCATTCGGCAGGCCGTCGGCAATCTCGCCGTCGAAGCGCCCGCTCGGCCAAATTTGCGCGCCCTTGCCGCTCTGCCGGCCGTCGCGCCACTGTCCTTCGTTGGTCTCGATGCGTACGCCGCCCTTAAACCATTGCACGGTTCCAAAGCCGTCGGCGTGCCCGTTGGCGCAGGCTCCCGACCAGGTCACCGTTTCCTCCAATTGCGGATTGGGGTCCCAGACCTGGCAGCCGGATTTGGCGTCGGCGATCCATTCGCCGGCGTGCGCGTGGGGAGGGGCAACGAGCAGATACGCCGATAGCATCGCCACCGCGATGCCGCGCCAATTTCTCCGCCCGATGCCCATCGCTTTTGGCCTCAAGCTCGATGTTCGTTCAATGCGGTAACAGCGGAACGACAAGACTGCTCAGCAATTCATCGCGCACGTCGATCATGCGGTCGCGAACCTTGCCCTCGGCATCGATGATCCAGGTGATCGGCACCCCTTCCGGATCGCCGAAACCATTGACCGTCACATCCTTGAGCATGGCCACCGGATAAGACAGCGACGCCATCACCTTGCGCACCTTTGCCAAGTCGCGCGGACGATCGACGGTGATGCCGATCATCGCCAAATTCTGCTCCCGATGAAGGCGATAAAACGCGTCGAGCTTCGGCATGTCCTTGCGGCATGGCGCGCACCAGGTCGCCCAGTAATTGACGAGCACCACGTCGCCCCGCAATTTGCCGAGATCGAAAATCTGGCCATCGAGAGCGGTCACGACCAGCGACGGCGCCGGTTGGTCGATCATAGGCGCGGCATGCGCCAACCGATAAGCTAGCGCCGCCGCCAGCAGACCTAACAGAACGACACAGGCTCGCGCTTGCCTCATCCACCCGGCCTTTTAGAAATTATAGCTCGCCACGACTTTGACCGCGTAGGGTGCGATCAGTTGGCCTTCGGTCCCGGCATTCTGGCCGGCATTGGTCCGGTAATACACCGGGATCTCGACATCGGCATAAAGCTTCATGACGCGGTTTTTGGCCTCGTCGAGCACCTTGGTGAATTCAAGGCCCGGTGAAAGCATGACCCGGTCGAAGCCGCTGTTGAGCAGATCGGCGGCGGTGCCGGTATCAATCGCGCGGTGCGATATGATGGCCTGCGCCAGCGGCGTAATCTTGTCGAAGCCGAATACGTTGTAGAGATTGTTGTAGAGGATACCGATGGCGCCATCGACCTGATAGCCGGGATGGTAGCTCTGCACCAGGGCGCCATTGCCATCCATGAATCCTTGCGGATCGACGGCGTCACTGTAGAGGAACGGCTGCCGCCACATTGCCTGCGCGAAGTATTGCCAGGCATTGTCACCGGTGATCATGCCGCGATGGAAGCCGCCGAGCAGAAGGTCGGTAGAGCCCGATCCGATCTGGGTGTCGCGATCGAGCCCAGGAGCGGTATAGGTCCCGGTCGGCAGTTTGAGGCCGAACATGATGCCGGTCGACATATCTTTGAAGAAGCCGGTGTAGATGCCCATGACTTCGAGATCGCCGATATCCTTGGAATTGAACGTTTGGATTCCGCCGGTCGTCAAATTGGTGGTGGTGAAACTACGATCGGTCGTCGGCAACCGCACCATCACGCCCCAGTCGCGGTTGAACATGTATTCGAAGCCGATATTGAGCCATTGCGTGACGACGTGTTTGTCCTGGTTCAGGGCACTCGGCGCCGACGAGTTGCCGACCCAATTGGTGTTCTGATTCAAGGACCAATATTCCAAGAACACCCGGCCGCCGGATTCGTTTTCCTGCGGCAACAACCCGCCGCCGACATCGAACACGCTACAGCCGCAGGCACAGGCCAGCGCTACCGTGGTGCTGAGGCCGACCGGCACCAGGGCCAGCAAGGTTGGCAGCAGGAACGTGATCAAGGCTGCGGCGATCCGCCCACGTGAATGGCGATGCGCCGGAGCATGGGTCTTCGCGGTGAGGGTTGACATGATATCTCCGATCGGATTTGCGCGCTGCACCGCGGCCTGAAAACGGCGCGGGCGGGCGGTGAAGGTCAAAGCAAGAGCCGGTTTGGACATGACGGTCTCCAGCGATCAGAATTTGTAGTTCACGCCGGCGCGGACGATCTGCATCAGCAGATCAGCGGAGCCGTGCAGCGTATTCACGCCACCGCCGATGTCGGTGATGGCGCCAAGCGCCTTGGTCGTTGAAAATGCGGCGAACAGATATTCGGCCTTGAAATTCCAATGGTCGGTCAGCGCATATTCCCAGCCGGCGCCGACGGTCCACCCGGTGAGAAATTTCGAACCGGTTGCGATGCCAATCCCCGGAGGCGCCCCGCCGTCGACATAGGCCTCCGTGTAGCTCGCCTTGGTGAAGGCGACACCGCCGGTGATGTAACCGAGGTTGCGATCAGCGGCGATGCCGATGCGCGGACGCACAGTCGCGAAGTACTCGGTTTTGAGAGATTGCGTTATGGTGAAAGGCGTTACGCCGTCGCTCAGCAAGTTAAAGGGGTTGATGAATTGGACCGTGTTGTGGAAGTAGTCGAAGTCGCCTTCCAGCCCATAGACCAGCGTACCGGTCTGATAGTTGCAACCGGCCTGTCCGCCGCCCAGGAAATTGGAGCCGCTCATCGAGCCGGTTCCGTCGGTGCTGACCAAGGCGGGATCCGGCGGCAAAAGATGCGTGCCAGGATCGACCGTGGTGGTGTAGCTGGAACTGGCCGCGCCGGCGCCACCGTTGAGCCCGACGTAACACCCTGTCCATTGATAGACTGGCGTCGGCGTTGCCTTCATCGGCATGTTGTTCATGGGCATGTCGGCGGCCGTGGCGGTCGATGAATTGCACGCCAGCGGCAACGCGACGGCGAAGAGAGCGGCGGCCAGCACCGATGGATGGGCGCGTGGCGGCGCTTTGGCGAACGGATGAGACATGGCTTCCCCGCGAGCAAGAGTGAATGTTTGTTTGCGCTGTCGCGCGCCGCCGATGCCTCGCGTGCGCAACGGCGCTTTGCGAGTTCGGCTGCTATGTGAGATGAAAGGGCCCTAAGCTTAAGGCCCGCACGATGCGGCGGCTGACCGCCGCCTCTCGGTCACGCCGCGGTCGGGGGACCGCGCGGCCACGCGCTCTCATGGACGTGAAACGCCGACAATCGTGGCGCCGCGAGCGGCCACACCACATTGCTGAGAACAATTTTGTGCGATTGGAGCACCGACGGTAGCGCGCCGGTCAAATAGACGGCGCCGGCGACGCAAAATATGCAGTGGGTGCAGACCGGATCTTGCGCCGGGGTGACCGGCGCCGCCGGACCGGCGCCATTGTGCGTGCACAAGGCAAATCCGGCCAGCGCCGCACCATCTGTGGCGATTTCCGCTGGAGCGACACCGCCGGCAAACAAGAAACCTTGCAGGACGAGCGCGTAAACGAGAGCGACGGCAAAAACGCGCCGCCAGGCCCCCCGTGTCGCCCGCGCCATCATTCGAACAGCCCTTCCCCCGATCATTACAAGATTAAGCGGGCGTTTGGTGCTAGGCAACGTGTCTTTGCATTATCAGGACTTGTGTGCCCTTTGTGCATCGCCCGTTACGGCTGAGCGATATGCCAAGCGCCGTTGAGAAAGCCGTCGCCGGTGATGTCGCCGGGGGCCTTGTCGTTCTTCCAGTTGTAGAGTGGGCGGCTTTTATACGCCCACTGCTTGCTGCCGTCGTCCCGGGTGACGATCGTGTAGTCGCCCATCGGCATCGCCGCTGCCGCGGCCATCAAGGGCGGCCAGTTGCCGGCACAGGGACCGTTACAAGCCGATTTACCCGCGGAATCCTTGTCAAAAACATAGAGCGTCATCCCGGCATCGTTGGTCAGCACCTTACCCTTGGCGCTATCGCCGATCTTGGTGGGCGACATCTGCGCCAACGCCACGGTCGCAAGCGTTGTCGCAGCGGCTAGGACGGTAATGAGCAATTTACGCATGGGGTCGGTTCCTCCTCATGGGACTCGCTGCACGATCGACAGCGACATGACGAACACCGTATCGCGGCACTTATTCCGATCGGGCAAATTTTTGGGATGGAAAGGTCCGGCGGCGCCAGGCGGCGTTGCGGTCAAATTTTCTAAAATTGCGCGTGCAGCCGTGCCGAGACCACCGACACCGGGCCGCGATCCTCGTTGTAACCTGGGTTGACGATGAACTGATAATCCAGCGTCAGCCGAAAATACGAGACCGGCAGCGCGTAATAGGTCTCGATGATCTGTTCCGGGCCGGGATGCGGCAACATGCCGTCGCCGACCAGAATGCCAAGACCGCCGGCGTTGAGAAACGCCTGATGGACGGCCGTGATGCCGTTCACCACGCCGGCCAGACCGACGGTGTCGTCCGGCCG
>Ga0181525_10002738_pt1 | contig 14267 bp, 12 predicted proteins | sample PEATcosm2014_Bin_48_FD_121100 | JGI IMG/M metagenome (GOLD analysis project Ga0181525, IMG submission 121100) | Peatland microbial communities from MTU Mesocosm Facility, Houghton, MI, USA - PEATcosm2014_Bin06_10_metaG | ecosystem: Environmental > Terrestrial > Soil > Wetlands > Peat | place...
CGCCGTAGTAGCAGAGGATCTCCTTCTCGGGGTTCGCCAGGCCCGCCGCGATGGCAAAGCCCGTGCCGACACCCAGCGAGCCCAGGGCACCCGGGTCCATCCACTGGCCGGGCCGGCGCGGGCGCACCGCCTGCGCCGAGATCGTGACGACGTCGCCGCCGTCGCCGATGTACACCGTGTTATCGGCGAGGAATTCGTTGATCTCGTAAGCAACGCGGTACGGGTGGATCAGCGCATTGGTCGACTTGAACAAGGGCATCAGCTTTTCGGTGGCGGCCGCTTCGCCGGCCGTGAGCTCCTTCATCCATTCCTTGCGCGCGGCGCGCTTGTCGTTCTTGATCCGGCCCGACGCCGCCTGCAGTACAGCGCCGAGGATTGCTCCCGGATGCCCGACCAGGCCCAGGTCGATGTCCCGATTCTTGGCGACCGTGCCGTAGTTCTGGTCGATCTGCACGAGCTTGAGGTTCTTGCCGATGCGCTTGCCGTAGCCCATGCGGAAGTCGAAGGGCGTACCGACGATGACGATGACGTCCGCCTTGGCGAATGCCTGCGAACGTGTCCGATCGAAATGATGCGGGTCGTTGGGCGGCAGCAAGCCGCGGCTGGCGCCGTTGAAATAGCCCGGAATGTCCAGTCCGCGCAGGAGCGCGACCGCTTCCTCGTGGCCGCGCGAGATCCATACTTGCTGCCCGTACAGGATGGCCGGGCGCTCGGCATTGACCAGCAGGTCGGCAAGCTTTTCGATGTCCGCGGGATCGCCCGCCGAGCGGATGGAGGCGCGATAGCGGCCGGGCTCCGGAATGACAGCCGTCTTCAAGTCGATTTCGCGGTCCAGGATGTCGCGCGGAATCTCGAGGTAGGAAGGTCCGGGGGCACCGTTGTATGCCTCGCGGATCGCCATCGAAACCATGTCGGCAACGCGCTCCGTCGAGCGCACACCCGCGGCGAACTTGGTGATCGGCCGCATCATGTCGACGTGCGGCAGGTCCTGCAGCGATCCCATCATGTGCTGGGTCATGCCACCCTGGCCACCGATGTGCAGCATCGGGGTCTCGGAGCGGAATGCCGTGGCCACGCCGGTCACGGCGTTGGTACAGCCCGGGCCGGCGGTCGTGACGCAAACGCCCAGCTTGCCGGTCTGGCGCGCGTAGCCATCGGCGGCGTGGGCGGCGACCTGCTCGTGGCGCACGTCGATGATGCGGATGCCCTCATCGACGCAGCCGTCGTAAATGTCGATGATATGACCGCCGCACAGCGTAAAGATCGTGTCGACACCCTCGTTTTTCAGGGCGCGGGCGACCAGGTGGCCCCCGGAAATTACGTTCGCGTCGCGACTCTTGGCTTTGAGCGTGTCGTCGGCGGTCGTGCTAGCGGTACGGCTATCCAAGACGGAAGACATGTTCCTTCCTTTCCTTTCTCAAGGGGCATCGGTCATGATGACCGATCCGTTCGCGTTTTGCCTTTGACCTCGGTCAAGATTCAAACCGAATTGGATACGGCATCCCTGAATCCAATGATCAAAGTGGGGGATAAAAAAGGGGAAATGGCAAATGCCATTTCCCCTTGTAGAACACTACTCCGAATCGGTACGCCGGTCGCGCTAGCCGGCCGCAGCGTTTGCCTCTTCGATGGTCCTCTTGCGCATGGGCGCGAGAACGACGCGCGCCAGGATCCCGGCAACGATTGAAATTGCCGCAGAAAGCAGAAAGACGCGATCCCAATTGCCCCCTGCCGACAGCCACGATGCAATCGGTACGAACAACGACGCCGTTCCTTTCGCCGTGTACAAGGCACCGGCATTGCCGGCGGCGTTCTTCGCGCCGAAGGTGTCGGCGCATAGAGCCGGGAAGATCGAGAAGATCTCGCCCCAGAACAGGAAGGTCAGCGCCGCGAAAGTCATGAACAGGACCGGGTCGTGGCCGAATTTCATCAGCCCCAGTAGCGAAATTCCCTCACCGACGAACACAAGCAGCATTGTGTTTTCGCGTCCGATTCGGTCAGAGATGAAACCGCACAGTGGGCGCGTGAAGCCATTGGCCAGGTTGTCGATCATCAAGGTGAACGCAAGCAGAGGCTGGGTCCACAGGAAGATCGTCATCGGCATTTTTGCCAGGCCGTATTCCTTCGCGATCGGCCCGATTTGCGCCGTCGCCATCAATCCACCGAGCGCAACCGCGACAAACAGGACATAGGTGACCCAGAACACAGGTGTCATCAGCATGCCCCAGACGGTGTAGTCGACCTTCGTCGTGACAATGCGTGGTTTGGCGACTACGCCCGCAGGCGGTACGGGTTTCACCAGCAGCAGCGAAAGGATGAAGATCACGACACCTTGTCCGATCCCGAAGTACAGGAAAGTCTGCTCATAGCCAGAGGACAGGATCATGTCGGCGATGGGAATGACGGTCAGCGCCGATCCGGCGCCGAAGCCTGCCGCTGTCAATCCTGCCGCCAAGCCACGCTTGTCCGGGAACCATTTCAACGCATTGCCGACGCATGTGCCGTAAACGCAACCGGCACCCAGGCCCGAAACTACGGCCGCCGCGTACAGCTGCCACAGTTCCGAAGCCATCGAATTGATGACCCAGCCCAGGCCCGCCATGACTGCGCCCGCCGCCACCACTGGGCGCGGGCCAAACTTGTCTACGAGCCAACCCTCAACCGGTACGAGCCAGGTCTCCACGAGGACGAATATCGAGAAGGACACTTGAATGGCGGCCAATCCCCAGTGATTCTTCGCGTCGATCGGATTGACAAACAATGTCCAGCCGTATTGCAGGTTTGCGACCAGGGCCATGCATACGACTCCCATGCCGAGCTGCCCCCATCGGAACCAGGGAGCTTGTGACACGGCGACCGCGGAGCCCTGCGCCGCGATCGGGATAGATTCCTGTCGGGTGTTCATCTTGCCTTGCCTCCTTGCGTTTATGCTCAAATCGCTGCATTGCGGCAAAACGCGAATTTGATGTCATTTGCCGCATATTCGGGCGTGACGTCCGCGACCTGCCTGCAGTCGGGTCTCCTGTTGTCGTTTCGACTTGTCGTTGCCGCATCCAGTATAGGTATTTATTAGACTTCTGCGGCGTCGATCGATTCCAGCATTCAACAATGTCGATCACTTCGCGACAAATTCTCTTGACCACAGTCAAGATTCGAGAAAGACACGTTACGGGCGAGGGATGTTGCGCGTCGCGAAGTGCCTATGCGCGCGACGCGCACCGAGAGGGAATGCAAGCGATGTGGAATGGGCGAACGCGCACGTTTCCTCGCTACGGCCTTCACCGCAAGCAAACTTAGTGATCATTCAGCGGTTTGCTTGCGGGTTCGCGTGCGAATTCGTGTCCTGCGCGCCGCCTGGCGCACTTGCTTGCGCGCCTTGAATCCAACGCGCCAATGCGTCGCTTAGCTGCAGGGCGGCATCGCGCGATGCATGCACCGCGCCCAGGGCATCCGGCGTCGGTGCGGGACTCGAGATCACAAAAACCTGTTGGAGCGAAGCGCCTTGCTTGCGACCATCCAGCAAGCGGGCGCGCGCGCGCAGCAGGACGTGGCTTTGTTGCGCCGAGTCGAAGATCTGCGTGAAATCGTCGAGGTCGATTTGCAGGATGGGCGCCGAAGCTTGCGAATCGATTGCGCCATTGGCCGCACCGTCGGATGGCGCGGGTTTGGGCGCCCCTACGTCGAGGCGAAACATGCGCTCGCGAATGGCCTGACCCAGCAACATGGGGGGAGGTGCGAGCCATTCACTGCGTGCGTAAGCCTGCACACGCTCCGGGTTGTCGTAGGCAAGGCGATACAGCATCGCCGTCGAGTCCAGCCAGGGCGGCGCCGAAACGACGATCGCCAGCGACTGCGTGCTCGCCGGCGCGTCCTGGCCAGGCGCAAGGTCGGGACCGAAGTCGTAGCGCGCGGGATCGTCGCGCATCGGTGCGCTGCAGCCGCCTAGGTACAAGGCACCCATCACGACCAGCCATGCAGGCAGCGCGCGCATCAGTGTCCCCGCGGTGCCGGGGTGAAGCCGGGCTCGCCGGGACCGGGCGGCGCATCGCCGCTGCCAAATACTAGGCTCTGGGGGCGCCGCTCGAGTTGCGTCAACACGCCATCAAGCCGGCGCGCCGTGCGTTCAAAGTCATCGATTGCGACGTTGAGCCGCGGCAGCGTGCCTTCGACCAGCGCCGATTGCACAGCGCGACTGGCGTTGCCCAGGGCCTGCGCGCCCTGACCGACCTGGTCGAGCGCAGAAACGCGTGGGCCGACATCCTTTGCGATTCCACGCATGTCGCCGACCAGCAAGTCGAGATGGCCGAGCGCGTCTTGTGTCTGCGTCTCGAGTGCCTGCAGCGACTTTGCCGCCGGCTGCAGGTTGGCGGCAAGCTTGCCGAACTCCTGCGCCGCATGCTCCGCATTGCGCAGTGCGCCCGAAATGTGCCCGACATTATCATCGCTCAAGACCGCAGCCAGGCGCTTGGCCGCAAGCGCCGCATCGCGCAGGAGATCCTGGCCGTTCGCGCCAAGCGTATCGATCATCGAGGGCCGCAACTCGATGCGTCCGTCCTTGCCGCCAGGGGGCAGTGGACGCAAGTCGCTGCCGTCGTCGTCGAGCGAGATGAAAGTCAGCCCCGTCACGCCCTGGTAACCGAGCTGACCGTAGGTTCCGCGAGTGACGGGCGCCTTGCGGTCGACGGCGATTGTCACGACGATGACACGGGGGTCCTTCGCATCGAAAACGATGTCGTCGACGCGGCCGACGTCCACGCCACGCAGGCGCACTGCCGCCTTGGCATGCAGGCCGGTGACCGGGACTTTGGACTCGACGAGGTAGCGCACCTGGTCGAGGCTGTCGCTCGTCAGGTACAAGGATGCGCCGATCAGCCCGACGAGCAGGGCAACGACAAACACGCCGGCTGCAATTGCATTCGAACGGCTTTCCATCGTGGTTCTCCCTCCGGGCCTCGATTGCTCGGTTGTACCCGCTTGCCTTGTTGCGGCGGCTTATGCCGCCTGTCGCGACTGCGCGAGCTTGCGCCGGAAATCGTCGACGCTCTCCTGCTCGCACCGCGCCTGGTGCCCCTGGAAAAAACTCCGGATGAACGGATGCGGAATCTTGACGACATCCCACAAGGGGCCCACCGAAACCAGGCGCTGATCCGCGAGCACTGCGACCCGGTCCGCAAGCGCCAACAGTGTATTGACATCGTGCGTGACCATGACGACCGTGAGGCGCAATTCCTGGCGCAGGCGCTGGACGAGCTGCACGAAGCCCGTGCTGCGCTCAGGGTCCAGGCCCGCCGTGGGTTCATCGAGAAACAGCAATTCCGGATCCAGTGCGAGGGCGCGCGCGAGAGCGACCCGCTTCACCATGCCTCCGGACAACTCGGAAGGAAGCTTGCTCGCGCTGTCGGCGTCGATCTCGACCAACGCAAGTTTGAGCATGACGAGCTCGCGCACGACGTCCTCGGGTAGCACGCGCAGTTCGCGCAAGGGCAGGGCTACGTTCTCGAAAACGTTCAACGCCGTGAAAAGCGCGCCTTCCTGGAAAAGCACGCCCCAGCGCCGCCGCGTGCGCTTGATCTCTCCCGGGTTCCCGTCCAGCAGGGGGCAGCCGAACACGCCGATTGTTCCGCGTACCGGTCGCTCCAGGCCCAGCAAAAGTCGCAGCTAGGTCGTCTTGCCGCTGCCCGATTCGCCGATGATCGCCATCACCTCGTTGGCGTGAACGCACAGGTCGATATCCCGATGCACGATGGCCGCGCCCATCTGGGTCCAGATGCCGCGCGCCTCGACGATGCAGGTATGGGTGGTTCTGGATTCGGGCATTTCAGACTCCCACCGAGGAGAACAGCACGGCGATCGCGGCGTCGGCCAGGATCACCACCGTGATCGACGTCACGACGGAATCCGTCGTGCCCGCGCCAAGGCTTTCGGTGTTGGGACGAATACGCAACCCGTAATGGCAGGCGATGAGCGCGATCAGCGCGCCGAAAAGGACCCCTTTGCCGACGCCCAACCAGAGATTGTCGATGGGGACCGTGGCTGGCAAAGTATGCAGGAACTGGCGAAAGCCGATACCCAATTCGTAACTTGCTGCCAGCATGCCACCGACGAGCGCGATGGCGTTGCACCAGAGCACAAGCAGGGGCAGCGTAATGGAAAGCGCAATGACCTTGGGCAGTACCAGGCGCTGCGTCTGCGAGATGCCCATCACCGAAAGCGCGTCGAGCTCCTCGGTTACGCGCATGACGCCGAGCTGCGCGGTCATCGACGAACCCGAGCGTCCCGCGACGAGAATGGCGGCCAGCATGGGTCCGAGCTCCCGCACGATGCCCACACCCAGGATGTTGATGATGTAGATATTGGCACCGTAGGCCTGGAGCTGGCGTGCCGAGAGGTAACTCAGCACGACACCCACCAGGAAACCGACGAGCGCCACGATGGGCAGTGCCTGGCCGCCGGTGCGATGAATATTGGCCGAGATCTCGCGCCACGGGATCCGCGCCGGATTGCGCACGAGCGCAATCAGGTCCAACAGCAGCTGGCCGGCCAGCAGCACGACCTGCGCGATCTGTACGCCGAGGGAAAACACGCGCGAACCCAACGCTTCCAGGGGACGCAGCAGGTCTGCCGGTGCGCGCATCGGCAATGGGATCGGCGTTGCGGACAGATTCTCGAATGCGGCCTCGTGTTCGGGACGAAGCTGCAAGGCGGGCCGCCGGCGCCCCCAGCAGCGCCAGAGGAACAGGGCACCGGCCGCGTCGAGCGTGTCGACTTCGCGCATGTCCCATTGGGCACGCGTCTCGCGAGCATGTGCCAGCAACTGGCGGCGCAGTCGGGGCGCAAGGGGCAAAAGGGAGCGCAGGACCCATGCGCCCGAAAGGCGAATACGCGAAATCCCGTCCGCCCCCACGCGCCGTTGAATCCGCGGAAGCTCTTGCTGGCGCTCCTGCAACCGTACCTGGGCAGCGTAGTCCTGCTGCACCGGCAGGTCGTCCAGCGCCGGGTCTCCCTTTGCGTCCATCATGCGCTGTTCATCGTCCGGAGCACCTCGCCGTGGGGATCGCCAGGCTGGTTTGCCGAGCCCGCGCGGCCCATTTTGCATGGTGCCGCGACGGGAACGCAAATTTCACTAAAATTTGACCCTTGCCATGGGCGTGGACCGCGCCTTCATCACCTGAAAACGCTTCATGACCCCCGACCAGATTGGTGTATTGCTTCTGCTTTGCGTGGTGAATTATCCATTCGTCCTGCTCGTCGAATACGCGATCCGGGCCTACGGCATCAAGCGCGTCTACGCCATCGACGTGACGCCCGAACAATTGCGCCGCGAGCGGCGCAATGCCATGCACACGACCCCCATTCATCCGGGCGTCATCGCGATCGCCATGTTGGCGGGTTACCTGAAGATCGGTCCGGAGACAATCGTTTCGGTCCTGGTCACGTTTGCTATCACTTTCGTCTGGACCGAGATCTATCACTATCTGCTCCATCGCGCGATGCACCTGCGCTGGTTTCATTTCACGCACAAGGAGCACCATCGCTCACGCATCACGAATGCGTGGACGTCGATCTCATTCTCGATGTGGGAGGAGTTCCTGTTCGCCATCGGCGTGGTTGGCTTCCTGGGGGCGCTCTCGCAATGGTTTGCGCTCTCCTTGTACGGCATCGTCGCGTATTACCTCGTGTATTTCTCGACCAATACGGTCGGGCACGCCAACATCGAATACAACAAGCCGGGCTATTCCTATACGTGGTTCGGCCGCATGTTCACGACCTCGGCCTACCATGCGATGCATCACGCGCGCTACATCAACAACTATGGGCTGCTCACGCCCTTCATGGACCGCCTGTTCGGCACGGAATGGGCCGATACGGTGCAGGTGCAGGAGCGGGCCGCGCAAGGGCGCCCGCTGACCAACGTGAACGAGCGCCTGCTCGAAAAGCTCTGAGGCGAATGGCCAATTGCCTACCGCCCGCGCGCGTCGCCTGTGCATAACCCCGCTGTCGAAATGTTTGATTACAACCGGGCTGGATTCCTTACATCCTTGCGTACACCGGTAGCCATGCAGGCGCGTTGCTTCCGGTAGGCTCACGCCTATAACTGAGAACAAAGGAACACTTACATGAATCTCGTTCGCACCCTTCCGATGCTGGCATTCGCGTTGCTTGTACCAATGCTGGCCAGCGCGCAGCCGGCGCCCGGCCGCCACCCGGCCTATCTTCATGCCGCGACCGATCTGCGCGACGCGCACTGGATCCTCACCCACCCGCGCGATGGCTTTCTCGAGGAGCGCGAACGTCACGCCTCGGAAGATCTGCGCCGCGCAATCGACGAAGTGCAACGCGCCGCGTATTACGACGGCAAGAATGTCTACGACCATCCGCCCCAGGACACGTATCCCGATGCGGCGAGCCGCCTGCGCCGTGTCTCGGAAATACTGCGCAAAGCGCGCGCCGACGTCGCGCAGGAAGAAGACAACCCTTCGGTGCGGGATCTGCAGTTTCACGCAGTGGAACATATCGACAGCGCGATCCGTCTAACGGAAAGCGTGATGATGGATCGCGAGCGCATGCGCGACTACGAGCGTGATCGCGACCGCTGAACGTTGCAACCCGACAAGCCACGCTAGTCCAAACGACGTTAGAGCATCCCTAAGGAGAGAACGATGAAATTCCAAAAGAGTCTTCCGGTCCTTCGAACCGCATCGGCTGTCCTGATGCTCTCGCTGCTCGGTGCATGCGTGGTCGCGCCCGCGCCCGGTCCGTACGTGGAAATGGCGCCACCTCCCCCGCGCGTGGAAGTCGTCGGCGTTGCACCTGCGCCGGGCTACTTCTGGATTGGCGGATTTTGGGGTTGGGAAGGTGGCCGCCACGTCTGGCATGAAGGACGCTGGGAAGCGCCGCGTGCCGGATACCACTGGGCGCCGCACGCCTGGGTACGCGAGGGTGGCGGATGGCGCCAGCACGAAGGGCACTGGGAATCCGATCGCCGCTGATCGCGCAGATTCCCGAACAGATGCGCCGGCGCGTTGTTGGACAACGCCCCGGCGCATTTTTTCTTTGCGCTATCGCAAACTTCAACGCGATGGAGCGCGCGTGCGCAGCGATTCCGCGCGCTCGTAAGGTCAACGTAAGCGCGTATTCTTACCGTACAAACAAAAGAGAACGTACAGGGAGAATGAGAATGAGTAGCGGTATCGAATCGGTCCTGCTCGAGAAACGCGTGTTCGCGCCGGACGACCGCGCCCGGCGCGGCGCGGCAATTCCAAGCATGGACGCGTACAACGCCTTGTGCGCCGAAGCCAAGAAGGATCCGCAAGCATTCTGGCGCCGTCTTGCGTTGGAAAACGTGCTCTGGCGCAAGCCGTTCGAGCAGGTCCTCGACGAATCCAAGGCGCCGTTCTATCGCTGGTTCGCCGACGGCCAGCTCAACGCCTCGTACAACTGCCTGGATCGCAACCTCGAGAACGGCAACGCCGAGAAGACCGCGATTGTTTTCGAGGCCGACGACGGCAAGGTCACCCGCATCAACTATCGTGACCTGCACGCCAAGGTATGCCAGTTCGCCAATGGTCTGCGCGCGATGGGCTACAAGAAGGGCGACCGCGCCATCATCTACATGCCGATGTCGATCGAGGCGATCATCGCGATGCAGGCGTGTGCGCGTATCGGCGTGATTCATTCCGTCGTGTTCGGCGGTTTCTCCGCGAAATCCGTGCAGGAGCGCATCATCGACGTCGGTGCGAGCCTGGTGATCTGCGCCGACGAGCAGTATCGCGGCGGCAAGTCGGTGCCCCTCAAGGTCGCGATCGACGAAGCCTTTGCCATGGGTGGTTGCGATTGCGTCACGCGCGTGGTCGTGTACCGGCGTACCGCAAACAAGACGTACTGGCATACGCCCCGCGACGTGTGGATGGATGATGTCATGGCGGGCCAGCCGAGCACCTGCGAACCCGAATGGGTCGACGCGGAGCACCCGCTGTTCGTCCTCTACACCTCGGGTTCGACCGGCAAGCCCAAGGGCGTGCAGCATTCAACCGGTGGCTATTTGCTCTGGTGCATCCTGACGATGAAATGGGTGTTCGACGTCCGGCCCAGCGATGTCTTCTGGTGTACGGCCGATGTGGGCTGGGTGACCGGCCATTCCTACGTTTGCTATGGCCCGCTCGCGACGGGAACGACGTCGCTGATGTTCGAAGGCGTACCCACCTATCCGAATGCAGGACGCTTCTGGCGCATGTGCCAGGACCACAAGGTCAGCATCTTCTACACGGCGCCCACCGCGATTCGCGCGCTGATCAAGGCGAACGAAGGCGATCAATCGACACATCCGAGTCGTTTCGACCTCACGCAGCTGCGCATCCTGGGTTCGGTCGGCGAGCCGATCAATCCCGAAGCCTGGATGTGGTACTACAAGAACGTCGGCAAAGAACGTTGTCCGATCGTCGATACCTTCTGGCAGACGGAGACCGGCGGGCACATGATCACGCCGCTGCCAGGGGCCACGCCGCTGGTGCCCGGTTCCTGCACGCTGCCCTTGCCGGGCATTGAAGCGGCGATCGTCGATGAAGCGGGGCACGACGTGCCCAACGGCCAAGGTGGCCTGCTCGTGGTCAAGCGTCCCTGGCCCTCGATGATCCGAACAATCTGGGGCGACCCCGAGCGCTTCCAGAAATCGTATTTCCCGGCGGAGCTGGGCGGCAAGCTCTATCTCGCCGGAGACGGCGCGATTCGCGACAAGGAGTCCGGCTATTTCAAGATCGTCGGGCGCATCGACGACGTGCTAAATGTCTCAGGGCACCGTTTGGGCACGATGGAAATCGAATCGGCACTGGTCTCGCACCCGATCGTTGCCGAGGCCGCGGTTGTCGGCCGGCCCGACGATCTCACAGGCGAAGCCGTATGCGCATTCGTGGTGCTCAAGCGTGCGCGGCCGGACGCGACCGAGGGCCTCGCCATCGCCAAGGAACTGCGCGACTGGGTGTCCAAGGAGATCGGTCCGATCGCCAAGCCCAGGGACATCCGCTTCGGGGACAACCTGCCCAAGACGCGTTCGGGCAAGATCATGCGCCGGCTCCTGCGCTCGCTCGCCAAGGGCGAAACGATCACCCAGGATGTGTCGACCCTGGAGAACCCCGCCATCCTCGAGCAGTTGAAGGTGAATCTCTAGGGTTCGCGCGTGCGCACGGCGGGCGCCGCGGGCCCCTTGCAGCAGCGTAGGCAGTACTGGGTCCAGACGCGCCGCCTTACGGCGGCGCTGCTGCTGTTCTGGTTCGTCGTGAGCTTCGTCCTCACGTTCTTCGCTCGCGAACTTCGCTTTGCGCTGTTCGGTTGGCCCTTCTCGTACTACATGGCGGCGCAGGGCGCACTGCTGTGCTACCTGCTGATCGTCTGGATCTACTCGCGGCAGCAGGAAAGGCGCGACGCCGCGTTCGGCATCCGCGACGCGGGAAATGAATAGAGGCGACTTGAGCTTGCGCGCGCTGAACAATCCCCCCTCTCCCGCAGGGCGGGAGAGGGGCTGGGGTGAGGGCGCTTCAACGGCCGATTCATCCACGAATCTCCCCTCTCCCGTGAAGCGGGAGAGGGGCGGGGGTGAGGGCGCTTCACCCGCCGAACCTTCCACTTCCTCGCCACTCGCCCGCAACTACGCGCTCTTTACCGTCTTCTTTCTTCTCTTCGTCTTGCTGCTGGGCATCGGCGAACATTACGGCTTGCCGCACACGTTCATCGGCTACACCTTCCTGTTCGCGACCATCGGCCTGTATGCGGGCATCGGAATCCGCAGCCGCACCACCGACGTCGCCGAGTATTACGTCGCTGGGCGCCGCGTTCCGGCTTTCTTCAACGGCCTGGCGACCGCGGCCGACTGGATGTCCGCCGCATCCTTCATCGGTCTCGCCGGGTCGCTGTATCTCCTCGGGTTCGACGGCCTCGCGTTCGTGCTCGGCTGGACGGGCGGCTTTTGCCTCGTCGCCTTGCTGATCGCACCCTACCTGCGGCGTTTCGGCCAGTTCACGATTCCCGATTTCATCGGTGCGCGCTATCGCAGCGAATGGGCGCGAGCGATCGCGATGGCCGCGGCACTCATCTGCTCGTTCGTCTACGTCGTCGCGCAGATCTACGGGGTCGGCCTCATCACGACGCACCTCACGAGCGTCGATTTCAGCTACGGCATATTCCTCGGGCTTGCCGGCATCCTCATGTGCACCTTCCTGGGCGGCATGCGCGCCGTAACGTGGACACAGGTTGCCCAATGCATCATCCTGTTGCTGGCCTACCTCATCCCCGTTGCCTGGATGGGGCTTCAGCAGACGGGATCGCCCATACCGCAGTTTTCCTACGGTTCGGTCCTCGACCGCCTGGAGAGGCGCGAAGTGCAGCTCAACGAGGATCCGCGCGAGCGCGAAGTGCGTGCGATTTTTCGCCAACGCGCCCAGGAGGCGCAAGCGCGAATTGATGGGCTGCCCGGATCTTGGCGCGAAGGTCAGGCGGCTGCGCGCAAGGCCTTCGAGGACCTCAAGGAACAGCACGCCCCGATGGCGTTGCTACGCAGCGCTGAACGGGCACTCCAGCAATTCCCGGCAACGCCGGACGACGCGCGGCGCATCTGGCAGCGCCAGGTTCATTCGTATGGCGAGCGCGCCGAGACTCTGCATCCGCACGCCGAGCCCTATTGGAGTGGCAAGGACGATTCGCAGCTGGCCGCGCAGGAACGCTCGACCAAGCGATGGAATTTCCTCGCGCTCGTCTTCTGCCTGATGGCGGGCACGGCCGGATTGCCGCACGTCCTCATGCGCTCGTATACGACGCCGACGGTGAACCAGGCGCGGCGCTCCGTGTTCTGGTCGCTATTCTTCATCCTTCTGCTGTACCTGTCTGCGCCCGCGCTCGCGGCGCTGGTCAAATACGCCGTTTACACGCAGGTCGTTGGCCAACCGTTCAGCGAATTACCGGCCTGGGTCGCGACGTGGAGCAGCATCGATCCCTCGTTCCTGCGGGTGGACGACGTCAACGGCGACGGCATCCTGCAATTGGGCGAAATGCAGGTAGGTCCAGACATGGTCGTGCTCGCCATGCCCGAGATTGCCGGCATGCCTTACGTGATCACCGGCCTCGTGGCCGCGGGCGGACTTGCCGCCGTGCTGTCGACCGCGGATGGATTGCTGCTCACCATCGCCAACGCACTGTCGCACGATCTCTACTTCCGCATGATCAACCGGCACGCCACGCCCGCACGCCGCGTGACCATGGCCAAGGTGCTCCTCCTGCTGGTTGCGCTCGTCGCGGCCTTCGTTGCGCTGCTGCGGCCCGGCAGCATCGTGTCGATGGTCGGCCTGGCGTTTTCGCTCGCGGCCGCGTCGCTGTTCCCGTCCCTCGTGCTGGGTGTCTTCTGGCGGCGCGCAAACGGCTGGGGCGCCGTCGCCGGGATGCTCGCCGGCTTCGGCCTGTGCGCGTACTACATCGGCACCCGATATCCGTTCTTCCAGATGGCGTTTCATCTGAGCCCTGCCGACTGGCCGCTTTGGTTCGGCATCGAGCCCATCTCGTCGGGCGTCTTCGCGGTCCCGCTCGGATTCGCCGCCATGATTGCCGGCAGCCTGCTTACGGCACCCCCGCCGGAGGAATGCTCGAAGTTCGTCGATTTCGTGCGCATGCCCGAAGAACCAGCAGCCGCCGCAGACGCCATGACGGACTAGGGCCAGGAATCGAGGAAACGGTAGAATCGCGGGCTGCGCTCGCGGTGTTGCAGGAACAGCGGAGAGATGGCCGAGCGGTCGAAGGCGCACGCCTGGAAAGTGTGTAGAGGGTCACTCCTCTCGTGGGTTCGAATCCCACTCTCTCCGCCACATATAGTCCTTCCACACATGCACATGAATGTCAGTGCATGACTCAACAGAAAAATTTGCGTGTGAAATCAAGGGACCGCATAGTCCTGTCACGCAACGACATGTTGAGACATGTTTCCGGCTCACCCGAAATTCGGGGGACAGCCGGGGGACAGAATGTGGAAAGGACGAGCAATGCCCAAGCATCTACTCACCGCGCGCGAGGTCCAAACCGCCGCGCCCGGTGACCACAAGGACGGCGACGGCCTGTTTCTGCGCGTGCAAGGACGCGGAGCCAGCTGGCTGCTCAGGTACACCGCGGCGAACGGCAAGCGCCGCGAGCTGGGACTGGGCGGGGCTGATCGCTATAGCCAATAATCTGCCGGTGAGTCGCTGAAGAAGGCGCGCAAGGAGGCCGACCAGGCCCGTGATCTGATCGAGAAG
>Ga0181525_10002745_pt1 | contig 14247 bp, 16 predicted proteins | sample PEATcosm2014_Bin_48_FD_121100 | JGI IMG/M metagenome (GOLD analysis project Ga0181525, IMG submission 121100) | Peatland microbial communities from MTU Mesocosm Facility, Houghton, MI, USA - PEATcosm2014_Bin06_10_metaG | ecosystem: Environmental > Terrestrial > Soil > Wetlands > Peat | place...
CTCTTGGGGCCGCCCACTGCCATTGCCATAGTTGGTTACCTCGCTTGTCGTTACGGATCTTAAAACAACTGTACTGCAAAGCTGCTGCACTGAATCTTAAAAGCCAGTGTAGCTTCGGGAGCCGCTTTTCATTTTTCTCCCGGTTTCTTGTTTTCGTGAGGCTCTTCGGTGATGAGCCCGATTTCACTGACGCCTGCGGCCCGTAGATTGTCGACCACGTCCTCCACCACCGAATACCTGGCGCGGGCGTCGGCGACGATGTATGTCGTTTTGTCAACCCGGTTGGTAAGCAGATCCCGCACTCTCTCGGGAAGTTGATCGGCGCCGGAGAGCTTCAGGTTACCTGGGCTCAAATACACGGAACCGTTACGGGTGACCGAGATAAGGATCGCATCTTCCTTGTCGGCCGCTTGCATGGTGATCGGATTCTTGGTCTTCACCTTATCCACACTCACGCCTTTAGTAAGCATGGGCGTGATGACCATGAAGATGATGAGCAGCACGAGCATGACGTCCACCATGGGTGTGACGTTGATGTCGGCTACGGGCGGGGGGGCTTTTTTCTTTTCCATTGAAAACTCCTCTCGACAGGGACGCGGGCAGCCGCGCCCCCGGCGAATTCAACTCGCAGTTCTTTCCTACTTGGTGGCCGCAGCGCCGCGCTGCACGCGCTTCAGGAAATAATCCAGAAGCTCGGAGCTGGAGTTGCCCATCTCCACGTCAAAAGCGTCGATACGGTTGGTAAAATAGTTAAAGGCCCACACCGCGGGGACAGCCACGAACAGACCGATCGCGGTGGTGACCAGGGCTTCGGAAATACCGCCGGCCACGGCGCCTAGGCCGGTGGCCTTCTGGGTTGCAATGCCCTGGAACGCGTGGATGATGCCGACCACGGTGCCGAACAAGCCGACGAAGGGCGCAGTGGAACCGATGGTGGCCAAGCCGCTGACGCCGCGCTTCAGTTCGGCATGCACGATGGCTTCCGAGCGCTCCAGTGCGCGTTTGGAGGCTTCAATATCTTCGCCCGGAATATCCGCGCTCAATTGATGCGCCCGGAATTCCTGTAAGCCGGCCACCACAACCTTGGCCAAGTGGCTTTTGTTGTAACGGTCGGCGATCTTGATGGCTTCGTCCAGCTTGCCTTCGCGCAGCGCTCCCGCTACGGCTGGGGCGAACTGACGGGATTGTTTACGCGCGCCGTTGTAGGCGATGGCGCGATCGATCATCACTCCGATCGACCAGGCCGACATGAAGAACAGCAGGATGACGACGAGTTTCGCCGCCCATCCCATGTTGTCCCACATACCGCGCACGTCGAAACTAGTGGACGCCTCCTGCAATAGCATGAACGCCCATACGTTTAATTGTAGAAACATCTGATTCTCCTGCGAGTTGAATTTAAACTTCTATTGGCTCAAAGTAAAATTGACTTCAATCGTGGTGACGACTTCCACCGGGTCCCCGTTCAGGAGCGTCGGTTTGTACTGCCATTGCGAAACAGCCTGTTTAGCCGCTTCCACCAGGAGCGGATGGCCGCTCACCAATTGCAGATTCTGAATGGTGCCGTCCTTGCCGATGATGGCGGTGAAACGTACGACACCCTGGATGCGGGCCTGCTTGGCCAGCGGGGGATACAACGGAGTAACTTTTCGGATCAGGTTCGCCTGCTGGACGTTGCCGCCCACGCGAATCCGCTGCGGGGTAGCCGCTTTTTCCTTAACCGGAGGCGGAGGAGGAGCCGCGTTGGGAATCCCGCCCAACACGCCGCCCAGAATACCTCCCGGCGCTCCGCCGGGAACTCCACCCACCACACCGCCCACCACGCCGGAACTGGACGGGGGCGGCAATTCCTCTTCCTTGATATTCGCGATCTCTTTGGGAATGGACTTGGGCGCCATCAGCTTGCCGGCGTCAAACTGCCGCGGAATAACCTTGACGATCTTCGGCGGGGCCGGCGGTGGCGGGGGCGGCGGCGGCGGAGGTGGCGGCGGAGCCACTAAGAAACTGGTTAACTGAGCGCGGGGGAGCGTATCGGTATAAATCAGCGGGATCAGGATCGCCAACACCAGGACCAGAAACTGAACCCCGAACGACACGAACACCGACCACGTTTTATTGGTTTTCGCGGTGCCTACAAAACTCTGTTCAAACATGCCTCACCTCATCCCAAAATTACCTTCCGCCAAATGGCGTTCTTCCAAACTACGTTCTGCCAAACTCACCTGCTGCGATGCGCAGAGAATATCATACCTACTCTTGCCGCCTATTTCACCCTGGCCGTTCCGCGTCCAGAGCGGTCTTTGGGCGCCGCGCCCTTGGCTGCCGCGGGCGCTGGAACTTTAGCCGCCGCCGGCGCTGGAACCTTAGCGGCTGCTGACGCCGGAGCATTCGGCGCCTTGCGGGCAGCCACCACAGCGCCTTTCGGTCCGCGCTTCCTTCCCTCCAGGAAATTATGCCAGAAGATCAGGATCGGACTAGCAACAAAAACCGATGAATAAGTACCAACGATAATGCCGCAGGTCAGCGCGAACGCAAAACCGTTTAGTACTTGCCCCCCGAAAATGAGCAGAGCCAGGGCGGTGAGCAGCGTCAGTCCCGAGGTCAGCACGGTACGGCTCAGGGTCTGATTGACGCTCTTGTTGATCAGAGGCTCCAGCTCTTCACGGCGGAGAATCTTGAGATTTTCGCGGATACGGTCGAACGTCACGATAGTGTCGTTCATCGAGTATCCCACCAGGGTGAGCAGCGCGGCCACCACCGTTAACGTTATCTCTTTATTAAACAACGAAAACAGCCCAATGGTAATGAGCGTGTCGTGAAACACGGCGATCACCGCCGCCGCGCCATAGATCCATTCAAAGCGGAACGCGATATAAACCAGCATTCCGCCCAGAGCGTACAGGACGGCCAGAATCGCTTTGCGCTGCAGTTCCGCGCCGATTTTCGGCCCTACCACCTCGGTGCCAACTACGGCAACAGAGTCGGGGTAGGTCTGCTGCTTAAGTACGTTGAGGACCGGGGGGGTGACGCCTGGTACCGAAGCCAATTCGTCCAGGCTCCTGATCAGACCGGAGTGCCCCTTCCGATAGTCCATGACGTTCGCAGCGAGCGTCTGGAGCTGCTGGTCCGACAGCGCCACGCTAGCCGCCGCCAATGCGTCCCGCAGACGATCGGCGAGCGCTGCGGCGCCACCGGAGTTGATATTGTACTTGCCGTTCGACGGCTGCCCGAAGGCGGCATCCAGGCTTTCGATCACCTTCTGGCGGGAAGCCTGCAGCGCGGCGTCCTGCAGCGCATCGATGCCGATGATATCCTCCTGGCGGCCGGAGACCTCCTGCACTTCCACAGGGAGCTTGCCGGAGAGCGCGGCGCGAACCTTGTCCACCGGGGGCCGATTGGCGAAACTAACCGTGATCAGCGCCCCACCTCGAAAGTCGATGCCGTAGCGCGGACCGCCTTTGATGCCCAGGCTGATGAAGCCGGCCGCGGTGAGCGCCAGCGAGAGGTAGATGAACGGCCACTTCTTGCCGAGAAAGTCGAAATCTGAATGCTTGAAAAATTCCATGTCACCAGTCGCAGCGCCAGCATCCGATAAATATAGACACCGGCTTGGCGGAAACAGTTCCCGCCCTTATAAAATCTTCTAAGTGCTCATCCCTATATTCTCAGGCCTAAATACTCAAGCCTAGATACTCAGGGCCGCGACCTGCCGCTTGCCCGACAATTCCGCGTCGAAGATCGTGCGGGATACAAAGACGGCTGTAAAAAGGTTCGCGACGAGACCAATCACCAGCGTTACCGCAAAGCCCTTCACGGGGCCGGTCCCGAAGATGAACAGAAACGCACAAGATACCACGGTAGTAACGTGCGTGTCGATAATGGTCAGGAAAGCTTTGGAGAAACCCGCGTCCACGGCGGCCACTACGGCCTTGCCGGCGCGCAGCTCTTCCCGAATGCGCTCAAAGATCAGAACGTTGCTATCCACGGCCATACCGATGGTAAGAATGATGCCCGCGATGCCGGGCAAAGTGAGCGTGGCGTCGAAATAAGCCAGCGCAGCGATCAGAATCACGGCGTTGAGAAATAGCGCCAGGGTGGCATTGATCCCCGAGCGGCGGTAGTAAAACAGCATGAAGAGCACCACGGCCACCAGGCCCGCGATACCGGCCGCAAATCCTTCGTGGATGGAGTCGGCCCCCAGCGACGGACCAACGGTCCGCTCTTCTTCAATGGTAAGCGCGGCGGGAAGCGATCCGGCGCGCAGGTTTAAAGCCAGGTCCGCGGCCTCCTCCTGGCTGGCGGCTCCGGTAATCCGGCCGGTGTCGCTGATTTTGCTTTGAATGGTGGGAGCGCTGATTACCACGCCATCCACCACGATGGCGGCGCGCTGGCCGATATTGGCCTCGGTATAAGCTCCGAACTTCTTAGCCGCGTCCTGGGTGAGAACGAAATTGGTCTCCCAGCGGTTCAATTCGCCCGCCGCGGCGCTGGCGTCCCGAATGTCGGTGCCCCGTACCACGGGAATGCGCGACACCAGATACCAGCTCTGCTGTCCTCCGCGCGTGGACGTCGGCACCAGCTTGGTGTTCAGCGGCAGAATCCCGCCCTTCTTGGCGAGCGCATCTTCGCGCGAGGTATACGGCCCATCCTTCACTTCGTCCCATTCGAGAACCGCCTGAGTCTGCAGCAACTGCTTGACGTGCGCTGGATCGTCCACGCCGGGGAGCTGGATCAGCAGTTCGGCCTCGGCATCGCTGCGTCCGGTGGGCTGCACCGACGATTCAGCCAGGCCCAGGGCGTTGATCTTACGCTCGATGGTGGCCATGGTTTGGCTGAGGGTGTCCTGCTTCAGCTTCAGAGCGTCGCTCGGCTTCATCGTCAACTTATAATCGGTGGAGTTGAGCGCGGTCGGAACCCATTGAGTGAACTGATCGTTCACGATGTTGCGGAACATGCTGCTCTTGTCGCTCGGGATGCCCTTGACGTCGATCTCGATTTTGTCGGCGTCCTCAATGGTCATCGGCTCGTTGCGGGTGATGTCGCCGGAGGGGGTGATGCCGTCCTTCTGCAGTTCCTGCTTCAGCGATTCAATTACGTTGTCGGCGGCGGCTTTGAAGGCGTCCTGGAGCTGTACCTGCATCACGAGTTGCGTCCCGCCGCTCAGGTCCAGACCCAGGTGGATGTTCTTTTTCCAGTTGGCGATCAGCTCGTCCTTGGATCTGGGGATGTTGATCACGCCATACAGGCAGACCAGGATCACGGCGACGATGATGCCGATTCTGATTTTGATGTTGCTAGTCATGGTTATTTAATACCGCTTCCTGACGGCCGCGGGCCGGCAGCAAGCCCGGGCGCGGCTCGGTAAAACGTGCGCGGCTCGTTAACAAGCCGGGCGTGAGCCAGCGGGTTGTATTTTTCGTTCAACTCTTCTTCTCTTCGGTGATCAGGCTGGCTACCGCGCTGCGCGCCACTTGCAGCTTCAGGTTGTCAGGCTTTACACGCAGTATTAGCGTATCATCGGGATTCACACTGACGATAGTTCCGATTATCCCGCCGGTGGTCAGCACCTGGCTACCATTCTCCAGGGTTTTTAACATCTGTTGTTGTTGCCTTTTTTGTCTCTGCATGGGCATGAAAACCAGCAGATAGAAGATCGCCACCAGCGCCAGAGGAAGCAGCAGCCCCATGATGGGATTGCTTCCCGTGGTCTGTTGCAGCATCAAGAACGCGGGGCAGGTCATGTTAACGGACGGCCGTTCCGACTCCGAGTATCACACAAGCCAGTCATCATTTGGAAATGAAAATCCAGGAGTACAACGGAGGTAAGATCTAAACCGATTCTACCGCCGAATTGCGGACGCTGTCCAAATAGGTCCGGAATCTCCCAAGGAGTATAGCCTGCCTCATTTGACGCATCATGTCAAGGTAGTACTTCAAATTGTGAATCGTCGCCAGCGTGGAAAAAAGTATTTCCCCGGCCTGGAAGAGATGCCGGAGGTAGGCGCGCGAATAGGTGCGGCAGGTGAGACACGGGCAGTTGGCGTCCAAAGGGCCGGCATCGTCCTTGTACCGGGCTTGCTTTATAATCACTCGTCCGGAAGATGTGAACAGGCAGCCGTTGCGCGCGTTGCGGGATGGCAGCACGCAGTCCATCATGTCGACGCCGCGGGCTACGTATTCTGGAAGCTCCTCCGGCATCCCGACTCCCATGACGTAGCGCGGGCGGTGGTGGGGGAGTAACGGAGTGGTAACTTCAGTCATTTCCAGGCTCAGGGAGCGTGGCTCGCCCACCGAAAGCCCGCCGATAGCGTAGCCGGGCGCGTCGAGCTCGAGCAATTCATTGGCGCAGTCGCGGCGGAGGTCCGCAAACATGGAGCCTTGAACAATCGGGAACAAAGCGGGCGGGAAAAGCGCGGAAGCCGATCCGGTATCCTGGGCGCGGCGCAGAAAGTGTCGGTAGGCCGATTGCGCCCATCGCACCGTCCGCCGCATGGCTTGATCGGCAGCTTCGTGGCTGGCCGGATATTCCAGGCACTCGTCGAGCGGCATCATGATGTCGCTGCCGAGTGCGAACTGGACGTCGACGGCGGATTCGGGCGTGAACAGATGCGCGTCGCCATCCAGGTGGGAGCGGAACAGCACGCCTTCCTCTGAGATCTTGCGGAGGTCGCTGAGGCTGAAGACCTGGAAGCCGCCGGAATCGGTGAGGATGGCGCGCGGCCAGGACATGAATTGGTGGAGCCCGCCGAGCTTGCGGATCAGCTCGTGGCCGGGCCGCAGGAATAGATGATAGGTGTTGGCGAGAATGATCTGCGCGTCGAGTTCGCCCGCCAGGTCCCGTTGCATCACCCCTTTCACCGTCGCCTGTGTGCCCACCGGCATGAAGACCGGCGTTTCAATCGCGCCATGCGCGGTGTGGAGCAGCCCGGCGCGCGCGCCTGTGGAAGGGCATTCGGCGAGGAGTTCGAAACGCACTATTTCAATGTAAGGGAGAAGGAGCGGCGGGCGCGGCATCTAGAAAATCGACGGGCGAGTTGTGTAGCGGGGACTTTACTCTGCGAAAGCTTTTTCATCACCCCGTTAAACCAGTAGCCTTCGTCGATGTCAGGACGGGCTTCCGGGTGAAAATCATACCCGATCATGCACCGGGCGCTTCCGGCGAGCAGCCTCGCTCTTCTCGCGGAAGCAGGCTTCAACTTCATCGCCCGGGATCGGCGTCACCGTGCCGCTCTTCAAATCCTCATAGCGCCGGTCCAGCATTTCGCGAGCTTGCACAAGATAGGCGATGCGCGTCTCCATGATGTACGCCTACAAAGCGTCCTCACTGAGCTCCTCAACCGGACATCCGCTGTCGATGACCAACTGGTCAATCTTGGCTTGCAATTCGCGCGCGAAGTGAACTTCCATGGCTTCAGAGTATGGGGCAGGCAGCGATTCAAGCAACCGGAGGGTGTTCCGGGATGAATTTCGGGCGAAGTTACGCAGGAGCGTGTCCATCTTGACGCCGAACGCCTTCTCGATGCGCAGCGCCATCTCGCCGGATAAGTGGATGGGGCGGATTCTTTATGGGCATTGCTGGTGCTCCTAATGGTAATCCTTTAAAAACTACCGGCTCAAAGCCGGTAGAATCCAATGCGACTGAAAGTCGGCTGAAGGGCGTGGCGCACGCACTCCTGCGTGCCGCGTTCACAATCGTGTGAACGCGGTGGGGTCCGCGAACAATGTTCGCACAAGTGCGAACACAGCACGTTCGTTGAGAACAGTGAGAACGTGCGCCACACCGAGCGCACAAGAAACTGGGGCCAAAAGGTGAAACCTGCTGGAAGCGGACCGCCTAAAAGGCGGTGGGATTAGACCGGGCGGACGAAACTAAGCTCCAGCACGCAACATCCTCGAGTACGCATCGGTCCAAGGACTCTGCGTTACGCTGAGAGTTCCTTCCGATGCTCCTCCATCCCCTCCAGCGCCGCTTTCGCGCGCGCCGTATGGCTTTGCTGGCTAGAGCGGTAGGGCTTACACGTGAGATGCGCGTGCTGGATGTCGGCGGCACCCTCGACATCTGGCGTCTTGCTCCTGTGACGCCTCGTCTGGTTTTGTTGAATCAGGCGCGGGCGCGCAACGAGATCGGGGCAGGAGCCGCGGTGGTCCTCGGCGATGGCGGCAGCTTGCCCTTCGCAGATCAATCCTTCGATCTGGTTTTCAGCAACTCGGTGATAGAGCACGTTGGCGACCGCGCCCAGCAGGCCCGGTTCGCGGCGGAGATCACGCGCGTCGGCCGGCGATACTGGGTGCAGACTCCCAATCGATATTTTCCCATCGAGCATCATCTGTGGACGCCATTCGTCCATTGGGTCCCGCGCCGGTGGCAAGCTCGGATCGTGAAGCGCTTTTCCATCTGGAATCTGTTGACTCGCCACGACGCCGCCCAGCGCGAGTTTTATCTGAAGCATTACCTGGATTCAATCCGGCTGCTCTCGGCCTCCGATTTGCAGGCGCTTTTTCCCGGCGCCACCATATTGCGCGAACGTACTCTCGGATGGACCAAATCGTTGATCGCCGTAAAATGATCGCCTGGAAATCCGCCGGATCGAGATCGGATATGATGTGACGCACATGAAACAATATTTGGTCCTGTATCGCTCCGAAGGCGCATTGAGCGGCCCATCGGTGTCGGAAATGTTTTCCAAAGCGACGCCCGAGCAACTGGCGGCGGGGATGGCCGCCTGGCGCGACTGGCAGCATAAATACTCCGGCGCCGTCGTCGATATGGGAACGCCGCTGGAAAAATCCACCACGGTGGCGGGGGGCTCTGTCACTCCCAACAAAACATCCATCACCGGGTACAGCTTGCTCCAGGCCGGCTCCATGGAAGACGCCGCCGGGATGATAAAAGATCATCCGCACTTCCACATGCCCGGCGCCTTGGTGGAAATTCTCGAGTGCCTTGCCATGCCGGGAATGTAACGCAGTCGTTTGAGGGGCCTGGGGTACCATGAAAATTCGGACCTTAAAACCCCTTACTTCTAATGGCCCTGCGTTTCTACAACACTCTTACCCAGCAAGTGGAGAATTTCCAGCCGCTGGAAGGCAAAACCGTGCGCATGTATACGTGCGGACCCACGGTCTATAATTACGCCCACATCGGCAATCTGCGGACCTTCACGTTCGAAGATATCTTGCGGCGCTGGCTGCTCTATCGCGGCTACCAAATGGACCACGTGATGAACATTACCGACGTGGACGACAAGATTATTCGCAACGCCGCGGCCGAGCATAAATCGCTGGCCGAGTACACCGGAAAATATACCGAGGCGTTTCTCGAAGACATGGCCGCCCTGCGCCTCCAGAGGCCCGAGCGTATGGTGAAAGCCACCGAGCACATAGCGGAAATGGTGAGCGCCATCGAGAAACTGGCCGAGCGCGGGTTCACCTACCAGAGCGACGGGTCCATTTACTATCGCATCGCGAAATTCCCGGATTACGGCAAGCTCTCGCACAACGATTTCACCGGCATCCGCGCCGGCGCGCGCGTGGACGTGGATGAATACGACAAAGCCAACGCGCGGGATTTTGTTTTATGGAAAGCGCCCAAGGACGGCGAAGTTTTTTGGGAAAGTGAGATCGGGCCGGGACGGCCGGGCTGGCACATCGAGTGCTCGGCCATGGCCATGAAGTACCTGGGCGAAACGCTGGACATTCACGCGGGCGGCGTGGATCTCATCTTTCCGCATCACGAGAACGAAATCGCGCAGTCGGAAGCCATCACGTCCAAGCCCTTCGCGCGCTTCTGGCTGCATTCGGAGTTTTTGAATGTCGAGTCGCAGAAGATGGCCAAATCGGCGGGAAATTTTTATACTCTGCGGGATTTACAGGCGGAAGGATATCAGCCGGAAGCGGTGCGCTATCTGCTGGCCTCGGTGCCGTATCGCAAGAAGCTGAACTTCACTTTCGACGGGCTGAAGGCCGCGGCCACCGCCATCGAACGCCTGCGAAATTTCAAGCTGCGCCTGGAAACGGACAAATATTCGGAGGGCGTGAACGAAAAGCTTCTGGAACGGACGCATGCGGCGGTCCGCCAGTTCGAAGAGAGCCTGGATGACGATTTAAATACCGCGGAGGCGCTGGCCGCGCTATTCGAATTCGTGCGCGATGCCAACACCGCCATGGACGCGGGCGAGTTTCGCGAGGGCAATACCGCGCCGGCGCTGGATATTCTGGCCCGGTTCGATCGCGTGTTCGACGTGCTGCGGCCGGCCCAGGCTGAAGGCGGCTTATCCGATGCTCGAGTGGAGGAGCTGATCGCCGAACGCGCTGCCGCAAAAAAGGCGCGTAATTTCAAGGGTAGCGATCAGATCCGGCAGCAGTTGCTCGACGCCGGGATCGTGCTGGAGGACACTAAAGAAGGAGCGCGCTGGAAAAGGAAATCCTCATGAAAACCGAAACCAAAGCCGTACACGCGGGCGACCGCAAACGAAATCCCGACGCACCGGGAGCCTACGTTCCTTCCTCAACGCCCATCTACACGGCCACCACCTATCTCTACGAAGACACTGCGAAGCTGGATCGCGTGCTGGGCCGGGAGGAGCCGGGCTTCTGCTATGGCCGCTACGACAATCCCACGCGCACCGGTCTGGAGGAATTGCTGACCGAGCTCGAATCGGGACACAGCGCGCAGGTTTGCTCTTCGGGCATGATGGCGATTCATGTCGCTTTGCTGGCGGCGCTGACGGACCGGCGCAAGTCCGTGCTGGCGTCGGATGCGTTGTATGGCGCCACCACAACGCTGCTCACCCAGGTTCTGGAGCCGCTGGGCGTGACGGTGGAGTTTGTCGACATCTGCGATCTCGGGGCGGTACAGCAGAAAATCGCAGAGTCGAAGCCGGGCTGCATCGTGATGGAGACCATTTCGAATCCGCTGTTGCGGGTGGGCAATCTGGATATGATCGCGGAACTGGCGGCGGAGGCTGGGGCGGCCTTGCTGGTGGATAATACCTTCGCGACGCCTTTATTGGTTCGTCCCATCGAACATGGAGCGAATTTTTCGGTTCACAGCTTGACCAAATTCCTGGCCGGGCATGGCGACGTTCTGGGTGGAGTGGTGGTGACCGACGAAGCGCACGCCGCGGTGACCAGGACGTTGTCGCGCACCATGGGCCCGGTGCTGGGGCCCTTCGATAGTTACCTCACCATGCGCGGCATCAAGACTTTTGCGTTACGCGTGGAGCGCCAGTGCTCCAACGCCTGCAGGATTGCAGCCTGGCTGGCAACGCATCCCCGCGTGGCGCGCGTGCATTATCTGGCGGACCAGAATCACCCCGATGCGGCGGTCATCCGCAGGCTGCTGCCCGAGGGGCTGTATGGCGCGCTGGTTCCTTTCGAGATCAAGGACGCCAGCAAGGAAGACGTGTTCCGCTTCATGGATAAGCTGAAGCTGGTGGTGCGCGGCACCTCGCTCGGCGACGTTCACAGCCTGCTGCTCTATCCGGCCATCGCCTCGCACCGCGAGATCGCTCCCAAGCAGCGCCAGAGAATGGGAATCAGCGACGGATTAGTGCGGCTCTGCGCGGGGATCGAGGCGCTGGAGGACATCATCGGCGATCTGGATCAAGCGCTAAAGTAATCGGCATTCCTCGGTTCGTCCACGGCAGCAGCATCAGCGTCGACCGGCTTTCATTACCATGGTTTCAGGATGCGACGCTCCGGCCACGCCGATCTTCCGCTACATGGCGGCCGGGTGCCCGCCTGGCTGGCCGATCGCATGACCCGGCTGGGCACGGCTATCAGTGAAAGTGTGCTGCTCCATTACGGCCCTTCCGAGCTCCTTTCGCGTTTGAGCGATCCTTTCTGGTTTCAAGCCTTGGGATCGGTAATGGGCATGGATTGGCATTCCTCCGGCATCACAACCTCCGTGGTGGGCGCGTTGAAGCGCGGGCTGAACCCGCGAGCGCACGAACTGGGTATCTACATTTGCGGTGGACGGGGCCGGCATTCGCGCAGCACGCCGCAGGAGCTGCGCGCCGTCGCCGAAAAGACCGGCTTGGATGGCGACGCACTGGCACGCACCAGCCGGCTGACCGCCCGAATCGACAATAACGCCATCGCCGACGGCTTCCAGATTTACTTGCATGCGTTCGTGCTCACGGCGGCCGGCGAGTGGGCCGTGATTCAGCAGGGGTTGAACGACCGTGTTGGGTTAGCAAGACGTTATCACTGGCACTCGGCGACGGTGCGCGATTTCATCTGTGACCCGCACTCCGCCATCGAGGGCGCGCCACAAGGCGACATCGTCAATCTGGTTGATACGGACGCCGGGCCAGCCCAGTCCGCACTGCTCGAGATCAGCCGGCAGACTCCGGATGTCACCATCCGGGACCTGCGTTTGGCGATGCCGCGGCATCATGACGTGCGCGCCGAAAATGTCGATCTGAAACGGCTGGGCGCGGTTCTCGCCGTCGCCTACGAACGCGAACTGCGCGATTTCGCTTCGCTGCTGCTGCTCGAAAAGCTTGGCCCGCGCACGCTGCAATCTCTGGCTCTGATCGCCGAGGTGGTCCACGGAGCGCCGGTCCGATTCTCGGATCCCGCGCGATCCTCCTTCGCCCACGGCGGTAAGGACGGCCATCCCTTCCCGGTGCCATTGAAGACTTACGATGCGTCGCTCAATATACTGCGAACGGCTGTGGATTCGGCCAGGGCGGGCGATCAGGAAAAGCTGGATGGCATGCGCCGGCTGGACCGCTTCGTCCGCGCCGTGGAAGAACGGCAGCAACCCACGGCCGATTTCGACGCCATCGTTCTTCATGAAAAAGCAATTTCAAGGGCAGTTGGCGGCCGCACCGTGATGGACCATGGCCCGCGCGGGCCTGCGCGGCAAACGCCAGCGCGCCAACTCCAATTGTTCTAAGCGAAACGCCTCTTCCAAACGAAACCTCCCGCGCTATTTCGAGTCCAATCGCAGGGAGCCACTACTCATGGAACTATTACAAGAACTGTTAACCGAGGAATTGAAAGATCTTTTGAGCGCCGAGAACCAGCTCGTGAAGGCGCTGCCGAAAATGGTCCGGGCCGCCAAAGATGCCGATCTCAAGAAGGCTATCGAAGAGCACCTGGAACAGACCAAGGGACACGTCGAACGCCTGAAACAGGTTTTCGAGCTAATGGAAGAAAAGCCCCGCGCGAAAGCCTGCAAGGGCATGGCGGGCCTGGTAGAAGAAGGCCAGGAAGTCATCACGGAAGGAAAACAAAAGGACGAAACTGCGGCCGATCTGGCGCTCATCGGCGCGGCGCAGCGCGTGGAGCATTACGAAATCGCGGCCTACGGGACAGCCCGTGCCATCGCTGAGCAAATGGAGCGGCGCGACATCGTGAAACTTCTGAGCCAGACCTTGGCTGAAGAAGAGAAGGCGGATCAGCTTCTGAGCCAGGTAGCACAGCCGTTGCTGGAGCAGGCCGGCCAGGAGCCGGAGGAAGAGGAAGTCGAAGAAGAGGAAATGGAAGAAGAAGAGGTCTAGAATTGAGCGATGAGCCAGGCATCGCACAACAATCAAATCGATTACATCGAATTTCCCGCCACGGATATTCCGACGACCAAGGAATTTTACTCCTCGGTCTTCGGCTGGAAATTTGAAGACTACGGACCTGATTACACCAGCTTCGCCGACGGGCGTCTGGCCGGCGGATTCACCACAGAGGCGCCGCTGCCGGTTAAAGGGATATTAGTGGTGCTGTACGCCGGCGATCTGGAAGGAACCCAATCCAAGGTCAAGGCTGCGGGGGCGACCATTACGAAGGAGATCTTCTCGTTTCCGGGTGGCCGCCGCTTCCACTTTATGGATCCCAACGGTAATGAGCTCGCCGTCTGGTCCGAGTAAAGAGAGCGCTCCACTCTCCGGCGGCTAGCCGGAACCAATTATCACAGTTTGCATACCAGCCAGCTTGCATAAGAATGAGCGGCGCAGCCCGGATTGTTATATGCTCCGAAGGAAAGCCGTTTTTGAACAACGCCGGTTATGAACAAACTTATCTTGAAAAGCGCAGGCGTCGCGCTCCTCTTTGCCGCCACCGGAGCCGCTCAAGATCTGTTTGACGGCGAGTGGAGTCCGCTGCATCACGAAGATTTCAACGAGCGCATTCCGGGGCCCGACCTGGGCGATTTCGCGGGCCTTCCCATCAACGATTCCGCACGGGCCTTCGCCGAGAGCTGGGACGCGTCGCGCCTTACGCTGCAGGAACACCAGTGCCGGGTGC
>Ga0181525_10002746_pt1 | contig 14236 bp, 15 predicted proteins | sample PEATcosm2014_Bin_48_FD_121100 | JGI IMG/M metagenome (GOLD analysis project Ga0181525, IMG submission 121100) | Peatland microbial communities from MTU Mesocosm Facility, Houghton, MI, USA - PEATcosm2014_Bin06_10_metaG | ecosystem: Environmental > Terrestrial > Soil > Wetlands > Peat | place...
CCGGTCTTTTTCAGGTCCGATTTTATGATCTCGTGGCCCGATCTTCGCGCCACATCGTCGGCCAAAATGGAGGCCCAACGATGCAGCTCGAGGAGGATAACCTTGTTACTAACGAGTTATGGTCGGCGGCTGCGATGCCTGACGTAACAGTTACGGCCCCGACGAGGCGTAAACTGCGCCGGAAAACATCGGATTTGCTTGATGTTTTCGCTTCGTGTCCAACGGCTTGCCAATATGCGGTGCCGCAGCGGTTGGCCGCCGCAGCGGTTGGCCGCCGCAGCAACATTCCGAGAGTTACTGCCTGAGCATGGCAAATGAGCTGATTTCAGCACCGGCAATTGACGTCTGATCTGCACCGATTTCTGCCTGTCGAAATGCAGTCGCGTGTCAGTGCAGCACGTGCGCGAACATGCTCGGCTTGATGACGCGCCGATCATGACGCTGCGCTCCTGTCGCAAGTCCGTCGCTCAGCATATTGAGGACCTGCATGACCACGCGGCAATACGCGCGGCTTCTCTCAGAATGGCTTGCCAGCATCGGGTTGGACCCAAAGCTCTTTGGCACGCATTCGCTGCGGCGAACCAAGGCAACGCTGATCTACCGGCGAACCGGCAACCTCCGAGCCGTGCAGCTCTTACTCGGCCACACCAAGATCGAAAGCACCGTCAGATACCTCGGCATTGAGGTAGATGATGCCCTGGAGATAGCGGAACAGGTCGACGTCTGAAATACCTGGGCAGAGCAGACATGCTCGGCCCAGCCGTTCACGGCAGAAACGGGCCATTCGCGACCAAGGCGGTGTGGGCGTTAACCGTGGCAAGGCCAACGTGCAACCGAATGCCATCATCTATTAGAACAGCGCCGCGTGGCTCACTTCGGCGTTGCTTTCGCAAGGCCCTTCCGTAGATCGTCTCCGGTCATGACGGGGATGAGTTCGACCTCCGCATCGAATGCCAGAAAAAACGGTTCGACAATTTCTACGACCTGTGACGCTTCGGTCATGTCAAAGAATAGCATTCCACCGCGCAGACCATCGGATACTCCAAAGTAAGCGGCCTCCGGTTTGAGCTGACCCATGATCGATTCCATCGCTTTACCGAGGGACCCGTCTTTGAGCGCTGCGTTGCCTTTCTCGACCGGGACTGAAAATTTCAACATCATTCGCATTGTCGCCTCCATGTTGTGAAAATCAAAACTCTGTCCAACCAATCTATTGTTGCGGGCCGCTCCGACCCGGTTGGCGGCCGATCGCACCAGCGTTTTCTATGAAGGGAATGTCAGGTTCGGCTGATGACGGCCTTATGACGACGCTCGGACGCAGAGAGTTAGCGTCGGAGGATAACCTTAGGCATAAAGCGCCCACAGCGACAAGCTCCGCACTGGGGCAATTTATGGTGGCGAAGCGACGTTGTGGGTCATCTTCTGCCGCGCTCGTCACCGGCCGGCGCGGCAGTTTGGCATCCAACAACGGACACGCCTTGCGCAGAAACACCCTATGAAGCGGCCGATATTTGGCAGAGCGCATCCACTCTGCGCGGTTAGCATCAAACGTCGGTTTGTTCGGCGATGGCCAGAGCGTCATCGACCTCGATACCGAGATAGCGAACCGTGCTCTCGATCTTGGTGTGACCGAGCAGCAATTGGACCGCTCGCAGATTACCGGTGCGGCGATAAATCAGGGTGGCCTTGGTCCGCCGCAGTGAATGCGTGCCGAACAGGGACTGATCAAGCCCAATGCCGCGTATCCATTCGCCGAGGAGACGCGCATATTGTCGGGTAGAGAGAGCCCGTTCTGGCTGGCGCTGCGCGGCAAAAAGGAATTCTCCTCGTTTTCTGTTCGTCACACGCAGGTAGTCATCAACCGCTTGCCGGGTTTGTTCGGTGATCTCGAACCGTACCGGTCGGCCGGTCTTCTTCTGGCGGACCGTTGCACGCTCTATGGCGTATCCGTGCGGGGCAATGTCCTCGACCTTGAGAGCGACGACATCGCAACCACGCAGTTTGCTGTCGATGGCGAGATTGAACAGCGCCAGGTCGCGCTTGCGGTCTGCCATTTGAAGCTTGGTGCGGATCGACCAGACGTGTTTTGGCCGCAGCGGCGGCTTGGCCCCGGTTAACTTGCCCTTGTTCCAAGGGGCACGCTTGGACGCAACGGGGGTTGGATTTTCGCTCTCTTCACACCGTTTGCTCACCTGGTTCTCCAAGGTGCGGGAAGCGATAAAAATTCCCTTTTGCCCACAACGGGGCATTTTCGCCCGCACCTATTTTCTATCCTGTTGATCGAGGGCAATTATCTCACTTCTCCCGGGCCCACCACTAAATAAAATCAAAGACTTAGAAGATGCTTTAGCGGCATTAGCGATAGTAATTAGCGACAGTCCGGTCGTTCCCAGTAACGGTGTGCGGCGATCTCGCCGCAAAGGCGTACCTGTGCAGCGCGCCAGCGCCGTCCGCCGCCACGATCGTATCGGCTTCGAGTTCGTAAAGTCCGTCCGAGCCCCTTCCAGAGCATCGGTATGTGCCGGATCGTCGCCGAACCGGGGTGAGAGTCAACGGGCCAACGCCGCGTGACACGTATTTACGGATTGATTTAAGCCCACTATGGCGGAAGGTTGCTATAAGCGCAGTCGTAACGACTTTTCTGCAGGTACGGCATGACGCGATTTTTCTTCGATTACACGATGAAGTGCAAATCGCTGCGCGACCATCGAGGAGAAGAGTTCAAAAGTTCGGAAGCTGCGATCGAAGCCCGCTGACCTGCCGGTGATTCAATCCACCAAATTCGAGTTCGTCATCAACCTGCAAACAGCGCGCGCTCTCGGCATCGACGTGCCGTCAGGGCTGCTATCCATCGCAGACGAGGTGATCGAATGATCCTTTCGCAATGCGACAACTGACGGCGGCGACCCTATTCGAACAGGAGGACGAAGACGACAATTAGGCCGCTGACGGCACAATTTCATATCGCGATAAGAAGAACGCCGCCACTTCCGCTGCAGGTAAAGGTCGGCTGAATAGATAGCCCTGCATTTCCGTACATCCGAGACTTCGGAGCGTTTCCCTTTGCTGTACCGTTTCAACGCCTTCTGCGGTCGTCGTACTGTTACGCGCCGTGGCCAGGATTTCAACGGCCTGCACGATGGAACGTGAGCCCCCCGGTATCGCGACATCTTTGATGAACGAGCGGTCAATCTTGATCGTATCGAATGGAAAACGCTGTAGATAGTTCAGCGAGGAGTAGCCAGTGCCGAAATCGTCCAGAGCAATCCGCACACCCAGTCCCCGCAGCTGGTGCAGTACAGCAAGCGTAGCCTCGTCATCGCGAAGGAGGACCGCCTCCGTAATCTCTATCTCCAGCCTTCGCGCCGGCAGGTTTGATGCCGCCAAGGCTTCGATAACCAGTTGCACCAAACCCCCACTCTTGAACTGGACTGGCGAGACATTCACAGCGACCCCAATGTCACCCGGCCACGCAGCAGCATCTGCACACGCTGTTCGAAGCACCCATTCACCCAGCTGAATAACGAGACCAGTCTCTTCCGCAATGGGGATGAACTCAGCCGGCGTGACCATGCCGCGCTCGGCATGACGCCAGCGAGCAAGGGCTTCGAACCGGGTGATCGTGTTGTCCCGAAGACTAACGACGGGTTGGTAGTACAGCTCTAAACCGTCTCGCATGAGGGCCTTACGCAAGTCAAATTCCAACGCGCGGCGATCCTTTACACGCGCATCCATGGCCGGCATAAAGAAACGATAGGTGCCCCGCCCGTCAGCCTTGGCGCCATACATCGCAAGGTCTGCGTTCTTCAGTAGCTGGTCCGGATCCGTCCCATCGTCTGGAGCAATTGCAATGCCGACGCTGGTGTCGCTGACAAGTTGGTGCCCACCAGCCTCGCAGGGCTCTCTAATTGCCCTGAGAATTCGCGTTACGAGATCGATAACGTCATCTGGACCCGCGATAGAGGTCTGGATGACAGCAAACTCGTCACCACCCAGGCGCGCGACGATGTCGGTTTCTCTCAAGCATCCACGCAGGCGGCCAGCGACGGCTTTCAATAGCTCATCACCTACTGAATGTCCGAGCGTGTCGTTGACCATCTTGAATTGATCGAGGTCGAGAAAGAGGACCGCGAATTGCTCCCCTCGCTTGGTCCATTTAAGTGACTCTCCAAGCTGCTCTCGGAAAAGAACGCGATTGGGCAGACCTGTCAGCGCGTCATAGTGCGCCAGGTGCTCCAACCTTTTGCTGGAGAGTTGATGCGTTTGCGCGACCTGCCGCACGATTAGAAAAAACATGATCAGGATTGCAAGTACGGCAAGACCACCCGCCCCGAGGAGAGCTCGCGTCTCATCCCGCCAATCAGCAAGAGCGGTTTCGGTGTCTACTGCTGCCGATACATAAAGCGGATAGTGAGCAATTCGGTGAGCAGCTAGCAATCGGTCTTTGCCTATGAAGAGGCTCTTGAAGCGGATTGTGCCGCCGTCCTTGTCCTTGAGTGCCTCGATGACCGGAGGGAAAAGCAACCCAATGACAGAATCTTTATGCGGATATCGTACCAATACGACGCCATCGCTGCCATATAACGTTACCGAGCTTTCATTCCCAAGCGCGATGGAACTGAAAAAGTTCTCAAAATAAGAGAGTTCGATAGTTCCAGTGACGACGCCTCTGAACTCGCCATTCGGAGCAAGAACTTTGCGTGCGAGAAATATGCTCCATGCCCCAGTGACACGACCTTGAAGTGGTCGACTTATGACGGAGGTCAACTGCGAGTCGAGCTTCAATCTCTGGAAGTAGTCGCGATCGGCAATGTTGATGGCCGGAATCGGCCATTCATGCGAGAAATTGAGTAGGTCCCCGTCAGAATCGAATAGCGAAAGGTTGTCGACATGGCTCAAACCGCTGACCTTATCCTCAAGCATCACATGAACGTCCTCACCGGACATCTGACGCATGTACTCCTGTGTCGACGAAATCTTGAGGGATTCAATTTTCTGAATTACGCTACTTTGAACAAAATCGAGCGCCTGGAACGAGCGGTCGATCTGTTCAGAAAGTATCAAAACGGTGTTTTTGAGTTCACGCTCGCTATCGGCCAGCGCTCGATCGCGGAAGTTTCCAACCATGATCGCCGTGCAGACCGCAATCGATGCAATAAGCAGTACGCCGCATAGGATAATATACCGAATGGGTCGATTGCCCCATATCGCCCAGCCGGCAAGGGCTCCAATAAGAGTTTGCTTTGTCTTTGACTGTGACACGGTACTACGCTCGCAAAGGTGGGAGCGCGGACTGAAGACGTTGAATTGTTCGCTTAAGCGCAACGATTTCTGATTCCTGGCGAATAATGCGGTTAGAGAGATCATCCACTTCCGAGCGCGCCGCCGGCGCCGTCGCGGCTTCTATGAAGGCCACACCGACCTCGTGAGCGGCACCCCATAATACTTTGGCATGATGAATCCGTCCTTTGATGGGGATTTGTAATTTAATAATGTCGACCATAGGCGGCGGGCCAAAAACCTTAAGCCGTGCGCGAGTGCCCGAAATATCGTGTACTACACACTCAACGGTGGAACCCGCTCTACCGAAATGTACAAACCCGCGGAGATAACTTTTCATGATCAAGCAATCAGTTTCAACGAATCATGCCGGGCACGGCCGCTGATGAAAGTGCGCTGAACATTGACGGCGGCTTTCGGCAAGCCAGTTACCAACAGCTTCGCGAACTGCTGCGGAAGGAGGGGGCGGCTGAAATAATACCCTTGAGCGTCGTCACAATGGTGGGCCGTGAGAAAAGCCAACTCTTCCCGTGTTTCGACGCCCTCCGCGACAACGCGCAGATTGAGACCCCGAGCCATCCCGATCACCGCGGTCACAATTGTTGTATCGTCGCCATCGGCGCTTAGCTGACGGATGAATGACCGATCGATTTTAAGGGCATCAACCGGAAACTTTCGGAGATAGCTCAGACTGGAGTAACCGGTACCAAAATCATCGACTGCCACCTTGACGCCGCTTTCTCTCAGAGTTTGCAGGATCCCCGCCGTGGACTCCGCACGTTTCATGAGCACGCTTTCGGTCAGTTCCAGTTCAAGATTTCTAGGGTCCATGCCCGTCTCGCTAAGGATTGCGAACACGCCTTGCAAAAACTTCTCGTCCTGAAACTCAATCGCGGAAGCGTTCACGGCCATTGTTATCGCGGGCAAGCCTGCATCTACCCAAGCCTGGGATTGCTTGCACGCCTCACGAAGGACCCAGGCCCCGATCGGCAGAATGAGGCCGCAATCTTCCGCGATCGGAATAAACTGTAGAGGGGAGATCGGCCCACGCATGGGATGTGTCCAGCGTATCAACGCTTCCGCCCCACTAATCCCTCCTGTCTTCAGATCGACCTTTGGCTGGTAGTGCACCGTAAATTCCTGTCGCTCCAAGGCGCCCCGCAATCCCTCCTCGATGAATTGCCGCTCTACCGCGCGTACGTTCATCGCCGGCTTGAAGAACTGATAGCTCTGCCGCCCGTTTTCCTTTGCCTGGTACATCGCGGTGTCGGCGTTCTTGATCAGCGTCTCGGCGTCCGCGCCGTCGTCCGGATAAACGCTCAGGCCAATGCTAGCCGTAACGTGAAGATTATGCATGTCGATGGGATGAGCGGTCGCCACCGCCTCTAGTATCCTTCTCGCCGAAATGGCAACATCTTCCGCTTGTTCCACTTCTGAAAGCAGCACAACGAATTCATCACCCCCCTGCCGGCTCACCGTATCCGAAGCGCGGACGCAATCGTCTAAGCGCTTGGAGACGGATTGAAGCAGTTTGTCGCCGGCCGAATGTCCGAGCGAATCGTTGATGTGTTTGAAGCCATCCAGATCCAGAAACAACACAGCAACCTTTTTCCCATGACGCCGCGATAAGGCAATCGCCTGACCAATTCGGTCATTCAGCAGCATTCGATTGGGCAAACCAGTTAGAATATCGTGCTGGGCCGAGTGCACCATCTGCGCCGCCAAAACCCGATAGGCCTCACTTTCCTTGCGCGCACTAATGTCGCGGATTGCGGCAGTCACCAAAATTCCCTCGGCGCTTTCAAGCGGGCTCAGCATGAGCTCGATTGGAAACTCGCTTCCATTATTCCGTCGTCCAGTAAGCTCAATACCGGTGCCGATCTGTTGCGCCAACGCTTCCTCCGCGGATCGACGACCGTCCGCGATCAGCCGCTCCGCGAAGCCAGTCGGAATGATGTCGGAGACTTTTCGGCCGAGAAGTTCGTCACGGCGATATCCGAACTGCTTTTCCGCCTGAAGATTTAGAAGTACGATTTTTCCATCTTGATTTACCACCACCATCGCGTCAGGGGCCGCTTCTAACAGCCCGCGGTATTTTGCAGATTCTTGGCTCTCGCTGACATCGCGCGCGATCTCAGAGAATCCGCGTATGTTCCCGGCTTCGTCGTGTAATGCTGTTAGGGTACCGATCGCCAGGAATTGAGAACCGTCTTTTCGGACGCGAAGACCATGTTCTTCGTGCCGGCCCTTTTCGGCTGCCCATCGAAGTATAGCCTCCGGCCTATCACGCTTGATGTCAGCCGCAGTAAAAAAGCGGGAGTAGTTGTGACCTATAACCTCTTCGGCTCTGTAGCCTTTGATCCGTTCGGCTCCTTCATTCCAGGTGACGACCCGTCCCTGCGGATCCAACATATAGATCGCATAATCTTGAACCTCATAAATGATTGCTCGATATTGCTGTTCGCTGTGTCGGAGTGCCTCTTCCGCAAGATCGCTTCTGGTGCTGTCGCGCCGGACGCGCCAAAACGCCGCGCCGGTGATTGCCAATCCGAGGACGGTTCCCAGAAACAAAGCGACTTTGATATTCTTTAGGCTTTGGTTCGTGTCCGACTCGCGTGTCACCAGCAACCGCCGCTCTTCGTTTTGCATGTCGGCGATTACCGTTTTAAAATCCGCCATGGCTTGCTGGCCGGTTCCTTCCCGAATGGCTTCCTCAGCCGCCACAATTCCGTGATCTCGGCGGAGACTAATGTCCAAATCCGCGCGCTGCACTTTCTCGGCGGTAAGCTTTTCAAGGGTGGAGATCCTGCGTTGCTGTGCAGGATTATCGACCGTCAGACTAAGGATAGCGGCCTCAAACTGGGTCACGCTTGATGTGGCGGCGCGATACCGATCGAGATCCGAAGCGTTCCCACTTAGCACAAATCTGAAAACACTCCCCGTCATCTCATCCATTCCGGTTTGCGTCTTCTCGAGGTTTTCCAGAACATCGTGAGTGTGCGCAACCCATTCATTGCGCTCACTGGCTACATGTATGCTCCGATAGGCGAGCGAGCCCACAACAAGCAAAGCCGCAATGGCGGACCCGAACGCAACTTGCACCGTGGGTTTCCGCAGGACCGCGGTTTCTAACCTATATTCAGAACGTCCTGAGCTACACCCAGCATTCTGCGGTATCTGTCCTCCGTCTTTACCTGATTTACTTTCGCTACCTTCCATACGCCAACGTGGCGTGTCGCCCCCCTCGCTAGGCGAGGGAGATTGGATGGCTTTCATATTTTTCCTTTTAGGAGGCCGAAATTTATGAGCCGCCGCGAACGGCCGGCAATTCAAATCCAGCGCCTGAAGGTGTATGTCGTTATTTGTTCCCTCGGCGCCAGAGAAAAATGCAAGTTCTTGCATCTTACCTAAGGCGATCAGCAAAAAGTTTCGACATTTTTATCCAATTTCAGACTACGCTAATCGGCGGAGCACTATGACTGCCGAGGCTGATGATACGCCACATGATGAGACTGGCGCCCCCGCCACAACGACACTCTTGAACGACGCTGGCACGGAACGGATGATTTCGGCGCGGCCGTTAACTCGTCCCAATCCACGTTGCGCGATTTCAGCATCGAGCTGATCGCGACTACCCACATGTGGTTCTTATCTCATACCGAGTGATTGTATGGCAGTACGACAGCTCGTACCCAAAACCCTCGTTCCATTGAGGGCCTCTTCCCGTCGATCGAACGCTGGCCAATCTATCGATTACGCTTCGGCAGTCTTGTCCTGCCCTTCCGGTATTGTCATCACTGATCCGTCAAAGGCGGACAATCCTATTGTCTTCGTGAATGCTGCCTTCACGGAATTGACGGGATATTCTGCGGCTGAAGCGATCGGCCGAAATTGCCGCTTTTTACAGGGCCCACTCACGGATCGAATGGTGATCTCAGAGATCCGTGAGGCCGTCGCGCAAGGCCGCTCTATCCGGAGGGAGCTGCTGAACTACCGGAAGGACGGGGCACAGTTTTGGACTGACTTGGCGATTAGCCCCACGCACGATGGCAGTGGCGATCTGGTCGGTTTCGTGGGTATCCTCAGCGATCTGACCGAACGGAAACGAGCTGAAGCAGCGGCACACGAAGCCAAAACCCAACTTTCCAGCGTTGTCCAGAACATTACCGGATTTATATTCCGGCGGATTTTGAAGCCTGACGGTAGTATTGAGATTGCCTATTTCAGCCCCTCGTTCGCCCGCATCATCGGGCAACCCGAAGGCAGCATTTCGACCACAGCCGATCTTTTGAAACACATGCACCCCGGCGATCTCGAAATTGGGCGCCATGCCATCAAGCGTTCGGCGGCTGATCTATCCCCGCTTGTGCTTGAGTTCCGGCTGATCTCGGAAAATGGTGAGCGATGGATTCGCACCAATTCGTCCCCGCGACGAGAGAAGAGCGGCGACGTGGTGTGGGATGGCGTCGGGATCGATATAACCACGGAGAAGCTCGCTGAGATCCGCCTCGCCTATCTCGCATATCACGACCCGCTTACCGGCTTGTCGAACCGCACATTTCTTACCGACCAACTCGTTTTGGCAATTAAAGCCGCGCGAAAGGAAGGCGCCCAGATCGCGCTTTCCTACCTGCTCGTCGTCGGCTTCTCGGAGATCAACGAAACGCTTGGGATGAATGAAGGTGACGCCGCTCTGAAAAGCGTTGCCGCTAGGCTGAGCGAGCTTACAGCTCTCGACCGCAACGCGATCTCTGCTCGCTTGGCTGGTGCGGAGTTCGCAGTTCTGCGACGCGGCAAGACCGCGGCAATCTACACTGACGAGTTTGCCGGCATCATGATGCGAAGCCTTGCCCAGCCGATCCTGGTTGGCCAAGTGGCGCTGATGACAGAGCCGTGCATTGGTACGGCGTTGCTTGCTCCGGGTGAGCTCGGCGAACTGTCTGCCGACGCCGTGGCGGCGGAGCTAATGAAGCGGGCGGCCATCGCTCTGTCTGCGGCAAGCAAGACGGGGCCGGGCAACCATCGCCGTTATGACGAGGATCTCGATCATCGAAGGCAACATCGCATGATGATTCGCCATTCGATGCGCGACGCGATCGACAATGATCAGTTCGAACTTCATTATCAGCCGCTCGTCGATTTGCAGTCCAGCGCGATCGTAAGCAGTGAGGCGCTGATCCGCTGGCAACATCCGCAACTCGGTTTGCTTAGACCAGATCTCTTCATTGCACTTGCGGAAGAATCCGGTTTGATCGGGCCTTTGGGCGAATGGGTCATGCGAACCGCGATGCGCCAGATGATGGCCTGGGAGTCGGAGGGGCTCGATCCTCCCACTATCGCGCTGAATATCTCCAGCGATCAGGTCAAGCTGCCAGACTTTATCGAGACCGTAAGGAGGGCCTTGGCCGACACCAGAGCGGACGCGCGCAGGTTTGACCTGGAGCTCACCGAGGGCATCCTTTTGGAACTCTCGCCGGAGATTCTTGCTGTGCTTTCAGAACTTAAGTTGCTCGGATTCAAACTCGTCATCGACGATTTCGGTGCTGGCCATTCCTCCCTTCAGTACTTGCGGAACTTCCCCATCGACAAGCTCAAGATCGACCGGATTTTCGTGCGCCAGCTCGTTGCCGACTCAAGCGACGCCCTGATCGTCGGCGCCATCACCTCGCTGGCCCGTAGCCTCAAGATTGGGCTGGTTGCCGAGGGTATTGAGACCGTCGAGCAGCGGGATTTCCTGATCGCCCAGGGCTGCCCGACCGGCCAAGGGTATTACTTCAGCCTGCCGCTTGCAGCGGAAGACTTTGCCTGGATGATCAAGCAAAAGACCGTTTTGCCGATAAGTTATGCGAATACGGCAACAGAAATTGCCCCCAAGACTCTGAGGCCAGCATGAAAAATTCCGCTAAGCGCGTGTCCGAGCCACGCGGCGTTCGCAATCGCAGGCGAGCGTCTAAATATCAACCGATCCGTAAGAAGCCGACCGGCATTGCTGGATTCGACGAGATTACGGAGGGCGGCTTGCCGGCAGGTAGGTTGACCGCCCTCATCGGCGGCCCCGGCATGGGGAAGAGTCTGTTTGCGCTGCAAATCCTTCTCAATCGACTAAGGACCGCGGGCGAGCCGGGTTTGTTCGTAACATTCGAAGAACCGGTCGATCGCGTACGGAGCAACGTCGCGGGACTCGATTGGGCATTCGATTCAGTATCGGAAAATCAACTGGCCATCGTCGACGCTCGACTTCCAGCCGACACGGTTCAAGCGGGGGCGTTCGATCTCACCGGCCTGCTGGCCGGTCTCACAGCGCGCAAGGCCGCAATGGGTGCTTGCAATATCGTCTTCGACGGTATCGATCTGCTGATCAGCAGTTTAAACGACGAGCATCTGGAGCGTCGGGAACTCGCCCGAATCGACGACTGGATTCGTGTTGAAGGCTTGTCGGCGATCCTCACTGTGAAGTCGTACAGCACGAGCGAGCGAGAGCAAAAGCGCGCTGACCTGATCCAATATCTTACCGACTGTGTAATCCTTCTCGAAGGCAAACTCTTCAACTCCAATTTTTCGCGTACCCTGCGAGTGGTCAAATACCGGGGCTCGAACTTCGCGCCCGATGCCGTTCCGATGGCCATCGGGCGTCCCGGCATCGAGGTGGTCCCAAACCAGGTCTCTCGCGACAATTACCCGGTATTCTCGGAGCGCGTCTCTTCGGGAGTGCCTCGGCTCGACGCGATCCTTGACGGTGGATTCATCCGGGGCAGCAGCATTCTTCTTTCAGGCGCGCCGGGAACCGCCAAGACGAGTTTGGCCGCCAGCTTGGTGGCCGCCGGCTGTGCAAGGGGACGCAAGGCCGTGTTCGTTAGCTTCGATGAAAGCGACGTCCAAATCGTCGCAAACATGAAGTCGATCGGCATCGATCTCGAGCGACATGTGGCGTCCGGCCGCCTGGCCATGATGTCGCTTCGCTCAAATGGCCACAGTCCAGAGGAGTGCTTCCTCAAGATCTGTGATTTAAATCGACGCCACAAGCCGGACATCCTTGTTGTCGACCCGATGTCAGCTTTTGCGGAGACCGCCTATCCGTTCGCCGCCGTGATTTCCGAAAGCCTAATTGATCTGGCAAAATCCAAGGGCGTCACGTTTCTTGGCACATCACTCTTGGGTCAGGCCGACGGCGAAATCGAAGCCTCGGCAATTCATGTATCCACGATCGCGGACACGTGGATCCACGTATCCTATGTGGTTCAGAACGGCGAGCGCAATCGTGCACTTACGATTGTCAAATCCCGGGGGACGGGACACTCCAACCAGGTCCGCGAGCTGGCGCTCACCTGCAAGGGAATAGATCTTGTGGATGTCTATGTCGGCGACGGAAAGGTCCTGCTGGGCAGCGCCAGGTTAGAGAAGCAGCAACTAGAGACGCGGGACGAGAGGCTAGAGGAAGTCCAGCTCGCGCGCCGAAAGTTTGAGGTCGGACGCAACATCGCCGAACTCCAGGCACGCGCAAGGGCGATCGTCCAAGAATTGGCGTCGAAACGACGGGAAGCCGAATTGGAGGAGTCTGCGGAGAAAGTCCGTGGCGTGGCCCGGCGAAGGGCAATCACCCAGAGGGGGCTAATCCGGCGACTCGCCGACGATACTCGGGTCCTGCCGAAACGAAAAAGACAACGGTCGGGACAGTGACCATGAGCGCCAAAGCTTCACGAAGAGAGCGAGTGACCGCCTTAACAGCTAAGTCGGGCACTAAAGGCCAGGAGGTTTGCCTAAGGCTTTATATCGCCAGCACAACACCGAATTCCGAACGTGCCAAGGCCAATCTCGAGCGGGCTTTGCAAGATTTCGCCGCCCAGCCGGGTTATCACGTCGAGATTATTGACGTTCTTGCCGACGCAAGACGTGCGGTGACCGACAATGTGATCGTGACACCAACCCTGGTCGTGCTTGGTCCAAAACGACGCCTCGTAATGATCGGTGATCTGAGCGATTCGGGTAAGCTGCAAGGATTGTTGAACTCCGCCGCCAACCTCAGCTAGTTACCTCTCGTGGCCGGGCGTGGTGATGAAGCTAAGCATTCCGGCGGTTCGGATAATCGCGGTAATGCCTGCCCCCCAAACCGCGTGACATTGATGTGTCTGGCCTTCACGGGCATGCGCTCAAGGTGAATGCGGGAAGCGGGCATTTTCTGAAGATTACGACATAAGTTGCCGCACTTTGAAATAATTTTTAGGAATTTGCTGACGTCTCCGTTATGACATTTTTTGGCAGGATTGGGGGACGAGGACACAACATGAAAAATATTAAACGAGATTATAGTGTTACTGATATTTTGCTGGTGGAGGACAATCCAGGCGATAGCCGGCTGATAGAAGAAGCCTTTCGCTATTCCGATCGCTTCATCCGTTTGCACGTGGTCCAGGATGGTATGGAAGCCATGTCATTTCTACGACACGAGGGAAACTACAGAAATTCTCCTCGTCCGAATTTTATCTTGCTTGACCTCAATCTCCCTAAAATGAATGGCTATGAGGTCCTGGCCCAAATCAAAGGCGATGATAACTTAAAATCGATCCCTACTGTCATTCTGTCCTGTTCCCGGGCCGAAGCGGATATTGGAAAGAGCTATCAGCTCCAAGCAAACTCCTACCTGAGTAAGCCTCAAGAGATAGAACAGTTCGACTGGTTTACGAAAAAGCTCTGTGATTACTGGCTCAAAGAGGTGAAGTTGCCATCGCCACAGGATGTGCTCGAAACTACGTGTCCGGCATCAGCGCCTGTGAGACAGATTTAACGGCTTGAGTAACGGAGGACTTCTGGCTCATCGTAACCATCAAGGAGTGGAGATGAGACAGAAATCCGCGCACCCTGAGTCGCCGTCTGAGCGGATCGTGAAGAACATCCGCCGGGCAACTCGCAAGCGTCATTCGTCCGAAGAGAAGATTCGGATAGTTCTGGACGGTCTGCG
>Ga0181525_10002749_pt1 | contig 14218 bp, 12 predicted proteins | sample PEATcosm2014_Bin_48_FD_121100 | JGI IMG/M metagenome (GOLD analysis project Ga0181525, IMG submission 121100) | Peatland microbial communities from MTU Mesocosm Facility, Houghton, MI, USA - PEATcosm2014_Bin06_10_metaG | ecosystem: Environmental > Terrestrial > Soil > Wetlands > Peat | place...
CATAGCCGTGCATCACGTGCAGCGGATAGCCGGTTTGCCACATGTGCAGCCGCGCCAGCGACCGCCAGGTGCCGCCGACCGCGTAAAAGGTGCGGTCCTCGCAGGCCTTGAGCACCGCCAAGCCGCCGAGCGTCTTCTTGACGAATTTCTCGGCCTTTTTCAGCGATTTCGCCGAAATGTCCGCCAGCGCCAGGCCGCCGAGTGGCCGCGTCAAGCCGTGCCTGGCACGGGTACCGTGGACGTCGACCAGTTCGAGCGAGCCGCCGCCGAGATCGCCGACCACGCCGTCAGCCCGATGCACGCCGGAAATCACGCCAAGCGCGGTGTATTCGGCCTCGCGCGCGCCCGACAGCACATCGATCTCAGCCCCGATGGTGCGCTCGGCGAGTTTGATGAAAGCGCGGCCGTTCTTGGCGTCGCGACACGCCGCGGTGGCGATCGCGAAAATCTTTTTCACGCCCATGGTCTGGCACAGCGCGCGATAGCGCTTGAGCGTGTAGAGCGCATGCTGAACCGCGTCAGCGGCGAGCAAATGCGTCGTCTGCACCTCACGGCCGAGGCCGCACAGGGCCTTCTCATTGAACAGTTCGGTCGGAGCGCGCGTCAGCCCTTCGTACACGACAAGGCGTACGGAATTCGAGCCGATGTCGATGACCGCGATCGGCGGACCGTGATCAAGGCGTCCCTGGGCGTCGATTTTGGCGCGGGTCATGAATCAACATCGGTAGAAGCTGGGCAGGCCGTCCGGCGCGCCGCGGCGGCGGATCGGTCACGGTAAGCATTGTCGCCCGCATAGGCTTGCCGGTCATCGCCACCCTACGCGATTCGGGTTCGAATCACATTGGCCCTGAGTTACGGCGCAATCGGGGGACGGTGTCCTTGGCGGACTTGCCGCGGCCGGACAGGCTGGGATTGGTCATGAAATAGGTGGTGGCGTTGAAAACTTCCTCGCCCGCGGCCGGCACGATGCGCGATGACGACCCATCGGCAAGCAAACGCCAGCTCTGCTCGTTATCCTTCAGATTGGCCACCATGATCTGATCGAGCACCTGCTCGTGCACGGTGGGATTGAGGATCGGGCACAGCGCCTCGACGCGGCGGTCGAGATTGCGCGGCATCATGTCGGCGGAGGAAATATACACCGCCGCCTTCGGATGCGGCAGAGCATGGCCGGAGCCGAAGCAATAGATGCGGCCGTGTTCGAGAAACCGGCCGACGATGGACTTGACCCGGATATTTTCCGACAGTCCCGGCACGCCGGGGCGCAAGCAACAGATGCCGCGTACCACGAGTTCGATCGGCACGCCGGCGCCGGAGGCCCGGTACAGCGCATCGATGATATCGGGATCGACCAGCGAATTCATTTTCATCCAAATCGCCGCTGGCCGGCCGGCCTTGACGTTGGAAATTTCTTCCTCGATGTGGTCGCGGATGCGCTTGCGCAGCGTCAGCGGCGATACCGCCATGCGTTCGAGTTCGGCGGGCTCGGCGTAGCCGGTGATGAAGTTGAAAATGCGCGCCACGTCGCGCCCGATCACCGGATCGCAGGTAAAGAACGACAGATCGGTATAAATGCGCGCCGTCACCGGGTGATAATTGCCGGTCCCGACGTGGACATAGGAGGCAAGCTCCGACCCCTCGCGGCGCACCACCAGCGAAAGCTTGGCATGGGTTTTCAACTCGATGAAGCCGAACACCACCTGCACGCCGGCGCGCTCGAGGTCGCGCGCCCAGCGGATATTGGCCTCCTCGTCGAAACGCGCCTTGAGCTCGACCAGCGCGGTGACCGATTTGCCGGCTTCGGCGGCTTCCGCCAGCGCCTTGATAATCGGGGAATCGGCCGAGGTGCGGTACAGCGTCTGTTTGATCGCGACGACGTCGGGATCGTGCGCGGCCTGCTGCAGGAAATTCACCACCACGTCGAACGATTCATAGGGATGATGGATGATCAGATCCTTTTGCCGGATCGCATCGAAGCAATCGCCGCCGTGTTCCTGGACACGGGTCGGGTAGCGCGGATTGTACGGCACGAATTCGAGATCCGGCCGGTTGAGATTGGCGAGCTGCGCCATCTCGTTGAGCGCCAGCACGCCGTCGACCCTGAACACGCTTTCGTCGGTGGCGCCCAGCGCGCGTTGCACGAACCGCCGCAACTCCATCGGCATTCCCGCCTCGATGTCGAGCCGGATCACGATGCCGCGGCGGCGCTGTTTGAGCGCGGTCTCGAACAGGCGCACCAGATCCTCGGCTTCTTCGAGGATTTCAACTTCGGAATCGCGGATGACGCGGAACGCACCGAGGCCCTTAACCGCATAACCGGGGAACAGCTTGCCGATAAACAGGCTGGTGGCGCCCTCGACCGAGATTAAGCGCACCCCGCCGCCCTCGGCGGCCTGCGGCAGACGCACGAACCGCTCGATGCGGTTCGGCATCCGGATCAGCGCGTTCATCGCCTTGCCGTCCTTGGCGCGCGCCAACTGCAAGGCGATGGTGAAGCCGAGATTGGGGATGAACGGAAACGGATGCGCCGGGTCGACGGCGAGCGGAGTCAACAATGGGAAGACGTGTGAAAGAAAATAGTCTTCGAGCCAGATCTTCTCCGGCTTGGAAATGTCGGGGCCATCGACCAAGACGATGCCGGCATCGGCGAGCGCGGAACGTTGCTCGCACCATTGTGCCTGCTGATCGGCGACCAGAATCGAGACCGCTTCGCCGATGCGGGCGAGTTGCTCGGCGGGGGTCAATCCCTCCGGACTTTTCGTCGCGATGCCGGCGCGCAACTGAGCGCCGAGGCCGGCAACCCGCACCATGAAGAATTCGTCGAGGTTGTTGGCGGAGATGGAGAGGAATTTCAGCCGCTCGAGCAGCGGATTGCGGCGGTTGGCGGATTCCTCCAGCACGCGGCGGTTGAAATTCAGCCACGACAGCTCGCGGTTAATGAAACGGTCGGGACTGGAGGCAATATCCTCGGCCGGGCGTCGCGCTGCCCCGTCGGGCGCCCGCGATGCCTCCTCCAGACGCACGATTACGCCGGATTCTCTTTCAACAGCAGTGGCTTGGCCACGATCGGCCATGGTGGTCCGAACTCCCCAATGACAATATTCGCCAATTATATAACAGTTCGATGAAACAGTTCGTTCAAATAAGCAGTCCGCCCGCCAATCGCGGTGTCCTAAACTGGCTCGCGGAACAATTCCGAGGCCAGCGCCCGGCTCGGCGGCCGGCCCTGCCGCAACGCCTCTTCATCCAAAAGCACAACGGCCGAGCGCGCCGCCGCGAACGAACGCTCGATATGGGTGGAGAGATATTGACGACGTTTTCGTCGAGCATGAGTTGCCGGTCCGATGCGAGCTTCACGATCAGACCCCGCAGCATGACGTCGTCCGGCGCTTGCAGCGTGACCACCGGTAAAGCGCGCAGCCGCGAAACCACGTCCGGAATGCTCATCGGCCAGATCGCCGGCGCGGTGCGCGCGGTCAACAGCAAGAACGCGCCTTCTTCGCGGGCTAGGTTAAGCAGATGGAATAGCGCCCGCTCGTCGCCCGGCGCGGCGGCATCTTCGATCACCAAGGCGCCGGTCGCGAGCGCGGCAGGAACGTTCGTCGTGCCGAGTGCGTGGGCGGACACGACGCGCGCGCCGGCCGCGGCCGCCCAGATTGTCGCCAGGTGCGTTTTGCCGGCGCCTTCCGGTCCGACCAGCGCAAGGGCGCGGGCCGGCCAATCCGGCCATGAATCGATCAGCGCCAGCGCACCCGCATTGCACGGCCCGGACAGAAAATCCTCGCGCGCAAAGCTTTCGCCGTGGTCGAGCGCGAGCGCCAACTGGCGCGGATGCGAGGACATGGCTTGTGAAGTCATTGCGCTTTGGAAGTCATGTCGTTTTGCAAGTCATGGCGCTTTAGGACGGCCGATTGCCGGTATAGAGTGGACTTGCGACGTAACGCCGAAGCGCAAATCGGATCAGCACGCCGGCCGCCGCCGCGAGCGGCACCGCCAGCAAAAGTCCGACGAATCCGAACAGGTATCCGAACGCAAACAGCGCGAACATGAGCCACACCGGATGCAATCCGACACTGTGCCCGACGAGTTTCGGCGCCAGCACATTGCCCTCGAGAAACTGACCGAACAGCACGACGCCGATGACGATCAGAATGCGGCTCCAGTCGGGGAAGAACTGCGCCACGGCGATGGCGAGCGAAAGTATCACCGCCGTCAGCGAGCCGACATAGGGAATAAAGCTGATGATTCCCGACACCACGCCGATCAACAAGCCGAAGCGCAAACCCGCCACGGTCAGGGCGACGGCATAATAGGAACCCAGAATGAGGCAAAGGCCGGACTGGCCGCGCACATAAGCCGAGATCGTCGCGTCGATTTGACGGGCAAGACCGCGCACGGTGTCGCGCTGGGCCAGCGGGATCAAGCGATCGACGGACTCCAACATGGGGTCCCAGTCGCAGGTCAGGTAGAAAGCCACCACCGGCGTAACGATCAAAAGCGAAAAGATCGAAATCAGCGCTTGGCCCTTGGTCCACAGCGTCGCGAGAACTGTCGTCAGATAGCGCGCCGCTTCATTGATCAGATCGCCGACGGAATTATCGGCGCCGCCGAGATTGTCGCCGACGACGCGCTTGACCCAGGGGTGGTTCGGATCGCTGACGAAGGCTTGGAGGCCCCGCACGTAACCCGGAATATTTTCGATCAGGCCGGAGAGTTGCTTCGCTAACAGCGGCGCAATGATCAGCAGCAGCAGGCCGAACGCCACCACGAACCCCACCAGAATGAGAGACGCCGCGACAAGCGGGCTCATGCCGCGCTTGGTCAGCCGATTGGCCAAGGGATGGATGGCGTAAGCGATAGCAAGGCCGAGCACGAAGGGCAGCAGGATAGCGCTCAATAGCCAAAGCAAGCCGGCCAACACGACGAGCGCGGCAACCCAGAATACCGTGTTGCGCTCGAAATGCATGGCGCATCCCAAAAGCCGCGGCGATCAGTGCCCGGCGTCGAACGAGTTCATATGACGAACCCAACCGGCGAGATAGAAGGCGATCGAGAGCAAGGTCAAGACGGCGACCAGGGCCATCGTGAGCTGCGCGATCAAGCCGGCATCGAAACCGAAGCTGTGCTCGGCCAACACCAGCAAGGCAAGCAGGATTTGCGCCACGGTGTTGACCTTGGAGATCGGCAGCGGCCGGACCGGCATCGGCTTGTCGACCAGCCACGATAACAGGAAGGCACTGATGATCATGATATCGCGCGAGACAACGAGAATGACGAGGAAGATCGGCAGCGCACCGGCAATGCCCAGCGCCACGTAGATCGACACGATCAGTGCTTTGTCGGCCAATGGATCGAGATAGGCGCCAAGTTCGCTGGCCATATGGAAGCGCTTGGCCAGGAAGCCGTCGACGGCGTCGCTAATTCCTGCCGCCAGGAATAAGACAAAAGCAATGCGCATCTCTCCAGTGATGATCGCCCAGATCACCACCGGCACCAAGAGGATACGCCCCAACGTGATCAGATTTGGGATACTCAACTCGCCCCCCGGCTTGCAGCACGCAGTCAATCACCTGCCCGCCGAGCCGGGTGATCCCGGGTTCCGCGGTCCACGTGGCGAAAGCCGGCTATTCCGGCTCTCTAAGCGCCTTCCTTGAACCATCCAATATACCGTCGCCCGCGCGCTTGCGCACCCGGCGATTCCAACGTAGGAGGCCCGGGCAATATCTCCCAGCGCGGAGGAGACTGGCCACGCGGCCGGCGGCGATGGGTGGCGCGCCGGTCGAGGCGGCGGCGGTTGCCGGCGCCCTCGCGATGGTGCGGAGAGTTCGGCCTTCCCTGGTGACACGAATGACCAAGAAGCGCGTTGCCGTGCTCATTTCCGGCCGCGGCTCGAATATGAGCGCGCTGATCGAGGCGGCCAAAGCGCAGGATTATCCCGCGGAGATCGTTCTCGTGGTGTCGAACAGGCCCGACGCTTCGGGTCTCGCCCGCGCGCGCGAAACCGGCATAGCAACTGCGCTCATCGATCACCGGCCGTTCGGCGAGGACCGCGAAGCGTTCGAGCGCGCGCTGGATGCCGCGCTCGCGGCGCACCGCATCGATATCGTCTGCTTGGCCGGCTTCATGCGGCTTTTGACGCCTTGGTTCGTGACGCGGTGGAGCGGCCGCATGCTCAACATCCACCCGGCGCTGTTGCCGCAGTTCAAGGGTCTCCACACCCATCGCCGGGCGCTCGAAGCCGGCGTGACACGGCATGGCGCGACCGTTCATTTCGTGGGCGCTGAGATGGATTCGGGGCCGATCGTCGCCCAGGATTGGGTCCCGGTGCTTGAAGGCGATACGGAAGCGACGCTGGCCGAACGGGTGTTGCAGGTCGAGCACCGGCTCTATCCACGCGCCTTGCGCCTGGTGGCCGAGGGCCGCGCCACGCTGCTCGCTCCCGAACAGCCATAGCGCGCGGCCGCGTTACCCCCACTAAGCACCGCGGGCGCCGGCCGACCGGTCGCGAGGTCCGGCCTCGCCCAGACTTGCCCAGAGGCCGCCGGCGGCAACGACCAAGATGGCGCCGGCAACGGCAGCGGCGAGTTCGACATGTGCCGCCAGCTTGCCGCCGAAGCGGGCGGCTAGCAGACCCGCCAGCACCGGATCGGTGGCAATCACCTCGCCGGCGACCCAGCCGAGAAGTCCGGCTCCGACCCAAACCAGGACCGGGAAGCGATCGAGCAACGCGATGATAAGGGCGGCGCCCGCCAGGATGATCGGAATGGAGATGGCCAGACCGATAGCGAGCAGCAAGAAGTTGCCATTCGCGCTCACCGCTATGGCGATGACATTGTCGAGGCTCATGACGACATCGGCGACGACGACGATCCTGATGGCGCGCCACAGATGGGCCACGGCCTCGACTTGGTTCGCTCCGGCGCGCTCCGGCACCAAGAGCTTGGCCGCGATGTACAATAGCGCCGCACCGCCGATGAGCTTGAGGTAGGGCAGCAGCATGAGCTGCGCGATCACGCCGATAAACACGATGCGCAAGACCACGGCGACGCCGGCGCCAAGAATCAAGCCCCAACGGCGCTGTCGCGGCGGCAAGGCGCGGCACGCCATCGCAATGACCACGGCGTTATCGCCGGAAAGCAGCGCGTTGATGAAAATGATCTGTAGAACGGCAAGCCAGAACGAGGCGTATCCCAATTGATCGACGCTCGCATGAAACCAGTCGTGCCAGAGCGCCGGATTAAGATATTGAGCGATGGAATTCACCGCGCCGGGCCTTTAGCCGACGATTTCGTTGCCGGCAAAGAACTGTGCAATTTCCTTTTCGGCGGTGGCGGCTGCATCCGAACCGTGCACCGAGTTTTCGCCAATCGATTTTGCATGCGCCTTGCGAATGGTGTCCGGCGCCGCTTTGGCCGGATCGGTGGCGCCCATCAGGTCGCGATAGGCCACGACGGCATTCTCGCCTTCGAGCACCTGCACCACGACCGGTCCGGAAGTCATAAAGTCGACGAGTTCGCGAAAAAACGGCCGCTCGCGATGAACGGCGTAGAATGTTTCAGCCTGGTCCCTGGACATCCGCATGCGTTTTTGCGCCACGATGCGCAGGCCCGATTTTTCGATCATCGCGTTGATAGCGCCGGTCAGATTGCGCGCCGTGGCATCGGGCTTGATGATCGAAAACGTACGCTCAATCGACATTCATTTGTCCTTTGCTTTCGCCGCTTGCAGTGGCGCCTTGGGATCGCCGAAAGCGTCGCGACGCCGCGGCGGCTTATAGCCTTCACCCACGATCCCGGCAAGCGCGCGACGGGCCATGTGAATGCGCGGTGAATGCCGCTGCGTTCGCGCATTCAGCTTGATAAACCCGCGATAAATTTCGCCCTCAGCGCCGGTTCAGACGCAATCGTTAAAATTAACGCCATGAACTTAAAGGCGCGTCGGCCTGACTAAAAGACGACGACGCGCGACGAGCGTTTAACCGAGGAGAGATCAAATGCTGAGCAAGACGATCATCGCTCTCGCCGCCAGCGCGACGCTCGGCGTCGCGGCACTGGCGCCCAGTTCGGCATCCGCTTGGGGTGGCCGCGGTGGCTGGTACGGTGGCTGGCACGGCGGCTGGCACGGTCCTGGCCTTCGCGTTTACGCCGGCCCGGTTTACGGCGGCTGCATGGTGCGAACCTGGGTCTATACGCCCTACGGACCAATGCCGCGCTGGGTCAATCGCTGTTATTGATCCAGCCCGAACTCGATGTCTAAAGGGCCGGCGCCGGCGCGACGCCGGTTCCGGCCTCGTCGGACACGGCAATTTTTGTTCGAGGGAGGAATGCCAGAGAAATTGCCGCAGTAAGGCGAGGAGCGCGCCTGTGCAAAGCTCCTGATTAGGACTGATCGTCCTTTTTCGGTGGCTTGTTCGATATCGCGGACTTTTTCTTCGTAGGTTGCGGCTGAGCCGGCACTTCTTCGACACGATCCATTTGCATGAGCGCGCCGCGCTCGAAATGATAAACGCCGGGACGTGGTCCGCTACTATAGGTCAAGAGCGCCGTGCGATCGCCGTTCGGGTTTTTGCCGATCTGGACCGCGCTCGGCCGGCCGGCGCGGTAAACCACTTCGCACTCGCTCATCCCAAGCCCGATGCCACCGCCCAGCAACGACGCCGGGTCGGCGGACACCGCGGGGGCCGCGGCCGGAGCGCCCGGCGGCGTCGGCGGTTGCGGCGGGGCGGCGAGCGGCGCGCAGTTGCCGCTGCCGTCGACAAGCTCGTTAGAACCGATCGCGCGTTGCCTTCTCGATTCTTGGAGTTCGGAGTAGGTGTAGCCGCCGTTCTTGGATCCCGTGACATCGAGCGGCTTGGAAAACCAGCCTTGGCTGGTATCGTCCATCGCACAGCCGGCGAGCGCGACCGCCAGCGTCACCGCCGCTAATACCCCGCAACGATTTGATCCCAAGCGCACCCGAATTTCCCCTCACGCCTCACCAAGCAGGGAGCATGCGTCGATTTGTGTTACGATCATGGCGTAACGCCCCGATCTCGTCAGGCAAGCGCCCCGCACGTTTGCCCATAGTAAATAATAGAGCCCATAAAATAAACCCGGCAACAGCAGGAAATCAATGCGAGGACAACGGGTTGGCCTGATTTTTCGTCGCCAATGCTCCGCTTTGTGATAGAAATCACGGATCCCGTCGCGGCTTAATACAACACTGCCCACCTCAGCGCACCAAAGTTCACAGACCCGCAGGCGCAATTTGTAACTCGTGAGGCCTTTCATGCACCTGCAATTCGTCGGCTGCGGCGATGCCTTCGGCTCAGGCGGACGATTTAACACCTGCTTTCATCTTGCCGGACAAAAGATCAACGCGCTGATCGATTGCGGCGCCAGTTCTTTGGTGGCGATGAACAAGCTTGCGATCGATCGCAACGGTATCGACGTTATTTTTATTTCGCATTTTCATGAAGACCACGTGGGCGGCTTGCCGTTTTTCATCCTTGAGGCGAACTACGTGCGTAAGCGACAGCGTGGCCTGATCATTGCCGGCCCGCCCGGTCTCAAATCGCGCTATGCCGATGTGATGGAAGGCGCCTTTCCCGGCACCAAGGCCATGGAATTATGCTTTCCCCTCACGCTCAAGGAGTTGGAAATCGGCCACCCCTGCGACATCGGCGCCATACGGGTGACGCCGTTCCACGTCGTGCACGACGAGCGCGCCGGACCTTGTCTCGGGTTCCGCTTCGAGGCGGAAGGTAGAATTATCGGCTTTTCCGGTGACACGGAATGGACCGACGCGCTCATCGACATCGGGCGCGACGCCGACCTGTTCATTTGCGAGGCCTATACGCGACACAAGCCGATCAAAACCCACATGTCGCTCAGCCTGTTGGAACCCCACCTCGGCCAGATTCGCCCCAAGCGGCTTATCCTCACCCACATGGGCGATGAAATGTTGGCGCACCGGGGCGAAATTCCCTACGAGACGGCGGAGGACGGCATGATCGTCGAGCTATAAGAAAGAGCCGACCGGTTAAGCGCCCTTCGAGACGGCCGGCCTTACCAGTTTCTTGATAGCGGCCAGTGCGGCCGGCGCGGCGCTGCCATGAGGTCCGCCGCCTTGCGCCAGATCAGGACGGCCGCCGCCGCCCTTGCCGCCCAGTTCCGCGACCCCGGCTTGAACCATCTGCACCGCGTTGTTCGAGCCGGTGAGATCGCCGGTCACGCCCACGACCAGGGCCGCCTTGCCGTCGGGGTCGTTGGCGACCAGGATGACAATCCCGGAGCCGAGCTTTTTCTTGCTCTCGTCGGCGAGGCCTCTGAGATCCTTGGCGTCGATCCCGCTCAGCGTCTTGGCCAAGACCTTGACGCCTTCGATACTCTCGACGCCGTCAGCGCCGTCCGTTGCTGCCTCGCCGCCGCCCATCGCCAGTTTCTTTTTGGCTTCGGACAAATCGCGTTCGAGGCGCTTGCGCTCGTCAAGAAGCGCGGCGACGCGGTTCGGCAATTCCTCGATCGGCACGCGCAATTCGGATGCCGTGGCCTTGGCGAGGCGGGCGAGATTATTGGCGTTGGCGCGGGCCGCCTTGGCGGTCAGCGCCTCGATACGGCGCACGCCGGAGCCGACGGCAGACTCGCCCAGGACGGAAATGATGCCGATATCGCCGGTGCGTCGCACATGCGTGCCGCCGCATAATTCGACCGACCAGCCCATGGTATTACCGCCGTCCTCACCCATGGCGACGACACGCACCTCGTCGCCGTATTTCTCGCCGAACAACGCGCGTGCGCCGGAGGCGATGGCGTCGTCGCGGCTGAGCAGGCGCGTCACCACCGGCGAATTCTGCAGCACGATGTCGTTGGCGATGTCTTCCACGCGCTCTATCTCTTCGCTCGACATCGGCTTCGGATGCGAAAAATCAAAGCGCAGCCGATCGGGCGCGACCAGCGAGCCTTTCTGCGCCACGTGATCGCCGAGAACTTGTCGCAGGGCTTCGTGCAGAAGATGCGTCGCCGAATGATTTTTTCGGATCGCGCCGCGCCGGCCGTGGTCAACTTCGAGCGTGAGCGCGGTGCCCGGCTTCAGCGTGCCTTCTTCCACAGTACCGACATGCGCGAACACGTCGCCGGCATATTTTTGCGTATCGGCAACCCTAAAACGCACGCCGTCTCCGCGCAGGAATCCGGTATCGCCGACCTGGCCACCGGATTCGCCGTAAAAAGGCGTCTGGTTGAGCACGACGGCGCCACTCTCGCCCTTCGTCAGCGCGGCCACCTCCTTGCCGTCGCGCACCAGCGCGGCCACGACCCCTTCGGCGCTCTCGGTCTCGTAGCCGAGAAATTCGGTGCCGCCGCTCTTCTCCCGCAAGGAAAACCACACCGCCTCGTCCGCCGCCTCGCCGGAGCCGGCCCAGGAGCCACGCGCTTTCTCGCGCTGGCGTTCCATGGCGTCCGTGAAGGCCGCAATATCGACGCCGATGCCGCGCGGCCGCAAAGCGTCCTGCGTCAGATCGAGCGGAAAGCCGAAGGTGTCGTAAAGCGTAAACGCGGTGACGCCATCGAACATATCGCCTTTCTTGAGGGTTTTGCTCTCCGCGTCGAGAATCGCAAGTCCGCGCTCGAGCGTGCGGCGGAAACTGGTTTCCTCGAGCTTCAGCGTTTCGGCGATCATCGTCTCGGCGCGATGCAATTCCGGATAGGCTTGGCCCATTTCGCGCACCAACACCGGCACCAATTTCCACATCAGAGGGTCTTTGGCACCGAGCAATTCGGCATGCCGCATGCCTCGGCGCATGATCCGGCGCAGCACGTAACCGCGACCTTCGTTCGACGGAAACACGCCATCGGCGACCAGAAAGGCCGCGGCGCGCAGATGGTCGGCGATGACGCGGTGCGAGGCCTGCTGCGGACCGTTTTGATCGACGCCGGTGAACTCGGCGACGGCTTCGATGAGCGCGCCGAATAGATCGATCTTGTAGTTATCGTGCGTGCCTTGCAGTACGGCGGCCATACGCTCGAGCCCCATGCCGGTATCGATCGAAGGCCGCGGCAGATCGACCCGCTCGTCTTTTTTGAGCTGCTCGTATTGCATGAAAACGAGGTTCCAGATTTCGACGAAGCGATCGCCGTCGGCCTCCGGGCTGCCTGGCGGCCCGCCCGCGATATGCGCGCCGTGATCGTAGAAAATCTCCGAGCACGGGCCGCATGGGCCGGTATCGCCCATGGCCCAGAAATTGTCGGCGCCGGCAATGCGCAGGATTTTTTGCTCCGGCAGGCCGGCAATCTTTTTCCACAGCCTGAACGCCTCGTCGTCGTCGATGTAGACGGTGACCAGCAGGCGATCGGCCGGCACGCCGAATTCTTTCGTCACCAGATTCCAGGCCAGTTCGATGGCGCGTTCCTTGAAATAATCGCCAAACGAGAAATTGCCGAGCATCTCGAAAAAGGTGTGATGGCGCGCGGTATAACCGACATTATCGAGGTCGTTATGCTTGCCGCCGGCGCGCACGCATTTCTGCGCCGTGGTGGCGCGCGCATAGGGACGTTTTTCCAGGCCGGTGAAGACGTTCTTGAATTGCACCATGCCGGCATTGGTGAACATCAGCGTCGGGTCGTTGCGCGGCACGAGCGGCGACGACGGCACGATCTCGTGTCCCTCGCGCGCAAAATAGGCAAGAAAAGCCGACCGGATATCGTTGACGCCCGTCATCTTGGTGCAACTCTCTAACGAGACGGCGCTTTCCTGTCCAGGAACGGTGCCGCCGGAGGCGCAATTGATGTGCTCGCGCAAAGCCTATAAGCGCTCATATAAGTGTTCTGGCGGCGGCACGCCCGCTAAACCGAGCGGGTCATGAACGAGGCAACCACCCTGCCCCCGACTTTACAGGAGCGCCTGCGCCAAGGCCGTTTCGTCATGACGGCGGAACTGGCGCCGCCGGTGTCGTGCGACGCCCAGGAGCTGTTGCGCAAGGCGGCGGATCTAAAGGGCCTCGCCGACGCGGTCAATGTCACCGACGGCGCCGGCGCGCGGGCCCATATGAGCGCGCTGGCCGCGGCGGCCCTCCTGATCGGCGTCGGGATCGACCCGATCCTGCAAATCACCTGCCGCGACAAAAACCGCATCGCGCTGCAAAGCGAATTGATGGGCGCGGCGGCGCTCGGCGTCCATAACCTCCTGCTGCTGACCGGCGACGACCCCAAAGCCGGCGATCAGCCCGACACCAAGCCGGTGTTCGACATCGATTCGAAGACCCTGATCGAGACCGCGCGGCGGCTGCGCGACGAGGGCACGCTGCCGACCGGGCGCAAGGTCGCGGGCAAAGCCGCATTTTTCATCGGCGCCGCCGACATGCCGATCGATCCACCCGCGGGCTGGCAGCCGACGGGACTACTCGGCAAGGTCAAATCCGGCGCGCAATTCGCCCAGACCCAGTTTTGCATGGATGCCGAGATCGTCCGCCGTTATGTCGGCGCGTTGGAACAGGCCGGCATCACCAAGCAGCTCGCGATCCTGATCGGCGTCAATCCGCTGCGCTCGGCGAAGTCCGCAGCCTGGATGAAAAGCCACCTCTACGGCACCATCATTCCCGACGCTTTTATCGAACGGCTGGAGAAATCCACCGCTCCGGAGCGCGAAGGCGTGCGCATCTGCGTTGAACTCATCGAAGAGCTTTCGACCATCCCTGGCGTCGCCGGGGTCCACATCATGGCACCGGGGAACGATGCGGCGATTGCCGAAGTGATTGCCGCGGTGACGGCCCGTGTGCCAAAAGCCCGCGGCTAGCCGGCCGGTGCCTCCACCGTGCGGATGTCGACTTCCGATTTCAGCGTGCGGTGCACCGGACATTTGTCGGCAATTTCCAGGAGCCGCTTGCGCTGCTCGTCCGTAAGTTCGCCCTCGAAGGTAATCGCACGGTCGATACGATCGATCTTGCCGTCTTTGGTTTCACATTCGGCGCAATCGGTGGCGTAGATTTTCTTGTGATGCAGGCGGACCTGGGTGCGCGACAGCGGAATTTTCTTGAGATCGGCGTAAAGCCGCACCGTCATCGAGGTGCAGGCGCCGAGCGCCGCAAGCAAAAGGTCGTAAGGACCCGGTCCGGTATTAAGGCCGCCGGCATCGACCGGCTCATCGGCCAAGAGGCGATGGGCGCCGGCGATGATTTCCTGCTGGAACTGCCCGCGCCGCGTTTCGCGCACGACGACGGTGCCGGGCGCGGTGTCCGCGGTGG
>Ga0181525_10002750_pt1 | contig 14215 bp, 10 predicted proteins | sample PEATcosm2014_Bin_48_FD_121100 | JGI IMG/M metagenome (GOLD analysis project Ga0181525, IMG submission 121100) | Peatland microbial communities from MTU Mesocosm Facility, Houghton, MI, USA - PEATcosm2014_Bin06_10_metaG | ecosystem: Environmental > Terrestrial > Soil > Wetlands > Peat | place...
CTTACAGCATTCGATCAGGTGCGGCAGGAAGCGGCCGCGCAGCGACTCGTAGGCGAGCCGGTCGACGACGTACTCCTCGACCCCGCCGCGACCCGGCGGTTGGGCCGGCCCGCTCGGAGCCGTCACCGCCGGATCGACGATGAGGACCAGCACCGGCAGCTGCAGCGCGCCCAAGCGTTCGAGGCCGAGCGACTCGCGGTCGGCCGAGCGGCCGACGCAGATCACCGCCCGCGCGTCGGTCAGGTCGACGGTGCGGTCGCGGCCGAGCGACTCGAGGGTCGCCGCCGCCTCGGGCGGGATCGTCCCCTCGTAGCCGGCCAGCAGGATCGCCCGCAGGTCCCCCAGCAACGCCGGATCGCCGCAGACGAAGAACTTGAAGGGCTGCCGGGCGCCGGCATGGACCGCCCCCAGGTTGAGCGATCCGCGCAAGCGCTCGAACGCGGCTACGGCTGCGGCAGGGTTCACAAGAGGCTCCTACCCCGTCCAGCCCTCCCCGGTTACGTGGTTTCCGTGCGCCTCCTTGACCGGGTCGTCGGTGTAGTCCAAGTAGACCAGGCCCAGGAAGATCTCCAGCGCCTGGGCGTCCATCCCGCGCGCGTTGGCGACGTCGACGATCGTCTTGCCGGTCGCCGTCGCCTCGGCCAGGATCGCCTGGCCGGTGGCGTTGGTGTCGGCGCCGACGATCACGGCCGCCGCCATGTCTCCCGGTGCGACGTCCTGTGCGCTGACGGTGGTGTAGTCGAGCCCGGAGGTGTGGAAGCGCACGTCGAGCGCGTGTTGGAAGGTCGCGTAGCGGTCGGCCGACTCTTGCAGCCCGAGCATGTCGATGCGTGCCTCGAGCTGCCGGCAGCGGGCCATGTTGTAGAGCTGCGCCGACTGCGCCGAGCCGACGGCGGCTTTGTTGAGCGAATCGACGGTTTTGATCATGATCGGCTCGAGCCGGTGGTAGTCGTCGATCCGAATGTCGTTCGAACCGTCGATCCCGACCCGCGAGAGCGCGCGCACGAACGCGTCGAGATCGATCGCGCCGACGTCGAGCAGCGCCATCGACGCGCGCGCCGCATCGACGGCGCGCAGCATGTCGGCGTCGGCCGCGCCGATGTCGGCCAGGATCCGCGGGTAGGTGGGGAAGACGGCCAGCGCCTGCGGCGGCGGCGCGTCGAGCTTGAGCGGCGCGCCCAGCTCGGTCAGCAGCTCGGCGTTCTCCCGCACCAGACCGCCTTCTTTGTAGCGCTCGAGCGTCCCGACGCCACCCAGCACCGAGGTGCTCTTGCCGATCGCTTCGTCGAGCGATTTCGACATCGTGTTGATGTTGTGGATCACCGTCTCGAGCCGCGAGCCGGGTCGCGGCTGGACGCCCGAGAGGTTGACCATTCCGTAGACGATGTTCTCGACGCGCGAGCGGACCAATTTGAGCTGGTCGAGGCCTTGCTGGCGGCGCGTCACGATCGCGGTGCGGGCCTGTTCCTCTTGGTCCTGCGCGGTCTGCAGCGACTCGCGCAACGGTGCCAAATCGGGGTGCAGCAGATCGAGCCGGCGCTCCGCCTCGCGCAGGCCGTCGATGCGCACGTTGGCCAGCGCCTTGGCCTGCGGCGAGACCTCGTCGGCCGCGGCCGACAAGTTCTGCTCGCCCTTGGCGGTCTGGCCGAGTGCGAGCTGCGACTGACCCAGGTCGAAGCGCGCGATCGGGTCGTCGGGGTGGCGGCCGAGCAGGTCGGTGAACTTCATCGAGGCGATGTTGTAGCGGGCGGTATCGAAGTCGTGGATCGCCTGCGCGGTGCGCTGATCGTCGGTGCGCGTCTGTGGGTTGAGCCCGGGATCGCCGTCGAGGTTGGCCAGCCGCTTGTCGACGTCGGGATGGTCGGCCAGGTACTTGTCGAGCGCGCCGTGGCCCTCGTGCTCGACCGCGCCGAGGTGCGCCATGAACGTCTTCATCGCGTCGGGGTCGTAGCCGGCGCGCGACATCAGCAGCACGCCGTACTTGTCGGCTTCGTTCTCGTCGTCGCGCGAGATGCGAGCCAGCATCCCGGCTTCGGCGATCTGGCCGAACCGGTAGAGCAGCGGCGAGAACATCGAGCCGATGGTGAACAGGATGTTGATGATCGTCGCCTTGTTGTAGCTGGTGATGACGTGGCGGCGCTCGATGTGGCCGGTCTCGTGCCCGATCACCCCGGCCAGCTCGTCGTCAGACTGCGCGAAGTCGAGCGTGCCGACGTTGATGTAGATGTAGCCGCCCAGCGTCGAGAACGCGTTGATGTCGGGGACGTCGAGGATCTTGATCGAGTACGGGACGTCCTTGCGCGCCGTCTCGGCCCACAGCTTGTTCGCAATGTCGTCGACCCACCCGTTGAGCAGCGGATCGGTCACGACGACGGTCGTGTCGGTGATCTGCTTGTCGTATTCCTTGCCGATCGCGATCTCTTGGGCGGTCGAGATCGCGGACGCGGGTGCCGGGATGGTGGCACACAGCATCGCCAGACTGAGGACGATGACGAAGGACCGTCGGAACATGGCGGCTTCCTCGATGCGGACACCGGGTGAGCGGGTCTGTCTCTTCGACGCGCGCCCGCCGCTCTCCACTGTCGCCCGGCAGCGCTTGCGGATATCGTGTGGACAACGCAAGCTTCTTGTGCATGCGGTGTGGAACGCGCAGGGCCGTGCTCCGGGCGGTCGGAACGGGCGGCGGATCATGGGTCAGGAGGGAATCCGATGAGCAACGTCCGCGGGCGCGGCCGAAACGTCGAGATTGCGGTCGACCGCGCGCTGGGCGCTGCCGTGGAGGAGCTGCGCGAGCAGTTCGCCACGCGGCCGGACTTCTATCGCGGGAGCCGCGCCGTCGCGAACCTGGGGATCCTCGAGCCGCCCGCCGGCGAGCTCGCGGCCTTTCGCGACGCGCTGCTCGAGTTCGGGATCGTCCTGGACGGCGTCAGCGGCGTCGAGGCGATCGCGCCGCTCGCCGCCGAGCTGCAGCTGGCCTATCTGGGCTCGGGGCTGCCGCCCGAGGTCGCCGCGCTGCCGCGCCGCCGTCCCCGCGAGGTCCGCCTCTCCGACGAGGCGCGCTCGCTGGTCGCCGACTTCGCCGGCGCCCGGGCCGACATGGTCCAGCGCCGCCGGGGCTACGGCGCGCGCCACGCGGCGGCCGCCGCCGGCGTCGCGATCCCGGCCGCCGCGCCGCGGGTCTTGCCGGTCGGCCTCTCGACCCTCTACCACCGCGGCACGCTGCGCGGCGGCCAGGCGATGCACAACCTGGGCAACCTGGTCGTCATCGGCGACGTGAATCCCGGCGCCGAGCTGGTCGCCTCGGGTGACATCGTCGTCTTCGGCGCGCTGCGTGGCGTCGCTCATGCCGGCGCACAAGGCGACCGCAGCGCGCGGGTGATCGCGCTCGAGCTGGAGCCGACCCAACTGCGCATCGCGACCGTCATCGCGACCAGCGCCGGCCGCGGCACGGCGCGCGGCCCCGAGCACGCCTCGATCGCCGGCGACCGGATCGTCGTCGTCCCCTTCGCCGAGGCGGATCTCCGCCGGGAGCAACAAGCATGAGCGCACGTCGGATCGTCGTCACCTCGGGGAAGGGTGGGGTCGGCAAGACGACGACCACCGCCAACGTCGGAGCGGCGCTGGCGCAGTTGGGCAAGCGGGTCGTGTTGGTCGACGCCGACATCGGGCTGCGCAACCTCGATCTCGTGTTGGGCGTCGAGAAGCGGATCGTCTTCGATCTGGTCGAGGTCGTCGAAGGGCGCTGTCAGCTGCGCCAAGCGCTGATCAAGGACAAGCGGCTCGACAACCTGGCGATCTTGCCGGCGGCGCAGACGCGCGACAAGACGGCGATCAGCGAGCTGCAGATGACCGAGGTCGTCGTGCAACTCGGCGAGCTGTGCGATTACGTCATCATCGACTGCCCGGCCGGGATCGAGCACGGCTTCCGCAACGCGATCGCCGGCGCGACCGAGGCGATCGTCGTCACCACGGCCGAGGTCAGCGCGATCCGCGACGCCGATCGGGTGATCGGAAAGTTGCAGGAACGCGGGCTGCCGCTGCGGCTGATCGTCAACCGCATCCGGCCGGAGATGGTGCGCAGCGGCGACATGCTCTCGGTCGAGGACGTCACCGACATCCTCTCGGCCGAGCTGCTCGGCATCATCCCCGACGACGCCGAGATCATCGACACGACCAACCGCGGCGAGCCGATCGTGCTGATGCCCGAAGCGCGGTTGGCGACGATCTATACCAAGATCGCCCGCCGGCTCGAGGGCGAACTCGTCCCCTTCACCTCGCTCAACGCGCCCGGGTTCTTCGAGCGCTTCTTTGGGATGGCCGGCTAGATGCTGCACGACGTGCTCCCCACCGAACAGACCGCCGCGGCGGCGGTGCCCCAGGCGCGCGGTCGCGCGATCGTCGTGACCAGCGGGAAGGGCGGCGTCGGCAAGACGACGACGACCGCCAACGTCGGCGCGGCGCTCGCCGCCGGCGGTGCGACGGTCGTGCTGGTCGACGCCGACGTCGGGCTACGCAACCTCGACATCGTCATGGGCCTGGAGGCGCGCGTCCGCCACCACGTCCTCGACGTGCTCGAAGGCGGCGCGACGCTCGACGAGGCGCTGGTCACCGACAAGCGCGTCCCGCGGCTCAAGCTGCTCGCCGCCGCGCAGGCGCGCGAGAAGGACGACGTCGACACCGACGCCTTCCACGCCCTGATCGACTCGCTGCGCGAACGCTTCGACTTCGTGTTGATCGACTGCCCGGCCGGGATCGAGATGGGCTTCACCAACGCGATCGTCGCCGCCGACGAGGCGATCGTCGTCTGCACCCCCGAGGTCTCGGCGGTGCGCGACGCCGACCGCGTCGTCGGGCTGCTCGGCGAGCGGCGCACGGTGCAGCTGATCGTCAACCGGCTGCGCCCCGATCTGGTCCGCAAGGGCAAGATGCTCTCGGTCGACGACGTCAACGCGATCCTGCGACTGCCGCTGCTCGGCGTCGTCGCCGACGCGCCCGACGTGATCGTCGCGACCAACCGGGGCGAGCCGGTCGCGCTCGACGCCGACTCGCCGGCCGGCGCCGCCTATCGCGCCATCGCGCAGCGCATCACCGGCGCACTGACCAGCGCGCCCGAGATCCCGCGCGAAAGGACGTTCTTCGGAAAGCTCTTCGGGAGCCGCTCGTGATCGACTTCTTGAACCGCCTGTTCGGCCGCGAGCCGTCGAGTACGACGGCGCGGGAGCGGCTGCGACTGGTCCTCCTCTCCGACCATCTCTCACTCGCGCCCGACGTCATCGAAGCACTCAAGGGCGACTTGATCGAGGTCATCTCGCGCTACGTCGAGGTCGACGCCGCCAACTGCGACGTCACCTTCGAACAGCAGGAGACGCGGGTGGCGATGCTGGCCAACATCCCGATCCTCGGGATGCGCAGCCGCCACGTTCCGCGTCCCCCCGCCCCGCCGGCACCGGTCGCCGAAGCCGCGGCCGCCACCGCCTCGGCGCCGGCGGCGAGCCCGAACGGCGCCGCGACCCGCCGGCGGCGCCGGCGCAAGGCGCCCGGCATCTCGTCGCCCGCGACCCAGGCGACCTAGCGGGGCACCCGCGCTCGCGCCGAACGCTGGCCGATCGTGGAACGTCCCTGGTACACGCGGTTCAGCTGGCCGCTGGCGATCGCCCCGGTCCTGACCACGATCCTCGGGATCGTCTTCATCCGCTCGGCGACGCTGCACGACCGCAGCGCCGGCGGCGAGTGGCGCAGCCAGATCGCCTACGCGCTGGTCGGGATCGTGCTGATGATCGGCTTGGCGTTCATCGACTATCGCGTCTGGCGGCGCTGGGCGCTCCCGCTCTACCTGGTGACGCTGGCGCTCTTGATCTTCATCACGGTCAAGGGCCACGAGGCGCTCGGCGCGGCGCGCTGGATCAAGCTCGGCGGGTTCGTGTTCCAGCCCTCGGAGCCGGCCAAGGTCGTGCTGGCGATCGCGATCGCCGCGCTGCTCTGCCGCGGCAACTACCGCAAGATCCAGGAGCTGTGGCTGCCGCTGCTCGCGGTCGCGATCCCGGCCGCGCTGATCCTCAAGCAGCCCGACCTCGGCACGACGCTAGTGATCGGCGGGATCCTGACGGCCGAGCTCTACTTCGGGCTGCCGAACCTGCTCGACTTCGGCGTGTACCTGGGCGCGCTCGCGACCGCCGCCGCCTACGTGCTGACCAGCGAGCATCTGCTCAAGCCGTTCCAGCGCGCGCGCTTGCTGGTCTTCCTCGATCCCAAGCTCGATCCGCAGGGCGTCGGCTACAACCTCAACCAGTCGACGATCGCGGTCGGCAGCGGCGAGTGGTTCGGCAAAGGACTCTTCCACGGGACGCAGACGCAGCTCGCGTTCGTGCCGGAGAACTCGCGCGACTTCATCTTCACCGCGCTGGGTGAGGAGTGGGGTTTCGTCGGCGCGCTGGTCCTGCTGGTGCTCTACGCCGTCGTGTTGGCCTCGGCGATGCGCGCCGTCGTCGCCGCCGGCGACCGCTTCGGGGTGCTGCTGGCGGTCGGGCTGATCGCGATGCTGGCCTTTCACATCGTGGTCAACATCGGGATGACGATCGGGATCATGCCGATCACGGGGATCCCGCTCCCCTTCATGTCGTACGGCGGCAGCGCGTTGGTCAGCGACTACGCCGCGGTCGGCATCCTGCTCAACATCATCCTGCAGAAGGACGCGCTCGTCTTCGGCGACGCGCCGGCGCGGCGGGCGTGAACGTTCGCTAGGCGATGCCTGATTCGTCGCGAGGGTCGGGAGTGAAACCGCCGTGGAGACGAAGCGCTCGCTCGACTTCGGCTAGACGTTTTGCCTTCAGGAGACCATCCCGATGGAGCTTATGACAGACGTGATACGCCGAAATGTGCGCGACGCCAAGCTCGCGGCAAATCGCGCGCGCATTCCATTCGTCCAGAAGTACGTACAGCTCGAGGCCCTCTGCAAGAGCGATCGCTTCGGACTCTCCAAGATCGAGACCACGCTCCGTTCGAAGGACCTCGATGCGAGCGAGTGCGGGTGCACCCTCGACGCGGCGCACCTTGACCCACGAGGGCTTAACACGGGGGCGTCGCCGATAGACTTCGTTGAAGACCCTCTCGGGGATGATCACCTCATCGAAGGCAAGCGCCAACACGTCGATGCAATCCCCATCGTGCAACGCGATAAGCGGCGACGCGTCAGCGACGATGAGGCGCTTCACCTATAAGTCCTCGTCTTGCGCCAGAAGTTCTGCAGCGCGTCCGCGCGAGATCAGCTCGCGGGCCACGCCATCCTTGACGAGCTCGACGTACTCCGTCGGATACTCGGTTTCGTTGTCTCCCGGTTCCCGAAGGCGGGACCGAAGCTTGAGGTCGACCTCGACAGAGCGATCGATCAACGCCCGCGCGTCCGGAACAAGCTTTACGTTATGGAGCTTCCACGCGGCGACCTGAAGACTGACGCCAAAGGCGAGTGCCAGGCGTGCGACATCGTCGATATCGGTGCCCCAAGGCGCGTGCGGCTGCCATCGCTTCACGGCGGCTTCGGGGAGTAAGAGCTCGGAGGCGAACGCGTTGGCTCGCTTCTCCTGCGGCGTTGACTCGAGGTTTTCTACGTCCTCAACGATCGTCTCGCGATCGAAGCGCGCGTGGCCGATCTCGTGCGCTAGCGTGAAACGTTGGCGTAGGGCCGGCTGCCCGCTATTGACCAGGATGAGGTGCTTGCCCAGTTCCTCATCGTACATATGGATGCCGGAGAGGGGCGCCGCCCGGAGGCGCCGGCGGACAACCTGGAGGCCGAGCCGCCGCGCCACGACGCCCGGATCGATCGCCTGGAGGGAATCGACACCGAGCTTTGCGCGAACACGACGGGCCTCTTGGAGTCCCTCGGAGACAGGGTTCGGCATGGAGAGATCGTACAAGAAACTTGCGATAAACGCAAGTATGACTTGACAGCGTGACCGAATGTCAGCAATATAATGGCGATATGGGCAATGAAATCTCAAGCCGGCTTCGCGAGAGGCTGGAGGCGGCGCGTCAGGCGGCGAGCCTCACGCAAGCCGACGTCGAGGCCCGTTTGGGACTTCCCGGAGGAGCTGTTTCCAAGATCGAGGCCGGGACGCGCGAGGTCTCGAGCACCGAGCTTGCTTCTTTTGCTCACCTCGTCGGGAAAAACGTTGGCTGGTTCTTCGAAGAAGATCGGCGGCTATCGCCCGTTCATTTCCGCGGCCAGGTGTCGGACGACGAGAGTCGGCGTGACCTGGCCTGGTTGTACGAGTTTGCAGCAGCCTACCGCGGGCTCGTCCGCCGCCTCCGCGCCGAGGGAGCCAAGCCAACAGCGTAGCGCTCGGCGACGCGCCGGCGCGGCGGGTCTAAACCCGCCGCGCCGTTTCGCGCTCGGAGCGGCTGACTGCGCCGCTTACTGAACGACTTGGATCTTCGCCATCATCCCGCCGTCCTCGTGTTCGAGGAGATGGCAGTGGAAGACGAAGGTTCCGACGATGATCGGGTCGGTGAAGTCCATCAGGACTTGGACGACGTTCGAGTTTGGCTGGCCGTTAGAGATCGGCAACTCGATCGTATCTCGATAATCCTGTGATGGACCGTCCGCGACCCCGCCAACCGACTGCACCAAGAAGTGGATCTGGTGGACGTGGAAGGCGTGGATCTCCGTTGCCGTGTTGATGATCGTCCACTGCTCGACGGTGCCGAGCTTTGGAGTGAACATCGGGGGTGCGTTGGGGTTGAACTCCTGCCCGTTGATGTAGAAGTCCCCGTTTGCGTCCTCGCTGAAGACGACCGTGCGGTACTGCGCGATCGGGTAGGTGAGGATGTTGAACGGTGGCTTCTGCAACGCCGGGATGTTGTCGTTGGCGAGCACCAGCGGCGGACCGTTGAAGGTATGTGGGTTGATCGTCGCCAGCACGCGCTGCGGCGCCGGGTCGCCGACCGGACCGGTGTCCACGCACAGCGTCTGCAGCGTCCAGCCCGGACCGGTGGGGCCGGTCGCGATCAGCTCGACCCGAGCCGCCGGCATCAGCACGTAGTCGGTGACCTCGAGGTACTCGTTCGTCGGATCGTGATACGACAGCGGCTGACCGTCGCGCGCGATCACCTTGAACGGTGCAAGCTGGCCGTTGGGCCCGACCAGCGCGATGTCGATCGAGACGTTCGACCCCTCGTTGGCGACGCGCCAGAACTGCTGTTGGCCGGGGCCGATCGTGATCTGCGGTGGCGTCGCCGGCGCATCAACCGGCTGACCGTTCAGGGTGACATTGTACGCTGCGGGAGCGGTGCAATCGGGATTCGTGGACGACGACTGCGCCGTGCGGCGCAGGCCCGCCGGCTGCCGTGCGTTCGCAGCGGCACGTGTCACGCCCAAGGCGTGGAGCTGCTTGTTGCGCGCGGCGCGCAGCTTCGCGGAATTGACGACGACGCCGGCCGGATACTGGTTTTGGATGACCAGCACCCGCTCGGGCATCGACGCGACCTGCGGGTAGTACTTCTCGATCCCTTGTACGACCAGCGTCCCGACGACGCCGCCGGTCACCTGGCGATTGCTCTCGCAGTGCGGGTGCGAGTGGTACCAGTACAGCCCCGGTGCATCGTCGACCGGGATCGGCACCGAGTAGGCATAGTTCTGCCCGGGCGACAGCAACGTCGTGATCACCTGGTCGGCGGGCGGATTCGGCGAGACCTTCATCCCATGGTAATGAAGGTTCGTGTCGTTCATGTAGTCGATGCCGTTGCCGACGGTCTGCGGCGTGCACATCGTTGTCACGCCGGTTGGCGGCAGGTGGTTCGAGTAGTTGACGTTGAGCGTGTCACCCGGATTGACGTGCAAGGTCGGACCCATCGGCCCGATGACGCCGTTGTATTGCAGCGCCGGCAAGCCGGTCGCCGGGTTGACGGCGGCGGCGAGCGTGACGTTGAGGACGCCGTTGGAGCTGTAGAGCTGCGGCGGGTTCTGAATCTCTTGGCCCTGGGCTTCGGTCAACCGGGGGACGGTCGTGATGACGCCCAGGGCAGTTGTGGCGAGAATAGCCGCGCCGATAAGCGCGGTTCGCGTTCGAGTCTTCAAGCAATGCCTCCTGACGCGGAGCGTACGAAGGTGGCGGCCGAGTGACCGAGGCGTCTGCGGAAGGGTCAAGGAAAAGGACACCCGACCCTCAGACTTTTCTCATCTTTGGCGCTTTTCTCCCTGCATCCCGGGATACATGAGAGGAACTTTCATTCCAACGCCCGAGAACAGGCTCATGGCCGGCTGGTGGGGCGTGCCGCCGCTCCGGACCACGGCCCGCCGCGTGTCGGCGACGGTCTGTTTCTTTGCGGCCCTCGCCAGTGCGGGCGTCGCCCAGGCGGCCACCGGGCTGATCGGCGTACGCACCGACAGCTCGCCCGGGCAGGCGCCGCGGGTTACCTTGGTCTTCAACGGTGCCGTCCCGAGCTACCGGATCGACGGGAACGGGACCGCTGACATCGCGCTGGTGCTCGCCGGGACCACCCCCGCGGCGAGCGTTCCGACCCAGCTCGGCGGCTCCGATCCGCTCTCCGGGATCACGGTCGTCGCGGTCGCCAACGTCACGACGGTCGCCTTCCATCTGAGCGTCCCGGCCCGGCTCGACCTGGCGACCGGCCCCGGGCAGAGCCTGCTCTGCCTGTTCACCGCACTCGGCCAGCAGGTGCGCTTCTTCGGGGCGAATGGGTCGACGCCACCGCCGACGAGCTCGACCAACGGCCCGATCGAGGTCGTCCCCCTCAAGTACGCCGACGTCAGCGAGATCGTCGGCCTGCTCGTCGCCGGGCAGCAGATCCCCTCGAACGACGTCTTCGTCCCGCAGCAGCAGAACTTCGGCTCGACCGGCAGCAGCAGCGGCTACGGCAGCTTCGGCGGGATCGGCCAGCAGCCGACGACGCAAACGGCCTTCTTCAATGGCGGCGGCCCCACGAACTCGCTGGGCCAGACGATCAACGACAACATCGGCGTCGACCGGCGGCTCAACGCGATCGTGCTGAGCGGACCGCCAGACGTCGTCGCACGCATCAAGGCCAACATCGCCAAGCTCGACGTCCCGCTGCCCAGCGTCATCCTCGAGACGCAGGTCGTCGAGCTGACCGACACCGCCGCGCACGACGTCGGGATCGACTTCACCGGCGGGGCGACCGGCCAGATCGCCGCCGCGTCGTACAGCATCAGGAACCTGAATACCGGCCAGGGCTCGGTCTCGCTGCAGGCGGCGGTCTACGAGCAGGTCACCCTCGGCCGCGGCAAAGTGATCGCCCGTCCGCGCGTCTTCGCGCAGAGCGGGAGCTCGGCCAGCATCCTGACCGGCGACGCGCTCCCGATCGTCACCTCGATCGCCGTCTCGGGCGTCAACGCCGTCTCGCAGCAGGTCCAGTACGTCAACGTCGGCGTCAGCTTGCAGATCCAGCCGCGGGTCAGCTCCGACGGCTACGTCACCTCGCACATCTTCTCGCAGGTCTCGAGCGTGACGGGCTACTCACAGGGGTATCCGACGCTCAGCCAGCGCGAGGCGACGACCTCGGCGACGGTCCGCGACGGCGAGGCGTTCGTCATCGGTGGCCTGCTGCAGACCGACGAGCTGAACAGCTACTCGAAGATCCCCGGGCTCGGCGACCTGCCCCTGATCGGCTGGCTGTTCCGCCTGCGCCACTACAGCAGCGACGCGACGAACCTCTACATCATCGTCGTCCCGCACATCATCAACTCGGGCAACCCGCCGCCGTCCGACCTTCCTCAATAGCACTGCCGGCCGCTTGCTGTTGGCAGGCCGACGGACCGAGCCGGAGAGGACCGTCGTGACATCTTCCGAACATCTGCGGGTACGAGAGCAACCGTGAGGTGATCGTGCGAGCCGAAGGAGCTCGCGCTGGATCGTCCGGAGGCCCTCCCCAGATTTCCGAATTTTTCAACCAAGTGGACGAACGCGTCTGCCTGTGAGGCCCGCTCGATGGCGCTCGGCGCTGTCGCGATGTGCCCGCGGAAGATGGCCGTGAGCGTCCGAGAGAGGCCAGCACAATCCATTGTCCACCGACATCCTCATCTCGAGCGATCCGTGGGAAAACCGCGTCGCGATCCTCGAGGAAGGTCGTCTTGCCGAAATCTACGTCGAGCGCGAAGAGCGGGTCATCGGGTCCATCTACAAGGGGAAGGTCGTCAACGTCCTACCCGGGATGGGCGCCAGCTTCGTCGACATCGGCCTGGGGCGCAACGCCTTCCTGTACGTCGATGACATCAACAAGACCCCACTGAACATCGGTGACGTCGAAGTCACCTCCGGCCGCAGCGGCTACACGATCACCGAGAAGGTCAGCCGCGGCGACGACGTCCTGGTGCAGATCGTCAAGGAGCCGCGCGGCCTCAAGGGCGCACGCGTCTCGACCAACATCTCGCTGCCGGGCCGTTATCTGATCCTGATGCCGACGGGCCGCTTCAGCGGCGTCTCGCGCAAGATCGATTCGGCCGACGAGCGCAACCGGCTCAAGACCATCATGAAGGCGATCCGTCCCGAAGGGATGGCGACCGTCGTGCGCACCGCCGCCGCCGGCGTCTCGAACGCCGAGCTGATCGCCGACCTGGGCGTGCTGATCCGGATGTGGCACGGGATCCTCGAGCAGTACAAGACGGTGCCGCCGCCGGCGCTGCTGCACAAGGACATGAACCTGGTCTACAAGACGGCGCGCGACTTCATCACCCCACAGGTCGCCAACGTCTGGCTCGACGACGAGAAGGAAGTCGAGAACGTCCGCGACTTCATGCGGATGCTCGGCCCGCAGTACGTCGACCGCATCAAGTACTACGAGGGCGGGAAGCGGCTCTTCGCCGATTTCAAGATCGACGACGAGATCGCGCGCCTGATGAAGCCGACCGTGAAGCTGCCCTCGGGCGGCTCGATCGTGATCGAGTCGACCGAGGCGCTGACCGTGGTCGACGTCAACTCCGGCAAGTTCACCGGTGGGAAGAACCTCGACGACACGATCGTACGCACCAACGTCGAGGCGGCCTCCGAGATCGCGCGCCAAGTACGGCTGCGCGACATCGGCGGGATCATCGTCTGCGACTTCATCGACATGTCGTCCGAATCCGATCGCAGCAAGGTCATCTCGGGTCTGCAAGAGGGGCTGCGCAAGGACCGCACGCGCTCGACGATCCAGTCGTTCTCGCCGCTGGGATTGCTCGAGTTCACTCGCAAGCGCGTCGGCAAGGACCTGGGCCAGCAACTGCGCGGCAAGTGCCCGACCTGCGAGGGTCTGGGCAGCGTGATGTCGCCCGAGTCGGTCACGATCGACGCCTTCCGCGAGATCGCCGCGCACCGCAACGGCGCCCAGCACATCCACGTCGCGGCCGCGCCGAGCGTCGCCGCGCAGGCGGAGTACTGGTACGAGAACGAGCGCGAGCAGCTCGCCCAGCAGATCGGCGTGCCGATCGACGTCTTCGTCGACCCGGCCGCGCATCCCGAGCACCCGCGCATCATCTACGGCGACGATACGTTGCCGACGCTCGCCCCGATTCGCGTCGGCGACGAGTTCGAGGTCGAGCTGCTCAACCTGCGGCTGCCCACCGCGACCTCCGCCGCGGCGGTCGTCGCCGGCCGGCTGGTCGAGGTCGAGAACGCCGCCAACGCCGTCGGTAAGACGATCAAGATTCGCGTCCTCGACGTCGACGGCGGCGAGGTTCTCGCCGAGCCGCGCACGCCGATCGAAGAGCAGGCCGCCGAAGCCGGCAAGAAGCGCCGCCGCCGTGGCGGACGCGGTCGCAAGCGCGAGCTGACGCCGGCCGAACAGGCGGCCGAGCTGCGCGAACTGGCCGAGGAGGCCGAGAAGGGCCTCGGCGGACGGACGTCCATCGGAATCTCGACGACCGAAGAGGTCGTCGCCAAACACGCCGGTCCGAAGACGACCGCCCAGAAGGCCGCCGACGGCAACGTCGCGCTGCTCCCCGGCGAGTCGCTCTCCGGCACCCGCATCGGCGGGACGCTGCCCGGTGAGAAGCTCTCCGGCGACCGCGTCGGCCGGCCCGCGCCCGCTCCCGCACCGATCCCCGTCCCGGCCGCGGTCGCCAGCAATGGCGAAGCCGCCGCGGGCGAAGAGGGCGGGCCGCGTCGCCGCCGTCGCCGCCGCCGCCGCCGCGGCCGTGGTGGCGCCGGCGCCGGCACCGAGGGAGCGGCAGTAGCCGCCGCAGGGGCCGAGACCGCTGCGCGGCCGA
>Ga0181525_10002751_pt1 | contig 14213 bp, 10 predicted proteins | sample PEATcosm2014_Bin_48_FD_121100 | JGI IMG/M metagenome (GOLD analysis project Ga0181525, IMG submission 121100) | Peatland microbial communities from MTU Mesocosm Facility, Houghton, MI, USA - PEATcosm2014_Bin06_10_metaG | ecosystem: Environmental > Terrestrial > Soil > Wetlands > Peat | place...
ATTCGCCGGCCGGGAGCGAGCGATCTTGATTGGCTTAACGAGCTTACGGATTAATGGGCTGACGATTATGGCGCCAGAGCTGAATCGCCGACGAGCATTGGTCGTTCTCGGGAAGATCGACGAAATCTTGTCTTGGGAGCAGACCAAGGAACGAGAGCGCGACCGGCGATTTGTGGAGCTGGGACAATATCTATGCGAAGTGCGATCGGGTCAGTATTGGAGACTCGAGAATCTGAAATCGTTTGATGAGTATCTAGAGAAGCGTTTTCCGGAATCGCGTCGAAAGGCATATTACCTGATGGCCATCCACGAGAATTTGACGCGGATTCCAAAGCAACGCCTTCGAGAGATCGGTTGGACTAAGGCCACGGAGATGGCCAAAGTGGCGCGCCGAGACGGACGTGACTTCGATTGTGCAACCTGGTTGCACAAAGCCCAAGAGCTGCCGAAGGATACATTCAAAAGGGAGGTGGAACGCCACCTCACGGGCCAAGAAACTGAGCCTTGGGAGATCATTTACTTCAAGCTTTACAAGAGCCAATTACCGATCATCGAGAAGGCCCTTGAAACTGCTTCATTGATGCTGGGAACACAGAAGTCGCGAGGCTATTGCTTGGAAATGATCTGCGCAGATTTCCTGGCAGGAGCGAATTTAGATCAGGCAAGTCCTGCAGCTCTCTCAGTCTCGATCCGGAGACTTGTGGAGCTTCTTCCCGAACCCCAGAGACTAGAATTTACTAACAGCCTGAAGGAATCTGCGTGAATCGCCCTCAGCCGAAGCAGCCTCGAATCAGTTTGCGAGGTGATTGTTATATTCGGCTGTGTCGCGAGGTGTTGGAAAGAGATAATTGGAGATGCCAGAATTGTGGAGGAGCGAGCGAACTCCAGATTCACCATATTCAATTTCGGAGTCAGATGGGTGACGACCGCGAGAAAAATCTTGTAACTCTTTGTGCCACTTGTCATAGAGAACTTCATGACTCTGCCAAATAGAACAGCACGCAAATTAAATATTGTAAATGTCGACATTCTTGCTGAAGACCCTTCAATCCGAGGCCATTTCCGTTTACTCTTAGCGACGCGATAACCTAACTCTGATTGGCGGCATCATAAGGCCGCGGGAATGGCATACTCGGTGGCGGAATTCTTGGAGGATATTGGAAATGAAGAACCTGGTCGGGCTTTTCATACTGGCCCTTATTTTTTGCATGCCGGCAATGGCTCAGGAGGCGCCGAAATTCGAGATTGGGGGAGGCGCACTGTATCGATCGTTCGATCAGTTCGACGGGTCACGGATCAATATGGGCGGGTGGGCAGCTTATGGCGACTACCATATTTGGCGCTTCATCAACGTGGCCGGTGAAATCGCGGGGACCTACAATCGAAATAGTTCAAGCGGCAGCGTAAACAAGACAAACACCAGTACAGACATCTACAGTTTTTTGGCGGGGCCGCAGCTCTATCCATTCGGGCATAAGCACAAGATAACCCCGTTTGCACATGTTCTGTTCGGAGGGGGATACTACACCAACAGTGTCAATCAGGTCGGGTTCGTTCCCTACAGCGCTTCGTATTTCGGCCGCGTGTGGATGGGAGGGGGCGGACTGGATTGGAAATTCAAGGAGCATTGGTCGATCCGATTGATCCAGGCTGATTACGAGCAGTCGCGATTCCTCTCCGGCGCCTCGTCTCAAACGAACTACCGCGCTTCGATAGGCTTGGTGTACCGATTCCGCGAGAAGTAGTTTTGCGGCGGGCGGGACAATCCCTCTAGCAGGATCCCTCGCAATTTAAGCTTGCGGAGCAGGCGACGCTCGGTGCAGATTACGGGAGCGTGGAGATCACACTAGAAGGAAAAGGCCCACGATACGCGCTGCTAATTGGTGCGGTATCGATCGCTCTATTTTTTTCCTACCAAGGCGTCCGGCTTTGGGTTGCAGACCACCGAATTAATTCAGAGCGGCTGGCGGTGATTGAAAGCGGAGCCGCGCTGGAACCCGGAAATGGCGAGGCTTGGGACATTTTGGGACGATTCCGGCAATTGGATTTCGTTGCCGGCGACCCGAACGAGGCCATCAAGGATTTTCAACGAGCGATCCACGATAATCCGCTTTCTGCTTACTACTGGATGAATCTAGCCGGAGCGTATGAAGCGACGGGGGACGATTCCGATGCGCGCGATGCGTTCCAACACGCGCAAACCGTTTACCCGCTGTCCGCACAGGTCGCCTGGAACTACGGGAATTTTCTGCTTCGGGAACAACAGTGGGCCGAGGGCTACGCCCAAATCCAACTGGCTGTCCGGGCGGACCCTTCGCTATTGCCTCTGGCCATTTCGCGAACGTGGCGATCCAACCATGATGTAGAAACGCTGCTCAACCAGGTGCTTCCCGCGGATGTGAATGCCTATGTCCAGACGCTTGATTTTTTCGCGTCGATTCATGAGGCCGAGCCTGGACTTAAGGTGTGGCAACGATTGATATCGCTGGGAAAGCCGATTGCGCTGCCGCGATCATTTTCGTTTTTGGACGAACTGATTCGCGAGGACCGCTCGGCGGACGCGAGCCGGGTTTGGCGCGAAGCACTCAAGGCGGCGGGGCTTCCGCATGAAGGGCCGGGAAACGGATCGTTGCTATGGGACGGGAACTTTACCAGCGACTTTACGAATGGAGGATTGGGCTGGCGCTGGAACAATCCTCTAGGCGCAACAATCGATTTTGATGCCGCGCCGCCGGGACATAGCGGACGCTCGGTGCGGCTGGATTTCGGCGGGGGCTCGAATCTCGATCTCGAGTATCCGCTCGAATACGTCCCGGTAGAACCCAACCGTACTTATCACTTGCGCGCGTACCTGCGGACGGAGGCGATAACGACCGAGAGCGGGATGCGTTTTGCGATAGCGGATCCGAATCATGGCGAGATTGCGACCTTAGAGACAGAAAATCTTACCGGCGATCACATGTGGGCAGCGGCGGAGTTAGACGTGCCGACTCGAGCGCAGACGCACTTTCTGGTGGTGCGGTTGTATCGCGGCAGAAGCCGGCTTTTCGACAACAAATTGAGCGGGACAGCTTGGATCGCGGATCTCTCGCTGACGCCGACGAACGCGGATGCGGGGCGGCCACAGCAATGAACATCGTCCGAGGAGGCCTCTACGTTCTGATCGCATTCAGCGTATTGGCTTTTGGCGCGGTGGAAGTGTGGTCGGAGTCTCTTCTGGAAATGGGGGCTGGAATCCTGTTCCTGTGGTGGGCCGTAGTCGTTTTCAAAGATCCGAAAGCTAAGATTTATTGGAGTTCCTTGAACTGGCCTATTCTCGGCGTCATCGCGATCGGTTTGTTGCAGCTTTGTTTTGGCGCTACGCCCTATTCCTTTCTCACGCGGCTCGAATTGCTGCGATTTGCCGCGTACTTGGTGCTGTTTTTTCTGCTGGCGCAATCGTTCCGAGAACGCGCGGACCTCAGAGGATTGGTATGGTTCCTAATACTGCTGTGCTTTGGTGTCTCTTTGCTGGGTATCATTCAACACTTCACATCCGAAGGGACAATTTATTGGTCGCGTGCGCTACGCTCGGGAGGCGATCCGTTTGGACCATACGTTAACCGGAATCATTTCGCAGGTTTCGTAGAGCTTACGCTGCCGGTTGGTTTGGCGATGCTGATTTTTCGAGGATTGCGGAGGGATTTGTACCCTCTTGCCGGTCTGCTGACGATCGTCCCGATTGGAGCGTTGATCCTGTCAGGCTCGCGCGGAGGTATTGTCAGCTTCGGATTCGAAGTCGCGGTGCTTTGGTTGCTAGCGAAAACGCATCGGGGTCCGGAAGGACCGCGGCTGACAGCGATAGCAATTGTTGCATTGGCAGCGATAGCGCTCATCGCGTGGCTCGGGGCAGGAAAAGCGATTGAACGATTTTCGATGGTGCGATCCGGAGACGTAACGATTGGGCGCCGCTTAACGATGCTGCGAGGGGGCGCACACATCTTTGAGGATCATGCGGTGAAGGGCGCCGGCCTGGGCGCGCTGGTGGCTGTGTATCCGCGGTATGAAATTCTCTACGATGGCAAGCTTGTGGACCACGTTCACAACGATTACATGGAAATGCTGGCGGAAACAGGAGTGCTGGGCGGGCTGTGCGGTTTGGCGTTCTTATGGATTTTGTTTCGAGAGGCAAAAACCTGCTACGTAGCGGAGCAGGGCCATTTTTCGCGGGCGCTGCATGCTGGAGCGGTCACAGGTTTGTGCGGGATGCTGCTTCATAGCTTGGTGGATTTCAATTTACACATTCCTGCCAATGCCCTGCTCTTCCTGTTACAAGTGTACCTTGCGACTTCTCTTCCCTTATCCTCCGAGTCCGGGCCGGCGCGGCGGCGCATTCGAACACGCAAACTGACCGCGCCAGAACCAGCGTAGACCATTCTGTTTAAAAGGCCTTTGACTTACTGATTGGAGCTAAGATTTCCATAATTGACACCAGCACAGGGCTAGGCGATAGTGTTTGCGGGGTTATCTGTCTTATGACTTTCACAGTCCGGAGTCGTTCGGGCTGGCTTAGAGCGAAGCCTGCCCTTTTGATGCCGGTTTTCCTATTGTTGAGTGTGCAGGCGACGTACGCCCAGGCAAAACTCGAAACGAAACAACAAACAAACGAAAAGATTCAAGAACTGGCGGGACTTGCGCGCCCGCAAAACCTGGAAACACCGACGGGAAGCGGCGATCTTTTGCATATCGACGTTTTTGATGTCCCGGAACTTTCTCGCGATGTGCGGGTTAGCGAGATGGGCGACATCACTTACCCGCTGATCCCGGGGAAGATCGTTACTGTCGGCCTAACTACATACCAACTGGAACAGAAATTGGCGCAACTTTTAATCGAGAACGGTTTGGTATCCCATCCGCAGGTTTCCGTTTTCGTGAAAGAGCAGAACAGCCAGCCGGTGACGCTGGTGGGAGCTGTGGCAAAGCCCATGGTGTACCAGATTATCAGGCCCACAACGTTGTTAGAGTTGCTGGCGCAGGCGGGCGGGATTTCGGATGAAGCTGGAAGTGAGGTAATCATCACACGTGCGCCAGCGGCCCCGGGCAAGAATGACGTAAATGGATCGGCTGAGAGTTCGCCGTTGGATAGCCAGACGATCACGATTCGCCTGCAAGACTTACTCGAATCGGGGAACCCTGCTTTTAACATTTCGATTTATGGCGGCGACACGGTCAGCATTCCTCGCGCCGGCATTGTGTATGTGATGGGTGGAGGAATAGCGCAGCCGGGGGGATACGTGCTCCAGAGCCATGGGGAGCAGATTACCGTGCTCAAGGCAGTGGCATTGGCGCACGGCTTAACCGGGTTTGCAAAAGGCGATCAAGCGGTGATCATGCGCAAGAATGCCGCAACCGGACAAAAAGATGTGATACCGGTACAAATCAAAAAAATCGAGAATCGCAAAGCGGACGATATGGCGATGCAATCGAACGACATTTTGTACATCCCCGATAGCGTGGGTCTAAAGGTGCTGGCAAAAGGGGGAGAGGCCGCACTGGTTGCGGGAGCAAGCGTTGCGGTTTACAGATTCTGACGGGCGTTCGGCTAGGCAGTTCCGGCGTCTCCATACTCGGAATAAGGGAATAAATGGAAGAGCCATCTAGAATCGTTCCAAGCCTTCGCGATCGAAAAGCTGCAGAGGCGCTAACTGTAATTCCCGCCCCGTCGGTGCTTCCATGGGATCAGGTCGCCAGGGAACCGCACCTGCTCGACTACGTCATCATCCTGCGGAAGCATCAGTGGCTGATCCTCACATTTCTTTTGACGGTCGTGACGGTGGTAACCATCGCGTCGTTCAAGATGAAGCCGGTTTATCTGGCGGCGGCGCGCGTGGAAGTGGACAAAGAGTCGCAGAATATGTCGCCATTTCCGGACTCGAACTCTTACGACGAGTTCATGGACATGGAAAATTATCTGGAAACGCAAACGAAAATACTGCAGAGCGAGACGCTCGCCCTGCAAACCATTAAGTCTCTCGATCTGGCGCGCTATCCGGAGTTCGGAGGCGGCACCAGCACGACGGCTTGGGCTCACAATGGGCCTGCGCCCCAGCGTCCGGCAATCCTGGGAGCATTCCTCGGCCGGCTCACGGTGAAGCGCGTTGCCAACAGCCGCTTGATCGAAGTGACCTTCGAAGCGGAAGATCCTCAGCTGGCGGCGCAGATTGTGAACACGCACCTGCAGAACTTTGTGGAGCAGAATTTTCGCAGCAAATACGACGCGACGATCCAGGCTTCTAACTGGCTGTCTTCGGAGCTGGAAGGACTGCGGATTAAAGTCGAGAAATCGGAAAATGCCCGCATCGCTTATCAACGGGCCAACCAAACTTGGCAAATTGACGAGAAGCAAGATATCACTACTGCGAAACTTGCAGACCTAAGCAAGGCTGTCACAGAAGCACAAACCGACGTCGCGCAGAAGGAAGCGATGTACCGTATGGCGGTCTCCGGAAACGTGGACGCGTTGCCGACAGCGCACGGCAGCGAAGTGTTGACGGAGCTGCTGAAGCGAAAATCAGATATCGACGAACAATATGCGGAAGCACTAAATCAATATGGCCCTAATTTCCCCAAGGTACTTCGAATCGCCGCGCAACAAAAGGAATTGGACGAAAATCTGAGCCGCGCGCGAAAGACCTTGATAGAAAGCGTGCAACAAGAATTCAATACGGCGCGCAGCCATGTGGAACTCCTGCAGGAAACGCTCGATAAACAAAGGCAAGAAGCAAACGATCAAGCGGAAAAACTGATTCAATACCACATTCTGCAGCACGATGCAGAATCGGACAGACTGCTTTACGACGGGTTGCTTCAGAAATTGAAAGAAGCGACCATTACTGTCGGGCTTCGATCCACCAATATACGAGTCGTGGACCCCGCTCTAGCTCCGGGTGGTCCTTCACGTCCGCAAAAGGCCCGCAATATCCTGCTGGCATTTCTGATCGGCTTGGTCGGCGGAGTAGGCCTGGCACTTTTCCGCGAGTATCTCGATAACACGGTGAAGTCACCAGACGACATCGAAGCGCTGACGGGTTTGCCCTCGCTCGCGGTTGTGCCGGCCATGCCGGAATTAAATGCGCATCAGGGCCGGCTTGCGCGGCGAACGGGAGAGGGGGGATCGCCTGGACGCATCGAGTTGCTGTCTTACGCTCAACCAAAATCTCAAATCTCTGAAGCGTTCAGAGCTTTGCGGACTTCGTTGCTGCTATCGCAGGCGGAGCATCCTCCGCAAGTAATCCTGGTAACCAGCGCCCTGCCTCGCGAAGGAAAAACTACGGCGGCGGTGAACCTCGCCGTTACGTTGGCGCAGCTCGGAGACCGAACTTTGCTGATGGATTCCGACTTGCGCAAACCCGGAATTCGGCGGGCGCTGAATTTGACTCTGGGAAAGGACGTGGGACTGAGCTCGTATTTGGCGGGGGTTTCGAGCCTGGATGAAGCAACTATTCAGCACCCGACAATAACGAACCTCTCGGCTTTGACTACCGGGCCTGTGCCGCCGAGTCCCGCGGACCTGCTTTCTTCGCATCGCATGCGGGAAGCGATTGCGGAATTGCGCCGCCGATTCAAGTTCATCGTTATCGACTCACCTCCAGTGATGGCTGCTACGGACGCAGTGATTCTTTCCGCGCTGACGGACGGGGTGTTGCTGGTAGTGCGCAGCGGTGAGACGCCGAAAGAAGCCTTCACGCGCACGCGCGACCTGCTGGCGGCAGTGAAATGCCGGCTCCTGGGCGTGGTGTTGAACGCGGTGGACTCCAGCGCTCCGGATTATTACTACTCTTACCGGTATTATCCGTACGCGTACGGTTACGGGTACGGGGAAGATGCGGAAAAGACCACTAAATTTCCATCAGGCTCCGAAGAGTCGGACGGGCCTTCGACCTAAAGGGTGACATTTGCGTAATCTGATTACCGGCGGTGCTGGTTTTATAGGCTCTCATCTGGCAGAAGCGCTCCTTGCGCGCGGTGATGAAGTATTTATCCTGGACGATCTCTCCACCGGCAGCGTAGAAAACATACGGCACCTGAAAAAACACGAGCGCTTTCACCATGTTTTCGATTCGATCATGAACAAGCATCTTCTGGCGGAGATGGTGGACGAATGCGACGTGGTTTTTCATCTTGCCGCTGCTGTGGGCGTCCGGCTGATCGTGGAAAGCCCGGTGCGAACGATTGAAACAAACGTTCACGGCACGCAATACGTGCTGGACGCGGCATCCAAGAAGAAGAAACTGGTGTTTGCGGCGTCCACGTCGGAAGTTTATGGCAAAAGCGATAAAGTGCCGTTCCACGAAGATGCGGACCTTGTGCTTGGACCGACGAGCAAGGGCCGATGGAGCTACGCGGCATCGAAAGCTCTGGATGAGTTTCTTGCGCTCTCTTATTGGAAAGAGAGAAAACAGCCGGTAGTGGTAGCCCGGTTATTCAATACGGTAGGACCGCGGCAGACGGGCCGATACGGGATGGTGCTGCCCAACTTTGTGCGCCAGGCTCTGGAAGGCGAGCCGATTACGGTCTATGGGACAGGAAAGCAGTCACGTTGTTTCTGCGACGTTCGCGACTCGGTGCAGGCCATCCTGCGGCTGGTTGCTACGGAGAAGGCGATCGGCGAAGTGGTCAATATCGGCAATACGCATGAAATTTCGATCGAAGGACTCGCCGAGCTGGTGAAGGAGCGGACGAAGAGCAAATCTCCAATTACGTATGTTCCATACGATCAGGCTTACGAGCCGGGGTTTGAAGATATGCCACGGCGCGTGCCTGCCCTCGGAAAGCTCCAGCAACTTACCGGATTTCTGCCAGGGATACCTTTGAACGACATCGTAGATGGCGTGATCCATTACTTTCAGAACAGGAAGAGCGCCGAAAACGAGACGAGCGTCGCGTCCGGTGCGACGCAGTCGGTGGGACAGATGGCAGCCGGATCGCCTGCAATCTAGGCCGCCAACGCGCTGCCCGACATAGTAATATTCCCCGTGAAGTCCGATGCGCAGGCATCCCGTCAAACACGATTGCTGAAAATGCGATGAGAGCGACTTCGTCAACAAATCGAGTGGAAGGAACCGGCGCGATGCGAGGGTCGGCGGAGGTTCCATTTTCAAAAGACGGGATGGAAAAAAAGCGCACCAGCACAACGCTCTCCGTGATTGTTCCGGTGTACAACGAGCAATACCTGGTGGCGACAAGCCTGGCACGGCTCTCGGTTTTAGGCGAATCGCCGCTGCTGCAAGGAATCAAAGTGATCGTGGTGAACGACGGTTCGACGGACGGCACAGCCGCAGCCATCGACGGTTTCCGCGCGTCGGTGGAACCAGGAACGGCGGATTCCAAGTTTTCCTGGGTCTGGCTGCACAGCGAGAAGAACGGCGGCAAAGGGGCGGCCATTCGCGCTGGGCTAACCCACGTGGATACCGAGCTCGTGGTGATTCACGATGCCGACCTCGAATATCACCCGGTGGATCTGCTGAAGATGGTGGAACTGTTTCTGATGGAGGATGCCGATGCGGTATTCGGCTCTCGTTTCATGTCCGGCGGATACAAACGGGCTCTGTTCTTCCGGCACGCGCTGGGAAACAAGTTTCTCACTCTTCTGTGCGACTTCGTGTCCGACCTCAACCTCACGGACATGGAAACTTGCTACAAAATGGTGCGCGCGAGTTTGCTCAAGAGCATTCCGCTGGAAAGTTCCACATTCGATGTGGAGCCGGAACTGGCGATCAAACTCGCCAAGCGCGGCAGCCGAATTTTCGAAGTGCCCATCAGCTATTCCGGCCGGACCTATCGCGAGGGGAAGAAGATCAGCTGGAAGGACGGAGTACGCGCGCTTTGGGCAATTTTCCACTACGCGATGTCTTCTCGAATTTATGTGGAAGACGAACAAGGCGCTGCAATTCTGGAACGATTGAACCGCGCTCCTCGTTTCACGCGCTGGATGGCGGATGTAATCCGGCCGTATATGGGCAAGCGCGTGCTGGAAGTCGGGGCGGGAATTGGGAACATGTCTGTGCACCTGATGCCGCGCGAGATCTATTGGGCTACCGACGTGAACTCTCAATATCTGGAATATCTTTGGACGCTCTGTCCTACGCGTCCCTATATGCGAGTGGCGCGTACCGATGCGGAGAACGCGGAGACATTTCCGGCGGTACAGTCGTTCGACACCGTGATTTGCCTCAACGTGGTGGAGCACATCCAAGACGATCTCAGCGCGTTGCGGAACGTTTGGAATGTTTTGGAAAACGGCGGCCGCGCGATCATTTTGGTTCCTTACGGGCCGAAGCTGTATGGCAGTTTGGACGAAGTACTGGGGCATTGCCGGAGATACACGAAGGAACAGCTCGTCGAACTGGCGCAACGAGCCGGATTCAGAGTCGAGAAAGTTTTGAAGTTCAACCGGCCTGGAGTGATCGCGTGGTGGCTGAATGGGCGCGTTTTACGCCGAAAGACTTTCGGACTGGGGCAAATCCGGTTGTTGAACATCATGACTCCGGTGTTCCGTCTGCTGGACAATTGGCTTCCCCTCCCTCCGCTTTCCATCATTGCCATACTGCGGAAGGGTGAAAATTCACAGATCTCTACAGAAGCTGCGGCGACCTTCCATCGCGATTCGAGCGCAACCTCGCCTGCTTGACGCAGACCTTACACTTAAAGTAAACACTAGAATCAAGTTAAGGAAACTAAAAGGTCTTGCACAGGTTCACGAAATACGAATGGATTCTCATTCTTCTGTTCTTCCTTACGTTGCCCCTGAGCAATCCCTGGGTACGCGGCGATGGAGTGGGATACTACGCGTTCGGCCGGGCGATCTTAATTGGCGGCAACCTTGATTTCACAAAAGACTGGCTCGACGGAAACAGCAGTTTTCGGATGGGACGCGTTGGGCCTGACGGAAATATAAACCAGAATCAATTCACGTCGACGGGCCATCTGGACAATCACTTCACGATTGGACCTGCGATCCTCTGGGCGCCATTTCTGGTGACAGCTCACCTCGTTGTTAAAGCCAGCCACATTTTTGGTTCGCAAGTTCCGGCCGACGGTTTCTCTTCGCCTTATAGGATCGCGATGGCGTTAGGAACTGCGCTTTACGGCTTTCTGGGGATATGGTTTTCGTTTCTACTGGCAAAAAAATATTGCGGAGAGAAGTGGGCATTTCTCGGCGCTCTCGGCATCTGGTTCGCGAGTTCCCTGCCGGTCTATATGTACTTCAACCCCTCATGGTCCCACGCGCATTCAGCTTTCGTTGTAGCGTTCTTTTTGTGGTATTGGGACCGCACGCGAACGGAGCGGAGCGCGGCGCAGTGGCTCATTCTTGGCGCGATCGCGGGGCTGATGATGGACGTCTATTATATAAATGCGGTTCTGCTTGTCGTTCCGCTGATGGAATCAATAGCTGGTTACTGGAACAGATTGAAAGCGGACGAAATCGAGCGTGCCAGAAAGCTTTTTGTCTCCAACGTGATTTTTGTCATAGCCATTCTTGTGGCGTTCACTCCGACGCTTATTACGAAGAAAGTAATTTATGGAAGCTATTTCAGCACAGGGTACGCCACCGACCTTTGGTATTGGAAATCTCCGGCGCTCTTGAAAGTTTGCTTTTCTTCGGAACACGGCTTGTTCAGCTGGACACCTATTCTCATCTTATCGGTTGGGGGGCTGTTCTTGCTGCGAAGGTACGATCGGGATTTGAGCCTTTTTTTGACCGGCGGTTTTTTGGTTTATCTCTACATGATCGGATGCTATGAGAATTGGGCCGGCATTTCGTCGTTCGGCAACCGCTTCTTCGTATCACTTACCCCGCTGTTTATTATAGGACTTGCGTCGTTTTTCGGCTGGATTGCGAGCAAATGGCGCGAGCGCCAAGCCGCGGTTTTCGCCTGGAGTGTGACCGCAATGTTCGTGCTGTGGAATATGGGACTTATTTTCCAGTGGGGCACGCACCTGATCCCGGCGAGGGGGCCGATTTCCTGGCGAGAGGCTGCGTACAATCAATATGCTGTGGTTCCGGAACAGATTACTCAGACATTGCGAAGCTATCTGGTCCGCAGGAAAGAATTGATGAACCGCATCGAACAACAGGACATGAAGCAATTGCGGAATCGTGACGAATAGAAACTCGATGTATTTTTAGCCTACCGACCTAGCTTCTGGCGAGATGCAGCTTATAATCATGGTGCGTGAAACGTGTGCCAGCGTCGCGAAGACGTTAGGCATTTCAACTGTCGACAGCCTGAGGGAATCGAGTGAATGGAGCAGTGGCCAATGCCGAATCGAGTCCGCTCGCAAAGCTTGCGGTGCTGCGCATCACGCCGCCAAGCCGCTGGTGGGTGCTTCCGTTCCGCGAGTTGTGGGAATATCGCGAGCTGATTTATTTTTTCGTTTGGCGCGACATCAAGATCCGATACAAGCAAACCGCCATTGGCGCCGCATGGGTGGTACTACAGCCATTTCTGATGATGCTGGTTTTTAGCTTGTTTTTCGGCAAGCTCGCCAATATTGGATCCGACGGCCTGCCCTATCCTATTTTCTATTACAGCGCCCTGCTGCCGTGGATGTATTTCGCCGGCGCGCTCCAGAATTCCACGAATACTATCGTGGAAAATCAGCGGCTGATCACCAAGGTTTATTTTCCAAGGCTGGCTTTGCCTCTTTCTTCCGTGCTCTCCGGATTGGTAGATTTTGGCGTCTCGTTTTGTATGTTTGTCGCCTTGATGGTCTATTACGGCATACGTCCGACGATGGCTATGTTCTGGCTTCCAGCCTTTCTGCTGCTGGCGATCTTGACGGCGCTGGGTGTGGGACTGTGGCTTTCGGCCATGAACGCTATTTACCGAGACGTGCGTTACGTGATGCCGTTCCTGGTGCAATTCTGGCTGTTTGCTTCTCCGGTGGTGTACCCGAGTTCGCGAGTGCCGGAGAAGTGGCGCTGGCTCTACGGGCTGAATCCGATGGCCGGGGTGATCGAAGGATTTCGCTGGTCGCTGACCGGTCACGGGAACCCGCCAGGGCATCTGCTTTTCATCTCTTCGATCATGGTGGTGATCGTGCTTTTTAGCGGAGCGGCATATTTTCAGAAAATGGAAACGACGATGGCGGATGTGGCGTAAAAGATGACCGAATCGGTGATTCACGTCGAAGGATTGGGCAAGCGTTACCGAATCGGCGAACGCGAGCGCTACTTCGCCTTGCGCGATGTGCTTACTCGTGCGTTGCTTGCGCCTTTCCGGCGCAACGGGGCACGCGCTTCCGTGGATTACCTCTGGGCGCTGCGTGACGCCTCGCTGGAGGTAAAGCAGGGAGAGGTGGTGGGGCTCATCGGCCGCAACGGAGCCGGGAAGACCACGCTGCTGAAGCTGCTCTCTCGCATCACGAGGCCCACTACCGGATTCGCCGAAATTCACGGACGCGTGGGCAGTTTGTTGGAAGTGGGCACGGGCTTTCATCCCGAACTGACGGGACGTGAAAACGTTTTTCTAAGCGGCGCGATTTTGGGAATGAAGAAAGCCGAAATCGTGAAGAAATTTGACGAGATCGTCGACTTCGCGGAGGTGGAACGCTTTCTGGATACACCGCTGAAGCACTACAGCACGGGAATGCAAATGCGGCTTGCATTCGCTGTCGCGGCGCATCTCGAGCCGGAGATTTTGCTGGTGGACGAAGTGCTTGCCGTCGGCGATATCGAGTTTCAAAAAAAATGCCTGGGCAAGATGCAGGGCATTTCGAAGAGCGGGCGGACGATCGTTTTCGTCAGCCATCAGATGAATCAGATTCGGCGCCTCTGCGAGCGAGCGGTCTGGATTGACGCAGGACTGCTCTGCCAGGATGGACCGGCTGAAATGGTCATAAGTGCTTACGAGCAATCGGCAATGTCCTCCAGCCGCGGAAGTACCGCCCCTGTATCGCGAGAAGGCGTGGTTTTCTTTGGATGGGAAGTGGAGGAGCCCCGTGGGGGAGGAGAGCACGCTGCGGCTTCCGGCCAGGAGCGGGTCTCGATAAAAATTCGTCTCCAGACGGACGAGACGATTCGCCACGGGCGCGTCGCGACGCTTATTTACGACGCTCGTGGATTTCTGCTCGCCGGCTGGTCGTTTGACGAACTGCGCTTGGAGGCCGGCGAACACGAGATTTCGCTTTCGTTCCCTAGTTTGCCTTTGCGGCCGGGAGCTTACAGTCTG